>LNAP01014280.1_pt1 | contig 10129 bp, 3 predicted proteins | sample 602601 | NCBI WGS metagenome assembly LNAP01 (sample SAMN02440304, study PRJNA202911) | soil metagenome | biome: Subtropical and temperate rainforests or woodlands; isolation source: soil samples (1 kg each in a 20% v/v slurry with milli Q water) were... ...
AGTAGCGGATGAACAGAGCCAGCGTCTCAATCTGGATGTTCTGGTCGCGCTCCAGGCGCTCGGCCAGGCGCTGCACGGTGGTCAGCGCCAGGTTGCCCGCAGCGCCGCGCAGCCGGTGCGCGGCGGCCACCAGGGCCTGCACATCGGTGGCCGCCACGTGGGCGCGCAGGGCGTCCAGGGTGGCATCCGACTCTTGCAGGAACCGGGCAATGGCTTCGCGCAGGTAGCGCGCCTGGGTCCACAGCCGCACGCCCCGCTCCCAGTCGATGGCCGGCAACGCCGGGGCACTGCGCCCGTGGGGCGTGTCGGCCGCCAGGGGCGCCGAGCCGGTGATGGGCGGTGCGTCGTCCACCAAACCGTGCAGGCCGATGACGCGTGCGATTTCTCCCATCAGGCGCAGGGGCTCGATGGGCTTGCTGGCAAAGCCGTCCATGCCGGCCGCCCGCGCGTTGCGGCGGTCTTGCTCCAGCACGCTGGCCGACAGGGCCACGATGGCGGTGGGCTTGCGGCGTTGCGTCTGCTCGAAGGTGCGCATGTGGCGCGTGGCCTCCAGGCCGTCCATGTCGGGCATCTGCAGGTCCATCAGAACCACGTCGAAGCGCTCATTTTCAAAGGCCTGCAGGGCATCGGCTCCGCTGTGGGCCTGCACCACTTTGTGGCCACCGCGCTGCAGGGTGATGTCCAGCAGTTCCAGGTTGGCGGGCACGTCGTCTACCGCCAGCACGCGCAGCGGGGGCAGCGCCAGGCGGGGTTTGGTGCGCACGGCGGCCGTGTGGGGGTCCCCGTCGTGTTCGGAGGCCACCTGCAGCGGCAGCCGCACGCTGAACGTGCTGCCCTGCCCTATCTGGCTGGCCACGGCGATGTGGCCACCCATGAGTTCGGTGAGCTGGCGCGCGATGGTGGTGCCCAGCCCCGTGCCACCGTAGCGGCGCGTGGTGGACGCATCGGCCTGCGAGAACGGGTCGAAGATGCGCTTGAGACCTGCCTCGTCGATGCCGATGCCGGTGTCGACCACCTCGAACAGCAGGTGGCCATCGCTGCCCGAGACCCGCAGCGTGACGCTGCCTTCGTGGGTGAACTTGATCGCGTTGCCAAGGAGGTTGAGCAGAATCTGCTGGATGCGAAAGGCATCGCCCTGCCAGAACTCCGCCACGGAGGGCGGGTAGTCCAGCCCCAGGGACAGGCCCTTCTTGGCCGCGGTGATGCGCAGCGAGGCCAGGATCTGGTCGCACAGCTCGCGCAGGCTGAAGGCCTCGATCTCCAGCTCCACGGCGCCTTTCTCGAGCTTGGCGGTGTCCAGAATGTCGTTGAGCAGCCGCAGCATGGATCGCGCCGCGTGGTGCACGGTGCCCAGGTGGCGGCGCTGCGTGCTTTCCAGGTGCGAGTCGAGCAGCGCCTCGGTGAAGCCGATGATGGCGTTCATGGGGGTGCGAATCTCGTGGCTCATGTTCGCCAGGAAGGTGCTGCGCGCGGCGGCGGCCTGCTCGGCCCGGTCCTTGGCGGTGCGCAGGTCCTCCTCCATCGCCCGGCGCTGGCTCAGGTCGGTGGCGAACTTGATGATTTTCGATACCTGGCCCTCGGCATCGAAAATGGGGTTGTAGGTGGCCTGGATCCAGACCTCGCGCCCGCCCTTGCCAAACCACTGGAACTCGCCCGCTACAAAATCCCCTTGTCCCAGGCGGCGCCAGAAGGCGGCGTAGTCGTCGCTTTGCACCAACGCTGGGTGGCAGAACAGGGCGTGGGGCTGGCCGATCACCTCGTCCATGGTGTAGCCGGTCAGCGCCAGGAAGTTGGGGTTGGCGGCAATGACATGCCCCCGCAGATCAAACTCCACGGCGGCCTGCGAGCGGCCAATGGCCTGCACCGTGCCTTCAAACTCGGCATTGCGCGCCTTGATGTCCGTGACGTCCAGGATGACGCCGTCGATCCAGTGCACGGCACCGTCCGTGTCCGGCACGCCGCGGCCGCTTTCCGACATCCAGCGCGTGTGGCCGTCGCGGGTCTTGATGCGGTATTCCACCTGGTAGGGCCGCGCGGTTTGCAGCGCGTGCTCCACATCCAGCGCGATGTGGGCGGCGTCCTCGGGGTGGGTGATGTCGCCAAAATGGATGCGGCCCTGCAGAAAATCATCGGCTGTCCAGCCGGTGATCTGCACCACCGCATCGCTGATGAACAGCATGGGCCAGCTGCCACCATTGAGGCAGCGGAACGCCACGCCCGGCAGGTTGCCGACCAGAGAGCGCAGCTGCTCTTCGCCCTGACGGCGCTCGCGCTCCAGCGCCTTGCGCTCGGTCAGGTCGGTCAGAAAACCCACGAACAGCGGCTCGCCCGGTTGCTCCACTCGCCCCACAGCCAGCCGGATGGGCACGAGCGAGCCATCCTTGCGCACCGCTTCCACCTCACGCGCCGAGCCGATGATCTTGGTCAGGCCGGTTTCGAGGTGGTTGCGCAGGTAGCCATCGTGCGCATCGCGGTGGGGCGAGGGCATGAGCATGTGGATGTTGCGGTCCATCACCTCGGCGGCTGTCCAGCCCAGCAGCCGTTCGGCCGCGCCGTTGAAAAGCCGCACCGTGCCCTGCGTGTCGATGATGATGATGCCGTCCACGGCCGTGTCGACCAGTGCACTGAGGCGCGAGGCATTGGCCCGGGTTTCGCGCAGCAGCTGGCGAAACCGGATGCTCACGTTCGCCCCCGTGATGACCAGGCCCATGACCAGCGCCATCATGGCAATGGCCAGCGCCAGGTACACCGAATGCGAGCCGGTAGCGGCCGGTTCGGCCACTGGCGACACCACGCGCAACGCCGCCATGGCGATGTAGTGCATGCCTGCAATCGCCAGCCCCAGGACCACGCCGCCCAGCGCAGTGGCGGCCCAGCGCGGAATGCGTGCCACGCGGCTGAGCCGCAGGCGCACCCACAGCGCCAGGCAGGCCACCACCACTGCAAACACCAGCGATGCCAGAAAACCCGGCACGTCGTAGCGCATGGCTGAAGCAAACTCGGATGCGGCCATGCCCGTGTAGTGCATCACGCCAATGCCTGCACCCACCAGCGTGCCACTGAAAAGCAATGAGCGGGTACTGACCTGCGCTTGCGCCAGCACTTGGAGCGCCACCCAGGACGCCAGCAAACTGGGAATGACCGAGCCCATGGTGATCCACGGGTTGAAGTTGCCCGACGCACACAGCTCGAAGGCCAGCATGCCGACGAAATGCATGGACCACACCCCACCACCCAGGGCCACCGAGCCCGACAGGATGATCAGGCGGCGGCTGGCGGCGTCTGGCGCACGCTGCGCCAGGCCCGCCAGGTGGAGGGCCATGGTGGACGAGGCAATGGCCAGGGCCACCGATACGGCGACGAGCCAGGGGTCATGGCTCCAGAAAACGTTCAGCACCACCTGATCGGCACTGACAACAAAAAACCGGTCGAGCATCTGGGCAACCTGTAAACAATGGGGGCCATTGTGCCGAAGCGGCGACTGCGCCCATTTCGGCCTGTTTCAGGCCTTGTCAGGGCGTGGTGCGGCCCCACTCGCGCTCGTAGGTGTGCACCAGCGCCTGGTTCGACAGCCGGTTCACCTCGGCGGGCACCCGCGCCATGTCGAGCGGAAAATCGAACAGTGGCGGCAGCGTGTCCGCGCTCAGAAACTGCAGCCCCGCAGGCAGCGCCTCGGGCAGGCGCCAGGGGCGGCGGCTGGCGATGATGAAGCCCCACTCGCCAAAGCTGGGCACATGGGCGTGGTAAGGCGCCGTGCGCAGGCCCGCCGATTCGATGGTCTGCACCACGGTCCAGAAGCTGTGCCGCGCCACCAGGGGCGAGGTGGTCTGCACCACGGCGTAGCCGCTGGCGGCCAGGCGCTGCTCCAGCAGGGCGTAAAAGCTGTGGGTGTAGAGCTTGCCGATGGCAAAGTTGGTGGGGTCGGGGAAATCGACCACGATCACGTCGAAAAGGTCTGATCCATCTTGCAGCCACTGAAAGGCATCGGTGTTCACCACGCGCACCTTGGGGCTTTGCAGCGCCCCGCCGTTCAGGCGCATGAGCGTCGGGTTCTCGCTGAACAGCCGCGTCATGGCCGGGTCCAGCTCGACCAGCGTGACCGATTCGACCGAGGGGTATTTGAGGATCTCGCGCACCGCCATGCCGTCGCCGCCGCCCAGCACCGCCACCTTCTTGGGCGCGCCGTGCGCCGCCATGGCCGGGTGCACCAGCGCCTCGTGGTAGCGGTATTCGTCGCGCTCAGAAAACTGCAGGTTGCCGTTCAAAAACAGCCGGTGGCCCTGCTTGCCGTGGGTGACCACGATGCGCTGGTAGGGCGAGGCGGCGGTAAAGACGATGCGGTCCTGATAGAACTTGTCCTCGGCAAAGCTGGTGATCTGCTCGGCGCCCACCAGCGCCGCCAGCAGCAGGCCCAGCACCATCACGCAGGCCGCCACATGCGCGCGCAGGCGGCGCAGCTCCCAGCGAAACAGCCACACCGCCCACAGCGCCACCAGCGCGTTCATCAGGCCAAACAGCAGGCCCGTGCGAATGAGGCCCAGCTGCGGCACCAGCAGCAGCGGAAACGCCAGCGACACCGCCAGCGCGCCCATGAGCACCTGCGAGACCAGGTCTTTCAGTGCCACGTTGCGCTTCAAGATGCGCATGACCAGCGGAATCTCCAGCCCCACCAGCGTGCCCACCACCAGCACCATGCCGTACAGCAAAAACCGGAAGGCGCCCGGCGCGTAGGCATTTGCTATGAAAAGCGTAGCTGGAAGCGCCCCACCAATCAGCGCCACCAGCAATTCGATGCGCAAAAAGTGCGCGGGCAACTGCCGCTCGAAATAGCGCGACAGCCACGAGCCCACGCCCATGGCAAACAGATAGGTGCCGATGATGGTGGAAAACTGCAGCACCGAGTCGCCCAGCAAATACGACGCCAGCGCGCCCGCCGCCAGCTCATAGAGCAGGCCACAGGCCGCCACCACGAACACGCTGGCGAGCAGGGCGATGTCAATGGGGCGGGCGCCGCCGGGTGGCGCCCCAGGCGCGGTGGCAGGTGTCATGCCAGCACCGTATCGAGTTGCTGCGCCAGGCTCTTGCCGTCTTGCTGCTTTGTCAGCCACCCAAACACGGCTTTGCCCGCGCTGGCCTGTGCCCACAGCGCACCGACCTGGCTCTTTTCCGTTTCATACGGGTCGCTCAGCAAATGCGCCCCCTTGTATTCGAGCAAGGCCACACGGCCATCGACCAGCTCGGCCACAAAGTCGGCAAAAAACCGGCCGCGCGACGTGGGCAGGGCAAAGCCGCAGGGCGCGGTATCGAGGTTGCGCACCCATTGCCGGACTTTGGGGTGGCGGTCGATCAACTGCGCGCACAAAAACTCTTCGCCGCCGTCCTTCAGGTCGGCCAGCACGGCAAAGTAATGCCGCGTGAACTGGTAGCGCCCGCTGTAGCGCGATGCCTCCGGCGCCGGGTAGCGGCCTGGCTCAAACACATGGGGCCGGGCCCAATCGCTCTCGACCAGCCAGGCGCCCGCCTGGCCCTGCTGCAGCACCAGCTGGCGAAACTGCCGCGTGGCCGCCTGGTCGCGCAAATCGCCCACATGCAGCGCGATGCACCGGGCCAGCTGAAACCGCGCCTGCGCCAGCACCACCAGCGGCAGGCCGCAGGCATGCAGCTGGTGGTTCACCACCGCCGCCAAAAAAGCACGGCGCTGCGACTGGGTGATGCCCGCCAGCGGTGCATGCAGCGCCTTGTGCAGCGACTGGTCCAGCCAGCGCACCAGCGTTTCGGCGGTGATGCTGCTGGCGCCGTAGTCCATGGCCATTTGCTGCACATCGGTGGGGCGCAGCGTCACGCGTGCGCCCTGCACATCGATCTCGATCACGTCAGGCTCTTGCGCCACATGAAAGCCGGGCAGCTGCACCGCCTGGGGGCTGAGCAGGTCGAGCTCCACCGTGCCCAGCACCGCGCCATGCTCCAGCGGCCACAGCGGCGCCTGTGCGTCGGTGCGGTAGGCCAGCGTGGGCACGGGCGCAAAGCGCACGCCGCGCGATGCGGGTGCCACGCTGGCCGCCACCAGCGCGTTGTGCTGGGCCACCTGCTCGCGCAGCTGTTCTTGCTTTTTGGCCCCGCGCACTTGGGCCAGCATCAGCGCCTCGGTGCTGGCTTCGATGTGGCCCGCCACCACCACCTGCGCGGTGCCGGCAATGGTCTGCGCCTGCACACCGGGCACCGCCAGCAGCTCGGGCGTGGCCGTAATTGCTTCAAAATTGGTAGCTATCAGCGCTTGTGGGGCGGGCGCTAAGGGCTGATTTGACTCAAACGCCTCACCGAACAGCGGATACGCCGAAGGCGGCGCCAGCATCGAGGCCACATCCAGCGCCTCGAACCCCATGTGCTGGATCAGCCGGTCGGCCAGCGCATGCGCGGCTGCCGAGAACTCCGCCGCGCACACATGGGCATAGGCGCGGTTGAGCGCCTCGCGCCCGCGCCGGCGGGCCTGCGGCATGCGCAGCACGCGGCCCAGCAACTGCTCCACCGCCGTGGCGCTGGTCAGCTTTTGCAGGCTGCACAGCACATAGGCAAACGGGCAGTCCCAGCCCTCGCGCAGCGCCTGCACCGTAATCACATAGCGCACCGGGCAATGGAGCGCCGCCAGGTCGATGTCGTCCAGCCCGCGCGTGGTGCCCGTGGCCACCACGATCTGGTTGTCTGGTAGGTTGAGCTCGTCCACCAGATAGCGGCGCAGGGCCTCGGGTGGCATTTCGTCGCCCAGGTTTTGTGCCTGAAACAGCACGATGGGGCGCACATAGCCGTGGCCCTCGGCCTCGTCCTTGAGCGCCTCGGCCTCCAGCTTGCGTTGCGTCTGCACCGCGCCAAACACGGCGGCGGGCCAGCCCTCGGGGTGCTCGGCCAGCACGATGGGCAGCTTGATCATGTCCTCGGCCGCCAGCTCTTGCGCACTGACGTGGTAGAGCACATTGGTCTTGTGCGCAATCGGCGTGGCCGTCAGCTCCAGGATGAACGCGGGGTTCAGGCGCTGCAGCGCGGTGAAGCTCTTGTCCGTCTTGGTGTTGTGCGCCTCGTCCACTATGACCAGGGGGCGGTGCAGCGCCAGCCAGTTGGTCAGGCTCCAGCGTGGCTGGCCCACAAAGCCCGCCAGCACGCCCGTGGCATCCTGCGCGGCGTCTTGCGCCGTCACCACGGCGTCGGGCAGGTCGTGCAGGCAGGCCAGATCGCCATCGTGCGCGCCCTTGAAGTGCGGCTCAAAGCTCTCAGCAAAGCTGTACACATTGCGCTGGCCCGCGTCCTCGATGCGAAAACTCTGGATGGTCGCCACCACCACCACGGCATGGCGCCCCCAGTCGGGCGGGGCGATCTGCGCCACATCGTCGAGCGTGCACACCTGCAGGCCCTCGCCATAGGCATCGGTCAGGGCGGCGCGGTAGGCATGGCCGGGCGTCTGCAAGGCCTTGAGCGTTTGCTGGCGGATGACATCGCTGGGCACCAGCCACACCGCCACGGGCGCATCGCTGCCTTGCCACTCACGCGCCAGCAGGGGCACCGCATGCGCTGCCAGCACCGTTTTGCCGCCACCCGTGGGAATGCGCAGGCACACGCAAGGCACCTGCGGGCCAAAGGCGTCAAGGTTGTACGGGTGGCCCGCCAGTTCGCTAAAGGCCAGCGCCGGGCCCTTGATGCGGGCTGCGCGGGCAAAAGCGCCCAGGGCGTCGAGGGCGGTTTGCTGGTAGGACTTGAGGGTGAGGGAGGTCATGAATTGGGAAGTGATTGGGGAAGTTTGGAACAAAAAAGCAGCCTTCCCAAATGCAACTTATTGATTTAAAAGAGATTTTTAAAATTTCATTGGGAAGAATCCACCTTTGATTGGGTGGTGTTTGGTGGTGTCTGGTGGTTGTTTGGTGATCCGCCATCCGGCGTCAGCGCCCACCGGGCCGCCTTGGTTTTTCCGCCAATGTTCTGAATTCGCCCTTCCTTGGTCATCTCCTTGAGGAGGGTTCGGACGTATTCCTTGCGCTGGGCCAGGTCAGGTATCCACAGTTGCAGCTTGGGCAGCAGCAGTTCATCCACCTTGGCGCGTGGCTGCGGCCCCAGCGCCAGCAGCCTGCACAAGGCCGTTTTGTAATCATCGGCATCAGGGCGACGCCGATTCAGGTACGCCACCTCCTGCCCGGTTGCCACTGCCAACTGGGCCGAGATATGCAAATTGGGGCTACGGCCCTCGATCAAGCCGGCCCGGCGCAGTTCAGTCACTTGCGCCGTATCCAGCCTGCGCTTTTTTTGCACCCGGTCGAGCCACAAGACATGCTCAATGGGCAAGTCCGTGCGCTCCATCAGCCAGTGGCTGTAGTTTTCGTCAATCTCTTGTCCGTACACATTGAAGACCGTGCGCAGGGGGGACGATCCTTCATAGTCCGGCAGCGGCAGAAAGCGCCGCCGCTGCGCCAGCACCATGTCGTGAATGCCGAAGCCCACTTTGTCGATCATGCCCACCTCGGCCATGGCCTTGGCCAGGCGCTCATTGCGATAACGGGCGGGGGTGCGCATGCCGCTGGCGTAGTCGTCGGGCTGGCCGTCGAAAAAGCCGCCCAGGTTGATCATGCGCACCAGCCCGGTGGACTCCTCCACCACCACGCGCCCGCCCTGCGCGTAGTCCTGGTGCGCCAGGCAGTTGTGCAGCCCTTCCAGCAGCACCGTGTTCGTGTCGTAGCGCGGCAGGGTCACGGCCAGCAGTTCATTGGCCGGAAACAGTTTGATGTTGGGGTTGCGGATGGACTGCGCCACCTTGGTGGTTGTCAGTAAAAAAGGCGGGTGAAAGTGCTCGGCCACCCGCTCGGCCGCCAGCTTCCAGGTGATTTCCGCCGGGTGGGGCGACAGCAGCGCCGTGGCACTTTCACGGCTACCCAGCAGCAATAGGCAAGCCCGGGTCATGCGGCCATGGATAGTCAGGCCGATCTTGTCCAGCAGCTTCTCTGCGCTCCACTGCGGTATCTGTGCGGCCCAATCCTCGCGCTGGTGCTTTTCAAGGAACTTCTCGCGCGCCTTGGCAATGGCGGCTTCGTCCAGGTCGGCGAGCGTGGCCCCGGCCACCACGACGCCGCTCCAGTCCTCGCCCGCCAGGTGCTCGGTCAGGATGGCGCGGCGCCGGTCCTCGCGCAGTTCCACCAGGCTGTCGCCATCGCGCTGCCAAGCCTTGTCGTGCGCCAGCACCAGCTCGCGTGGTGCATGGCGCGGCACATGCACCAGCCACACCACGGCACCCGTGTCGCTGGCGCACAGTTCTTCGACGCGAAACCCCATGGATGGCAGCCCCGGCGTTTTGCCCAGCACACGGTGCACCACGTTGTCCACCGTGTAGTCGGCAAAGTCCTGAATACCCGTCAATGCCAGGGTTTTGTCCTGCACGCCAATGACGATGCAGCCGCCCTCCATGTTGGCCAGGGCCGAGACGTAAGACACGAGGTCGTCACCTTTGCGGCCCGAGATGTTGGACTTGAGGCTGTTCCACTCCTTCCACTCATGGCGTTCGTCCTCTTTGGGAAAGCGCACGCGCAGCCAGTCTTGCAGTTCGGATGCGGTCAAGTGGGACGGGGTCATCGGTCACCTCGCCTTCACGTCATACGGAATGTGCTTGAACGTCACCCGCGCCAGCGCCAGGCGCGCTTCGCCCAGGCGGCAGGCCTCGCCATACACCACCAGCGGCGCCTCGGGGTGCGGGGTGCGGGCGTGCAGTTCCAGCAGCGCATCGAGCACGGCCGAGGTCAGCACGTTGCCGCTGGCCGGGCGCTTGTCGCCCAGGATGCCGTTGAACAGCAGGTAGTAGGCGGTGCGGCTGCGCAGCACGGGGGCGGGTGCCGCAGCGGGCGGGGGTAGCGCGTCTGGCGCCTGCAACCCGAGTTCACCCTGGGCTTGCGAGGCTGACGGAGCTGGCGGCAGGGTTTCAGATGAAATTGGCCCTAAGCGCCCGTCTGGCAAGCGCTCATAGCTATCAAAAACAGAGTGTGTGCCCAGGTGCGGCGTGCCGGGCGTGCCGGGCGTGGCGCGCGCGGGGTCAAAGGCGGTGCCGGTTTCCTGCTGCCAGACGAAGGCGGCCAGCGTGGCAAAGCGCACCTCGGGGTGGATG
>LNAP01006445.1_pt1 | contig 10128 bp, 9 predicted proteins | sample 602601 | NCBI WGS metagenome assembly LNAP01 (sample SAMN02440304, study PRJNA202911) | soil metagenome | biome: Subtropical and temperate rainforests or woodlands; isolation source: soil samples (1 kg each in a 20% v/v slurry with milli Q water) were... ...
CGGGAAGCGCATTTGCTCGGCCTGCAGGCCGCGGCCGACGCCATCCGGCAGGAACGGGAGGGCTAGGGCCTGTGCGAGGCTTCTTTTAGTGTCAACAGGCCCTAGGCGCCGCGGCGCATCAGGGTGGACTTGCCGAACAGGCTTTCTATCAGGTCCACCGCCAGTTCCGCCGTCTTGTTGCGCACGTCGAAGGCCGGGTTCAGTTCCACCACGTCCAGCGAACGCATCAGGCCCGTGTCGGCGATCATCTCCATGCAGAGCTGCGCTTCGCGGTAGGTGGGGCCGCCGGGCACGGTGGTGCCCACGCCGGGGGCGATCTCGGGATCCAGGAAGTCCACGTCGAAACTCACGTGCAGGTGGGTGTCGGCATCGAGCCCGGCCAGCGCGGCCTCCATGGTGGCGCGCATGCCCATTTCGTCCAGGTAGCGCATATCGAAGACTTCCAGGCCCGCTTCGTGGACCAGGCGTTTCTCGCCCTGGTCCACGCTGCGGATGCCGATCTGCCGCACCCAGCCCGGCTCGATGTCGGGCGTCTGGCCCGACAGGCCGGTGATCTGCGCCGGGCCGTAGCCGCAAAGGCAGGCCACGGGCATGCCGTGGATGTTGCCGGTGGGGGTCAGGGCGTGGGTGTTGAAGTCCGCGTGCGCGTCCAGCCACAGCACGCGCAGCTTCTTGCCCGCCGCGCGGCAATGGCGCGCCACCGCGCTGATGGAGCCGATGCCCAGGCAGTGGTCGCCGCCGAGCAGGATGGGCAGATTGCCCTGGCTGAGTTCCTCGTGCACGGCGTCATGCACCGCGCGGTTCCAGGCCGCGACTTCGTCCAGGTGGCGGTAGCCGTCAACGGGCGGCTGCCAGGGATTGGCGGGGCCGTAGAGGTTGCCGCGGTCGGTGACCTGGAAGCCTTGGGCTTCGATGACCGGGCCCAGGTCCGCCACGCGCAGCGCTTCGGGGCCCATGGAGGCGCCGCGCGCGCCGGCGCCGATGTCGGTGGGCGCGCCGATCAGGGTGATGTGGTGGGGCAGGTTGGCGGTGTTCTGCAAGTCGCGGACTCCGGGTAGGCATCAAGTGGCGGATAGTACCGCGCTCAACTGATCGCAAGCCCAGTCGATCTGCTCGCGCGTCACGATCAGGGGCGGCGACAGGCGCAGCGTATGGCCGTGCGTGTCCTTGACCAGCATGCCGCGCGCCTGCAGGCGTTCGCTCCACAGGCGCGCGCCGCCGGCGTCCGGCTCCAGTTCCACGGCCAGCATCAGGCCGCGGCCACGTACCTCGCGCACGGGGCCGGGCAGGGTGCGCAGGCGCTCCAGGAAGTACGCGCCCATGGTTGCGGCGTTTTCTATCATGCCTTCCTCGGTCAGCACGCGCAGCGCGGCGCGTGCGATGGCGCAGGCCAGCGGGTTGCCGCCGAAGGTGCTGCCATGCTGGCCCGGCTGGAACACGCCCAGCACGTCGGCGTTGGAGAGCACCGCGGACACCGGATAGAAGCCGCCCGACAGCGCCTTGCCGATCAGCGTGACGTCGGCTTCGATGCCTTCATGTTCTTCGGCCAGCAGCTTGCCGGTGCGGCCCAGGCCGGTCTGGATCTCGTCCAGGATCAGCGTGATGCCGCCTTCGGTGCAGCGCTGGCGGACGCGGGTGAAATAGCCCGCGGGCGGCAGGACCACGCCGGCTTCGCCCTGTATCGGTTCGACCAGGAAGGCCACCGTGTTGGCCGTGATGGCGGCGTCGAAGGCATCGTAGTCGCCGAAGGGCACGACCTTGAAGCCCGGCGCGAAGGGTCCGTAGTGGCCGTAGGCGTCGGGATCGGTCGAGAAACCCACGATGCCCAGCGTGCGGCCATGGAAGTTGTTGGCGCAGACGATGATCTCGGCCTGGTCTTGCGGCACGCCGCGCACTTCGTAGCCCCATTTGCGCACCGCCTTGATGGCGGTTTCCACGGCTTCCGCACCGCTGTTCATGGGCAGGATCTTGTGCGCCCCGGTCAGGCGCGCCAGGTCTTCGTAGAACGGCGCCATCTGGTCGTGGCGGAAGGCGCGCGAGGTCAGCGTGAGCTTCTGCGCCTGCTCGGCCATGGCGGCGAGGATGGCCGGGTGGCAATGGCCCTGGTTCACGGCTGAATAGGCCGACAGGCAATCCAGGTACTTGCGGCCCTCCACGTCGTAGAGCCAGACGCCGCTGCCGCGCGCGATGACCACGTCGAGGGGATGGTAGTTATGCGCACCGAGCTGGTCTTCCACGCGGTCGCGGTGGCTGGCGGCGGATGGCGCGCCCGGCTGGGTACTCAATACCGCGCTCATGAGCGTCTCCCGAGGAGGTATTGCAGCCATCTTAGCGCCCCAAGCCGGCCCGCGGCATTGCCATTGCGTGACAAAGGCCATTGCCGGCGGCGGCGGCACGCTGCTGCACAATAGCGGCTGCGCGGGGCGATGCCCTGTTTTCCTTCCTGGATGGTCCTCATGTTGTTGCATCAACTGCTACTGAAATTCACCCGCTGCGCGGCAGCGGCCGGGCTGGCGCTGGTGTGTGCCGGCAACGCCATGGCGCAGGACAAGCCGCTGCGCATCGGCGTGATTCCCAGCGTGGCCAACGCCGCCACCGAACTTGCCATCGCCCAAGCCAAAAAAGAAGGCCTGGAGGTCAAGCTGGTGGAATTCAACGACTGGGTGCTGCCCAACATCGCTGTGGCCGACGGTTCGGTGGACGCCAACTTCTTCCAGCACGAACCTTTCCTGGAACTGTTCAACCAGCGCCGCGGCGCGAACCTTACGCCCATCGCCTACGGCTATTCCACCACCATCGGCCTGTTTTCCAAGAAGCTGAAGAAGGGTGATGCAGTGCCGGAGGGCGCGACCATCGCGGTGCCGAACGACCCGGTGAACACCGGCCGCGCGCTGTTGCTGCTGGAATCCATCGGCCTGATCAAGCTCAAGCCAGGCGTGGCGCACCAGGCCTCTCTACAGGACGTGGTGTCGAATCCGAAGAACCTGAAGTTCGTGCCGATCGAAGGGTCGCAGTCCGCGCGCACCTTCGACGACGTGACTGCGTCCGTCACCTACACCACCTTTGCCAAGCAGGCCGGCTTGAACGAGAAAGACGGCCTGGCCTTCGACAATACCGATCCGGCCAACGTGCGGCGTTACGCCATCCGTTGGGTGGCCACGCCTGCCGGCGCGCAGGATCCGCGCTTGCTGAAGTTCATTTCGATCTACCAGAATTCGGCCGAAGTGAAGGCCAAGCTGCGCAGCCTGTACGGCGATCTGATCGCCTTTCCCTGGTAGCGCACGGGAGCTTGGCCCAAGGGGACGTTGACGATTCTTGCCAGTTGGGCCCAGGGATTACTCGTATACTGGCCCCAATTTTTAACCCCCGCCCCGTTGATGCCACCATGGCCTCGGTCTGGAGGGTCGCGCCGTCCTTCCGTCGATAGCAGAGCCATGCGTATTCCATCGTTCGATGATGCTGCCCATGCCCCGGTTCTGGCCGTGCAAGACGGCCGCATCCTGGCGGCTGCCAGCGCAATCCTGGCCGCGGGCCAAGACAGCTTTTTCGAGACGCTGGCTGAGCGCGCGGTGCAGGACATGGGCGCGGATTACGCCTGGGTCCGCCTGGACCAGGGCAATGGCGCCGCAGGGCTGATCGCCAGCGCCAGTTGCCGCGCCGGTATCGCCGCGGATCCTGCGGGCGCGGGCCAGGCGGTGCACGTCTTGCTGGAAGACCGCGCCACCTACGCCTGCCTGCAGGACATGCCGCAAGACGAGCGCTGGCTGGGCGAGGCGGGTGTGCTGGCCTGTGTGGCGCGCACGCTTTACGACGCCAATGCGGTTGCTTGCGGCCACATCGTTTTCGCTTTCAGGCGGGTGCTGGCCGACGTGTCCGCCTATGCCAGCGCGCTGGATATCCTGGCCGCGTATGCGCAGCACGCCGTGCTGGGCGCGGCGGCGCGCGATCGCGAACTGGCGCGGCTCAACGAGGTCATCGCGCAGTTTGGCGCGCTGTTCCGGACGGCGCCGGTGCTGATCAACGCCTTCGATACCGACGGCCGCTGCATATTGTGGAATGACGCCTGCGCGCGGCGCTTCGGCTGGTCCGAAACCGAGATCAAACAAAGCCATGAGCCGTTGGCCTTGTTCTATCCGGATCCCCAGGTGCGGGAACTGGTGCGGGACAGCGTGAGTGCGCGGCCCGACCGTTCGTTCCGCGAATGGCAGCCGCGCACGCGCGACGGCGAGCAATTGTCGGTGCTGTGGTCCAACGTCAAGCTGCCCGACGGCAAGGTGGTCAACCTGGGCATGGACGTCACCGAAAGCCGGCGCGCCGAAGCCGCGCTGGCGCGGATGGCCAGGGTGGACAGCCTGACCGGCTGCTGGAACCGCGCCGAAATCCTCAAGCGCATGGAAGAACGGCTGGCCGACGGCCGGCGCGGCGTGGGCGGACCGACCACGGCGCTGATGCTGGACCTGGACTACTTCAAGCAGGTCAACGATCGTTATGGCCATTTGGGCGGAGACGTCGCGCTGCGGCACTTCTGCGATCAACTGCGCACCTGTCTGCGCGAGGGCGATTCGATAGGGCGGCTGGGCGGCGAGGAATTCCTGGTGCTGCTGGCCGACGCGGATGCGGCGGTGGCGCGCGCGATTTGCGAGCGTTTGCGCGCCTGCCTGCGGCAGCATCCGGCGGACATTGACGGGTCGGTGGTGACGTTGTCGGTCAGCGGCGGCATTGCGGGATTCCTGCCCGGCGACGCCACCGCCTCGGACGTGCTGCGCCGCGCGGATTTCGCGCTCTATCAGGCCAAGCGGTCCGGACGGGATTGCGCGGTGGAGTACAGGAACTGAGCGGCAGACGCCGCTGCGGCCGGCAAGGACGTACTCACGCTATCCGGCGCGCGCCAGCACGTCGAGCACGTTGCGCGCCGCGGCCACGCCCATGTTGACGTAGGCCGCGCTGGTGACGCCGCCGATGTGCGGGCTCAGCACGATGCGCGGCTCCTGCTGGAAGGGATGGCCTGCGGCCATGGGCTCGACCGCGAAGCTGTCCAGGCCGGCGGCCTGCACCTGGCCCGAGCGTACCGCCTGCAGCAGCGCCTCTTCGTCCACCAGGCCGCCGCGCGCGGTGTTCAGCAGGATGACTCCGGGTCGGCATTGCGCCAGCGTTGCCGCATTGACCATGCCGCGGTTGTCTTCGGTGAGCGGACAGTGCAAGGACACCACGTCGGCCTCGCGCCAGATCTGCTCCAGCGGCACCCGGGCGACATAGTCCGGCAGCTTCTGGGCATGGGGATCGAAGCCGATCACGCGCATGTCCATGCCATGCGCCATGGCCGCCATGCGCTGGCCGATGGCGCCCAGGCCGATCAGGCCGATGGTCTGGCCGCCCAGCTCCAGGCTCTTGTGCGTGGACTTGTCCCAGTGGCCGGCGCGCATGCGCTGGTCCAGCCCCACCACGGATTTGGCGCAAGCCAGCAGCAAGGCCAGGGCCTGTTCCGCCACGGCGGCAGCGTTTACGCCCACCGCGGCCACGACCTGGATGCCGCGCTGGGCGGCCGCTGCCTTGTCGATGGTGTCGGTGCCGCTGCCGTGCTTGGAGATCACGCGCAACGCTGGAGCCGCGTCCATCGCGGCGGCGCCGACCTTGCTGTAGCGCACGATGATGGCGGCTGGATTGTGTTCGCGGCAGAGCGCCACGATGCCTGTTTCGGTGGGCATCTTGCCGGCATAGACCAGCTCGAATTCCTGCAGCAAGGCAAGCGCCTCCGGCGCCAGATCAGCCGCGGTCACCAGCAGGACGGGCTTGTGCATGGCAGCGGGGTTCACAGCGATTCTCCTTCCTTCAGGACGCCCGCTGCCCGCAAGGCCGCGGCCAGCCATTTGGCTTCGGTGTCGCCCGCCTGGATCGCGGCGATGCGCGCGGCTTCGTCGCGCACTTTCTTTTCGGCGGCAGGCAGCAGGCCTTCGATCTTCTCGCGTTCAACCGCCACCACGCCGTCGGCGTCGCCGATGATGAAGTCGCCTGGGTGGACGGTCACGCCTCCCACCGACACGGGATGGCCGATGCGTCCGGGCACGTTCTTGGTCGGGCCGTTGGGATTGCTGCCGGCGGCGAATACCGGGTAGTCCATGTCGATGATTTCCACCGTGTCGCGCGCCGCGCCGTCCATCACCACGCCGGCGATGCCCAGCTTGCGGCAGGCGTTCATCATGATGGTGCCCATCAGCGCCGCGCTCAGGTCGCCCTTGCCGTCGATCACCAGGACGTCGCCCGGTTTGGCCAGGGAAATCGCCGCATGGATCATGAGGTTGTCGCCGGGGCGCACTTCGACGGTGAATGCGGGGCCGGCCAGCTTCATGCCGGGGTGCAGCGCGCGGATGCGGCCGTTGAGCGCGCCGCGCCGCCCCGCCACGTCGGCAAGGATGGCGGGTTGCAGTTGCGCGGCGCGGCGCACGATGTCGGCGCCGATCCGCGGGAAGTCCTTGATGATGTCCTGATGGGCCATGAGTGTTCCTGTGGGAATGGAGTATCGGGATGCGGCGCCGGGCATGCGCGTCACTCGACCTTCGCGCCCGACTCTTTGACGATCTGGCCCCAGCGGATCCGGTCGTCGTGGATCAGCCTGGCGAATTCCTCGGGGCTGCTGGTCAGCACGCGCGCGCCTTGTTCCTGGTACTTCGCGCTCAAGTCCTGGGCCTTGAGGGCCTTGTTGAATTCGGCGTTCAGGCGCTGGACGATGTCCTTGGGGGTCCCGGCCGGGGCGGCGAGGCCGAACCAGGTGACGGCTTCGAAGCCGGGGAAGCCGCGTTCGGCGATGGTGGGCACGTCGGGCATGTCCGGCACGCGCTGCGCCGAGGTCACCGCCAGCGCCCGCATCTTGCCGTTGCGCACATGGCCGATGAGCGTGGGGACGGAGGACAGATACATGTCGATCTGGCCGCCGATCAGGTCATTGGAGGCTTGCGCCGCGCCCTTGTAGGGGATGTGCGTGAGCTTGATGCCCGCGGCGTTCTGCAGCTGCACCGCGGCCAGATGCGCCACGGTGCCGTTGCCCGAGCTGGCGTAGTCCAGGGATCCCGGCTTGGCCTTGGCCGCCGCGATCATGTCGTCGAAGGACTTCAGCGGCGAATTGGCCGGCACCACGATGACCAGCGGCGCGTCCGCGACCAGTCCGATCGCGGTGAGGTCCTTTTCGGGGTCGTAGGGTAGCCTGGAATAGAGCGTGGGATTGATCGCCAGGTTGCTGGTCTGGCCGAGCACCAGGGAGTAGCCGTCCGGCGCCGACTTGGCCACGGTATCCACGCCGATGTTGCCGCCCGATCCCGGGCGGTTTTCGGTCACGATGTTCCAGCCGGTGTTGGCAGTGACCTTTATGGCGGCTTCGCGCGCCAGGACATCGGTGCCGCCGCCGGGCGGGAACGGGACGATCAGGCGGATGGGTTTGTTGGGGTAGTCCTGAGCCGAGCTCAGGCCGCTTGCGCACACCAGGGCCAGGCCGGCCAGCACACGGGCGATCTGCTTCATGGTTAGTCTCCGTTTTGGTTTTTGGTGCGAGCATTGTGTGACGGTGTTCCGCACAATACAATCCAAGTTCGACAGACGAAACATGTTGCGTAGAATGAACGAAAATCCAGCCCCAGAATCCGAGGAATCCCCGGCCGAAGAAGGCGTGGTGGCCGTGCGCCGCGCCATGAGCATCCTCGAGGCCTTCGGCGTGGACGACGCCCATCTGACATTGGCGGAACTGAGCCGGCGCACGGGTTGCCACCGCTCCACGGTGTTGCGCCTGGCACGCACCCTGGCGATGGACGACTATCTGGCGCAAAGGCCGGATGGCAGCTGGCGGCTGGCGCGCGCCGCCGGCTGGCTGGGCGCTTGCTACCAGGCCACGTTCAATATTGCGGAGGTGGTGCAGCCGATTCTGCGCGAGCTGTCTGCGGCCACGGGAGAAAGCGCCACGTTCTATGTGCGCGAGGGCAAGCAGCGGATCTGCATGGCGCGCGTCGAAGGCTCGAAGTCGATACGCCACCACGTGCGCGTGGGGGCCGCGCTGCCGCTGGAACTGGGCAGTCCGGGCCGCGTGCTGCTGGCCTTTTCGGGAGAGCCCGGCGAACCCTATGAATCGGTACGCCGCGCAGGCTACATGATGTCGCTGGGCGAGCGGGACGCGGAGGTGTCCAGCATTTCAGCGCCGGTCTACGGCATCAACTGGACGCTGCAAGGGGCCCTCTGCATTTCGGGGCCGATTTCACGCCTGAGTGAAAGCGTGCTGCTCGAACTCAAGGAACCCGTGCTGGCCGCGGCCAGCAGGCTGTCGCGGTCGTTGATGGGCGTGCGGCAGGGGTAAAGGGCGGCGGGGGACCGTGTGCGGGGGCGGGGCGTTCAGGCAGTCGCCTGGCCGCGCGCCGCACGCCTGCCATTCAGGCGCCAATGCAGGCCCAGCGCCGCGGCGGCCAGGGCGCAGGCCGCGGTCACCCCCAGTGCTTCAAAGCCGGCATGGGTGTAAATCGTGCCGGCGACGGCAGTGCCTACGCTTGCGCCCAGGTAGGTGGTGCAGGTGTTCAGGCCCAGCACCGCGCCGCGTTCTTCGGGGCGCGCGCGCGCCAGCAGCAGCACCAGCAGGTTCAGGCTCAATTGCGACGCGGCGCCCCACAATGCCGCGATGGCCAGCACGGCGGCCAGCGCATGCGCGGCAGGCAGCAACGCCAGATAGACCAGCGCGATCACGCCCAGCGCCAGCGGTAAGGCGCGGCGCGGTCCCACCCGCTCGATCAGCGGCGCGCCCGCGATCCCGGCCACCAGAAACCCGGCGCCATAGGCGAACGCGATGAAGCCGACCTGGCCCGCGGACAAGCCCAGCAAGGTGCGGACATGATCCGCAAGGAAGGCGTACACGCCGTAGAAGGCCGACGAGAACGCCAGGCAACCCAGCAGCAGGATGGGCACGTCGCGATACGACAAGGGCGCCAGCAAGCGCGACAGGCGTAGCGGCGCCGGCTTTAGCGCGCGGCGTTCCGGCAGCTTGCGCAGGCCCATCAACGCGATCGCGGCGCACAGGGCCAGGACGCCATAGGTGGCGCGCCACCCCACGGCATCGGAAATCAGCGCGGACAGCGGCACGCCCGCCACCAGCGATACCGACCAGCCGGCGATGACGCGGCCAAGCGTGCGGGCCTCTTGGCCGGGCGGTGCAACCAGCGAGGCCGAGCCATAGGCCGCTGGCAGAATGACGCCGGCGGCGGCGCCCGCCAACGCTTGCGCCAAGGTCAGCACGATCCAGTGTGGCGCGCTGGCGGACAGGGCAAGGGCGGCGATCAACGCCACCATCGCGCCCAGCAAGCTGCGGCGGATGCCGATGCGGTCGATGCGCGCGGCCAGGAAGAACGCGCTGGCGGCGGTGGCCGCGCCGTAGGCCGAGATCGCGGTGCTGATGGTGAGCGCCGACGTCGAGAAGGAACGCGCGACATCGCTCAAGATGGGGCTAAGCGCCAGACCATTGGAGCCGACGACGCTGACGGCAAACATCAACGCGGGGACGGAAGAGGGCGTGCGGGAGCTGCGATTGCTACGGTTCTGCATGCCGGGAATTTTATTGGAATAAAATAAGGGTTAACGCTGATTTTTCCTTATTCCATAAAAGTTCGAATGCCGTAAGGCAGAACCTGATTCCGATGCCAGACCTGGACGACCGCGACCGAAAACTATTAACGCTGCTGGCTGACGACGCCACGCCGAGTTATGCCGAATTAGGCAAAATGCTGAACCTTTCCGCGCCTGCGGTGCACGAACGGGTCAAGCGGCTTAAGCGCGACGGCTTGATCAAGGGCATCGCCGCCAAGCTGGACGGCGCCCGGATCGGCCGGCCACTGCTGGCCTTTGTGCACGTGGACACCAACAACTGGAGCATCACGCAACAGGTGCTGGGGCTGGCGGAACTGACCGAAGTGGAAGAGATCCACACGATCACCGGCAAAAGCGCCATGCTGCTGAAGGTGCGTGTGCGCGACACGCAGGCGCTGGAGCTGTTGCTGGCGCGCATCCACAAGATCGACGGCATCACGAACACCACCATATCGATGCCGTCGTCTAGAAGATCGACCGCACGATCGGATAGTCGTATGTCCAGGCGAAGTAGGGGAT
>LNAP01015464.1_pt1 | contig 10124 bp, 9 predicted proteins | sample 602601 | NCBI WGS metagenome assembly LNAP01 (sample SAMN02440304, study PRJNA202911) | soil metagenome | biome: Subtropical and temperate rainforests or woodlands; isolation source: soil samples (1 kg each in a 20% v/v slurry with milli Q water) were... ...
CAGGTACTGCGCCGAGAAGTCGATGCTTGGCAACAGGTGCGCAACGCCCAGCAGCGAACCATCGAATGGAAGTTCACTCGGCAGGATGCAGATCAGAAGATCGGTCGGCATTACGTTTCGAAACTTTCGTGTTGATGTACTAGTGCCGGCAAGACCCGGTGCGCCTACCTGTTTGCCTACGCCACGACCGCCGCCGGAAACCCACTCGTCGCCTTCGACTTCTGCTCCAGCCGCAGCGGCCAGCACGCGGCGCGCTTCCTGGGCGATTATCGCGGTGCGCTGATGGTGGATGACTTCGCCCACTACAAAGCGCTGTTCGCCCAGGGCATCACCGAACTGGGCTGCATGGCCCATGCGCGACGCAAGTTCTTTGATCTGCACGCGGCCAATCAAAAGCACACCGGCCGCCGAGGCGCTCCATCAGATTGTCGATCTGTATCGGATTGAAACGGCGATAAAGGACTTGGATCCTGAAGCGCGAGAACATTACCGATGGCTGCATGCCCAACCCCGGCTCAATGATTTCCATCGCTGGCTGGTGGGCTTGTGAGCCACCGGCCTCGCCGGCAGCGGTCTGGCCAAATCCATCGACTACAGCCTCAAGCGTTGGAGCGCACTGACGCGCTACCTCGATGACGGGCATTACCAGATCGACAACAACTGGATCGAGAATGCGATCCGGCCGGTCGCGCTCGGGCGCAAGAACTGGATCTTCGCGGGCTCGGAATCGGCCGGGCGTCGTGCCGCCGAGATCACGAGCCTGCTCTCTACTGCCAAGGCCAATGGCCATGAACCCCAAGCCTGGCTGCGCGCCGCGCTCACCTGACTGCCTACCACGCTCAATCGCGACATCGGCCGACTGCTCCACATCGCTGGATGCTCGCGAATCAACCTTGATCGAATAAGCCGCCGTCAAGGTGAGGGCGGCAGACGCTTACCCTTCTTCGGACAGTCCGCCGCGTCGGCCAGGGTCGACTCCGGTGACGGCGTTGACCTTGCTGCGAGCGGATCGTCTGCGTCGGGCTCGGGGCGTCGAGTTGTTGCACTCGGCTTGTCATCACTTCGGTTGCATTGCGCGTCACGGCATCCCGGGCAAGCACAAGGCTGCGGCGTTGTGGCATTCTTGGCTCAAGCGGTGGCGGCGCTCTGGCATCACCCCCTAACGGCTCATTCAAGCCGAACTAGCTCTGTCAATCGGCTTACAGTAATTCAGGCGTTAGGCCGCTCGGAGGAATTTGCAGTTCATGACAGGGGAAAGCATGAGTTCCGGAAGCCCAAACAAATCCCTTGGTTGGGCCGCTATCGCAAGTTCACTGATGCGTGGAAAAATAAAAATGGGGTCTTCCTATGGAGCGTGTAGATAAAGAATTCTTCGCCCAAGCTGCGGCAGAAGTAGCCAATGGCTTTATTGACGAAGCTCTCTACATCAAATCCCTATCACTTAGTGAAAGTAACGAGTCTAAAGCCAGGCCACTCTACATTCGACTTCGCGCTGAAGAGCTACAGCTTGAACACTCAAAGCAAGAGCGGCTCAATACCGTCGCAAAAGTTGTTGGTGGCGCCGCAGGTCTTGCCATAGGAACAGCACAGGCTACGGTTTATGTAGCAAAATTTTTTCCTTGGCGCAGAATCATCTGCAGTGTCAGCAGTCTCATTATTCCAGGTAGTGGGCATTACTTTTCCGGGCGTCGCGAAGAGGCCTCAAAATTCTTCTCAAAATGGTTCTGGACAATAGTTGTTCAAATTGCGGGGGCAGCATTCTTCGATCGAGAAGTTGACAACATCCTTGATGGCCCATCATTGATTAAGAAGGCATTGTTAGTGCTATGGTTTATTTGGTTCATGCTTGTTCTATACATTCTTCCAGTATGGGCTGCCGTTGACACTTTTATAAAGTTCTCTCGCCGACATGAATCACCTGACACTAGCCTTAACGCTGCGAGTAAAAATCACTGAGGCGCGGCCTAACAGTTCATTCAAGCCGACGCCGCTTCGCGGCGCGGCTTAATTCAGGCGTTAGATGTACCAGATTTCCAGGGGAGAGGGGACGCAGATGGGCACTATCATGATGATTATCTTGGGCATCGCCGTGCTTGGTGCCGTTATTGGCTTTATCGGGAGCGGCGGGAAAGCGGAGGGAGCCGCATTAGGCGCCGCACAAGGAGCGATTGCCTCAACTGGGTGCATTGTCCAATTGATCATTGCGGCCATTCCAGTCGCAATCGGTCTGTGGCTTCTCAGCTTGATCTTCCAGTGAAGAGTGTAGCGGTTCGATTGATAAAGCTGTACCAAGCCGTCGCCCCCAATTTTCTGCGTAGGGCGTGCCGGTTTGAGCCCTCATGCTCCAACTATGCGCTTGAAGCGCTAGACAAACATGGTTGGCGGCGTGGTTCGCTGATGGCAGGCGCTCGGATATGTCGTTGTCGTCCACCGCATGGCGGCATTGATTATCCGTAAGCGTCTAACAATTCAAGCGAACTGGCTTCGCCAGTCGGCTTAATTTGTAAGCGTCTTCCCGCCTCATCTTCTTGTGGTCTGACCTGGCCTGCAAAATCTTGTCTCATGCACAAGCGAGGAGGCGGGACGGTGAAGATGCAGTCGAAGCAGGCGTTATGGGCGCATCGGATTCAAGCGTTCGAGGCAAGCGGGCAGAGCCGGCCGGGGTGCTGTCGACAGCGGGATCGCCGGCACTGCCTCCAATATCGCCTGGATCCTGTTCGTGGTGTTCCTGATCCTGGCGGTGGTCTCGTTCTTCCGCAAAAAGGTCTGACGCCAAGGCTTTTGTGTGGGCAGGCGGAACCGCCAACCGGCCCGCCGTGGGGAGGCCACGTTTGGCACTGCTGGGCGAAGCCGTGGAAGTCGATCGCGCTCGGCAGGGGATTGGCGCCGCGTCCTGGAGCTGGGTGCTGGTCTGCCCGGCGGCTGCGCTCGGCCCGCGGTTAGAATGCCGGCCATGCCGCCGACCCCCTTTGACGCCCTCAAACCGCTGGCCGGCCGCGCGCTGGAGGCTGCCCTCAACCGCGCCATCGCGCTGGACCCGGACACCCGCGACGCGCTGGCGCCGTTGGCCGGCCGCCGCATCCAGATCACCGTGGACTCGCCGCCGCTGGCCCTGGAGATTGCGGTCGAGGCCCAGCGCCTGCATGTCGGTCCGGTCGAGGCTGGCGAGGAGCCTGATCTGGCCGTGCGCAGCACCGTGGGTGGCCTGCTGGGCCAGCTGCCGGGTCTGTTGGGCAGCGCGTTCCGCAGGGATGACGCGCCTGCGCCGGTGGGCAAGTTGCACGTGTCCGGCGATGCCGATCTGGCGCGTCGCCTGCAGACCCTGGCCATGCGCTTCGATCCGGACTGGCAGCAGCCGTTGGTGACGCTGTTTGGCGAAGTGCTGGGCGTGCAGATCGCCCAGGGCGTGCGCGCCGCACTGCTCAGGCTGCACGAAACGGGCAGCGAGCTGGCCACCAGCGCGGCCGAATACGTCACCGAGGAGTCGCGCGACGTGGTCGCCCGCGCCGAGCTGGAAGCCTTCCACGACGACGTCGATGTCCTGCGCGATGACCTCGAGCGCCTGGCTGCGCGCCTGAGCCGCCTGGCTGCCCGCGCATGATGCTGCCGGGCATGAAGAGCGTGCGCGCGGCGCTGCGCGCCAACAGGATCGGCCGCGTGTTGATCCGCTATCGCCTGGATGCGCTGCTGGACGGCACCCCGGCCGAGCCGTGGCTGAAGCTGGCGCGGCCGTTCGTGCCACGCGCGCGCGAGGACATCGCCGCGCTGAGCCGCGGCGCGCGCCTGCGCATGGTCCTGCAGGAACTGGGGCCGATCTTCGTCAAGTTCGGCCAGATCCTGTCCACCCGCCGCGACCTGATGCCGCCGGACGTGGCCGAGGAACTGACCCTGCTGCAGGACCGGGTCAAGCCATTCGACGGCGACACCGCGCTGCGCATCGTCGAAAAAGCACTGGGCATTCCGATCGAGGTGGCGTTTGCCTCGTTCGACACCACGCCGCTGGCCTCGGCCTCGATCGCCCAGGTGCATGCGGCCACGTTGCATGACGGCCGCCAGGTGGTGGTCAAGGTGCTGCGTCCGGACATCGAGGTGCAGATCGCCGGCGACATCGCCCTGCTCAAGTCCGGCGCGGCCCTGCTCGACTACGCACACCCGTCGGCCGACAAGATCCGGCCGAAGGAAATCGTCGCCGAGATCGAAGGCACCCTGGCCGCCGAACTGGACCTGCAACGCGAAGGCGCCAACGCCAGCGTGATGCGCCGGTTCTGGGCCGATTCGCCGGACCTGTACGTGCCGGAGATCATCTGGAGTCACACCGCCGAGCGCGCGCTGACCATGGAGCGCGTCGACGGCATTCCCTCCGACGACATCGCCGCCCTGGATGCGGCCGGCATCGACCGCAAGGCGCTGGCGGCCAAGGGCGTGCGCGTGTTCTACACCCAGGTGTTCCGCGACAACTTCTTCCATGCCGATGCCCATGCCGGCAACATCTGGGTCGACACCGACCCGGCGCGCAAGGCCAACCCGCGGTTCATCGCGCTGGATTTCGGCATCGTCGGCCAGCTCTCGCAGCAGGACCAGTACTACCTGGCCGAGAACTTCATGGCCATCTTCAACAAGGATTACCGGCGCATCGCCGAGCTGCACGTGGAAGCGGGCTGGATGCCGGCCACGGTGCGCATCGACGAGCTGGAGGCCGCGGCACGGGCGGTGTGCGAGCCGTACTTCACCCGGCCGCTGAGCGAGATCTCGCTGGCGCAGGTGCTGATCAAGCTGTTCCGCACCGCGCAGAAGTACGAGCTGACCCTGCAGCCGCAGTTGATCCTGCTGCAGAAGACCCTGCTCAACATCGAAGGCGTCGGCCGCCAGCTCGATCCGCAGCTGGACATCTGGGCGGTGGCCAAGCCCGTGCTGGAGCGCATCCTGGTCGAGCGCTACAGCCCCAGGCGTGCGCTCGAGGAACTGCGCAAGCGGCTGCCGGAAATCCTGACCCACGCCCCGGACATGCCGCGCCTGGTGCACAGCTGGCTCAAGCAGCAGGTGGAGGGCAAGCACGAACTGGCCATGCGTTCGAAGGACCTGGCTGCGCTCAACCTGACATTGCAGCGCCTGCAGCGGCGCGTGGTCACCGCGATCGCCGGTGCCGGTCTGTTGGGCGCCGCTGCGGTGCTGCACGCCTTCGGCGTGGGCGGCCCGGTGTTGTTCCATGTGCCGCTGTGGACCTGGTTGAGCGGCGGCCTGGGCGCGATCGCGCTGCTGTCGGCGTGGTGGCGGCGCTGAACGGTGTGCTTCCTTCGGGAGAAGTTGTCCGAAGATCGGTTGTCCAAGCTGCTTCAAGCGGCCCGGCTCGATCGTCAGTGGCCCGCGGGGTTCGTGATTTCGTGCCGAAAACCTCGCCCAGGGCGGGAAAAGCGCGCAGGCGCCGTCATGCCCGCTGAGGCGCAGATCAGCGGGCCGACCTTAATGAACAGGGGAGCCTCACGCGTGGTTAGACTAAAGTACAACGAAAATTTAAGGAATGGGTTGTGCACGTCAGTGGCGGGGACCGTCGCGCTCATGGAGAATGGGTCCGTACTGCTGCGCATGGAGGCCGCGGCGCTGGGTTTGCAGCTGAAATGATGCGCAGGCCAAAAAATGGAAGGCTTTTTTCTTATTCAAATATTGGCAGTGATTGATAAAGGCGAGGGAACATCATGTTGACGAGCAAAAATGTGTTGGCGGTGGCTGTGGGTGCCGTCTGTGCGGCCGTGAGCGGGAGTGGATTTGCTGCGGCGCTGGATCGCTCCGGACAGTCCATTGCAGCATTTCTCAGGCCGGGTAATTATGCGGAGTACGGTGGCTCGTTCCTCAATCCCGCCGTGGAGGGCAAGGACAAGAGTGGCAATCCCACGGGAGACATGGCTGGTAGCTATAACTTCATCGGTGCAGCGATAAAGTTCCAGCCCACCGAGCGATTCTCTTTCGGGTTTATCTATGACGAACCTTTTGGGGCCTCTGCCGGGTACCGGGGCAACAACGATTTTGTCTCCAGGCCGACGGACGTGGTATTGGCCGGCTTGCCGGTCGTCACCGGGCCAAGCATTGTCAGTAATGGCCAGCTGGCTGCATTCGGCCTGAATACCGATCTCACCGGCAATACCGATGTCTCGGTGACCACCAAAAGTCTCTCGGCGATCGTTGGGTTCAAGCCCATGGAACGGTTGACCCTTTATGGCGGTGGCGTCTATCAGGAGCTTGAAGGGAACGTGCAGCTGCATGGCTCGACCTATTCGGCATTCAACGGCTATGGCGCTGAGCTGAGCACCGAGCGCGAGTGGGGCTGGCTGGCTGGCGTTGCGTACGAGATTCCCGAGATTGCGCTGAAGGTCTCGCTCACCTATCGATCCGAGATCGATTACGAGTTCGATGCAAAGGAATCGCTGCCGCTGGCCGATGCGCTGGGCGCCAACAGTGCACAGCTCGGTGGCCTGGTGCAGGGGCTGGTCGCGGCAGGAAGCATTCCCGCGCAGAACGGCCAGGCCATCATCGGCATGCTGAACGGGCTCAGCGGTGGCTTGCCAGGAGGCACCACCGACATCACCTCGCCGCAGTCGGTCAATCTCGATTTCCAGAGCGGGATCATGGCCGACACGATCGCCTTCGGTAACGTCCGCTGGGTGCAGTGGTCCACATTCGCCATTCGTCCTGCGCAGTTTGGTCAGCTCGCCGAGGCTCTTGGTCCCCTGATCGGCCAGCCGAATGGATTCAATCTGGTGGACTACTCCAAGGACCAGTGGTCGGCCAACCTGGGCCTGGGGCGCAAGCTCGGCGAACAGCTCGGCGGCTCGTTCTCGGTGGGTTGGGACAGTGGTGCCGGCAACCCGGTGACCACGCTGGGGCCGACCGAAGGCTATTGGAATGTGGGGCTTGCGCTTCGCTACAACCCCACGCCCAAGGTCGAGATTTCCGCCGGCATCAAGTATTTCTGGCTTGGCGATGCCGAGGCCCAGACCGGTGCCCACAGCTACGCGGGTGATTTCGAGAACAACAATGCGATAGCGGGCGGTGTGAAGTTCGGCCTGAATTTCTAAGGCTCGCGCACAAGCGCCGATCCTGACCGCACCTGCTGGCGCCCCCTTGGCCGCCAGTTTTTTTTGGGCTGGCCGGTATGGACGTTGCGGTGACCACGGGGATGGATAATCGCGGCTGCGAACCCTGCCGTGACCCAATGCCCGAATTGACCTCGATTGCCATCCTTTATCAGGACGATCTGCTTGCCGTGGTCGACAAGCCGGCCGGGCTGATGGTCCATGACAGTGGCCTGGCGCGTGGCCAGGACCAGTTCCTGGCCGAGCACCTGCGCGCGCAGCTGGGCAAGCCGATCTTACTGATCCATCGGCTGGACCGCGGCACCAGCGGTTGCCTGCTGGTGGCCTTCGACCGCGACACGGCCTCGGCGCTGGGCAAGGCCTTCATGTCGCGCGCCGTTGAGAAGGATTACCTGGCCGTCTGCCGCGGCTGGCCGGAGCAGCAGTTCACCATCGACCACGACCTGGATGGTGGGCCCGGCAGGCCGGCCAGGAAGCAGGCCATCACCGGTTTCGTGCGCCTGGCCACCGGCGAGCTGGACATCCCCTCAGGCGGCTTTGAGACCTCGCGCTATGCGTTGCTGCGCTGCCGCCCGCACACCGGGCGCTTCCGCCAGATCCGTCGGCATCTCAAGCATGCCTTCCATCACCTGATCGGCGATACCAGCCACGGCGAGGGCCGGCACAACCGCGCGTTCCGCATGCGCGGCGTACAGCGCATGCTGCTGCATGCGCGGCGGCTGTCGTTCCTGCATCCGGCCACCGGCGTGCGGATCGAGGCGCTGGCGCCGCTGGATGCCGAGTTCGCCAGGGCACTGGACCTGTTCGGCTGGGACCACCGGCTGCGTTAGGCGTGCAGGCTTACGCCACGCGCAGTGCGGCCATCACCAACAGCGCCAGGGTGCAGCCGAAACCGACAAACCACACCAGGCTGCGCAGGCCGGCGTGACCGGCGATATAGGCCAGGCCGTGGGCGACGCGCGCGGCCAGGATCACCAGGGCCAGTGTTGCCACGGTGTGGGCGCCGACATGGGCGGCCTGGGCCATCAGCACGCCAGCGGCAAACATCGGGAAGGCCTCGAAGCCGTTGAGCTGCGCCGCGTGCGCCCATTGCGAGCGCGGGTTGTCCTGCCGGGCCTGCCAGGCGCGCGGATTGCGGTTGTCGTAGCGGGCGCCGGCGCTGGCCTTGGCCACGCTGGTCCACAGGTAGGGCAGCAGCGCGACGATCAGCACGCACCAGTAGGCGACGGCGTAGGACATGGAAAGAGTTCCAGCGAAAGGGCGCGCGCAGCTTAGCGCCTGCGCCGATCGATGAAGCAAAAGGAAAGGCGCCTGGCGGCGCCTTTCCGATTTCTGCGTCCAAGCCGGCAGGTTATTTTCCTGCCGGCGCCTTCATCATCCTGTCGCGCGCGGCCTTGAACGGGTTGCCCTCGTACCAGTTGGGCCACTGGCCGTCGCTGGCCAGCGACTTGCCCACGCCGTAGACCAGCTCCAGGTCCTGCACGGTGCCGTCCAGTTTCCAGCTCGCCGGGTCGTATTCGTCGGCCGGGGAGTGGTAGCGGTGTTCGCCATAGTCCTTGGCATAGGCCTCGCCGGCGGCCTTGCCGCCTTCGATGAGGTCATCGCCGCCATCGGTGTACAGCGCCGGCACGCCGGCCTTGGCGAAATTGAAGTGGTCGGAGCGAAAGTAGAAACCGCTCTGCGGCGAGGATTCGGCATGCAGGGTCCGGCCCTGCATCTCGGCCAGCGGCTTGAGGATGTCCTCCAGCTGCGAGGCGCCGTAGCCGGTCACGGTCACATCGCGCGCCTTGCCCGCCACCGACATCGCATCGAGGTTGATCACTCCGGCGATCCTGTCGAGCGGGAAGGTCGGATGGGCCACGTAGTACTTGGAACCGAGCAGGCCCGATTCCTCCAGGGTCACCGCCAGAAACACCACCGAACGCTTCGGCTTGGGATCCTGGTGGGCGAACGCTTCGGCCACTTCCAGGATGCCGGCCACGCCGGTCGCGTTGTCGACCGCGCCGTTGTAGATGTTGTCGCCGTCCTCGCCCTCGTGCTTGCCCAGGTGGTCCCAGTGGGCCATGTACAGCACGGCCTGGTCCGGCTGCTCGCTGCCGGGCAGCACGCCGATCACGTTGCGCGATTGTTTTTCGGCGATGGTGCTGTTGAGGTCCAAGGACAGCCTGGCCTTGAGCGGCACCGGCTTGAAGCCGCGCCTGGAGGCATCCTTGTAGGCCTGGTCCAGGTCCAGCCCGGCCTTGGCGAACAGTGCGCGCGCCACGTCCTGGGTGATCCAGCCCTGCGCCGGCAGACGCGGCTCCGGATCGTCGCGGGCCGGCAGGTCGTACTGCGCGCCGGCCCAGGAATTCTTCACCACGTCCCAGCCATAGCTGGCGCCGAGCGGGTCGTGGATGATGATCGCCGCATCGGCGCCCTTGCGCGCGGCCTCTTCGAACTTGTAGGTCCAGCGGCCGTAGTAGGTCATCTTCTTGCCGTCGAACAGCGCCGCATCATCGGTGTGGAAGCCGGGGTCGTTGACCAGCATCACCACGGTCTTGCCCTCCCAGCGCTTGGCGCTGCCGTAGTCGTTCCACTTCTGCTCCGGCGCATCCACGCCGTAGCCGACGAACACCAGCTCGCTGTCCCTGATGCTGACCTGCGGCTTGCCGCTGCGCGTGCCGATCACCATCTGGTCGCCGAAGCTCAGCGTCTGGGTGCTGCCGTCGGCCTGGGTCACGGTCAGCGTGGTGGACGGATCGGCCGTGGTTTCCACCATCGGCACATCCTGGCTCCAACTGTCGCCGTTGCCGGGCTTCAGGCCGATGCGCTGCATCTGGGCGGCAATGTAGGCCACGGTCATGTCCTCGCCGGGCGAACCTGGGGCGCGGCCCTGGAAGGCATCGGAGGACAGGGTCTTGACCCGTTCGGCGAAATCTGCGGCGGTGATCTGCGGGGAGAAGGCATGCGGCGCGTCCGGCGCGGCGGCGGTCTGGACCGGCGGCGTGGAGGCGGCGGGCGCCGGATCGGGTTTCTTGCAGGCCGACAGCGCGGTCA
>LNAP01006319.1_pt2 | contig 10123 bp, 9 predicted proteins | sample 602601 | NCBI WGS metagenome assembly LNAP01 (sample SAMN02440304, study PRJNA202911) | soil metagenome | biome: Subtropical and temperate rainforests or woodlands; isolation source: soil samples (1 kg each in a 20% v/v slurry with milli Q water) were... ...
AGTTGGCCGGTCGTGGTTGCGGGCGGGGCAGGGCCGGGCTGCCGATGTGCACGCGCTGCACGGTGAAGCTGACGCTGGCGCTGGTTTGCAGCGGCTCGCCGTCGCGCAGGACCACGGCCTGCAGGCTGTGCGTGCCGCGGTCGACCTGGCCGAGGCGGAAGCTGGTCTGGGTGCCCGGGGCCGCCAGGGGCTGGCCGTCCAGCAGCAGCTGCAGCAGGTCGCCCTCGCGCAGGCCCGGCTCCAGGCTGACGTCGACGGTGAAGTTGCCGGCATTGGCGCGCAGGGTGTCGTCGTCATCCGGCATCCCGCTGATCTCGAGGCGGCTGTAGCCTTCCAGCTCGGTGGCGGCCTGGGGCTTGGTCGGCTTGGCCGGTGGCGCAGCGACCGTATTGGTCGGTCCCAGCTGGACGCTCTCGCTGCTCACGCCCTCGGGCGGCTGGTTGGTGTAGACCGGATTGCCGTGGGCGTCGGTATAGCGATAGATCTCGGCACTGGCCGGCAGGGCCAGGGCGAGCAACAGGCAGGTGCAGGTCAGGCGCATGTGGGGAGTCCTTTCGGCATCAATCGGTGATGGGGCAAGCCTTGCACTGCCGGGGCGCACTGGCAAGTGCTGCGGCTGCGGCCTGTGCGGCCGGGCGCAATCGTGTGGTTTTTCCGTCGCACAAAGCACAAAGGCCTCCCGAAGGAGGCCTTTGTGACATTGCCGATGCGGGATCGGCGGCTGACTTAGCAGCTGTAGTACAGGTCGTATTCCAGCGGGTGCACGAAGGTGCGCACCTTGATTTCCTCGGCTGACTTCAGCTCGGTGAAGGCCTCCAGGAAGTCCTTGGTGAATACGCCACCCTTGAGCAGGAAGTCATGGTCGGCTTCCAGGGCTTCCAGGGCTTCCTTCAGGCTGCCGCAGACCTGCGGGATCTGCTTGGACTCTTCCGGCGGCAGGTCGTACAGGTTCTTGTCGGCGGCGTCGCCGGGGTGGATCTTGTTCTGGATGCCGTCCAGACCGGCCATCAGCAGGGCGGCGAAGGCCAGGTACGGGTTGGCAGCCGGGTCCGGGAAGCGCGCTTCGATGCGGCGGCCCTTCGGGCTGGACACGTACGGGATGCGGATCGAGGCGGAACGGTTGCGGGCCGAGTAGGCCAGCATGACCGGAGCTTCGAAGCCCGGGACCAGACGCTTGTAGGAGTTGGTCGACGGGTTGGTCAGGGCGTTCAGCGCCTTGCCGTGCTTGATGATGCCGCCGATGAAGTACAGGGCGGTATCGGACAGGCCGGCATAGCCTTCGCCGGCGAAGGTGTTCTTGCCTTCTTTGGCGATGGACAGGTGCACGTGCATGCCCGAGCCGTTGTCGCCGTACAGCGGCTTCGGCATGAAGGTCACGGTCTTGCCGTAGGCTTCGGCGACGTTGTGCACGCAGTACTTCAGGGTCTGCACTTCGTCAGCCTTGGCGACGAGGGTGTTGAACTTCACGCCGATTTCGTTCTGGGCGCCAGCCACTTCGTGGTGGTGCACTTCGACGACCTGGCCCATCTCTTCCAGGGCGTTGCACATGGCGGTGCGGATTTCGTGGTCCGGATCGCTCGGCGGGGTCGGCAGGTAGCCGCCCTTGACCGCGATGCGGTGACCGTTGTTGCCCTGGCGGCCTTCGGTGTCGGCGTCGCTGCTCCAAGCAGCCTGCTCGGAGAAGATCTTGAACATCGAGCCGGACATGTCCGACTTGTACTTCACGGAGTCGAAGATGAAGAACTCCGGCTCCGGACCGCAGAACACGGTGTCGCCGATGCCGGTGGACTTCAGGTATTCCTCGGCGCGCTTGGCGATGGCGCGCGGGTCGCGGTCATAGCCCTGCATGGTGGAGGGTTCGATCACGTCGCAGACCAGGATCAGGGTCGGCTCTTCGGTGAACGGGTCCATCACGGCGGTGCTGTCGTCCGGCAGCAGGATCATGTCGGAGGCTTCGATGCCCTTCCAGCCGTCGAGGGAGGAACCGTCGAACATCTTGCCCACATCGAAGAAGTCTTCGTCGGCATCGCGTGCCGGCATGGTGATGTGGTGCTGACGGCCCTTGATATCGGTGAAGCGGAGGTCGATCCACTTCGCGTCGTGTTCTTGAATCAGTTGCAGCGCCTTCGACATGCGGTCCTCCAGGGTATGCAGACGGGCGATGAGGGTGCCCGGTTTCGTTTTTTCTCGGGCCCGAAGCCCGCCGGAAAATTGTCCGAATTATATAGGCAACTTGCATGCCAGTGCGCGCGATTGTGCACGCTGCCCGCAGAATGCGGCTTTTCCGGGCACCACTCGATGCAGTTGTCAGCTTAGTGCACCAAACGCGTGCTTTTGGGTGTTTTGGTGATTCATTTTGGTGCATTTATCCGCTGCGCGGAATTCTGCTCAAAGGTTGAGCAGTTTCCGCTATAATCTGTCCCCTTTTTCTCGCTTGGCCGTTCCCGTTCGCCCATCATGAAAGTCATTGTCAAACCCTTCGCCGAAATCACCATCAAGAGCCGTCCGGTACGCAGGCAGTTCGTCCGGCAGCTGGCGAAGAACATTCGCACCGTGCTGCGGGACCTCGATCCCGAGCTGGTGGTGCAGGGCGAGTGGGACAACCTCGAACTGGAAACCCGGCAGCGCGAGCCGAAGCTGCTGGCGGAAATGCTCGAGCGGCTGCGCAACACGCCGGGCATCGCCCACTGCCTCGAGGTGCACGACTACCCGCTGGGCGACTTCGACGACATCTTCGACAAGTGCCGGCTGCATTTCGGTGCGCAGCTGGCCGGCAAGGTGTTCGCGGTGCGCTGCAAGCGTTCCGGCAAGCACCCGTTCTCCTCGGTGGACGTGGCCACCCATGTCGGCAGCCGCCTGCGCCGCGAGTGCGGCGCCGCCGGCATCGACCTCAAGCATCCCGAGGTCGAGGTGCGCTTCGAGGTGCGCTACGACCGGCTGTTCATCATCCATGCCCAGCATGACGGCATCGGCGGTTACCCGCTCGGCTCCATCGAGCAGACCCTGGTGCTGATGTCCGGCGGCTTCGACTCCACCGTGGCCTCCTACCAGATGATGCGCCGCGGCCTGCTGACCCATTTCTGCTTCTTCAACCTCGGTGGCCGCGCCCACGAGCTGGGCGTGATGGAAGTCGCCCACTACCTGTGGGAGAAATTCGGCCGCTCGCACCGAGTGCTGTTCATCAGCGTGCCGTTCGAGGAAGTGGTCGGCGAGATCCTGCAGAAGGTCGACAACAGCCACATGGGCGTGGTGCTCAAGCGCATGATGCTGCGTGCCGCGTCGCGACTCGCCGAAGAGCTGCACATCGACGCGCTGGTCACCGGCGAGGCGATCTCCCAGGTGTCCAGCCAGACCCTGCCCAACCTGTCGGTGATCAATGCGGTGACCGACACCCTGGTGCTGCGTCCGCTGATCGCCAGCCACAAGCAGGAGATCATCGACACCGCCGAGCGCATCGGCACCGCCGAGTTCGCCAAGAACATGCCCGAGTACTGCGGGGTGATCTCGGTCAACCCGACCACCCGCGCCAAGCGCGGGCGCGTCGAGCACGAGGAAACCCACTTCGACATGGCGGTCCTCGAGCGCGCCCTCGAGCGCGTGCGCAAGGTGACCATCGACAAGGTGATCGACGAGCTCGGCGAGGACCTGCAGATCGAGGAGGTGCGCGAGGCGCTGCCGGGGCAGATCGTCCTCGACATCCGCCACCCCGACGCCGCCGAGGACCAGCCGCTGGAGCTGCCCGGTATCGAGGTGCAGGCCCTGCCGTTCTACGCGGTCAACAACCGTTTCAAGGCGCTGGATGCCAATCGCCAGTACCTGCTGTATTGCGACAAGGGCGTGATGAGCCGCCTGCATGCCCACCACTTGCTCAGCGAGGGACACGCCAATGTGCGCGTTTATCGTCCGGCCTAAGCAGCCGGGCCTGCTGGGGGGCAGCATTCGCCATCGCCCTCCCGACCACTGGCCGTCGCGTTAATCAAGTTGTCGCCGGCAGCCCGGGATAATCCCCTCCGGCATCCGAGTTCAAGCGTTACCTATCGAGAAAACACACAAGTGATCGAAAATCTCCGCAACATCGCCATCATTGCCCACGTCGACCATGGCAAGACCACCCTGGTAGACAAGCTGCTGCGCCTGTCCGGCACCCTCGACCGCAAAGAAGCGGAAAGCGAGCGCGTGATGGACTCCAACGACCAGGAAAAAGAGCGCGGCATTACCATTCTGGCGAAGAACACCGCGCTGAAATGGAATGGCTACGACATCAACATCGTCGACACCCCCGGACACGCCGACTTCGGTGGCGAAGTCGAGCGCGTGATGTCGATGGTGGACTCCGTGCTGCTGGTGGTCGACGCCCAGGACGGCCCGATGCCACAGACCCGCTTCGTGACCCAGAAGGCCTTCAAGGCCGGCCTGCGTCCGATCGTGGTCATCAACAAGATCGACCGTCCGGGCGCGCGTCCGGACTGGGTGGTCGACCAGATCTTCGACCTGTTCGACAACCTCGGCGCCACCGACGAGCAGCTCGACTTCCCGATCGTCTACGCCAGTGCCCTGAACGGCATCGCCGGCATGGACCACGAGAAGATGGACGACAACATGGACGCGCTGTTCCAGGCCATCGTTGACCATGTTCCGGTCCCGGAAGTCGATGTCGACGGCCCGTTCCAGATGCAGATCTCCCAGCTGGACTACAACAGCTTCCTCGGCGTGATCGGCATCGGCCGCATCGCGCGCGGCAAGGTCAAGACCAACACCCCGGTGGTGGCTGTCGATGCCGAGGGCAAGCGCCGCAACGGTCGTATCCTGAAGATCATGGGCCACTCCGGCCTGCAGCGCGTCGAAGTCGCCGAAGCCCAGGCCGGCGACATCGTCTGCGTCAGCGGCATGGACGAGCTGTTCATCTCCGACACCCTGTGCGATCCGACCTGCGTCGAAGCCCGTCCGCCGCTGTCCGTCGACGAGCCGACCGTGAGCATGACCTTCCAGGTCAACGACTCGCCGTTCTGCGGCAAGGAAGGCAAGTTCGTCACCAGCCGCAACATCAAGGAGCGTCTGGAGAAGGAACTGCTGCACAACGTGGCCCTGCGCGTGGTCCAGGGCGACGACGCGGACAAGTTCAAGGTCTCCGGCCGTGGCGAACTGCACCTGTCGGTGCTGATCGAAACCATGCGTCGCGAAGGCTTCGAGCTGGCCGTGGGCCGTCCGGAAGTGGTGATCAAGGAAGTCGACGGCGAGAAGCAGGAGCCGTACGAGAACGTCACCATCGACATCGAGGAGATCCACCAGGGTCCGGTGATGGAGCAGATGGGGCTGCGCAAGGGCGACCTGTCCAACATGGTGCCGGATGGCAAGGGTCGTATCCGCCTCGAATACACCGTGCCGGCGCGTGGCCTGATCGGCTTCCGCAACAACTTCCTGACCATGACCTCGGGCAGCGGCATCCTCACCAGCACCTTCAGCCACTACGGCCCGGTCAAGCAGGGCGAAGTTGCCCACCGCCAGAACGGCGTGCTGGTCTCCATGGCCACCGGCAAGGCGCTGAGCTACTCGCTGGAAACCCTGCAGGACCGCGGCAAGCTGTTCCTCGCGCCCGGCGACGAGGTCTATGAAGGCCAGCTGGCCGGCATCAACAGCCGCGACAACGACCTGGTGATCAACCCCACCAAGGGCAAGAAGCTCGACAACATGCGTGCTTCCGGCAAGGACGAGACCATCCAGCTGGTTCCGCCGATCCGCTTCACCCTGGAACAGGCGCTGGAGTTCATCGACGACGACGAACTGGTCGAAGTGACCCCGAAGTCGATCCGTCTGCGCAAGAAGTACCTGAACGAGAACGACCGCAAGCGTTACGAGCGCAGCAGCAAGCTGTAAGTCTTGCGCTGAGCTGAAACCAGAAGCCCCCGCCGGTCCTGCCGGCGGGGGCTTTTTTCGTGTGATTGTTGCGTCCTGCGTAATACTGGCTTGTTCGCGCCGCTGTTTTTCCGTTTCCCGGGCTGCCTGACAATAACGGCACGCCCGAAGCCGATCCCTCCATCGGGTAATTCCTTTCCACGCAGGAGATCGAGTTGCCATGAAAACCAAAGCCCTGTTCCTGACTGCCATGCTGGCTTCGGCCAGTGTGTTCGCCGCCGATGCCTCGGCGCAGAGCGAAAAAGCCCGCGAATATGCCTACGGCATGAACCTGGATGTCGCCGAAGTGGTGGCCATCGAAGAGGCGCCGCACGCTCTGTGCGAACCGGTCAACAGCAAGATGACCTATCGCGACTCCAAGGGTCAGACCCACACGGTCAGCTACGTCAAGCAGAGCCAGGACGTCGGCTGCTACTGAGTCCTCCCGGCAGGCGCTACCGCTTCGGTGGCCAGCGCCTGCGGACGTTGTTGATGCGCCCGCACGACGACATCGCCCTTCCTGCTGCGCCCGACCCGCTCCTCGTAGCGGCCGTAAACCTCTCCCTTTAACCGTCCGTTTGGCTCTCCCGCCTAGTTTGCCGGCAGGCTGCCGTACGCGTCGGTCCGCTCTTGGGGGAGCCTGGTTTCATGTCCACGGACGTCGACAGCAAGTTGCGAGCGCAAGGCGGCTACGTCCTCGCGCGCAAGGCCGTCGAGGCGATGGAGCGCCATGGGGTCTGGCCGACAGCGCTGAACTTCGAACTGTGGATCAACTACGTCGCCGATCCCGAGAGCGCGCTGGCCAAGGAGATCGACCGGCTGCTGAGCTGCGGCGAGGCGTTTACCGAGAGCATCAGCGACCAGCTCGCCGCCGACTTCCTGCCCAAGGCCAAGCTGAACGAACAGATCCGCGACACCGGCGATCTGCTCAACAAGGAATTGGCCGCGGTGTCGGTGACCATCGCCGACGCGCAACAGTCGAGCCGCGTCTACGGTGAGACCCTGGCCTCGGCCAGCCGCAACCTCGGCCCCGGCCAGGATGTGAACACCCTGCGCGAGACCGTCGAGACCTTGTCCACCGCCACCCACCGGGTGCAGACCGAGAACCGCAGCCTGGAGGCGCGGCTGGCCGACTCCAGCGCCGAGGTCAGCCGCCTGCGCGAACACCTGGAGCAGGTGCGCCGCGACGCCACCACTGACGGCCTGACCAACATTCCCAACCGCAAGGCGTTTGACGAACAGCTCGAACAGGCCTGCGGCGAGGCGCGCCGCGACGGCGAGAGCCTGTGCCTGGCGCTGCTCGACATCGACAACTTCAAGGCCTTCAACGACACCTGGGGTCACCAGACCGGCGACCAGGTGCTGCGCTACGTCGCCAGCGTCATCGGCCGCAACTCGGCCCCGCCGAGGTTCTGCGCCCGCTACGGCGGCGAGGAGTTCGCCGTGCTGTTCCCCGCCGAGACGGCGGCGGACGCCTATGCCGGCCTGCAGACGATCCGTGCCGAGGTCTCCTCGCGTGTGCTCAAGCGCCGCTCGACCCACGAGGACCTGGGGCAGATCACCCTGTCGGCCGGCATGGCCATGATCCGGCCCGGCGAGAGCCCGCACAGCCTGCTGGAGCGAGCCGACGCGGCGCTCTACGCCTCCAAGCGCAACGGCCGCAATCGGGTCACGAGCGCCGAGTCCATCGCTAACGCGGCCTGAGGCCGGTCAAGGCCTAGCCTGACCCGACGTCGCCGGTCCAAGATGCCTCGCAGGCGACGAGGAGAACGCGCGTGGACAAGGTCAAGGTCACTACCGACGGTCAGGTCGGGATCATCGTTCTGAACGATCCGGCCAGCATGAACTCGGCCAGCGACGAGATCACCAGCGGCATGCGCGCTGCGTTCGACCGGTTCGCCGGCGACGACCAGGTGCGGTGCGTGATCCTGACAGGCGAAGGTCGCGGGTTCTGCTCGGGCGCGAACCTGACCGGCGGCGGGCTTGGCAGCGCGGTGAGCGGCGAGCGGCGCGAACTGGACGTCGGTGCGGGCCTGGAGGCCATGTTCAACCCGTTCATGACCCAGCTGCGGGACTATCCGCTGCCGATCGTCACCGCGGTGAACGGGGCTGCGGCCGGCATCGGCTGCTCGCTGGCGCTGATCGGCGACATCGTGGTGGCGGCCGAGAGCGCCTACTTCCTGCAGGCGTTCCGCCGCATCGGCCTCGTCCCCGACGGCGGCTCGACCTACATGCTGCCTCGGCTGGTGGGCAAGGCGCGGGCCATGGAAATGACCCTGCTCGGCGACCGCATCCCGGCGAAGACCGCGCTGGAGTGGGGCCTGATCAACCGCTGCGTTCCCGACGAGGCGCTGATGCCGACCGCCCTGGAGCTCGCCCGCACCCTTGCGAGCGGCCCCAGATCAATGGGTTACATCCGCAAGCTCATCTGGGACAGCCTCGACGCCGACTGGGCTGAACAGCTCCACGCCGAACGCGTCGTCCAGCGCGACGCCGGCAAGACCGAAGACTTCCGCGAAGGCGTTCGCGCCTTCCAGGAAAAGCGCCCGGCGGTGTTCAAGGGGCGGTAGGGGGCGGAGAGCAGCGTCTCCTCTTTCCCTCCCCTTTACGGGGAGGGTGGACCGGCGCGCAGCGCCGGGACGGGTGGGGAACCCTGGGCTAAGCTCGGCTTGTGAGATCGACCACACAAGCAGCACGCGCTCTGCGCAACAACATGTCCGCACACGAGGTACGCCTGTGGGCGCGCCTCAAGCGGCTGAGGGATCGCGGCTTCCACTTCCGGCGGCAAGCCCCGCTGGAGGGATACTTCCTCGACTTCGTTTGCTTCGCACGGCGGCTGGTCGTGGAGGTAGATGGCAGCCAGCACGCTGATGATCGTCAGGCTGAACACGACCTGGTCCGGGACAAGATCCTGGCTCGTGCCGGATTCAAAACCCTGCGGATCACCACCGCCCACATCAACGAAGACGTAGGCGCCGTGATGGACACGATCGTCGTCGAGCTTGAAGCGAGACCAGAGTTCCCCACCCGTCCGCCCGCTGCGCGGGCGTCCACCCTCCCCGTAAAGGGGAGGGAAAGTGGGGGCGCAGCCTAACCCAGAGTTCCCCACCCGTCCGCAGCTTCGCCGCGTCCACCCTCCCCAGAAGGGGAGGGAAAGAGGGCGCCCGGCCCTCGTCCCTAGTCCGGCTTGGCCGGTTCGATGGTGACGCTCTCGCCGCAGCCGCAGGAGTCAGTCTCGTTGGGGTTCTTGAAGACGAACTTGGCGGAGAGGCGGCTGACTTCGTAGTCGATCTCGGTGCCGAGCAGGAACAGCACGGCCTTGGGCTCGACCAGGATGGTCACGCCCTTGTCCTCGACCACTTCGTCGAAGGCGCCGGCGGTCTCGGCGTACTCCAGGACATATTCCTGGCCCGCGCAGCCGCCGTTCTTCACGCCGACGCGCAGGCCCGCATACGGCTTCTCGGCGCCACCCATGATCTCGCGCACACGCTCGGCGGCGCGCTCGGTGAGGGTGACGACCTTGGGCCGCGGGCGGCGCGCCCGAGGCGCGGGAGTGAGATCGAGGCTGCTCATCGTCAGTACATGTTCAGTTGCAGCTTGGCCTCGTCGCTCATCCGCGACGGGTCCCACGGCGGGTCGAAAACCAGGTCGACGGTGACGTTGCGGATGCCCTCGATCGACTGCACGGCGTCGCGCACCCATTCCGGCATCTCGCCGGCCACGGGACAGCCGGGGGCGGTCAGGGTCATGTCGATCGCCACGTCCTTATCGTCGGACACGTCGACCTTGTAGATGAGCCCGAGCTCGTAGATGTCGACCGGAATCTCCGGGTCGAACACCGTCTTGAGCTTTTCGATGAGCTCGTCGGTCAGCCGGTCCAGCTCCGTCTGGCTGAGCGGAGTGGCTTTGGCTTCGATGGCGGTCGCGTCGTCCATGGGCATCACTTAAGCGAAAAAGGCCTGAGTCCGGGTTAGCGCCTCGACGAAGGCGTCGGCCTCGTCAGGGGTATTATATAGGGCGAAGGAAGCCCGAGCGCTCGACGTCACGCCAAAGCGACGCATCAGCGGCTCGGCGCAGTGGGTTCCGGCGCGCACCGCCACCCCGTAGCGGTCGAGGATCTGGGCCACATCGTGGGCGTGGGCGCCGTCGACGGTGAAGGACAGGATCGCCCCCTTCCCTTCCGCCTCGCCGATCACCCGCAGCCAGTTGGCGCCCGCCAGCTTCTCGCGGA
>LNAP01006448.1_pt1 | contig 10122 bp, 11 predicted proteins | sample 602601 | NCBI WGS metagenome assembly LNAP01 (sample SAMN02440304, study PRJNA202911) | soil metagenome | biome: Subtropical and temperate rainforests or woodlands; isolation source: soil samples (1 kg each in a 20% v/v slurry with milli Q water) were... ...
ATGAAAGGTTGCACCAAAATTCAGACAAGAAAGAAATGTACCTGAGTTCGCCGCGGGTTCGTAGCGTTTGAACTCCACGTAGTCAATGTCCTCGAACTTGATGATGATAGTGGGCTTGTTGATGAAGATGAAGGACTTGGCCAGGGGGTACAGCAGGCCGTCGTTCGCCTTGACCGAGCAGCGCACAGAGAACTGCTCGCGCGCAGACTGGTACTGCTTGGGAATGAACACCTTCTTCTGCGAGAGCACCTTGAAGATCTTGGCGATGAGACTGGACATGGGCATGGTCATCTCGGCAGCGAGCTGGCCGTCGTAAGTGTTGCTGATCTCCTCCTCCGTCAAGTTCAGGCGCATCGTGGTCTCCACCTTGTGCGTCTCTAGCACCAGGTTCTGGTACTTCTGGTTGCCCTGGCGGATGGGCTTCTCCAGCGAGATGACGAAGGCCATGCGTCCACCGTCGGCTTTGGGCAACAGAAAAAGCGAGTTGATGTCTTCATACTTGATCTTGTATGCGTATTGCGCGCCTTGCATGTGCAAGTAAGTCGAGGTCATCTGTGAAGAACAAAAAAGATTGGGTGAACAAACTTACGCACAAAACAACAAACGGAACAGTTGTGTACCTGGATGGCATATTTTCCACGAGGGGTAACAAAGTTGCCCTGTTCTTTGCTGAATTCAGCAATAATATCGCCAGTAATAGATCGAATGATGCCTGTGTTCATCACTTTTCTTTGAAAAACTTCCGCAGCAGAACCTTCCTCTTCCTCATCTTCGTCGTCCTGTCCAGTGGGGAAGTGGAAAGTCATTTGAACTAGAATATCCTCGTGGGTATGTTTGTCTTTCTCCGTCTCCAAAAACTGAACCTCCACATCATCACGGTTATTAGCAGGCACAACACAGAGTGCCACAGTGTCCAACTTGAAGTCAAAAATCCGCTTCTCTGAATAAACAGAGTTCAAAATGACTTGACCGTCTTCAATTTCCACCTTTCCATAATTGCACCCCTCAGCCACGTACTAAACAACAGAAGTTCATGTGTTAGAAAGAAATGAGATAAGACATATTTTGCAATAAAAAACTTACGAAGCCCTTAGAATTAGATCCAGACATACTGAAAGATAAGAAATCACGAGCTTTCAAGCGTTGATGATTGAAATGCTTCTGCGGAGCAGGTGATTCGAATTTAAACCAACTCGACGGTGCCTTTGCTTCGGATGTGCTCTATTCAACGCAATATTGCCAATCTAACACAAAAGCTTAAATTTAGCCTCACCTGCACTTCGCGCAAAACGGTTTTCGGTTTGGAAATGGTTGCAAATTTATATTGCTAGAGCTGTCGAAGATGATGAAACCCGTTTTGCTGGTACTATCTTTAATAGTTTGCTCCTCAGCTTTCGTTAGCGAACCGTCACCGGACAATGTACCGATCGCAATTCATCAGTTAGTTGTGGTCGAAACTGCGCAAGATAGTGTAATACGATTGAAATCGTTTGATGAGAATAGCTTTGATGTAAGCTTGAGTAACCACACAAAACTATTAGCTTTCATTTGCTTTACATTTATCATTCATATGCGCATTGTAGATGACTTATACTCTGGATGCACTGCCCACGACGGGCTCGCTGTTTCAACTCTCACAAGTTTTTAGCTCATACGGTTATGAACCAAAAGCCGGTTCAAAAGTAGCCATGGGTAACTCAAATGTTACAGGTTCTAATAATCGAATTTATTACAAACGTCCGTCTCCTGATTTGGCGGGCCTGGATAAGGTAAAATCGGCGTTCGCATAATTAAAAAAAAAATCTCATCATTCATCCCTCTCCAACTTCACTTTTATTGTACAGTGGGACAGCTTTACTTTTACAGCGTCAAGTCGGACAACAGGGTATACATCGTATCCTGGCACTGTCACGCTGGTCCCCTCTTCTGGGTCAATTGTGGGCAGCGGCTTCCTGCTGGGCAGTGAGAGTTGGACGATTGAGGGCAACAAGGCTGCATCTGCCCAGGCCAGCTACGAGCCATACAGCCGCGGAAATCTGCTCAACCATTACATCGTGGGCACAGACGACAAGGTGAATGTCCGTGCCACTGGAGCCCCTGACCAGTCCCTGTGGTACTTCGTGGCCCCTGGCAAGTTCCTGGGCAATGTTGGCATTGCATATGGAGGATCCCTGCAGTTCTCGTTGGCCTCCTTTTCTGGAGACTTTACGAAACTCAACGATAAAGAGGTGCACATTGTTTTACAATTCATTTCTTGCCACTTCTTCACGCCTGACGTCTATTTGCTTTTTTCCTCAGAGCTTCGTGGTAATATTGGAATGTGCAACCTGCGACGGTCCCGTGGGTGGCAAGGGTGGTATCACCCTGGGTTATTCCATGGCATCTCTGGCTCGCTCTCCCAATGGAGCGTTTGCTGGTGTTCCGAAGCGCATAAGTATCCCCTTGAAGGAGCAGCAGGCACTGCCGCTGGGCCTGCAGGGCGGGGGCTGGGTCAAGGACCCTCAGAACTCCCTTTTGCCGTGGGCTCCGGCTTCCCAGTGCGATCTCATCCAGGTGCTATCGCGACTGTCTAAGGTACGCATTCTGGGCGACTGGACGGCTTGGTACGAAACCGTGGGGCTCGACGACGTGCGCATCATTAACACCAAGGGCCAGCTGCCTCTCTGTGCCATGCAACGCCCTGACGCCAGCATTTGCACATGCTAAATCCAGCCTAAACTTTTAATGTGTGTTTTATATTTGTACGTGAATAAATGCTTGTGTGTCTGACCGATTGTCTTGGTGTGAGAATAATTAGCTGCAGCGCAGCCAAATGTGAACGACTTTTCGTCGGTACTCCAAATTCGTGGTCTACGCACTCATTTCACGGTCATTTCATCCGGATTTCATCATAATCAAGCTACCATAACAAGATGCAAAGATCAGTTGCAACCGCACCTGGAAAGGCGATTATATTTGGTGAACATGCCGTTGTATATGGTACTACTGCAGTTGCAGCATCCCTTTCTGAACTGAGAATATCTGTCGACACGGTAAAAGATATTGGAAGACCAACGCCCATATTTTAACTGAACAGCTTTTTTCTGTTGTCGTTCATATTTATGTAGAGAACCGAACCTGGAAGCTCAGATCTGGTTGTGACGTTTGATGATATCCCCAGGGAAATAGACAACAAACCATCCGTGGCGACCATGGCCATCAGCACGATTAAAAACTTGGTCTCTCATTATGCAGGTTGATAACTTCCTCCAATACAGCACTTACTAGTCCACTTCTAAGCTCTAACATCTTTGTTTATCTAGACCCATTCACCGTTGTCAACCCGGACGAGGTTACGAAAGAAGCTCTGACGTCGCTCTTTCCTGACGAACGTTCAGAGGTCCGCAACGCCATGATGAGTGTGGTGTATATCGTCGGAAAGGTTCTGTCGAACTTTGTTCACTCTGATAGTATGAAGGCGGGGTTGGTCATGAACGTGACCTCGTTGGGTCTCCCGATTGGCGCGGGTCTGGGCTCCTCCGCTTCATTTTCCGTGGCCGTAGCTGCATCGTGTCTGCGCTTGCAAGCATTGTTGTTTCCTCAACTGAACGCGAAGAACGCAAGCATTGCGGAAGGTTCTGTTGTTGCGATTGAGGCTGTGACGCCGGACACTGCCACTCTGGAGGTGATCAACGGCTGGGCCTTCGCCTCGGAGATCTTGCTGCACGGCAGTCCCTCGGGCCTCGACAACACCACCAGCTGCTACGGCGGCCTCGTGCGCTTCTCCCGGAAGGACGGCGAGAAGTTCGAGAACATCACGGGCGTGCCTGCACTGCATATTTTGCTGGTGAACACGAAGGTGCCGCGCAGCACCAAGGCCCTGGTGGCGGGCGTTAGGGTGCTGCACGATGCCTACACCGACGCGGTCACCCCCATGTTGGACAGCATGAACAACATCGCACTCAAGTTCCTCTCTTTAATCGACGAGTAAGTGATTTTTGGTTACTGCAGCACTCTGTGTACACATCAGGTTTTGCTTTTTCTTTCTATTGCGCTTTATCGTTGCGTACACTCGGTTTGTTTGTTTGTTTGTTTTGCAGTGTTAAGAAAGATTCCAGCGACATAGAGAAATATCGCAACCTGGTGAAGCAGACGGTGAGTGCGTGTGTGTGGGTGTGTGAATGTATGCTAATTTTATCAATTACTGTATATGACAATGGTGTACGAGACACCACGCTTGGCAGTGCATGCAAATACAATTTGTTAATGCTCCTTTCGTATGTTCTTGTTGCACACACATATTCATATACATACACAAACGAACAATCACGCCTACATACAGGGCGATCTGATGACCATGAACCACCACTTGCTGTGCGCCGTGGGCGTGGGCCACCCTGCCTTGCGAGCTGTCGTAGAAGTCACCGCCACAGCCAGTGCACGCTACAGCACTGCTGCTGCTGCCGCTGCTGGGGAGAGTCCAGGTCAGCAGCAGCAACAGCAGCAGCAACAGCAACCAGGTTTCTCCGCGAAGCTGACGGGTGCTGGAGGGGGCGGCTGCGCCATAGTGCTCAGTCCCATTCCTTATGTTCCGCGTCATCACAGTGACAGTGATGCATCTACCTCCACCAGCAGCAGTGCGTTAGAGAATAGTTTGCACGCCCTGGTTGAAGATTTAAGGTACGTAATGGCAACTTATCACGGTTTTATTTCCAATATATGCATGATTTCTCGAAATGATGTGTTTCTTAGATCCTTGGGCTGCGATGTGCATCATAGTTCTATTGCTGGCAAAGGCGTTCTTTGGGTGGTCTGATTTTACCTTTGGGTAGTCTGATTTTACGAAAAGAGCATTTTTTTATTTGCGAGTTGATTTATAATTTTGACTGAAAGAAGCTGCGGTAGCATAACAATACTAAACACATTATTGTGTAAGATTGCCTTGAGATTGCGTCGAGATATTAAAATTTGGAGGGTCTTCTCGTTATCATGACCTTTCTCAACAACCCAGATGTCGTATTGGACGAAGTAATTGACCTGGATCAACCAGAGGACAAGCTATTTCCGCGCATAGTGGAGGTTATCCGTACCATAGTAGGGAATGAATGGTCCACCGCCTCGAGCGAATCTGTCAACATCAAGAAATTGACTGGAGGAATTACGAACATATTATTCATTGCAGAAAATAAAGTAAATAATGCAAAGGTGATAGTTCGAATCTATGGTTTGGGGACGGCTGCCTTTATCGACAGGAACTCAGAGAACGTGGTATTTGCAACTTTGTCCAAATTGAATTTCGGACCCACGTTCTTCGGCCTGTTTAGTAACGGAAGGTTGGAGGGGTATTTGCCTGCACTGGCTTTACAAATTGAAGAAATGGCAGACCCTTTTATTGCTCCTGCCATCGCCTCAGCTCTCGCTAAGCTGCATTGTATCGAAGTTGACGCCATCAAGAGTGATCGCTGGCTGTGGACGAAGATCGAGACATTCATGACTTTAGCAGAAAGTATGATTTACCCCTGCTTTCTGATGTGCGTATTTCACCCCTTCCCTGCTGCTGACTACTGTACTGTACTGTATTATAGATGCCAGCAGGTCCAAGAAGGTCCACGACGGCGACGCTTCAGTCAACGACGACAAAGTGAATAGAATGCGAGCTGAAGTGGTCTGGCTTGAGCAATACCTACAAGAGCGCGAGCAGGAATATGTTGCCGGTCTGGAAGGACAAGTGGTTGCGGGGGAGGATGAGGAGGAGGAGAAGCAGAGACAGCTGCAGGGACAGCGACTGCGACTGCGTGGTCGAAAGTACGGCATGAGCGAGTGTCTGTGCCACAACGATCTTCTCTCTGGAAACATTTTGCTCCGTAACCAGCAACTAGTGGAGGCGGAGGCATTGTTGTTGTTGCCATCACCTGCATCATCGGAATCTGCTGAGCAGCAGGAAGAAGAGAAGAAGCCGAAGGAAGGGGAGTGCACGACAGGCACAGTGGCAGTGCACATCATCGACTATGAGTATGCAGCTTACAACTACCGCGCTTTCGACATCGCCAATCACTTCAGCGGTATGTTAAATGGCATAATTTGTAATGGGACAATTACTCTGTCAATTTTTGTACTAATTCTATTTCTACTACTTCTTCTGCTTTGTTTCAGAGTACTGTGGGTTCGATTATGATTTGGATCGTTTCTTCCCCTCCGAGCAGAAGATGCGTTTCTTTCTAAAGTGTTACTTGAAGCAGCAGCAGCAGCAGCAGCAGCAGAAGTCCTCCTGTGCTCTAGATAAGGATGATGAATATGATGAGGATTTTGTGGACGGATACATGGTAAGTTGTTACCAACCTGTTTACTTGCTTACTTTTACTTTTACTTTTATTGCCCCATTATGATCGCTTCCACACTTTAATTATCTTATGATATTCTGATTAATGATATCATAACAGGACGCTGTGCGCTGGACGCTGCTCGCCTCGCACTTGTTCTGGGGCAGCTGGGCGCTGGTACAAGCGGCTTGTTCCTCCATCGACTTCGACTATGCTGGGTACGCGCAGAGGAGATTTGCAGCTTTCTTCTTGCACAAGGAACAGCTTGTTTGAGATCCTTCATACTTTTGAATACTGTACAAGCACAATATTAAAAAAATAAAAAAAACAATGCACACATTCCCCTTATCCCGACCGTTTCACTTTGGCTTTGAGCATTGATTTTACCAGTCTAGAGGTCATCATTTGATTAAATCAAATTCTGGACCGTTTCTTGTGACACTCATTGAATGGAGAAACATAATGCAAAGTCACTTGAGGCGAGGGGTCGTAGCCCCACTAGGGGAGTAAGGGGCGAGCGAGCTTCGTCTGGCGGAAGTGAGAGCCCAAGCACTAAACAGAACAGGAACTCCAGTAGTCCCAATAAGGGAGGTCGCGGCAGGAGTAAAAGTCCATCCAAGTTTAATGAAAAAGATTTTGAACGAAAGAAAGTTAGCACTGATAGTGCGAAGAAACGACAGAACGCAATGGCGAAGGTGCGAGGACTGAAATTGGACCCATCGCAATGGAGTCGCCAAGAACTGATCGACAAACTCAATGGCTTTGCTCATTTCAGCATTGATGACAAAAACGGGATCGCAACTTTATCTTCGGAGGGTAGACGATTGCTGAGCGAGGATGTTCAGGTATTGTTGGAAATAATGCGAAGGGTGACAGAAATACAAACAGTGAATCTTTCCAGTTGCGGGTTAACAGATGAAGTATTTGGACAACTCCTTAATCCAGGTCTGGTCGGATTAAGGCATTTAAAAGAATTACGGCTGCAATCTAATCTCCTCTCGTCAGTATCAGTGCTCGGTATAGTAAATTCCTTCTCGAAGTTGAGCAGGAAGTTGGAACTTTTGGACCTTCAGTTTAACAGCTTGATTTTCGAAGATGGATCAAATTTGTATGCAGCATTTTCCAACTCTATTACGGAGCTGAACGGCTTCCCTATTGGTAAGATTTTGCAAGAGGCCTCGGTGCATGAAGTGCTTGATGTGTCGGGCAAGGCGATGCGGCTGGCAGAGTTGGGCATTGTGTGCCGTCTGATGCAGCAACTCAAGAAGCTTCACACCGTCAATTTGGCGAATAACCGCATCAGTGCCCTCGGTTTAAACGAGCTGATAACCGCGCTCAAAGATGTGAAGCATATTACTTGCATTGATATATCTGGCAATCCAGCCACGGATGACGGCAAGGACTTCTCTGGGGTGCAGGCCCTCGTGCTCTTCGCAAAATCCAGCACACAGCTCCAGCGAGTGAAATGCGACGGACTGTTTAAACCAGACAGCAAGGAAGAGAGCGCACTGGAACACTCATTGATGGCCAACAGGTCTGTAGCTGGGCATTTGGACGGTTCCTATTTCAACAAGTTCGCTCAGGCACTGATTGAAAAGAAAGCAAAGCCGCCGAAGCGGGACCAATTGGCCAGCTGGCAGGGTAAAGTCAACGAACTGGATCTGCAGTTCATTGAGAATAACAGCGTGCCACATCGCACAGTACGTGTTGTGCTTGCGGAGGATTCTTTGACACACAGAGACGAAATAATTATAAACAGGGTTTCCTTACCCACTGCTAAGATGTTAGAATTTTAGTTTTGCTGTTTGTCTACAAAAATAAGAAAGATACTATAATTGGACACTCTTGGGATTTTCCGATTAGACTATTGCGACGATGAAAAGCGGTGCCAAGGTTAGAAAAGAATAATTTTATGCATATGATACTATCGTGCCAAACTCCGGCCGGAAATAAGTGGTGTCGGGGTTATTTTGAGTTTTTTCGCACTTTTTGAGAAAGTAAATAAGCCACTTTTTGTAGATTCGTTTGGCGATCTCGAAACTATGAACAACTTCAATTCTACGAGATGTTTCCATTCCCGTTATACCCTTTTTGGAGGGGGCGAAACGGCCCAAAACCCGACCCAGTTTTGTAACACTAAAAAGACCCCTTTCTCTTCCAGCACACTTCGTTTCATCGATATGATTGCAAATTTGAATTGCTTGCTCTCGATACAATTTTTTTGCTATATAGCATATTGTATAACTCCTTGCCAGTGCTGAGATAGACCTGCGCAAAGCTGCAGTGACATTGCAAGATATTGCAACATTGAAGAGTTATTCTCATTTGAAAAAAATTCTGTGGTGTTTGGACCGTTTCATAGAGGTTTTTTCATTCGTGAATGTTTAGGTTGATGGACAGAGCTCTTCAAGTGCAGGTGTTTAGGGTACTAAGCACTCCATCGTGTGCCCATAAGTCGTGTGGATTCATGGATCCAGCGGACGAAAGAGTTCTCGAGGAAATAGCTTTGAATTTGGCCTGAATCGTGGCCGTGGACGTGCGCGACCCCCTCGGTGGGATGTTCAAGGACAGAAGTTGCCGACAGACCATTGGTTTGGTAACAAATACCAATCTCCGGCCGGAAATAAATGGCATCGTTTTTAAAAATGCGATAACTTTTTATCCTTGATAGCTACCAAATATTTTTGGTACTATTGTAACAATATTTTTTTTCTAACCTCGTAAGTTCAAGCTCCAGTTAAAGAAGATAGACTTGAATTGATCATATTGCTGTTCTTATCGTGAAATGGTGAACTCAGGTCATACACGACTATCACTTTTAGATTGCGATTATCTGATCTGATCAAGCACGCGAATAAGCTAACGAAAAAAACATCACGGGTGCCAAAGTTTAGCCTTTATCTATTTGTAAATGAAGCAAAAAATTAATAGCCGAAAAACGGGAAGAACTTTAACGCTGATTCGTTGATAGATTATGTAATGTAATCTACCTTGCTTCTTGTATAGACAAGAGAGTTTTTGAACAGCTTTATAGACGATCTCTACTGTACCACTGTAACTGTACCATACTTTTGGCATACAAGTGCTTCTCGAAGCAAAAAAATTACGAGATTTGTTTCATGTACGTGAGATTCTCGCACGTGAGACGTGATGATGTCCTTTGTTTCATGTCCAGTAAGTTGGTCGCGTTGCACTATTATTCAATGCTAGGAACAACAAGACTTGGAGACCACGCCCCAACGGTGTAAGATGAAAATTGACCATTCGTTGGAACAAAATGGATGGAAATAAACCCCAGTAGGCATCTTTCCCAATAGGATTGTCAAGGTGTGTTTTAATTAAATATAGCTGTGTAGCATGGTGAGTATACAAAGCCAGCTAATTATGGTTTGTACGTTGTGTCAAAGCGTATTATTATGTCATTGCTTTTTTAAGGAAACAGCTAACAACCAACAAACATGCTCAGGTACGGTACAACAACAAACACAAGGGCAAGCATAAAACAGCACAAGCAAGCACAACATCAAGCAAAAGTGCAAGCACTGCCAGCACAAGCAATATCAAGTAAAAACAATCACCAGAGAAGCATAAGCACTACAAGCACAAGCATCACGGTAAGTAAGCACAAAGCGCACAAGTGCCACAAGCAAAAGCACAAGCAAGCACAAAACAACACAGACAAAAGCACCAGAAAAATCGCCAGAACAGACACAAGCAAGTACAGCACAACACAGACAAAGTACAAGCACAAGCACAAGCACAAGCACAAGCACAAGCACAAGCACAAGCACAAGCACAAGCACAAGCACAAGCAAAAGCACAA
>LNAP01007280.1_pt1 | contig 10122 bp, 8 predicted proteins | sample 602601 | NCBI WGS metagenome assembly LNAP01 (sample SAMN02440304, study PRJNA202911) | soil metagenome | biome: Subtropical and temperate rainforests or woodlands; isolation source: soil samples (1 kg each in a 20% v/v slurry with milli Q water) were... ...
GTAGACGCCCCCGTCGCGCCTTTCTAAACTGCCCGCAGTGTTGGGGAACGGGGGCAAGGAATGAATCGCAACGAACTGCGCAAGGCTGACATCAACCTGATGGTGGTGTTCGAAACGTTGATGCTTGAGCGCAACGTCACGCGTGTGGCGGAGAAGCTGTTTCTCGGCCAGCCGACCATCAGTGCCGCGCTTAACCGCTTGCGGACGATGTTCAACGATCCACTGTTCATTCGCGTCGGCCATCGCATGGAGCCGACCGCGCGGGCCGAGGAAATCATCCTGCACCTGTCGCCGGCGCTGGACTCGTTGTCAGTGGCCCTTAGCCTGACCCACGATTTTGATCCGGCCAGCAGCACCATGACCTTTCGCATCGGGCTGTCGGATGACGTCGAGTTCGGCCTGTTGCCGCCGCTGCTGCGCGCCTTGCGCCAGGAAGCGCCGAAGGTGGTGTTCGTGGTTCAGCATGTCGATTACTGGCGCATTCCCGACTTGCTGGCCTCCGGTGATATCACGGTCGGCATCAGCCAGACCCGCGGCCTGCCAGCCAATGCCAAACGCAAGTTGTTGCGGCACATCCAGCCGAGCATTTTGCGCGCCGATGCCTCGGACACCCCGCTGACCCTCGATGAATATTGCGCACGACCGCACGTGCTGGTGTCGCACACGGCCAACGTCAGTGGCTACGCTGATGAATGGCTGGCGGAGATCGGCCGCACGCGCCAAGTCGTGCTGTCGGTGCCGCAGTACAGTTCGTTGCCGGCCTTGCTCGCCGGCACCGACCTGATCGCCAGCCTGCCGGATTACGCCGCCGAGGCGATGGCCGCCTCGGGTCAGTTATTCAAGGAAGCCTTTCCGTTCAAGACCCCGACACTGGACTTGTCCATGGTCTGGCTCAGCCATGTCGATACCGATCCGGCCGAACGCTGGTTGCGCGCGCGGCTGGAGGCGTTCATGAGTGAGCGTCTTGAGTCGCCGATCTGAAATCTGTAAGGCAGGGTCGCTGACTCATTCGGACCGAGAGGCGAATGATGAAACCACCGGAATATGGATTTCCCGTGCCTGACACTTTTCCCCGATTTGCAGTTTTTGATCCTCGGTGTATGGCCGCCCCTGCCGATCAATCAGAAAGAACACTTCGTATAGATACTGTTTGCCGTTGTGGCTGGCACAACGAAAAGAAGTGTTGACAGGAAAGAGTGATTTCAATTGGTCCAGATCTACGGATTTACCCTGAAACTGGTTGAAGTCCGAGTTGTAATTGACCGCGCTACGCAACTTTACAAAGTCCTCGAAGTACTGAGCTTGGCTGGTGCCGTAGCAAGTGCCATGTTTTTTCCATTCGTGTTTCATCAGGTATTCGGGGGACTCGGTGACAATTTCAGAAAAGCGTTGGTCGGCCTGTACCTGCTCTTGGACTGCATTGGACAGCTCGCAAGCCGCCTCCGTCTGACCACAACCCGCTGACTGGATGCAGGAGGACGGGTGACGATTGGCTGATTGGGCAGTGCTGTTGAAATAAGCCCAGATACCGTGGGTGTAGAAGACGTTTTTCGTTTTGTCGCAACCCGCAGTGGTGGGTTTCAACATGCAAAACGTTGGCTGCCAAGTGACGGCGTAGACGAGGTAGTCGAAGTGTGCGCTAGGTGCTCCCTCCCTGCTTTCTTCACTTGGGTCCAGGGCGTGAGCGCAGAGCGAAATAACAGACAGGGCCATAGCAGCATAAAGACGGTTCATGGTTTCGATCCTTGAATCAGTTTATTTTCGGGTTACCTCCTCACTGCTTGAGAGGACGCTTGCAGGTTCAGCGTCATGATCAATTAACGGCGCACTTCTAATTTCAGACCTGATCTGGAAACACTAGTACAGTACGGGTGATTGGGAAATCCAAATAGATGTACGGCTAAGGCCGATATCCTTTTTTGAGTACTGCCATTTTAATCAGGAGCCAGACCATGCCCCACCTGCACATGGAATACACCGCCAACCTGCCTGAGCTTAACGCCGACGTGGCGTTGATTCGGCTCAATAATGCCTTGGTGGCTTCCGGTCAGTTTGCTGCGGAGTTCGATATCAAGAGCCGTGCGGTGAAGGTCGAGACGTTCAAGATCGGCACGGCGATGGGGGAACGGGCGTTTGTGCATGTGAAGCTGGCGCTGCTGAGCGGTCGCTCGCCGCAGATCAAAAAACAGTTATCCGAGAGCCTGCTGACCGTGGTGCAGGAACTGTGTGAATGGCCGTCGGGGGTTGAAGTCCAGTTGTGCGTGGAGATCCTCGACATCGACCGTGAGTCCTACACCAAAACGGCCATCGGCCACTGAGTTTCAGGCCATTTCCTGCTCGGCGCAGGCTTTGATCACCTGCTCGCGCAGCCACGTGTTGGCGCTGTCCTGATCGACACTTTGACTCCACTGCATGTCCAGGGTGAAACCCGGCAAGCCGTTGGGCGCTTCGCAGTGATTGAAGATCGCCTCGTTGGCCAGCAATTGCTGGATACGGCGGGGCAACGTCAGGATGAAGTCAGTGCCGGTGATCATTTTCAGCGCCGCGCTGTAGCTGTTGGAGCGCGCGATAATCTGCCGTTTGTGCGCCTGTCGCGCCAGCCAGCCATCGACCATGTTGGTGGTGGAGGTCCACGGTGTCGGAAACACATGCCGGCGTTCGACAAACGCCTTCAGGCTTAAACGGGGTTCCAGTGGCGTGGCGCGTTTGTCGAAGACGCAGACCAGATCATCTTCGAGCAACAACCGGGATTTGAGGTCGCTGTGGCTGCGATGAAGATGGGGGCCAAAACAAATCACCAGGTCGAGGCTGCCATCGCGCAGGTCTTCGGCGGGGATGTCGGTTTCGAACTTGTGCATGTTGACCATCACCGGCAGGTCGGCGAAATCAAAGCTTTTCAACAGGCGCGGCAGGATCAACTGCTCGAAGTATTCCGGTGCGCAGATGTTGAACGTGACCGGTTGCAAGGTCGGGTCGAACGCCTGGGCGCCGGCATGGCAGAGGTTGATGCTTTCGAGGATCTTCAGCACGTGGGTGTACATGGTGCTGGCTTTGTAAGTGGGGCGCATACCCGTGCGGGTATTAATGAATAACTCGTCTTCAAAACTGGTGCGCAGTTTCTTCAGGCAGTAACTCACGGTGGACTGGCTGACGCACAGCGCCTCCGACACACCGGTGACGCTGCTTTGCTCATACACGGCGACAAACACCATGAGGTCTTGCATATCGAGCTTTCTAAGCAAGTTACTGTTCAGCATCCGTTCTGTCTCGCTGTGCTCCTTGCGCTGACTGTGCGCAAACGTGTGCGAACGATCCTAACGGAACGATGGTGCCAGGAGAATGCCCTGTAGGACGTTTCACAGTCACTTGTGGGACAGAAAATGTAACGAACACGACTTATGAATTTAATCCCACAAAACATGGCCGAAGGCCTTTACCCATGAGCGGTGGCAGGCACCGTGCGACAAGGTGTTGGACAACGTGCTCAGGTAGCGCCAGGAAATTGCCGGGCGTAATGCCGCGGATTGAAACGCAGGGCGATCAGGATCATCAGCGCCATGACACCGGTCAGGCACCACCAGGCCGATTCGAAGCTGCCCGACCGATCTCTGACCATCCCGGCCATCAGCGGCGAAAGACCGGCGATCAGGTAGCCGATGCCTTGTACGAAGGCCGTCAGCCCGCCGGCGCGTTGCGGGTTGTCGAGATGATCCAGCGACACAATCAGGCTCATCGGGAACAGACCGCCGATGCCCAGCCCCAACAGGCACGGCCACAGCAGGCTGAAGTGTTGCGGGCTGAGGATCAGCCCACAGAAACCGGCCATGATCAGCGCCAGCAACACCACCAGCACCAGGCGTCGGTCACGGCTGCGGTTGGCGATGGCGGGGGTCACCAGCCCGGACAGCACTTCCATGGCCGTCAAGAAGCCCAGCAGCAAACCGGCGTTTTGTTCGCTCCAGCCCTTTTCCACGTAGTACGGCGCCAGCCAGGCCAGCACACAGGTGTAGGACGCAGTGCCCAAACCGAAGAAGACGGCGAGTAACCAGGCGCGGGAATGAGTGAGGAACGATGTGTTGCGTGGTGCGAGTACCGTTGGCGCCGATGTCCCCGCACGCCCCAGGCCCCAGAACAGCAATGCCACCAGGGCCAGCGCGGCCCAGATTGCCAGGCCCGCGCGCCAACTGCCGGTACGGGCCATCACCAGGGGCGCAAACGAGGCCGCTATCGCCGCACCGCCCATGATCGACGTCACGTAGAGCCCCATGCACACGGCAACGTTGTCGCTGAACCTGGATTTGATCAGCGCCGGCATCAATGCCTGGATCAGCGCAATACCGATGCCGGCCAGCATGGCGCTGAGGATCAGTTCGGCGGCCGAGTCCACGAACAGCCGCGAGACCGTGGCCAGACCAATGATCGACAGTGAAATCACCACCGTGCGTTGTTCGCCAAGGCGTTGGCTGACGCTCAAGCCGAAGAACATCGCCAGCCCCATGGCCATGACCGGCAGCATGGTCAGCAGCGAGGCCAGGCTGAAACTCAACGGGATGTCCCCGCGAATGGCCGACAGCAAAGGCCCGACGGCCGCCATCGACGGACGCAGGTTCAGGGCGACGAGGAGGATGCTGACCATCAGCCAGAGGGCAGGGCGGGTAGTTGCGCGAACGTTTTCCATCAATCGGGCCTTGAAAAATCAGGAGCCGATTAGGCGCGCGAGGGCGGGAGGCCGCAAATCAGATAGTGCGCAGCGGTATTTAAAAATTAAATACCGGTGCCACACCGTGGATCCCCTGTTGGAGCGAGCCTGCTCGTGATAGCGGTGTTTCAATCGATGCATGTGCTGACTGACACACCGCTATCGCGAGCAGGCTCGCTCCCACAGGGATCGGCGGTGTTTGGGAGAATGATTGTTTAGCCAGCCCACACCCAAAGTTCTTCAAATCCCGATTTAACGACCTGAGCGCCCGTGTGACGCTGCTGCTCATCTGTTTTCTGCGGTTATCTCTATGGACGGTTGTCCCGTCGCACTTCCCTCTGAATTAGCCTTCTGGGCGTTATGGCACTGCCGTCACGCACGCCCGCCGGATGCCTGCCTTTCCCGTTGACCCTTCTGACAGGTCCCGCGCTGTGCGCCGGGATCAAACCGGCAGCGCCTGCGCGTTTGCCTGACGCGGAAACAAGAGAATTCCCATGAGTTGTGCCACGACCTCCTTCGCCACGAAGCAAGAAGCTTTGACCTTTCTCGAACAGAACCCGGATATCGAGATGTTCGAACTGTTCATCCTCGACAACAACGGCGTGCCACGGGGCAAGTTGCTGCATCGTGATGAACTGCTGGCGGTGTACGAAAGCGGAAGGCCGTTGCCGAGCACCATTCTCGGCCTGACCATCAACGGCGATGACGTGGAAAACTCAGGCCTGGTCTGGGACGTCGGCGACATCGATTGCCGGGCGTACCCGATCAGCGGCAGTCTGACGCGCATGCCGTGGCGGTTGATTCCGACGGCGGCGGTGCAGGTCAGCATGCACCCGAAGGAAGGCATGCCGGCGACGATTGCTGATCCACGGCATCTGCTGGCGAAGGTGATCGAAGGCTTGCAGGCCGACGGTTATTACCCGGTGATGGCGGCGGAGCTGGAGTTCTATTTGCTCGATCAGCAGCGCGACAGCAACGGTCGGCCGCAACCGGCGCGGGACGTCGATGGCGGGCGTCCGCGCTCGACGCAGGTCTACGGTTTGCGGGAGCTGGAGCAGATCGAGCCGTTTCTGGCGGATCTCTACAGTGCCTGCAAACTGCAGGGCATTCCGGCGCGCACGGCGATTTCCGAATACGCGCCGGGGCAAGTGGAAATCACCCTCGAACACCGCACCGATGCCCTACAGGCGATGGACGAAGCGGTGCGTTACAAGCGACTGGTCAAGGGTGTTGCGCATAAACACGGGATGGCCGCCTGCTTTATGGCCAAACCGTTCGATGACCTGGCGGGCACCGGCATGCACATGCACGTCAGCCTGGCGGACAAGGACGGCAACAACCTGTTCGCCAGCGAGTCCGCGGACGGCACGCCGCTGCTCAAACAAGCGGTCGGCGGCATGCTCAGTACCTTGCTCGATTCGCTGCTGCTGTTCTGCCCGAACGCCAACTCCTACCGTCGATTCCAGACCAACAGCTATGCGCCGCTGGCAGCGACTTGGGGAGTGGACAACCGCACCGTGAGTTTGCGCGTACCCGGTGGCCCGGCGTTCTCGCGGCACATCGAGCACCGCATCTGCGGCGCTGACGCCAACCCGTATCTGGCCGCCGCAGCAATTCTGGCCGGCATCCATCGCGGCATTCGTGAACAGCTCGACCCGGGCGCGCCCGTGGAAGGCAATGGTTACGCCCAGGCCACGGAGTTGTTGCCAACCGATTGGCTGACCACCTTGCGGGCGCTGGAAGGTTCGACCTGGGCGCGTGAAGCGTTCGGCGCGGAATTCCTCGGCGTGTACCTGGCGGTGAAGCGCGCCGAGTATCGGCAATTCATGGGCGAAGTTGGCGAGCAGGACTGGCGTTGGTATTTGCATCAGGCCTGAACAAAAGCTGAACCATTCTCAAATAAGTAAAAGTACCGAGTGGATAACAGGAGCCAACTAATCGTTGGCTTCTTTTTCACAAAAAATTGATGGTTGGCTGCCTAAAGTTAGTGCTGTCACGGTAAATGAAATTTTCACATTTGCCATGAACACTTCTTTTCAGGAATAGCCCATCACTATGTTGAAGTTCAAACCCGTGCGCCCGGAGTGGGTGACACTGATTGCCAGCGCCTTTCTGCTGATTGGCTTTAATCCAGTGCTCTGGCAGCGCTTGTTTGACATCACCGCCGCGGACGGTAAAGGCATCGTCATGCTTGTCGCCTTTGGCGTGATGATTCTGGCGGCCTTCAATATTGTGCTGACCTTTCTGGCGTTCCGCTACGTAATGAAGCCGGTCCTGATGCTGATGTTTATGGTCAGCGCGGGCGTGGCGTACTTCATGAGTCAATACGGTGTGCTGATTGACACCGGCATGTTGCGCAACTTCGCGCAAACCAACGCGACGGAAGTGCGTGACTTACTCTCACTGAAGTTGCTGATCTATATTCTTCTGCTCGGTGTTTTTCCTTCATGGTTGTTGTGGAAAGTTCCGGTTGATTACCGCCGCTGGCACCGTGAGTTGGTAAGTAAGGCGCTGGTGAGTGTTGCTTCAGTTACGGTGATCGGTGGTGTCGCGCTGGTGAACTATCAAGGGTTGTCTTCGTTGTTTCGCAATCACCATGAATTGCGCCTGATGGTGGTGCCGAGTAACTACATCGGTGCTTCGTTCGGCTTTCTGCGCGAGCAAGTAGTCTCTGCCCGGCAACCCTTCGTCAAGGTCGGTGAAGATGCCCAGCGAAATCCCGCCTGGCAAACCCACGGCCGTAAATCCCTGACAGTGCTGGTCGTCGGCGAAAGTGCCCGGGCCGAGAACTTCGGCATCCTCGGTTACGACCGCGACACCACCCCCAAACTGGACAAGGAACCCGGCCTGATCGCTTTCACCGACGTGCATTCCTGCGGCACGGAAACAGCCGTGTCCGTGCCGTGCATGTTCTCGAACATGGGCCGCAAGAATTACAACGCCAGCACCGCGAAGAATGAAGAGGGCTTGCTGGACGTGCTCAAGCGCGCCGGTCTCGACGTGATCTGGCGTGACAATCAATCGGGCTGTAAAGGCACGTGCGATCGGGTCACCCTCGATGACGTCAGCAACCTCAAGGACCCGGTGTTGTGCGCCAACAGTGAATGCCGCGACGAAATTCTCCTGCAAGGTCTGCAGCACTTCATCGACACGCTGGACAAGGACACCGTGCTGGTCCTGCACCAGATGGGCAGCCATGGCCCGGAATACTTCAAGCGTTACCCGAAAGAGTACGAACGCTTCACGCCCGTCTGTGAAAGCAACGCACTGAACAATTGCAGCCGCGAAAGTATCGTCAATGGCTACGACAACACGCTGGTGTACACCGACCACGTGCTGTCGACGTTGATTGATACGTTGCGCAGCAACCAGGACAAAGTCGATACCGCGATGGTTTACCTGTCGGACCACGGCGAGTCGCTGGGCGAGTACAACTTGTTCCTCCATGGCACGCCTTACATGCTGGCGCCGGAACAGCAGAAACGCGTGGCCATGCTGGCGTGGTTCTCCGACAGTTACCAAAAGTCGTTCTCCGTGGACACCCATTGCCTGCAACTGAGCCGCGACAAGCCGCTGAGCCAGGACAACTTGTTCCATTCGATGCTCGGTCTGCTGGAGGTCAACAGCAAAGTCTACGACCAGGGCCTGGATATGTTCGCGGGTTGCCGTGGCGCCGTGATCGACGGAGTGTTGGCCAAAGAGTAAGTGTGTCGACCTTTTTTTCACGGACCGGTCGTTAATCTGTGGCCGGTCTATTTCCTTACAAGAGTCATTGCACATGTCCGCGCAGCCCCCTTCCGCCATCGAGCTTGAGTTCGCCCGGCGCTACGATCAGGAACACGCCCGCGTCTGCCTTCAGCCGCGACCGCGTGGCCTGGCGGGGCGCATGGCGTTCTGGCGCGACGAGCAACTGGTGCGCAACGCGCTCAAGGTCGCCGGCGAACCGGGCCTGATGCTGGATGTGGCGTGCGGTGCCGGGCGTTACTGGCCGGTGTTGGCCGAGCACGCGAACCGGGTGATCCTCGCGTCCGACCCGTCGCAGGACATGCTCAACCACGCCCAGACACATCATTCGCAGAGTCTGCTCAAGCGAATCAAAACGTTCCAGAGTTCAGCCTTCACCCTCGGCTTGTCGGCGAACGCGGTCGACAGCATTTTTTGCATGCAACTGTTTCAGCATATCGACAGCCCGGAGCATCGGTTGGCCCTGCTGGCGGAGTTCCATCGTGTGAGTCGCGATACGGTGATTGTGGCGGTACGAGTCGATGCACATTTCAAGCTGCGCCGCCCAGGCACAACGGGCGCTCCCCCCCGGCAGCTGGCCGGCAAGGCCGAAGTCGAAGCCGAATTCAGGCTGGCGGGTTTCAGTTTGCTCAGTCATCAGGACTTCTTGCCCGGTTGTGCTCGGATGCGGGTCTATGTGCTGCGTAAGGTCGGTTAACCTCCGCTTGTCAGACATTTCTTGCCGTCTGGCAGGCATTTTCGCTAAAGCTCTTGTTCAGTGGATGCGCGGAAATCGCCGGGGGCGATATATACTGCGCGCCATTCTTCAAGGGAGAGCCGTGTGGCCATCGATATTCACTGGATTCTCGGTCAGTTTTGCGCCGAGTGGCAGCAGCTGCCATTCGTTGCCCTCGACACCGAATTCATGCGGGTCGACACCTTTTACCCGATCGCAGGCTTGCTGCAGATCGGTGATGGCGTACGCGCTTACCTGATTGACCCACTGACCATCGACAACTGGCAGCCTCTGGCCGCGTTGCTGGAAAACCCGGCCGTGGTCAAAGTCGTCCATGCGTGCAGCGAAGACCTCGAAGTATTGCTGCGTCTGACCGGCAGCCTGCCGGCGCCGCTGTTCGATACGCAACTGGCCGCCGCTTACCTGAACCTCGGCTTCTCGATGGGTTATTCGCGGTTGGTGCAGGAAGTGCTCGGCATTGACCTGCCCAAGGGCGAAACCCGTTCCGACTGGCTGCAACGTCCGCTGTCCGACACCCAGATCAGCTACGCCGCCGAAGATGCCTTGCACCTGGCGGAAGTTTTCATACAGCTGCGTCCGAAGCTGTCCGACGACAAGTACGCCTGGGTCCTGGAAGACGGCGCCGAGCTGGTGGCCAACCTGCGCCGCGAGATCGATCCCTACGAGGTCTATCGCGAAGCCAAGCTGGCCTGGAAGCTCTCCCGCGCCCAACTCGCCGTGTTGCGTGAACTCTGCGCCTGGCGTGAGCGTGAAGCCCGCGCCCGCGACCTGCCGCGCAATCGCATCGTCCGTGAGCACTCGCTGTGGCCGTTGGCACGCACGCAACCGGACAACCTCGGCGCGTTGGCGAAAATCGAAGACATGCACCCGCGTACCGTGCGTCAGGACGGCGAATTTCTGCTTGATCTGATCAAGCGCTCTGGCAGTGTGTCGCCAGATCAAT
>LNAP01006450.1_pt1 | contig 10119 bp, 8 predicted proteins | sample 602601 | NCBI WGS metagenome assembly LNAP01 (sample SAMN02440304, study PRJNA202911) | soil metagenome | biome: Subtropical and temperate rainforests or woodlands; isolation source: soil samples (1 kg each in a 20% v/v slurry with milli Q water) were... ...
AGGCACGGGCCGGCATCCGCACCGGCGGCGCGACGGCCGTGCCGGGCATGCTGCGGGCAAGATTTGCCAGCGGCAGCGGCACCTGGTTCGTGCTGGTTTCCTGAGGTGGCTCGACGTGGTGGCTGAAAGCAAAGGTCTGCGGGACACCGATAGAGCGCATACCCATGCGCGTCAACAGGCTGCCCTCCGCAGGTCCGATGAATAGCACGCCGTCGCCTCGGGTCAGGCGCTTGAGCACTTCAAATACTTGTTTCTGAGTCAGTTGATCGAAATAGATCAGCAGATTGCGACAGAACACAAAATCGTAAGGCGTCTGGGTCAGCAACGCCGGATCCAGCAGATTACCGCTACGGAAACGGACACGATCACGAACCCGCTCATCCACCCGGAAACCTTCTTCCACGGCACTGAAATAGCGCTCGCGAAAGGCGATGTCGGCCCCGCGAAAAGAGTTCTTGCCGTAAACCCCACGCTCGGCACGGGCGATGGATAGGGGGCTGATATCCATGGCGTCGATCTGGAACTGCTGCGCGCCGATATGCGCATCGAACAACGCCATGGCGATGGAATAAGGTTCTTCGCCCGTCGAACACGGCAAGCTGAGGATGCGTACCGGACGCACGCCCTGTAGCGCCGCCAGTTTTTCGCCCACCCGTTTGCCCAGGGTGACAAAGGATTCCGGATAACGGAAAAACCAGGTTTCGGGAACAATCACGGCTTCGATCAAAGCCTGCTGCTCGCTGGCCGAGCCGTGGAGCAGCGCCCAATAACTGTCGTAGTTCTCCGAAGCGGACGCCGTGCAACGTTGGCGCAACGCACGTTCGATGATCGCTTCGCCCACGGACGCGACGTCCAGACCGATGCGGTCCTTGAGGAAAGCAAAAAAACGCGCTGGATCGCTCATCGCTGCTCCTCGCCCGCATCAGTTGGCAGCGGATACAACAGCGCCCGCACCGCATCGCTGAGCAGATTCTGCACACCAATCCATTGCAACAGGCCCGACTCGTCTTCACGAACCGGTCCCAGATAGCGTGCTTCAGGATTGTCCAGCCCATAAGGTTTGAACTCGCCAGGCGCACAACGCAACGTGTCGGTGGCCTGTTCCAGAATCAAACCGAGCAGTTGCGCCGGGCGCCGGGCATCGACGCGATAGTTCACCAACACCAGGCGGGTACTGTTGCGCACCCGTGCAGGCTGGCCGAAACTCAGCGCACTCAGATCGACGACCGGAATCAGCGCACCCCGATGGGCGAGCACTCCGGCCACCCAATGCGGCGCATGGGCGATCGGCTTGAGTGGCAGACGCGGCAATATTTCAGCGATTTCCAGCGCTTCCAGCGCGTAACGCTCCTCGCCGATGCGAAACAACAAAAACAACTTGTTGTTACAGGTCGAGTGGCTGCCACGCCTGACTGGATGAATACTCATGGCCCGGGCTCAGACCTTGAAACGCGAAACGCCGCTGCGCAGGCCCACCGCGACCTGGCTCAGCTCGTCGATGGCGAAGCTGGCCTGGCGCAGGGATTCCACAGTCTGGCTGCTGGCGTCGCCCAATTGCACCAGCGCCTGATTGATCTGTTCGGCACCAGTGGCTTGCGCCTGCATGCCTTCGTTGACCATCAACACCCGAGGCGCCAGCGCCTGCACCTGATGGATGATCTGCGACAATTGCTCGCCCACCTGGGTGACCTCGAACATGCCCCGGCGCACTTCCTCGGAGAATTTGTCCATGCCCATCACGCCAGCCGACACCGCCGACTGGATTTCCCGGACCATCTGCTCGATGTCATAAGTGGCCACGGCCGTCTGATCGGCAAGACGTCGCACTTCGGTGGCGACAACCGCAAATCCACGCCCATATTCACCGGCTTTTTCAGCCTCGATGGCGGCGTTGAGGGACAGCAGGTTGGTCTGGTCGGCCACTTTGACGATAGTCACAACCACCTGATTAATGTTGCCGGCCTTTTCATTGAGAATGGCCAGTTTGGCGTTGACCAGATCCGCCGCGCCCATGACCGAATGCATGGTGTCTTCCATGCGCGCCAGACCTTGCTGGCCGGAGCCGGCGAGGACCGAGGCCTGATCAGCAGCCGTGGTGACCTCGATCATGGTGCGTACCAGATCACGTGAAGTCGCTGCGATTTCGCGGCTGGTCGCGCCAATCTCGGTGGTGGTGGCGGCAGTTTCGGTGGCCGTCGCCTGTTGTTGCTTGGAGGTGGCGGCAATTTCGGTCACGGAAGTCGTGACTTGCACCGAGGAACGCTGGGCTTGAGAAACCAGCCCGGTCAGCTCGGCCATCATGTCGTTGAAGCCGGTTTCCACCGCGCCGAACTCGTCTTTGCGATCCAGGTTGAGCCGTTTGCTCAAGTCGCCAGAGCGCATGGTCTCGAGAATCTGCACGATGCGTTGCATGGGCGACATGATGCTGCGCATCAACAACAGGCCGCACAGCCCGGCAGCAATGATTGCCACGAACAGCGAGACGACCATGCTGATTTGCGCGGCCTTCACCCCCGCATCGATGCGTAACGTTGCTTCATCAGCGACTTTCTTGTTGAGCACGATGATGTCATTCAGCTGCTTGCGGCCTTGGGACCATACCGGCCGGGTATCGTCATAGAAGGTTGCACGCGCCGCGGCGTAGTCGCCATGTTGATAGGCCTCGTGGACCTGGGCCAGAAGGCGGTAGTAGGTTGCGCGGCTTTTCTCGAAATCGGTGAAGTTGGCCTGATCGGCGTCGTCGAAAATGGTCCGCCTGTAGTTGTCGACCTGTTCCTGCAGACGCGCCTCGAACTCGTGAAACTGATCTTTTTCCGCTGCCGACAACTCGCGTCCCTTGCCTTCACCGATCAGTTCAAGGGTGCGAATGTAGCTTTCGCCCCATGCACTGCGCAGCAGCGTACTGAAGTACACGCCGGGAAGCGCATCGACGCGGACCCGCTCTTCACTGGACTCGATAGCCTGCAGACGCGAGTAAGACACGACGACCATCAGCAGCATGATGGCAATGATTACAGCGAAACTCGCCAAAATCCGTTGGCGCAAGGTCCAGTTCTTCACAGTCAGCCCTCAAGAGTTCAACATCGGCGAGGTCACCGAGTTCAAGAAGCGCGGACCGGCAGACGGCCCAAAGCGGCGTGATTATAGCCCAGCGCCTTATCCATTAAGGGGATGTTTCACAGATAGTTAAAGCGTTATTCCGCAGAATTATCGGAAATTTCGTACACAACCAATCCATACAAATGAATTGACCTGGCTGTTCATTGCCTCACAAAGGAGTGTTTGGTAGAAAAAAGGCCCTTCCCGGTGTGTCGAGAAGAGCCTTCGGGTCTGCGGGGTGTTGAAAACAACGCGTCGCGCGGATGAGCGTTTATTGCACCTCGCGCACCTGCGCTTCCAGCTCTGACTTGAGGCCCGGATCGAGTTTCAATTGCCGCGCCAGCTCATCGAGGTAGGCGCGCTCCATGAAATGCTCTTGATCCACAAGCATGACGCTGGCGATGTACATCTCTGCGGCCATTTCCGGTGTCGCGGCGGCGCGGGCGACTTCTGCAGGGTCCAGGGGTTTGTTCAACTCGGCATGCAGCCAGTGCTGCAACTCCTGATCGTTGGTCAGTTTGGTGAACTCGCCCTCGATCAGCGCGCGTTCGCGCTCATCGACATGGCCGTCGGACTTGGCGGCAGCAACCAGCGCGCGCAAGATCGCCTGGCTGTGCTCCTCGACCTGCGCGGGCGGCAGACGGTCGATGGTTTGCGGTTCATTGGCGGGTGCGGAACCCTGGCTGGCCTGCCAGTTGCCATAAGCCTTGTAGGCCAGAACCCCGAGCGCTGCCAGACCGCCGTAAGTCAGCACTTTGCCGCCCACTTTGCGTGCGCCTTTGTTGCCCATCAGCAAGCCCATGGCGCCAGCCGCCAGCGCGCCGCCACCGGCACCCGACAGCAGGCCACCCAAGCCGCCCTTGCCAGCACCACCCAGCAGATCGCCGAGGCCGCCGGACGAGGATTTGCCCGCGCCGCCGAGCAGGTCACCCAGACCGCCGGACGAGGACTTCCCCGGCGTTCGCGAGCCGCCCGTCTTGTCTTGCAGCATCTGCTGGCCGGATTTGAGAAGTTGGTCGAGTAAGCCACGTGTGTTCATGGAAAGTCTCCGTTGACTGTGTCAGGCGGTTCAGTGGCAAGCAGATTAAAACGAAGTGTGTCGACACTGGCTTCAGGTGTGCTTCTGGATGTTGCAAGGCAACCGGCGCTCCGGCACATTGTGAGCATTCCAATAAGTCGCGTTACCGTCGTCGTACCACCGCTGTTGATAACTGCCCCGAACATAACTATAGAAGAGGGATCCTTATGTCAGCACACAAAACCGCACTCCTGAGCGCGCTCGTTACCGGTCTGATCGCCAGCGCCAGCGTACAGGCCGCCGAAACGCTCAAAGCCGTCGGCGACGGCGAAGGTCAACTGGATATCGTGGCCTGGCCGGGTTATATCGAGCGGGGCGAGAGCGATAAAGCGTACGACTGGGTGACGGGCTTCGAGCAGCAAACCGGCTGTAAGGTCAACGTCAAGACCGCCGCGACTTCCGACGAAATGGTCAGCCTGATGACCAAGGGTGGCTATGACCTGGTGACGGCTTCGGGCGACGCGTCGTTGCGGCTGATCGCCGGCAAGCGCGTCCAGCCGATCAATACCGCGCTGATCCCTAACTGGAAAAACCTCGATCCGCGCCTCGATCGCGGCCCGTGGTACGTGGTTGACCAGCAAACCTACGGCACGCCCTATCAATGGGGTCCGAACGTTTTGATGTACAACACCCAGGTATTCCCGGTCCCGCCGATCAGCTGGAGCGTGGTGTTCGAAGCGCAGGATTTGCCCGACGGCAAACCCAACAAAGGCCGGGTCCAGGCTTATGACGGCCCGATCTATATCGCCGACGCGGCGCTGTACCTCAAATCCGCCAAGCCGGAACTGGGCATCGCCGATCCCTACCAGCTGAACGAAACCCAGTACAACGCGGTGCTGGATCTGTTGCGCAAACAGCAACCGCTGATCCACCGCTACTGGCATGACGCGACCGTGCAAATGAGCGACGTGAAAAACGAAGGCGTCGCAGCGTCCAGTTCGTGGGGCTACATGGTCAATGGCCTGCAGGCCGACAAGCAGCCCGTCGCCTCGACCATTCCCAAGGAAGGCGCCACCGGCTGGGCTGACACGACCATGCTGCACGCCGACGCCAAACACCCCAATTGCGCCTACAAATGGATGGACTGGTCGCTGCAACCGAAAGTCCAGGGCGACGTCGCGGCCTGGTTCGGCTCGCTGCCCGCCGTACCGGAAGCCTGCAAGACCAATGAACTGCTCGGCCCTCAAGGCTGCGCCACCAATGGCTTCGATCAGTTCGAGCACATCGCCTTCTGGAAAACCCCGCAGGCCGAAGGCGGCAAGTTTGTGCCCTACAGCCGCTGGACCCAGGACTACATCGCGATTATGGGCGGCAGATAGCGACCTTGTGGGAGCGAGCTTGCTCGCGAATCGCTTTAGAAGCGACCGTGGGAGCGACCTAGGAGCGACTTTAGTCGCGAGAGCCCAAAACGCCCTCCCGGCTAAAGCCGGTCCCACAGCAAGCCTCGCTCCAACACGACCATGTAGCGACCTGGCGGAGCAATCACAATGCCCTTAGCAGTTCAGTTCACCAACGTCTCTCGGCAGTTTGGCGAGGTGAAGGCCGTTGACCGGGTGTCCATCGAGATCGAGGACGGCGAGTTCTTCTCCATGCTCGGGCCGTCCGGTTCGGGCAAGACCACGTGCCTGCGCTTGATCGCCGGATTCGAACAGCCCAGCGCTGGCTCGATCCGGATTCATGGCGAAGAAGCCGCGGGCCTGCCGCCTTATCAGCGCGACGTGAACACCGTGTTTCAGGATTACGCACTGTTCCCGCACATGAACGTGCGGGATAACGTTGCCTACGGATTGAAGGTCAAGGGCGTGGGCAAGACTGAACGCTATGCCCGCGCCGACGAAGCCTTGGCGATGGTCGCCCTGGACGGCTATGGCCAGCGCAAGCCGGTGCAGTTGTCCGGCGGCCAACGCCAGCGGGTTGCCCTGGCCAGGGCGCTGGTCAATCGCCCGCGGGTGCTGTTGCTCGACGAACCGCTGGGCGCGCTGGACCTCAAGTTGCGCGAGCAAATGCAGGGCGAACTGAAGAAGCTGCAACGTCAGCTGGGCATCACCTTCATCTTCGTCACCCATGACCAGACCGAAGCGCTGTCCATGTCCGACCGGGTTGCCGTGTTCAATAATGGCCGCATCGAGCAGGTCGACACCCCGCGCAATCTTTACATGAAACCCGCCACGATCTTCGTCGCCGAGTTCGTCGGCACCTCGAATGTCGTGCGTGGCGATCTAGCCCGCCAGCTGAGCGGCAATGCCCAACCCTTTTCGATTCGCCCGGAACATATCCGCTTTGCCGCCGGACCATTGGCCAGCGATGAAATGGAGGTCACCGGCCTGCTGCACGACATTCAATATCAAGGCAGCTCGACCCGTTACGAACTGGCCCTCGACAGCGGTCAGTTGCTGAGCATCAGTCAGGCCAATACCCAATGGCTGAACGATGCCGGACAGCACGCGCCCGGCCAGCGCATGACGGTGCGCTGGGCGAAACAAGCCATGGTTGCCTTGCAGGATGCGCCCACCAGCGAAGCATCAGGGACATTGAGATGAGCCAGATCGCGGCGCGACCGAGCCATTCAGTGCTGCGCCGCTGTTGCGATCTGTTGTATACGCGGCCGAACCTGTATCTGGCGCTGTTGCTGATCCCGCCATTGCTCTGGTTCGGCGCGGTGTATTTCGGCTCGCTGCTCAGCCTGATCTGGCAGGGTTTCTATACGTTCGACGACTTCACCATGGCGGTCACTCCAGAGCTGACCCTGGCCAACTTCGCTGCGCTATTGCAGCCAGCCAACTTCGACGTCATCAAGCGTACGCTGACGATGGCGGTCGCGGTGTCCATCGCCAGTGGCGTGATCGCCTTCCCGATCGCCTATTACATGGCGCGCTACACCACCGGCAAGATCAAGGCGTTCTTCTACATCGCCGTGATGCTGCCGATGTGGGCCAGTTATATCGTCAAGGCCTACGCCTGGACCTTGCTGCTGGCTAAAGGCGGTGTCGCGCAATGGTTTGTCCAGCATCTTGGGCTGGAGCCCGTGTTGCAGTTCATCCTCGGCATTCCGGGCGTTGGCGGCAGCACGTTATCGACGTCGTATCTGGGGCGCTTTCTAGTGTTCGTTTATATCTGGCTGCCGTTCATGATTCTGCCCATACAGGCCTCGCTGGAAAGACTGCCGCCGTCACTCTTGCAAGCGTCGGCGGACCTCGGCGCCAGGCCGCGCCAGACCTTTATGCAGGTGATTCTGCCGCTGTCGATTCCAGGCATCGCCGCCGGATCGATCTTCACCTTTTCCCTGACGCTGGGTGATTTCATCGTGCCGCAGCTGATCGGTCCGCCAGGGTATTTCATCGGCAGCATGGTCTACGCCCAGCAAGGCGCGATTGGCAATATGCCCATGGCGGCGGCGTTTACCCTGGTGCCGATTGTGCTGATCGCGATTTACCTGGCCATCGTCAAACGTCTGGGGGCTTTCGATGCGCTCTAAACCTGCGCCACAAACTGACCGGCCTTCCCTCGGTTTGCGCATCGCCGCCTGGGGCGGGCTGCTATTTCTGCATTTCCCGATCCTGATCATCTTCATGTACGCCTTCAACACCCAGGACGCGGCCTTCAGCTTTCCGCCACAGGGTTTCACCCTGAAGTGGTTCAGCGTGGCGTTCGCCCGGTCTGATGTGCTGGAGGCGATCAAGCTGTCCCTGGAGATCGCCTGCGTGGCGACGCTGATCGCGATGGTGCTCGGCACCCTGGCGTCGGCCGCGCTGTATCGGCGGGACTTTTTCGGCAAGGATGCGATTTCCCTGATGCTGATCCTGCCCATTGCCCTGCCCGGCATCATCACCGGGCTGGCGCTGCTGGCAGCGTTCAAGACCCTCGGCATCGAGCCCGGGATGTTCACGATCATTGTCGGCCATGCCACATTTTGCGTGGTCATCGTCTATAACAATGTCATCGCTCGCTTGCGTCGCACGTCCCACAGCCTCATCGAAGCCTCGATGGATCTGGGCGCCGATGGCTGGCAAACCTTTCGCTACATCATTCTGCCCAATCTAGGCTCGGCGCTGCTGGCCGGGGGCATGCTGGCGTTTGCCCTGTCGTTCGACGAAATCATCGTCACCACGTTTACGGCGGGGCATGAACGCACGTTGCCGATCTGGCTGCTCAACCAGCTCAGCCGCCCACGGGACGTGCCGGTCACCAACGTGGTGGCGATGCTGGTCATGCTGGTGACCATGTTGCCGATTCTCGGCGCGTACTACCTGACGCGCGGTGGTGAAAGCGTGGCGGGCAGCGGCGGTAAATAACCTGAAGGCTTGATCGAGGAGAACAACATGCAAACCAGACTGCTGATCAACGGCCAGCTCGTGGCGGGTGAAGGCCCGAGCCAGGCAGTATTCAATCCCGCATTGGGCCGGGTGCTGGTGGAACTCAAGGAAGCCAGCGAAGCCCAGGTGGATGCCGCCGTGCGCGCCGCCGACGTCGCCTTCGAAAGCTGGTCGCAAACCCCGCCCAAGGACCGCGCGCTGATGCTGCTGAAACTGGCCGACGCCATCGAAGCCAATGGCGAAGAATTGGCCAAACTTGAGTCCGACAATTGCGGCAAACCCTATAGCGCCGCCTTGAACGACGAGATCCCGGCGATTGCCGATGTGTTCCGTTTCTTCGCTGGCGCCAGTCGCTGCCTGAGCGGCTCGGCAGCCGGCGAATACTTGCCGGGGCACACCTCGATGATCCGCCGCGATCCGATTGGCGTGATTGCGTCAATCGCGCCGTGGAACTACCCGCTGATGATGGTCGCCTGGAAAATCGCCCCGGCGCTGGCCGCAGGCAACACAGTGGTGCTCAAGCCGTCCGAACAGACGCCGCTGACTGCCTTGCGTCTGGTGGAGCTGGCGATGGATATCTTTCCCGCTGGCGTCCTGAATCTGGTGTTCGGGCGCGGCTCGACGGTCGGCAATGCGCTGATCACCCACGCCAAAGTGCGCATGGTGTCGCTGACTGGCTCGATTGCTACCGGTTCGCACATCATTTCCAGCACCGCTGGCACGGTCAAACGCATGCACATGGAACTGGGCGGCAAGGCGCCGGTGATCATTTTCGATGACGCTAACGTTGATGCGGCTGTCGAAGGGATTCGCACCTTCGGCTTCTATAACGCTGGCCAGGACTGCACCGCCGCTTGCCGGATCTACGCGCAGCAAGGCGTCTACGACAAATTTGTCGAGAAGCTGGGCGAAGCGGTCAGCAGTATCAAATACGGTCTGCAAAACGATCCGCAAACCGAACTCGGCCCGCTGATCAGTGCCCAGCATCGCGACCGCGTCGCCGGTTTCGTCGAGCGCGCCCTCGCCCAGTCCCATACGCGGCTGATTACCGGCGGCAAGGCCGTGGAAGGCAACGGCTTCTTCTTCGAACCCACAGTTATCGCCGACGCCCAGCAGGACGACGAGATCGTGCGCCGTGAAGTGTTCGGCCCGGTGGTTTCGGTGACGAAGTTCGAGGACGAAGCGCAAGTGCTGGCCTGGGCCAACGAATCCGACTACGGCCTGGCTTCGTCGGTCTGGACCCAGGACATCGGCCGCGCCCACCGCCTGGCCGCACGTCTGCAATACGGCTGCACCTGGGTCAACACCCACTTCATGCTGGTCAGCGAAATGCCCCACGGCGGACAAAAACTGTCCGGTTACGGCAAGGACCTGTCGATGTATGGCCTGGAGGACTACACCACGGTGCGGCATGTGATGTTCAAGCATTGAGGGAAGATATCGCGCAGCAATCACCGCTCCGCTGGAGTCGGGATAGATCCCGCAGAATCCCTGTAGATACTCTGTTGCCGGGTGCTGGAGTCGCAAGCATATCCGGCAGCGGCGTTGACACGAATTCACCTTTGCGCCCTTACGGCGCGTTACTTTGTCTTGGCAAAGTAACCAAACCGTTCGCTCCTTTGTCCGGTC
>LNAP01019470.1_pt1 | contig 10118 bp, 8 predicted proteins | sample 602601 | NCBI WGS metagenome assembly LNAP01 (sample SAMN02440304, study PRJNA202911) | soil metagenome | biome: Subtropical and temperate rainforests or woodlands; isolation source: soil samples (1 kg each in a 20% v/v slurry with milli Q water) were... ...
ATCGCGGGCGCCACGCACGACAAGGAGCTGCCCGTCGGCCGCCACCCGCTGCAGCTGTATTCGCTGGCCACGCCCAACGGCGTCAAGGTCACGGTCATGCTGGAAGAGCTGCTGGCCCTGGGCCACAGCGGCGCCGAGTACGACGCCTGGCTGATTCCCATCAACGAGGGTGCGCAGTTCAGCAGCGGTTTCGTTGCCGTCAACCCCAATTCCAAGATTCCGGCGCTGATGGACCGCAGCGGTGCCGAGCCGGTGCGTGTGTTCGAGTCCGGCGCCATCCTGCTGTACCTGGCCGAGAAGTTTGGTGCCTTTGTCCCCACCGATCCCGCCCGGCGGGCCGAGTGCCTGTCGTGGCTGTTCTGGCAGATGGGCAGCGCGCCGTTTCTGGGCGGCGGGTTCGGGCACTTCTACGCCTATGCGCCCGAGAAGTACGAATACCCGATCAACCGGTATGCGATGGAGTCCAAGCGCCAGATGGATGTGCTCAACCAGCGCCTGGCTGCGCACGAGTATCTGGCGGGCAGCGAATACACCGTGGCCGACATGGCGGCCTGGCCGTGGTATGGCGCGCTGGCCAAGGGCCAGCTGTACGAGGCGGGTGAGTTTTTGCAGGTGCATGAATACACCCATGTGGTGCGCTGGGCCGACCAGATCGCGCAGCGCCCGGCCGTGCAGCGCGGTCGCAAGGTCAACCGCACCTGGGGCGAGCCCGCCAGCCAGCTGCACGAGCGGCACGAAGCGAGCGACTTCGATACCAAGACGCAAGACAAGCTGAGCCCAGGCTCTTGACCCTTCCTCGCCACCAAGGACTTTGCAATGATCACTTTGTACGACTGCGCCACGGCGCCCAGCCCGCGCCGCGCCCGCATCCTGCTGGCCGAAAAGGGCATCGCCCACGACACCGTGCCGGTGGACCTGCGCAGCGGCGAGCAGCTGGGCGAGGCCTATCGGCGTATCAACCCGCAGTGCACGGTGCCTGCGCTGCGCACCGAAGAAGGTTTGTTGTTGACCGACAACGCGGCGATCATTGCTTATCTCGAAGCGCGTTATCCGCAACCTGCGCTGCTGGGCGAGACGCCCGAACAAAAGGCCGAGATCGCCAGCTGGAACTGGCGCGTGGAGTTTGAAGGCCTGCTGGCGATTGCCGAGGCGCTGCGCAACAGCGCGCCCGCCATGGCCAACCGGGCGCTGCCGGGCGCGGTGGACTACCCGCAAATCCCCGCGCTGGCCGAGCGCGGGCTGGCACGCATCGGGCAGTTTTTTGCGCTGCTGAACGAGCGCCTGGCGGGCCGCGACTTCATTGCCGCCGATCGCTTCAGCGTGGCCGACATCACGGCCGTGGTGGCGGTGGACTTTGCGCGCGTGGTCAAGCAAAAGCCGGGCGAGCAGCACCCGCATTTGCTGCGCTGGCGCGCGGCCATGGCGGCCCGGCCGTCAATGTCTTTGTAATCTCTGCATGAGCGCGGCCAAAACCTTGCTGATCGTTTACCACTCGCTCACGGGTGGCACGCGGCAGATGGCCGAGGCCGCGCGCATGGGTGCCGCAGCCGAAACGGGTTGTGTGGTGCGCCTGCTGCACGCCGCACAGGCTGGGCCGCAGGACGTGCTGGCGGCGGATGGCTATGTGTTTGCCACGCCTGAGAATCTGGCGGCGATGAGCGGGCAGCTCAAGGACTTTTTTGATCGCAGCTACTACGGGGTGCTCGATCGGGTCAACGGCCGCCCCTACGCCAGCCTGGTTTGCGCGGGCAGCGATGGCAGCAACGCGGCGCGGCAGATCGCGCGCATTGCCACCGGCTGGCGCCTCAAGGCGGTGGCCGAGCCGCTGATCGTGTGCACCCACGCCCAGACGCCCGAGGCCATTTTGGCGCCCAAGCACATTGGCGATGCAGACCTTGCGCGCTGCAGGGCGCTGGGCGAGGCGCTGGCGGCGGGGCTGGTGCTGGGGGTGTTTTAGGTTGCTATTTTGTTGATAGCTGATAGCGCTTATCCAGTAAGCGCTAGAGGCCTTTTTTTGGACCATGCTTGCACACCGGTGGCGCTGGGCTATGCCCGTGCAGGGAGGGAAGGGCGGAGGACACGCCCTAAACTGCAGCCTCGATTGACTTGAACCCTCGTTACCACAGGAGATGCGCCATGCTCAATGAAGATGCCACGCCTTGCTCCCCGGTCGCGCCACCGAGGCGGGAACCACCCGCCGCACCGCTTTGCAGGCGGCCATCGGCCTTGGCTATGCGGCAGCGGCGGCGCCGCTGATGGCGCAAACGGCCATTGCCACCCCGGCCGACGGGCTGGATGCGGGCGAGGTCAGCTTTACCGTCGGCGGCTTCAAGGTGCCTGCCTACCGCGCCGCGCCCGCGGGCAAGACGGGCCTGCCGGTGGTGCTGGTAATCCAGGAAATCTTTGGCGTGCACGAATACATCGCAGACACCTGCCGGCGCTTTGCCAAGGCCGGCTATCTGGCCATTGCGCCGCAGCTTTATGCGCGCCAGGGCGACCCGGCCGCCTACACCGAAGTGGGCAAGCTCATGGCCGAGGTGGTGGCCAAGGTGCCCGATGCGCAGGTGATGGCCGACCTCGATGGCGCCGTGCAATGGGCTGGGGCCCACGGTGGCGACCTGGCCCGGGTGGGCATCACGGGCTTTTGCTGGGGCGGGCGCATCACCTGGCTTTATGCCGCGCACGGCTCGGTGAAGGCCGGCGTGGCCTGGTATGGCCGCCTGGTGGGGCAGGCCAGCGAACTCACGCCCAAGCACCCGGTGGAGCTGGCGCCCATCCTCAAGGCCCCCGTGCTGGGGCTTTATGGCGAAAAAGACACCGGCATCCCCCTTGACACGATTGATAAGATGAAATCTGCCTTGGCCAGCGGAACGGCCGCCGCCAAGGCTTCGCAGTTCGTGGTGTACCCCGACGCGCCGCACGCTTTTCATGCCGACTACCGCGCCAGCTACCGCAAGGAAGCGGCGGAAGACGGCTGGAAGCGTGCGCTGGCCTGGTTCAAGGCCCACGGCGTGGTCTGAAACGGCCTTACCCTTTGCACCAGCCGCCCCGGCCGCAGCGGGGGCGGCTTCGTTTTTTGGGGCCGCGTGCACCGCATTTTTGGTCAAAACATGCCCCTGGGCATATATAACAAGCGCATATAGCTATGACTTTGGTAGCAATTATTTTGGCCACCCTGGCGGCGGGCATCGGCAGCGTATGGCTGGCAGCGCTGCTGATGGGCGCCGGCGGCAGCAGTGTGGGGCCGCAGCGCCTGCTCAGCCTGGCGGCCGGTGCCCTGCTGGCCACGGCCTTCATGCACTTGCTGCCCGAAGCGTTCGAGAGCCCTGTGGACGGCCACGATCTGTTCACCGCGCTGCTGGTGGGCCTGGTGTTTTTCTTTCTGCTCGACAAGGCCGAGCTGTGGCACCACGGCCACGAGCACAGCCATGAGGCGCCGCCCGCAACCGGGCATGGCGAGACGGGGCATGACCATGCACAGGAGGTGCTGCACGGGCGTGCGCACGCACATGCAGATGGGCACGAACACGAGCACCGCCACGCCCACGCCCACGCCCACCACCATGGTCCCAAGACGGCAGGGGGCTGGGCGGTGCTCACCGGCGACAGCGTGCATTGCTTTGGCGACGGCATCCTGATTGCCTCGGCCTTCGTGGCGGATATGCGGTTGGGCGTGATTGCCGCGGTTTCCGTGCTGGCCCACGAGGTGCCCCACCACATGGGCGACCTGGTGGTGCTGCGCCAGGCGAGCCCGAACCGGCGCATGGCGCTGGTTAAGGTCTCGCTGGCCGGAGCTGTGACGGCACTGGGCGGGCTGGTGGGGTATTTCCTGGTCGGACAGTTGCACGACTGGCTGCCGTATTTTCTGGTCGTGGCGTCCAGCAGCTTTGTCTATGTGGCCCTGGCCGATTTGATTCCGCAGCTGCAAAAACGCCTGTCGGCACGCGAAACACTGGCCCAGATTGTCTGGCTGCTGGTGGGTATGGGCCTCGTGATGCTGGTGAGCGGCGCGGCGCATTTGCACTGAGATCGTGAACGCGTTCTGAGGGCATTGCGATACCCGGTTTGCGCTTCGCCGGTCAGCCCGCCAGCTCCTCGCGCACCGCCGCCACCTGCCGGCGCGACACCATCAGCAGCTCGGTCAGCCCCTGAAGGCGCACGGCCCAGCCTTCACCTTCGTCGGGGTCGTAGTGTTTTTCCAGCGCACGCACGGCGCGGCGCGCTACCAGCGCGTTGCGGTGGATGCGCAGGTAGCGCGGGGCGAACTTGGCCTCCAGCTCGCTCAAGGAGCCATCCATGATGTAGCTGCGCGTGATGGTGCGCACGGTCACATATTTCAGCTCGGCCTTGAAATACAGCACCTCGGCCAGCGGCAGGCGCTCGGTGCGGCCGCGGTCCTGGATCAGCAGGGTTTCGCCGTCGGCGGCGCTGGCGGCACTGTGGCTGCCGGGGGCGACGGCGGGTGCGCCCCGCCGGTGGCTGCGCTGGGCCTTGGTCAGGGCCTGCAGCAGGCGTTCGCGCCGCACGGGCTTGGTGAGGTAGTCCACGGCGTCGAGTTCGAAGGCGCTCACGGCGTGGTCGGCGTGGGCGGTCACAAACACCACGGCGGGGGGGTGCGGCAGCGCTTGCACGGCATGGGCCAGGCTCAGGCCGTCCTGGCCGGGCATGCGGATGTCCAGCAGCAGCAGGTCGAATGCGCGCCCGCCTGTGGGGCTGAGTTGCGCCAGGGCTTCGCCCGTGTTGGCGGCTTCGGCCACGGTGGTGCGCACGGTGTCCTGGCAATCACCCAGCAGGGTGCGCAGTCGGCTGCGGGCCAGGGCTTCGTCGTCAACGATGAGGATGTTCATGGCTTGGAGCGGCGCGGGGTTCTGGATGCGTGCGCTGGAGCGGCAGGCTTTGGCTTGGTGGGGACCGGCAGGGTGATGCGCACCTGGTACAGGCCATCTTGCACGCCCGCGCTGAACTCGCCTTGCACATCATGCAGCAGCGCCAGACGGGCGCGCACGTTGTCCAGCGCAATGCCGTGGCCGCGCGGCATGCCGTGGGTGCGGGTGTTGGTGTCGGGCAGGGTGTTGGTGATGCGCACCACCACGCGGCTGCCGCGCAGCTCGGTCAGCACGCGCAGCTTGCCGCCGCGCGCGCTGGGCTCCACGCCGTGCTTGACGGCGTTTTCCACCAGCGGTTGCAGCAGCAGCGGGGGCAGGTGGGCGTTGTCGGTGCGCGGGTCCAGGCTCCACTGCACCTGCAGGCGCTGGCCAAAGCGCACCTCTTCAATCGCCAGGTAGCGCTGCGCGAGCGTGATCTCTTCGGCCAGCGTGACCGATTCGCCCTGCTCCACCAGCGCATGGCGAAACAGATCGCTCAGGTCTTCCAGCAGCGATTCGGCCTTGGCCGGCTCTGCGCGCACCAGCGCAATGGCGCTGTTGAGCGTGTTGAACAGAAAGTGCGGGCGGATGCGCGACTGCAGCTCGGCCAGGCGCGCCGTGGTGGCCGCCGGGGTGCGCCCGCGTGCGCGCATTACCAGCGCGGCCACCAGCGCTGCCGATAGCAGCGCGCCGCTGGCCGCGCTGGCCAGCCAGGGCGCTTGTTCTGCCACGCCCACCAGGGCCAGCATGGCGCAGGCATACAGCCCCGCCAGGGTGCCCAGCAGCACGCCCGCCACAAACTGGCCGTTGGTGCCCAGGCGCTGCAACACGGTCTTGAAGCTGCAGGCGGCAATCAGCCAGACCAGCGTGGCGGGCAGGGCGCCACCTGTCAGCAGCGACACGCGTGCCAGCCACTCCAGCGGCGTGCTGGCGCCATACAGCGCGCCAACGCCCAGCACGATTTCCACAAACAGCACGGCGCGCAGCACCACGCCCACCGAACACCAGCGCACGCTGCACTTTGCCAAGCAGGCGCGGCTTTGCGGGCGCCGTTTCCAGCTCCAGGGGCTGGGTCGATAAAATTTGCTTGTTTTGCATTGAGGCATCCGGCTGTTCCGGGTGTCAGTTCCACCCGATTATTGCCCTGCCATGCCCACCAGCCAAGCCACGACCCCTTCCCACAACCAGCTAGATACCAAGGCGCAGGCATGGTCCGCCCTGTTTTCCGAGCCCATGAGCGATCTGGTCAAGCGCTACACCTCCAGCGTGTTTTTTGACAAGCGCCTGTGGCAGGCCGACATCGCGGGCAGCCTGGCGCACGCCGAGATGCTGGCCGCCCAGGGCATCATCAGTGCCGACGACCACGCATCCATCCAGCGCGGCATGGCGCAGATCAAAGAGGAGATCGAATCCGGCGCCTTCGAGTGGAAGCTCGATCTGGAAGACGTGCACCTGAACATCGAGGCGCGCCTGACCCAGCTGGTGGGTGACGCCGGCAAGCGCCTGCACACCGGCCGCAGCCGCAACGACCAGGTGGCCACCGACGTGCGCCTGTGGCTGCGCGGCGAGATTGATTTGATCGGCGACCTGCTTAAAGAGCTGCAGGTGTCGCTGGTCGATGTGGCCGCGCAGAACGTCGAGGTGATCCTGCCCGGCTTCACCCACCTGCAGGTGGCGCAGCCGGTGAGCTTCGGTCACCACATGCTGGCCTATGTGGAAATGTTCGCGCGCGATGCCGAGCGCATGCAGGATGTGCGCCGCCGCGTCAACGTGCTGCCGCTGGGCTCGGCGGCCCTCGCCGGCACTACCTACCCGCTGGACCGCGAGCGCGTGGCCAAAACCTTGGGCATGGTGGATGCGAACGGGCACCCCATGGTCTGTCAGAACAGCCTGGACGCCGTGAGCGACCGCGACTTCGCCATCGAGTTCACCGCCGCCGCCAGCCTGTGCATGGTGCACGTGAGCCGCCTGTCGGAAGAACTCATCATCTGGATGAGCCAGAACTTCGGCTTCATCCGCATCGCCGACCGCTTCACCACCGGCTCGTCCATCATGCCGCAGAAGAAAAACCCCGACGTGCCTGAACTGGCACGCGGCAAGACCGGCCGCGTGGTCGGCCACCTGATGGGGCTGATCACGCTGATGAAGGGCCAGCCCCTGGCCTACAACAAGGACAACCAGGAAGACAAGGAGCCGCTGTTCGACACGGTGGACACGCTCAAGGACACGCTGCGCATCTTTGCCGAAATGGTGGGCGGCCAGCGCAACCCCGCCACGGGCCAAAAAGAAGGCGGCATCACCGTCAACGCGCCCGCGATGGAGCAGGCCGCACTGCGCGGCTACGCCACCGCCACCGACCTGGCCGACTACCTCGTCAAGAAGGGCCTGCCGTTTCGCGATGCGCATGAAACCGTGGCCCACGCCGTGAAGGCGGCCACCACGCACGCCTGTGACTTGTCGGAGCTGCCGCTGGCCGTGCTGCAAGGCTTTCACCCGCAGATCGAAAAAGACGTGTACGAAGCCTTGAGCCTGCGCGGATCGCTCAACGCGCGCAACACCCTGGGCGGCACCGCGCCGGCGCAGGTGCGCGCGCAGATCGCCCGCCACCAGGCGCGTCTGGCGGCATGATCAATTTTTCGAATGAAATGAGGCTCTGGCGCTTATTGGTATTGCGCAAGCTGCTCTTTATTAGATAGCGTTTGAGTGTGCTTGACGCAGCGCGTGGCAGCCTTGCGTTACCGGTTGGCAGCCTTCGGGCCGGCATTTTTTCGCGTTGTCCGCCCGGTTTTCCTCCTGAGGAGTTGGATATGTCTTTGCGTCGCACCGTTGTCTCACGCGTCTCACGCGTCTCACGCGTCTCACGCGCCCTGCGCGGCCTGGCTGCCCTGGCGGCGGGCCTGGCCCTGTCCACGGCCATGGCACAGTCGGCCAAGCCCCTGCGCATTCTGGTGGGCTTTCCGCCGGGCGGCGGCACCGACGCCATTGCGCGCACGCTGTCCGAGGGCCTCAAGGACGCCCTGGGGATGCCGGTGGTGGTGGACAACCGGCCCGGCGCCGGCGGGCAGATTGCCGCGCAGGTGCTCAAGGCCTCGCCTGCCGACGGCACCACGGTGTTCCTCACACACGACCACACCATCTCCATCCTGCCGCTGGTGGTGAGGAGCCCCGGCTACCAGCCCGACCGTGACTTCGTGCCCGTGGGCGGCTTTGCCACCTTTGTGAATGCCTTTGCCGTGTCGGGCGGCACCCCCGCCAACACCTTTGGTGAATATGTGCAGTGGGTGCGCACCCAGGGCGGTGGCAAGGGCGCCGTCGGCATTCCGGCGCCTGCGTCCACGCCGGAGTTTCTGGTCAAGCTGGTGGGTGAGAAATTCCAGCTCGACCTGGTGTCGGCACCTTACCGCGGTGCCGCGCCCATGATGGCCGACATGCTGGGCAACCAGATCGGCGCGGGCGTGGGCTCGGTGCAGGACTTCATGGAAAACCACAAGGCCGGCAAGCTGCGCGTGGTGGCGGTGCTGGGCACCAAGCGCCAGGCGGCCATGCCCCAGGTGCCCACGTTCGACGAACTGGGCCTCAAGGGCTTTGCCGACCTGCCGTATTACGGCTTTTATGCCCCGGCCGGCACGCCGCAACCATTCATCCAGCAGTTCGCGGCGGCGCTGGCCAAGGTGGTTGCCAAGCCCGAGGTGCACGACCATCTCACCGCCATGGGCCTCACGGTGGGCTTCATGACGCCGCAGCAACTGGGTGCGCGCGAACATGCCTACACCGAAACCTGGCGCCGCATCATCAAGACCAACGGGTTTGTGCCGCAGTAAGCCCCACGGGGCGAGGGCGCCGCTGTGGCGGAAATCCGACGCAAAAATGGCTGTCGACGCTTGGTTTCTTTCAGTGATTGATGCTATTGAATAAATAGCTGTATGCGCTTTTGTAGCAAGCGCTGCAGCCGTATTTGTGCATTTTTTTAAGGGCCGGGTGCAGCGCTTTGCCGTGAATGCGGCAACGCAGGTGTCAGACCACCAGCTGGTGGCGGTGTGGATTGGCTGAAAGCCGTTGACCGTTCAAAACCTGCCGTCCACAGCCACAGTGCCACCGCACCCGCCACCACGGGGGGCGCCGCACGCACCGGGATGCCGGTGTGCGTGCCAGCGCGGCGCAGGGGCTGTGACAAGGTGGCCAACGCATGTACCATCCAGCACAAATCCTGCCGGTGCGTAAAATTGTAAAGATCTGTTCGCTGCCTTGCTTGTGCGTTTCTCTGCCACTTCCCGTCTGATCCTGCTGGCCGTGCTGCTGTCCTTGGGCATTGGCGGCCTGTTTGCCCGCAGCATCTGGACGCTGCGCGAGGAGGCGTGGCACCATGCCGAGCGCACCAGCGTCAATCTGGTGCGCACGCTGGACCAAAACATAGCCCGCACGATGGAGTCTGTTGACCTGTCAATGCAGAGGGTGGTGGAAGGCGTCACCGATCCGTACGTGATGGCCCTGCCGGTCGAAATGCGCCAACGCGCGCTGTTCGACAATTCGTTGCGTGTGCAGGGTATTGGCTCCCTTTTGGTGTTGGACCGGGCCGGCAACGTGGTGATCGACTCCGAGTTTCTGGAGCCCCGCAAGGCCAACTTTGCCGATCGAGACTACGTCAAGGTGTTTGATAGCGGCGCCCACACAGGTCTGTATGTGGGCGCGCCGGTGCGTGCGCGCCTGACCGGCCGGTACAGCCTGCCCCTGAGCCGCGCCTACTATGGGCCCGATGGCCAGCTGGCCGGTGTGGTGGTGGGCACCTTGCGGCTGGCGCATTTCCAAAGCCTGTTCGAAGCCTTGAACCTCGGGCCCGGTGGCAGCCTGAACCTGTTTCGCTCCGATGGCATTGTGATTGCGCGTTTTCCCTTCAGCGAAGACGTGCGGGGCCGCAGCCTGGCGGGCACGGCCAATATCCGCGCCTTTCAGTCGGCCCGCAGCGGCGTTTTTACCGGCCGTTCCGCGATTGACAATGTTGAGCGCCTTTATGCGTTCCGGCATGTGGGCGACTATCCCCTGATGGTGAATGTGGCCCAGTCGGTGGATGACATCCTGGCCGGCTGGTACCGCAGCGCCTGGATTCTGGGTGGTTTTGCCCTGCTGCTGATGGCGGCCTGTGTGGGGCTGGCGGGGCTGTTTGCGCGCGAGTTGCGCCGCCGCCAGCAGATCAGTGCCAGGCTGGAACAGGCCGAGCGCGACCTGCGCACCATCCTGAACAATCTGCCCTCCATG
>LNAP01006451.1_pt1 | contig 10117 bp, 10 predicted proteins | sample 602601 | NCBI WGS metagenome assembly LNAP01 (sample SAMN02440304, study PRJNA202911) | soil metagenome | biome: Subtropical and temperate rainforests or woodlands; isolation source: soil samples (1 kg each in a 20% v/v slurry with milli Q water) were... ...
TAGAACAGGGCCAGCGACAGCAGGCCCAGCGGCCACAGGTCGAAGGGCGCCAGGGCCAGCGGCGTGAGGGCGCCGGCAGCCAGCGCAAGCAGGTGACCTGGCCAGCCGGGGCGGGTGATCCAGCGCATGGGGAATCCTTGCAGAATGCGGGGCAGGGCAGCTTAGCGGAGCGGCGCGCGGGCGGGTAGGGTGGGAAACGGCCGCAGGCCTTGCCCAGCGGACAACGCGGCGTCCCGGTGGAAAATCGCTTCGCGAGTTTTCCACGGGGTGGCCATCCACCCTACGCCTCGCTCGCCAGTCTCAGCGCACCAGCGGCGTCACTCGCAACAGGTGGATGCGCCGGCTGTCGGCGTTCACCACGCGGAAGCGGAAGCCGCCGATGTCAGTCACTTCGTTGCGTTTAGGCATGTGGCCGAAGGTGCTCATCACCACGCCGCCGATGGTGTCGAAGTCGTCCTCGGCGAAGGTCGTGGCGAAGGATTCGTTGAAGTCCTCCACCGGGGTCAGCGCCTTGACGATGAAGTCGCCGCTGGGCAGCGCCTTGATGTAGCTGTCCTCCTCGACGTCGTGCTCGTCCTCGATGTCGCCGACGATCTGCTCCAGCACGTCCTCGATGGTCACCAGGCCGGCCACGCCGCCGTATTCGTCGATGACGATGGCCATGTGGTTGCGATTGGCGCGGAACTCGCGCAGCAGCACGTTGAGGCGCTTGGATTCGGGGACGAAGGTGGCCGGACGCATCAGCTTGTGCAGGTCGAAGGCCTGTGTGCTGTCGCGCAGCAGCAGCGGCAGCAGGTCCTTGGCCAGCAGGATACCGACGACCTCGTCGAGGTTCTCGCCGATCACCGGGTAGCGCGAGTGGGCGGCGTCGATCACCGCCGGGAGGAACTCCTGGGGGCTCTGGCAGGCCTTGATGGTGATGATCTGCGAGCGCGGGATCATGATGTCGCGCACCTGCAGGTCGGCGACCTGGATGGCGCCCTCGACGATCGCCAGCGCTTCGGTGTCGAGCAGCTTGTTCTCATGGGCTTCGCGCAGGACTTCGAGGAGCTCCTGGCGGCTTTTCGGCTCATGGGAAAACGCCTGGGTGATTCTTTCCAGCCAGGACCTCTGCCCCTGGCTCGATCGGTCTTCGCTCATGTGTCCTTACTCTTCGTCACACGCATAGGGGTCGGGATAGCCCAGTTCGGCCAGCAGCTGCCGCTCCAGCGCTTCCATTTCCTCGGCTTCGTCGTCGTCGATATGATCGTAGCCGAGCAGGTGCAGGCAGCCGTGGATGGTCAGGTGCGCCCAGTGGGCGTCCAGGCTCTTGCCCTGCTCTCCGGCCTCGCGGGCGACCACCTGGGCGCAGATCACCAGGTCGCCGAGCAGCGGGATGTCCAGCAGCGGAACGCCGCCCGGACCTTCGGGCACCTCGGCGGGGAACGACAGCACGTTGGTGGCGTAGTCCTTGCCGCGCCAGGTGTGGTTCAACTCGCGGCCTTCGGCTTCGTCGACGATGCGGATGGTCAGCTCCGACGGTGCGGTGCGCTGGCGCAGGGCCAGTTCGCACCAGCGGCGCAGCTGTGCTTCGTCCGGCAGCTCGCCGGCCTCGGTGGCCAGCTGCAGATCCAGTTCAATCTGCATCGCGGCCGTCCCTTGCAGTGTCGTTGAGCTTGTCGGGCTTGCCTTGCAGGCGATGCTCGTAGCGGTCGTAGGCCTCGACGATGCGTTGCACCAGCGGGTGGCGCACCACGTCCTTGGCCTTGAAGTGGGTGAAGCTGATCCCCGGCACGTCGCGCAGCACCTCGACCACGTGGGCGAGGCCCGACTTGGTGCCGCGCGGCAGGTCGACCTGGGTGACGTCGCCGGTGATCACCGCGGTGGAGCCGAAGCCGATGCGGGTGAGGAACATCTTCATCTGCTCGAGGGTGGTGTTCTGGCTTTCGTCGAGGATGATGAAGCTGTTGTTCAGGGTGCGCCCACGCATGTAGGCCAGCGGGGCTATCTCGATCACCTGCTTCTCGATCAGCTTGGCCACCTGCTCGAAGCCGAGCATCTCGTAGAGGGCGTCGTACAGCGGGCGCAGGTAGGGGTCGATCTTCTGCGCCAGGTCGCCGGGCAGGAAGCCGAGCTTCTCGCCGGCTTCCACCGCCGGGCGGACCAGCAGGATGCGCCGCACCTGCTCGCGCTCCAGCGCGTCCACCGCGCAGGCCACCGCCAGGTAGGTCTTGCCGGTGCCGGCCGGGCCGATGCCGAAGTTGATGTCGTTGTCGAGGATCGCCTTGACGTAGCGCTGCTGGTTGGCGCCGCGCGGGGTGATGTGCACCTTGCGCGTCTTCAGCGTCACCGTCGGCGTCTGCCCGGGCAGGGCGATGTCCTCGAGCCCCGATTCCTGCAGGAACAGATGGACCATTTCGGGCGTCAGCTCGGTGCCGGTGTGGGTTTCGCGGTACAGGCGGCGCAGCAGGCGCTCGGCGGTCTGGCTGCGCTGGGCGTCGCCGACCAGCTCGAACTGGTTACCGCGGTTGCGGATCTCGATGGCCAGGCGCTGTTCGATCAGGCGCAGGTGCTCGTCGAACTGTCCGCAGAGGTTGGCGAAGCGGCGTGCTTCGAAGGGTTCCAGGATAAAGCGATGGTGTTCCAGGGGTGCGTTCAAGGTCTTCTGTTGGCCGCCGTTCGGCTGGGGGAATGGACGAAGAATAACCGCAGGGGCCCGAGGGGGAAAGCCTGCCTATGGAGGATAAGTCGCGCGGCGCCGGGGATGGGCGCCGCGCGGGGGCTCCGTCGCTGGCGGCGGCGACCAGGGGGCCGCGCAGCGAGTGCGGCAGCGCCTCGTCGATGTGCACGTCGACGAACTGGCCGATCAGGCGCGGGTTGCTGGAGCGGAAGTTGACCACCCGGTTGTTCTCGGTGCGACCCTGCAGCATGCCCGGGTCCTTCTTCGAGTAGTCGCTGACCAGGATGCGCTGCACGCTGCCGACCATGCGCCGGCTGTTCTCGAAGCCCTGCTGGTTGAGGCGCTGCTGGAGGATGGCCAGGCGCTGCTTCTTCACCTCCTCCGGGGTGTCGTCGGCCAGGTCGGCCGCGGGGGTGCCGGGGCGGGCGCTGTAGACGAAGGAGTAGGAGAAGTCGAAGCCGACCTCCTCGATCAGCTTCATGGTCTGCGCGAAGTCCTGCTCGGTTTCGCCGGGGAAGCCGACGATGAAGTCCGAACTGATGCAGATGTCCGGCACCGCCGCCTTGAGCTTGCGGATGCGCGACTTGTATTCCAGCGCGGTGTGGTTGCGCTTCATCGCCGCGAGGATGCGGTCGGAGCCCGACTGCACCGGCAGGTGCAGGTACTTCACCAGCTTGGGAATCTCGGCGTGGGCCTGGATGATGGCGTCGGAGAACTCCAGCGGATGGCTGGTGGTGTAGCGGATGCGCTCGATGCCGTCGATGGCCGCCACCGCGTGCAGCAGTTCGGCGAAGTCGGCGATGCGCCCGGCACCGGCGTCGCCGCGGTAGCCGTTGACGTTCTGGCCGAGCAGGGTGACCTCGCGCACGCCGTTCTCGGCCAGGTGGAGGATCTCGCCGAGCACGTCGACCAGCGGCCGGCTGACTTCCTCGCCGCGGGTGTAGGGCACCACGCAGAAGGCGCAGTACTTGCTGCAGCCTTCCATCACCGAGACGAAGGCGTTGGGGCCGTCGACGCGCGGCTCGGGCAGGCGGTCGAATTTCTCGATCTCCGGGAAGGAGATGTCCACCTGCGGCTGCTGGGTGGTGCGCGCGGCGTCGATCATCTCCGGCAGACGGTGCAGGGTCTGCGGGCCGAAGACCACGTCGACGTAGGGCGCGCGCTCGCGGATCGCCGCGCCTTCCTGGCTGGCCACGCAGCCGCCGACGCCGATCACCAGCCCCGGGTTCTGCAGCTTCAGCTCGCGCCAGCGGCCGAGTTGGGAGAACACCCGGTCCTGGGCCTTCTCGCGGATCGAGCAGGTGTTGAGCAGGATGACGTCGGCCTCTTCGGGGCGCTCGGTCAGCTCCAGGGCTTGATGTTCGCCCAGCAGGTCGGCCATGCGCGAGCTGTCGTACTCGTTCATCTGGCAGCCGTGGGTTTCGATGAAAAGCTTCTTGGCCATGGGTGCTCGTCGGGAAAATCAGGGAGCCGCGCATTATAGGGAGTGGGGCGCAGCCTTCCTAGGCTTGGCCGCCGGGAGGATGTGCTAGGATGCGCGCCCTTCCCGCAAGTCCCCGTTGGTCCAGCGATCCATGAGCAAGCCCGCGCCTATCTTCAAGGTGATTTTCCTCAACCAGGGTCAGGTATTCGAGATGTATGCCAAGGCCATCTACCAGAGCGACCTGTGGGGCTTTCTGGAGATCGAGGAGTTCGTCTTCGGCGAGCGCAGCCAGTTGGTGGTCGATCCCAGCGAGGAGAAGCTCAAGGCGCAGTTCGACGGCGTGCTGCGCAGCTTCGTGCCGATGCACGCCATCGTGCGCATCGACGAGGTGGAGCGCCTGGGCACGGCGAAGATCAGCGAGGCGAAGGGCGGCAGCAATGTCATGCCGTTCCCCATGCCGCCGATGCCGGATCGCAACGGCTGAAGGCTTCAGTCCGGTAGGGTGGAAAACTCGCGCAGCGATTTTCCGCCAAGGCGATCCGCGTGGTCGGGATAGGGCGTAGGGTAGAAAACTCGCGTAGCGATTTTCTACCACCCCCGCAGCGGGGTCTGGCGGTGGACAATCGCCCTACGCAAGACTTCAGGGCAGCGGCGCGAACGGTGAGCGGGTGTCGCTGGCCTGCAGCTCCTGCAGGTAGTTGCGGAAGATTTCGCCGAGCACGCGGTTGGCGTGTTCCAGCTGCTCGCGGTTCATCTGCTCGGCCACCTGGTCGGCGCTGTCCAGCGCCTCGTCCGAACCATTGACCGCCGCCATCTTCAGCACGATGTAGGCCTGCATGGCGTTCGCCGGCACGCCTTCGCCGTGCCAGAACAGCGTGCCCAGGCGCAGTTGCGCTTCGGCATGGCCCTGCAGGGACGCCTGCTCGTACCAGTGCACGGCCTGCGGCAGATCCTGCGGGTGACGGCTGGCATCGTAGAAATATTCGCCCAGCTCGAATTGCGCCTGGCCGTCGCCACCCTCGGCGAGGCGGCGGCATTGCGCCAGGGCCTGTTCGAGATCTTCCGGGCGAGTGTCGAGCACGCAACTGCCGTCGGCGGGAATCAGCAGGGAGTTATCCCCTGCATGGCCCAGCAGCGGGGTGGTCAGCAACAGGCAGCCCATCAGCAGGGTGCGGCCAGCACGGTTCATGGCGGTCGGACATCTCCCCTGGGTCAACGGGCCAGGATGCCCGGCCGGCGCAATGCGCCAGCAGTCACATTATGAAATAAGCCGGCGGGTCATGACAGGCCCAGAACGGCTTTTCCTGCTGGCGATGTGCCTGCAGAGCCCAAGAATAGCCGGGTTTGCCCTGCGGCGGCCCATTATGTGGGCCGCCGCAGCGCCGCTTCAGGCCTTTTTCAGCTCGGCGAAGGCGCGTTCGGCGGCGTCGAGGGTGATCTTCAGCTCGGTCTCGCCATGGGCGATGGAGGTGAAGCCGGCCTCGAAGGCGCTCGGCGCCAGGTACACGCCGCCGTCCAGCATCAGGTGGAAGAAGCGCTTGAAGCGTTCCACGTCGCAGGCCATCACGTCGTCGAAGGTGACGATGTCGGCGGCCGCGCTGAAGTACAGGCCGAACATGCCGCCGACCTGGGTGGTGACGAACGGGATGCCGGCGGCATCGGCGCGCTCCTGCAGGCCGTCGAGCATGCGGCGGGTGTAGTCGGCCAGTTCGGCGTGGAAGCCTGGGCGGCTGATCAGCTTGAGGGTGGTCAGGCCGGCGGCCATCGCCAGCGGGTTGCCGGACAGGGTGCCGGCCTGGTAGACCGGGCCGAGCGGGGCGATGCACTCCATGATCGCCCGCTTGCCGCCGAAGCAGCCGACCGGCATGCCGCCGCCGACGATCTTGCCGAAGGTCGACAGGTCCGGGGTGACGCCGTAGTGCGCCTGGGCGCCGCCGAGGGCAACGCGGAAACCGGTCATCACCTCGTCGAAGATCAGCACCACGCCGTGCTGGTCGCACAGCGCGCGCAGGCCTGCGAGGAAGCCCGGCGCCGGCGGCACGCAGTTCATGTTGCCGGCGACCGGCTCGACGATGATGCACGCCACTTCCTGGCCGACTTCCTGCAGCGTGGCGGCGACCTCGGCGAGGTTGTTGTAGGCCAGGGTCAGGGTGTGCTTGGCGAAGGCCGCCGGCACCCCGGCGGAGCTGGGCACGCCCTGGGTCAGCGCGCCGGAGCCGGCCTTGACCAGCAGGCTGTCGGAGTGGCCGTGGTAGCAGCCCTCGAACTTGATGATGCTGTCGCGACCGGTGTAGCCGCGCGCCAGGCGGATCGCGCTCATGGTCGCCTCGGTGCCGGAGCTGACCATGCGCACCATCTCCATCGACGGCACCAGGGAGCAGATCAGCTCGGCCATCTCGGTTTCCATGGCGGTCGGCGCGCCGTAGGACAGGCCGTGCTCCAGCTGCCGGCGAACCGCGTCCAGCACGTCCGGGTGGCTGTGGCCGAGGATCATCGGGCCCCAGGAGCCGACGTAGTCGACGTAGCGCTGGTCATCCTCGTCGGTGACGTAGGCGCCCTGTGCGTGCTTGAAGAACAGCGGCGTGCCGCCAACGCTGCGGAAGGCGCGCACCGGCGAGTTGACGCCGCCGGGGATGTGCTTCTGGGCGTTGCTGAACAGGATTTCGGAGCGGGACATGGAAGCCTCTCGAGTCAGGATGGGGGCGAGTGCATGCGCCCCTGCAGGAAAGTCAGTCGAACAGGGCGCTGAAGGCGCGGGCGCGGCGCTCGACTTCGGCGGCATTCTCGGCAGCGAACAGGGCGTGGATCACCGCCACCATGCTGGCGCCGCGGGCGATCAGCTCGGGGGCGGTGTCCAGGGTCACGCCACCGATGGCGACGATCGGCAGGCGAAAGCGCGCACGGGCCTGCTCCAGCAGCTCGGGAGTGGCCGCCGGGGCGCCGGGCTTGGTCTGCGAGTTGAAGAAGCGCCCGAAGGCGATGTAGCTGGCGCCTTCCTGGCGGGCCTGTTCGGCCAGTTCCAGTTGCGCGTGGCAGGTGGCGCCGAGGATCGCCTGGCGGCCGAGCAGGGCGCGGGCCACCGCCAGCGAGCCGTCGCTCTGCCCCAGGTGCACGCCGACGCCCAGGCGCGCGGCCAGCTCGGCATCGTCGTTGATGATCAGCTGCGCGCCGTGGCGCAGGCACAGCTCGCGCAGGGCCTCGGCCTGGCGCAGGCGGCGCGCGGCATCCTCGGACTTGTCGCGGTATTGCAGCAGTTTCGCCCCCCCGCGCAGCGCCGCTTCGACGTAGGGCAGCAGACGGCCCCCGTCCAGCAGCTGACTGTCGGTGATGGCGTAGAGTCCGCGCAGGGTTTTCATCGGCGCTATTCCAGGCAGAGGGTCACGGCACAAGGGTCAGGAGCAGAAATCCAGCGGCAGGCGGCGCGGCACGTACTGGCCGTGACCGGGCTGCTCGGCATCGCGCAGGGTGCGCCAGGTGTAGTCGAGTGCCGAACGCACCGCACTGACCAGTTCCTCGCCGAGCGCCAGGCGGCCGGCCAGGGTGCTGGCCAGGGTGCAGCCGGAACCGTGGTAGCTGCCCGGCAGGCGTGCACAGGTGAAGTCGTGCTGGCTGCCGTCGCGGCTGTACAGGCGGTTGTGGATCTCGGTCTCATCGCCGTGGCCGCCGGTGATCAGCAGGTGCTCGCAGCATTGCAGCAGCTTTGCGGCGCACTGGTCGGCGCTGCCCGCGGGCAGTTCGGCGAGGATGCGTGCTTCCGGCAGGTTCGGCGTGGCGATGCGGCACAGCGGCAGCAGGCGCTCGCGGATGGCGTAGCCGACCTCGTCCTTGCCCAGCGCGCCGCCGCCGCCGGCGCGCAGCACCGGATCGCAGACCAGCGGCACGCCGGGCAGACTGGCCATGATCTCGACCACGGTATCGACCATTTCCAGCGAGCCGAGCATGCCCAGCTTGACCGCGGCGACCGGCAGGTCGGCGATCACCGCGTTGGCCTGGGCGAGCACCCAGGCGCGGTCGAGCACGCGGAAGTCGGAGACGTTGACGGTGTCCTGCACGGTCAGCGCGGTGACCGCCGGCGCGGCGTGGCAGCCCTGGGCGAGCAGGGCCTCGATGTCCGCCTGCAGGCCGGCACCGCCACTGGGGTCGTGGCCGGAAAGACAGAGGACGACGGGACGCGAAGGGTATCTGTTCATGGCTGCCGAGCTTACCACCAAAGTCGCGCGGCGGCCTGCCCGGCGCGGCGCCCGGCAGGCACCGCGGCGTGGTTCTGCTTCACTGCAGGAGACGCACCCTGCAGGAGGTGGACGATGAGTCTGGAGCAATACGCACACACCCATACCGTGACCAACCAGCCGACGCCGCTGGATGGCAGCAACCTGTACCGCGGCGACCGGCCGCTGCAGGAGTGGCTGCAGCGCTTCGGTGCCAGCTGGGGTGAGGCGCGCCTGGCGGCCTACGGCGATCTGGCCGGCGGTCCGCTGCTGGCGGCCGGCTTCGCCGCCAATCGCCATTTGCCCGAGCTGCACAGCCACGACCGCTATGGCTATCGCATCGACCAGGTCGAGTTCCACCCGGCCTGGCACCGCCTGCTGCAGGCCGGCATCGGCCACGGCCTGCACGCGCTGCCCTGGCGCGAGCCGCGGCCCGGTGCCCAGGTGCTGCGCGCCGGACTGTTCTACCTGCACAACCAGGCCGAGGCCGGCAGTGCCTGCCCGCTGACCATGACTCATGCCGGCGTCGCCGTGCTGCGGCGCCAGCCGGAACTGGCCGAGACCTGGCTGCCGAAGGTGCTCAGCCTCGACTACGACCCGCAGCCGCTGCCGGCGGCGCAGAAGCGCGGCCTGACCCTGGGCATGGCGCTGACCGAGAAGCAGGGCGGCACCGACCTGCGCGCCAACAGCACCCGCGCCTTCGCCCTGGGTGCCATGGGCCCGGGGCAGGCCTACGAGCTGCTCGGCCACAAGTGGTTCTGTTCGGCGCCGATGAGCGATGCCTTCCTGACCCTGGCGCACAGCGAGGGCGGGCTGAGCTGCTTCCTGCTGCCGCGCCTGCGTCCGGACGGCAGCCACAACCACATCCATATCCAGCGCCTGAAGGACAAGCTGGGCAACCGCAGCAACGCCTCGGCGGAAATCGAACTGCGCGGCGCCCTGGCCTGGATGGTCGGCGAGGAGGGCCGTGGCATCGCCACGGTGCTGGAGATGGTGGCGCTGACCCGTTTCGACTGCATGACCGGCTCGGCGGCGCTGATGCGCCAGGCGCTGAGCCAGGCCCTGCACCACTGCGCGCAGCGCGAGGTCGGCGGGCGGGTGCTGGAGGCGCAGCCGCTGATGCAGAACGTGTTGGCCGACCTGGCCCTGGACAGTGAGGCGGCGCTGGCGCTGAGCCTGCGCCTGGGGCATGCCCTGGAGCGCCCGGACGACGAGCAGGAACGGCATTTCGCCCGGCTGCTCACCGCGGTCGGCAAGTACTGGGTGTGCAAGCGCGCGCCGGCCTTCGTCAACGAGGCGCAGGAATGCCTGGGCGGCGGCGGCTACGTCGAGGAGAGCATCCTGCCGCGGCTGTACCGCGAGGCACCGGTCAACTCGATCTGGGAGGGCTCCGGCAACGTGCAGTGCCTGGACGTGCTGCGGGCGCTGGACAGGACCCCGGAGGTGGCCGAGGCGCTGTTCGCCGAACTGGGCGACGGCCATGGCGAGGCGCGGCTGAAGGCGCAGGTGCTGCGCCTCAAGCATGCCCTGCACGATCGCGAGGACCTGGAATACCGCGCCCGCCAGCTGTGCGGCGAGATCGCCGTGGCGCTGCAGGCCAGCCTGTTGCTGCAGGCCGGCAATGCCGCGGTGAGCGACGCCTTCATCGCCGCACGCCTGGATGCCCCGGCGGCGGTCTACGGTTGCCTGCCGCGTGGGGTGGAAGTAGCGGCGCTGCTGGCGCGCAGCCGGCTGCAGGCGTTCGACTGAGGCCGGCGCGGCGGCTAGAATGCGCTTCTCAGCCCGCGCCGCAGCCGTCGCGGCGGCGGCAGGCGCGGAAGTCATCGT
>LNAP01006452.1_pt1 | contig 10117 bp, 8 predicted proteins | sample 602601 | NCBI WGS metagenome assembly LNAP01 (sample SAMN02440304, study PRJNA202911) | soil metagenome | biome: Subtropical and temperate rainforests or woodlands; isolation source: soil samples (1 kg each in a 20% v/v slurry with milli Q water) were... ...
CGCAGCGGCGAATAGGTGGTGATGCCCGCGCACAGCAGCGGCGCCACGGCGGCCAACTGCGTCTCGGGGTGGCGGATGCGCAGCACATAGCGTTCGTGCACGACGATCTGCTGCGAATATCCGCCCAGCGTATGGCCGGGCGCGTCAGGTGTCGGCCCATTATAGGTGCCGACCATGTGGTCGCAATAGTTCTCCAGCCCTTCGCCACAGTCTTCACAATGCTGGCAGCTGTCGACGATGCAGCCGACGCCGACCAGATCGCCGCTATGGAAACCCGACACATGCGCGCCTACCGCCGACACGCGCCCAACGATTTCATGCCCCGGCACGCAGGGAAAAAGCGTGCCTGCCCATTCGGAGCGCACCTGGTGGAGATCGGAGTGGCACACGCCGCAAAAGGCGATGTCGATCTGCACATCATGAGCGCCCGGCGCGCGCCGGCTGATTTCCATGGATTCGAGGGGCTGGTCGCCCGCGTGGGTTCCATAGGCTTTGACTGTCATAGCGTTTCTCCTTCTTCAATGCACCGCAACGACCTATCATAGCGCGCTCCAGGGCCTTGCCAACCGCCCAAGTCTGACGTCCCAGCGTATTTTCCGTAATATCGGACTTTCTCTTTTCATCGCATGATGTCTTATATATTGATATTGCGAGAAAGGACTATCATGGCCGCATCAGTATCATCAAGTTCAAACCCCGGAAATATCGCCGGCGGCAAAAGTCACGCGCAACAGCCAGGCGGCGCCTACTGCATACTTACCCGCATCAAGGATTCCACCTATATCAGGCTTCAAAAACGCAGCTATCCCTTGACCGAACAGTATCCCTTTAAATGCTATTACGGTCATGCTCCGGAAGACACACTGGACCTGGCACGGTACTACACCGGTCTGCGCTGCCTGTTTGGCAAGCCGGGGAATCTCTTCGATGACTGGAAAGGCTCATTTGCATTCGCCTTCAAAGTGGATGTATTCAAGAAGGAGCATGTTTACACCTATCTGCTGAAAATCATGCATTATCGCGGCGGCATTGAATTCCATTTCAGGAAAATCGTAGAAAACCCTGAAAGCCATGATCCCTGGGACCTGTATGTCTATCATGCTCCACTGGAGGATGAGTTCTCCGGCAAAGACATGGTGGAAGTTGAATGCTTCATGTATGGTTATTTACAAGGCTATCTTCGGGTTCTACAGCGAAACGCGTTGCTGAACGTGCCTGATTTCGTACTGCTAAGTGAGTCCAACCAAATTATTTCCGGCTACACCGATGGCGAATTTTTCGAGCGACAGTCGGAAGACAGCGATGATTTCGAAGCCGAAAAAAATTTGTTCCATGACCTTATCCATAACCCTGTCGAAAAATGGCCCGGTGATACCAAAAGCCCCACCATCCTGACTATCGAACTGTAGCTTGCCGAAAGCTCGCGCCGAATCCGTAGTTCCCGCAGCATGCGGGGAATCTTGCCCTGTGATGGGATGGCGACTTTGGCCTAATGCCCGTGGGAGAGGACGACCGCTTGGTCGGAACTTTGTCAGATCGCGATATTGTGATCCGGGCCGTCGCACAAGGCATGGACACCGGCACGAAGGTGCGAGACGTCATGTCGGAGGAGGTTGTGTGGGCTTATGAGAATGACTCTGTGGACAAGGCCAGTCAGATCATGAGCGATAACCAGATCAGGCGTTTATCCATCGTAAATGCAGACGGGCGGTTAGTGGGAATCGTTGCTTTGGGCGACCTGGCTGTGGACGCCGCCGATATCAAGCCAGCCGGTGTAGCGTTATCAGACATTTCAAAGCCCGGCTAAGGGCAAAACGCCGCGGCGCAGGCACACGTTGTGCTGACAGTAGTCGGCGTAGCCCATCAGGCCGGCAATGTTTCCGGGCTGCAGCGAAGAGACATGGAGCAAATCGTGAAAATTTCCGATTCCGCGACCCATCGCGGCAAGCAATCGAACGGCAACATGGCAACGAGCCAGGCCGGCGTGCCGCCCAATGCCGGTAAGCCCATTGCTCGGCGTTTCCACACGGAGCAAGGAATGCCGAAAGAGGATCCAAGTCGCTGGACAGAACCGGACATTCCTATCGATCCAGCCGACCGTCCGGATCTCGATCCCGACCCTCCCCCGCCGCCTGGAGGCGTTCCGGCCGAGATGCCGCCGGATGCCACCCCATCACATCCGGGCCATGGTCATGAGGCATAGAACAAGGCACGAGGCAAGCAGATGGGGGCTGTATGTAATAGCCGCATTGTTACTGGTCATTGTCGCTTTTGCAATTTTTGCATGGCGACCCAGCATTGAAGCCGTTACACCGCCTGCCCGGGATTCGTTCGATGCAAACGTCGTACAGCGCGGCGCCAAACTGGCCGCGGTTGGCAACTGTTATTCCTGCCATACCGCAAGCGCAGGCCCGGTGTATGCGGGCGGTGTGGCAGTACCGACGCCTTTTGGCACGATATACAGCACCAACATCACACCCGATCCCGAAACCGGCATCGGAACATGGTCCGAATCGGCGTTTGATCGCGCCATGCGGCAAGGCGTGTCGCGCAACGGGAGCCATCTCTATCCGGCGTTTCCGTATGATCACTTTACGCAATTGTCCGATGACGATCTGAAGGCCTTGTATGCATTCTTCATGACGAGGCGGCCTGTCACGACTCAGGCGCCCGACAACGACCTGAATTTCCCGCTCGGATTTCGCCCGCTGCTGGCGGGGTGGAAATTGCTGTACCTGGATGATCAGCGATTTGTGCCTGACTCTGCGCAAAGCGCCGACTGGAATCGAGGCGCCTATCTCGTTCGCTCGCTGGGGCACTGCAGCGCCTGTCATACGCCCCGCAATGTCCTGGGCGCCGAGGATGGAAAGCAGTATTTCGGCGGCGGCGAGGCCGAGGGATGGTACGCGCCCGCCCTTAATGCCAATTCGCCATCACCCCATCCGTGGACGACCGAAACACTGACGGCCTATCTCAGCACCGGCCTAGCGCCGAATCATGCCATTGCCGCGGGCCCCATGCAGGAGGTCGTTGCCACGCTGAAGAACGCCGACGAACAGGACCGGCACGCCGTGGCGGTCTACGTGATGTCCTATCTCGCGCAGGGGCAGGACGCGCAACAACGGCGAGCCCAAAAAGCGAGCGAGCGCGCCGCCCTGGGCACATTGTCTGAAGCGCAACCCAGCGCTGGGGCCGGAGCTGTCGACGATGAGGCGATGATGAAACTCGGAGCCTCGGTATATGCCGACGCCTGTGCGCGCTGTCACGACAAGGGGCGGCAAACGTCATCGGGCGGCGCATTGCCCATGCCGCTGGCCATTGCCGTGTACGACCCGGACGCCCGGAATCTGATCCACATTATTCGCGATGGAGTGGTTTCTCCCGTCGAACAGGCAGGCCGAATCATGCCAGCCTTTGCCGAAATACTTACCGACGAGCAATTGAGCGCCCTTGTCGCCTATTTACGCCGTTACGCCGCCGACGCGCCGCCCTGGCCCGATGTGGCCGCCACCATCAAAGAGATCAAGTCGCCATGACGACTCACAACATCAACGTGAACGGGGAATTCCATACTATAGAGGCGGAGCCGGATACGCCGCTGCTTTACATACTGCGCGACCATCTGGCCTTGAGCGGCGCCAAGTTCGGCTGCGGACTTGGCCAGTGTGGGTCATGCACCGTCATGGTCGGCGGCAAGGCCGTCTATTCCTGCCTGATGCCGGTATCCCTTGTCGGGAAGCGATCTGTGACAACGGTGGAGGGGCTCGGTACAGTCGATCGGCCCGGAGTGCTGCAGCAAGCGTTCATAGAAGAACAGGCGGCTCAATGCGGCTATTGCATCGCCGGCATGATCATGCGCGCGCAGGTTTTACTTGAACGACAACCCGCGCCCAATGACGCCGAGATACGTCGGCACATGGCCGGAAATCTCTGCCGCTGCGGCACGCACATGCGGATATTGAGGGCCGTGCATCGGGCACTGGACGCAAACAGGACGACGACCTCGCCACAGGCGTCGGGAGGAGTCGCCCGATGAACGGACGAGAACTGGAAAACAAGGCGCGTCGTCAATTCGTGGTCCGTGGCGGCGCGCTGATCATGGGCTTTACGCTGGCCCCCCACGCATGGGCGGCGCAGCAAAACGACGCTGATCCCAAGGACGATGAAGCAAAATTGCCCGGCAGCCTCAAGGACGAGCCCATGCTGGACGCGTGGATACGAATTGATGCCCAGGGAAAAATAACCGTCTTCACCGGCAAGGCGGAGTTGGGCCAGGGTATCAAGACAGCTCTTATCCAGGTCGCGGCCGAAGAGCTTGTCGTTGCGCCGACCCGCGTGACGCTCGTCACTGCAGATACTGAACGCACGCCGAATGAAGGCTATACCGCTGGCAGCCACTCCATGCAGAACAGCGGCACAGCAATCCGCAATGCCGCTGCCCAGGTACGCGTCCTGTTGCTGGGACTCGCCAGCCAACGCCTTGGCGCGCCGGCCGGCTGGCTTGAGATAGATGACGGAGTCATCGAGACGATGGACGGACTATCAGTCGGCTATGGCGAACTGGTTTCCCCGCAGGTGCTGCATGTGACCGCACAACCCGAATCGACGCTGCGCGAATTTGAGAAGCACAAGGTCATGGGCCGGTCCGTGCAGCGGGTCGACATTCCGGCGAAGGTGACCGGTGGACGCGCGTATGTGCAGGATTTTCGGCCGGAAGGCATGGTGCATGCACGCATCGTTCGTCCGCCCAGCCCCGGAGCCACACTTGCAAGCCTGGACACAAGCCAGGCGGAAAAGGCGGCGGGAGTTCTCAAGATCGTTCGCAATGGTCAATTTATCGGCGTAATCGCCAAACGAGAATATCAAGCTATCGTCGCTATGAATCAGTTGACGCAAGCCGCCAAATGGAATGAACGCGAAACCTTGCCGGTTCAGGCGGACCTGCACAAGATCATGCGGACTACGCCAGCCAAAGAAAGCGTGGACCTCGATCAGGGCAATGTGGGCTCTGACCGGACCGGCGCGTTTTCCGCGACCTTTCGCCGCTCGTTCCAGATGCATGCTTCCATCGGCCCATCGTGCGCCGTGGCGCAACTGGTCGATGGCAAATATACGGTGTGGACGCACAGTCAGGGCGTCTATCCGCTGCGCGGCGCGCTCGCCGAAATGCTCAACGTGGACAGCGCAAATATTCATTGCATTCATACCGAAGGATCCGGCTGCTATGGCCACAACGCCGCCGATGATGTCGCCGCCGATGCGGTCCTTATGGCCCGCGCGATGCCCGGCCGACCGGTGCGCGTGCAATGGATGCGCGACGATGAGCACGGATGGGAACCCTTCGGGCCAGCCATGTTGAGCCAGGTCAACGCCAGCCTGGACGATTCGGGCCGCATCGTCCTATGGCAGTATGACGTCTGGAGTTACACGCATTCAACACGACCCGGCAAGGCCGGAAATCTCTTACCGGCCACTCATCTGGCCTTGCCCTTCACTCCTCCAGTGCCCAAACCGCTGCCACTGCCCGACGGTGGTGGAGATCGTAATGCGATTCCGCTTTACACGCTGCCGAACGCCCGGGTCCTATATCACTTCCTGCCCGATGCTCCCTTGCGTGTCTCCGCCCTGCGTTCGCTGGGCGCCTACCACAACGTTTTTGCCATCGAGAGCTTCATGGAATATCTTGCCTACGAAGCCGGTCAAGATCCTGTCTCATTCCGACTGAAACACATGGATGATCCTCGCGCGCAAAAAGTGATCAGCATCGCAGCCGAAAAATTCGGTTGGAAGGTCCACCGGCCGCGGGAAGGCAGAGGAATAGGCTTCGCCTTCGCTCGTTACAAGAACCAGGCGGCTTACGCCGCGATGGCCTTCGAAGTCGATGTTCAGCGCGACACCGGCGCGGTACAGGTGCTAAGGGCAATCGCCGCGATCGATAGCGGCGAGGCCGTCAACCCCGATGGCCTTCGCAACCAGATAGAGGGCGGCATCGTCCAGGCATGCAGCTGGACACTGAGCGAAGAAGTCCGTTTCGATCGCAGCCGAATCCTCAGCCGCGATTGGGCCGGTTACCCTATCCTGCGATTCCCGCATGTTCCACTTGAAGTGCAGGTACACATCATCGACCGCCCTGGCGAGCCTTTCCTGGGCGCTGGCGAAGCAGCACAAGGCCCAGCCGCCGCCGCGCTGGCCAATGCCATCGCCAATGCGACCGGATCCCGGTTTTACGACTTGCCGATCACCCGCGACAAGATACGCGCCAACACAGAGCTTTTCAATGGACGTGTCGCACCCAATGTCGATGCACGAGGCGTTCGCCGGTATCCGAGTATTGCATGATCGCGGAGATCACCGACATTCATGCATCAGTTTCCGGGATGATGCAGATTTAAAGGACTGACAGGAATGAGACTTGCTGATTCTGGATTGCATCCATTTAAGGAGTTTCATCATGCCAGCAAAATCCAAATCCCAGCAACAGGCGGCCGGCATCGCGTTGGCGGCCAAAGAAGGCGAAAAAAAAGTCAGTGACTTAAAGGGGCCATCCAAATCAATGTACAAATCCATGAGCGAAAAGGAACTGCACGACTTGGCGGCCACGAAAACCAAAAATAAGCCCGATCACAAATCCGACAAGGATTAGCACACTGATGCCTTGTCACGAGGAGAGCCCATGGACCCACTACTGTTGAATTTTTCCGTAAATGGCCAATCGCGATCGATCTCGGTGGATGCCAGCGCGACACTGTTGGATGTATTGCGCGAGCAGCTGGCACTTTCGGGCACCAAGAAGGGCTGTGACCATGGGCAATGCGGGGCCTGTACCGTACTGGTGGATGGACGCCGCATCAATGCGTGCCTGACGCTTGCCGCCATGCAGGAGGGTCGGTCAATTACGACAATCGAAGGCTTGGCTGACGGCGATGTCTTGCATGACCTGCAAAAAGCCTTCATTGAACATGACGCCTTCCAGTGCGGCTACTGTACGCCCGGACAGATTTGCTCGGCCGTGGGGTTCATCAATGAAGGCCATGCTGATGCGGTAAAAAGCCGTGATGCCGGGTCCGACGACACGCTGCGCGATGTGATCCGCGAGTTCATGAGCGGTAATCTGTGCCGTTGCGGCGCGTACACCAATATCGTGGACGCCATCATGCACGTAGTGCAGGAACGGGAGCGCATATGAACCCATTCTCGTACACGCGCGCCCGGGACGTTGCGCACGCGGCGCGCGAAGGCGCCGCAGGGGACGTGAAATTCATTGCCGGTGGCACGAATTTGCTGGACCTCATGAAAGAAAACGTCGAACGTCCCCAGCGGCTGATCGACATCAACGGCTTGCCCCTGCATCACATCGAAGATACGGCTGAAGGCGGCCTGCGTATTGGAGCGCTGGTGCGCAACGCCGATCTTGCCGCTGACGCACGGGTGCGCGAGCGCTACCCGCTACTCTCCAGCGCGCTGCTCGCAGGAGCCAGCCCGCAGCTTCGCAATATGGCCACAACGGGCGGCAACCTGATGCAGCGCACGCGTTGCTACTATTTCTACGATGTTGCGACGCCCTGCAACAAGCGGCAACCCGGTTCCGGCTGCAGTGCCATCGGAGGCGTCACACGCATCCACGCCATACTGGGCGCGAACGAGCGATGCATCGCCACCCACCCATCGGACATGTGTGTCGCCATGGCAGCGCTCGAGGCCAAGGTTAACGTCGTCGGCCCGGACGGCGCGCGCAGCGTGGCGTTTGCCGATTTTCACCGCTTGCCCGGCGAAACGCCCAATCTTGACAACAACCTTGCACACGGCGAACTAATCACCAGCGTCGAACTTCCTCCGGAAGGGTTCAGCCAGCACTACAGTTACCTGAAAATTCGCGATCGTCTGGCTTACGCCTTTGCCCTGGTTTCCGTCGCAGCGGCGTTGCGGATCGAAGACGGCCGTATCACGGCAGCACGCGTTGCATTGGGCGGGGTGGCCCACAAACCCTGGCGCAGGCCCGATGCCGAGCAGAGCCTGATTGGCGCACAGGCAAACGCGAAGACGTTCACCGACTTTGCCAACAGCCTGCTGAACGAGGCAAAAGGCCAGGGCGACAACAACTTCAAGATCGCGTTGGCGCAACGCAGCATCGTGCGCGCGCTTGTACAAGCCGCCGACGGCACCCCTCAATCCCAAACCGACAAGCGAATTGTCTAAGGAGACGGCCATGGCGGCTCAGCCCGATATCGGCATCGCAGTGAATCGTGTCGATGGCGCCAAGAAGGTCACCGGACAGGCCACCTATGCGGGTGAGCACCCAGCGCAGGATCTTCTATATGGCGTCATCGTAAGCGCCGGGATCACCCGCGGGCGCATCGCTTCCATCGACACATCGCAAGCACGACAGGTCGAAGGCGTGGTTGAAGTCCTTACCCACGAGAACCGCCCTCATGTGCCCTGGTTCGATATGGATGATGGCGGCTCCGCCGCGACGTCCAAGCCGCCGTTCCGTACGCTGTGTGATGACTCCATTGCCTTTGCCGGACAACCCATCGCCCTGGTCGTGGGCATAAACTTCGAAGCGGCACGCCGGGGCGCCATGCTGGTCACGGCGAGCTACCACGAAGCCAGTCACAACACCAGCCTCGATACGGCGCTACCGCAGCGGTTCACACCCGAGGAAAAGAAAAAGAGCAATACGACCAAGGGCGACGTCGACGCCGCCTGTGCACAGGCCGTGGCGAAAGTCGAAAGACGCTATCACCTGGCGATGGAACAACACCATCCCATGGAAATGCACGCAACGACCGTCGAATGGCATGGGGACGGTACTGTCACTCTCTATGACAAGAATCAGGGCTCGCAAAACGCACAAGAGCAGCTGACACGAGCATTCGGCTATACCGCGGAGACACTCAAGGTTATCAATCCTTTCGTGGGCGGCGCATTTGGTTCCGGCCTGCGGCCGGCTTACCAGGCCTATCTGGCCATGCTGGCCGCCATCATGCTGGAACGTTCCGTACGCGTCACGCTGACCCGCCAGCAGATGTTCACCCATGTGCATCGTCCCGCCTGCATTGAAGACGTGACCCTGGCGTGCGATGCGCAGTCAAAATTGACCGCCATTGCCTTGAAGGCAACCACCAGCACCTCGCAGTTCGAGATCTATACCGAGAACATCGTCGGCTGGGGTCCCACGGCCTATCCCTGCGACAACATTCGGCTGGACTACGCCGTCGCTGCCATCGATACACCCACGCCAGGAAATATGCGCGCGCCCGGCGCGGCCACCGGCATGAACCTTTTTGAAATCGCGATGGACGAACTGGCCTACGCGAATGGGATCGATCCGCTTGCGCTTCGCCTGGCGAATTATTCCGATACGCACGGACTCAAGGGTCTGCCCTATACGAGCAAGGCCTTGATGGCCGCCTATCAAGAAGGTGCCGCACGCTTCGGCTGGCACGACCGCAGCCCGCAACCGCGCTCCATGCACGAAGGCAAGGAACTCATAGGCTGGGGCATGGCCACTGGCATCTGGGACGCATTGATGTTGAAAGCAAGCGCCCGCGCTACCCTTGATGAACGCGGCATATTGACCATCGCCTCCGCCGCATCGGACATAGGCACCGGCACTTACACCATCATGGCCCAGATTGCCGCTGGCGCCCTGGGCTTGCCCCTGGATTGTGTAAAGGTGTCGCTGGGTGATTCCAGCCTGCCCGCTGCCAGCCTCGAAGGCGGATCCAGCATGGCGACCTCGGTCGGCGCAGCCGTAAGCCGGGCCTGTGGCGAGCTGGCTCAACAGCTTTTCAAGACGGTAATGCAATCAAGCGTTAATCCACTGGGCAACGTGCAATTCGGAGATGTGGAGTTCTACGAGGGCCGCATGCGACTTATCAAAGACCCTTCGCGTTCCATCGCTTATCCAGACATTGTGGCACTTTCAGGCGCGTCCACCATGCATTGCGACGCATCGATAGATCCTGCCAAGGACAGCACAGACGCCAAGGCCAAGAACACGCACGCCGCGGTATTCGCCGAAGTGAGGGTGGACCAGGAACTGGGCGTCGTAAGGGTCACCCGGCTAACGCTCGCCGTTGCGGCCGGCCGCATCCTCAACCCCAAGACCGCGCAC
>LNAP01017419.1_pt1 | contig 10117 bp, 12 predicted proteins | sample 602601 | NCBI WGS metagenome assembly LNAP01 (sample SAMN02440304, study PRJNA202911) | soil metagenome | biome: Subtropical and temperate rainforests or woodlands; isolation source: soil samples (1 kg each in a 20% v/v slurry with milli Q water) were... ...
CACGCGTATCGCCTGCAAACTGCTGGACCTGAAAACCTGTCAGTGCACCGATTACCCGAACCGCCGCGATTTCGTCCCCGACTGCATCCAGCTCACACCAGGCAAGGCCGATGAGTTCAAATGGCTGCCGCCGTCCTGCGGCTATCGACTGGTCAGCGAAGGCAAGGACCTGCCACTTTGGCACCATCTGGTGTGCGGTGATCGCGATGCCGTGCACCACGCGCGAATCTCCCAGTCCGGGCGCATGCTCGCCGAAGGCAGCGTGGCCGAAGATGATTGGGAAGACCATCTGATTTTCCGGGCGGGTTGATTCCTCCACAAAATTTGTAGTGTTTGCTGGTATTCAGGGCTGCTACGCAGCCCAGCGCGAGCAAGCTCGCTCGCCACAAGGAGTGGGTATGGCTGTGGGATTTCGGCTGGCGTTGGCCTTTGGGCTTTTGGCCCTGGGTTCGCCCGCGTGGGCAGCGAAGAAGGTTGATCTGGATTACCACGTACGCCTGTTGCCGCAAAGCGATCAGGCCGAAGTGCGGCTGACCCTGGCTCAGGGCGCGGCGGTGCGCAGTCTGGATTTCGACCTGGGCGATGGCAGTCACTACAGCGATTTCAAGGCCGACGGCCAATGGCAGCTCACGCCGGGCAAGCAGGCCCGTGGTGTCTGGCGTCCGGCCGCCGACAAGGCCAGCCTGACCTACCGCGTACGCATCAGCCACGGGCGCAAGAGCGGCAGCTTCGATACGCGCATGACGCCAACCTGGGCATTGATGCGCGGCGACGATCTGGTGCCGGCGGCCAAACTCGATCAGCAGGACGGCATCGAGCTGGTTTCACGCCTTGAGTTCGAATTGCCCGCAGGCTGGAAAAGTGTTGAAACCGCCTGGCCGCGAATCGGCAAGAACAAATTCCGGGTCGATAACGTATCTCGCTTGTTCGACCGGCCTACGGGCTGGATGCTCGCCGGCCACCTCGGCAGCCGTCGCACGCGGCTTGGGGAAACCGAGGTCACCGTTGCCTCGCCTCAGGGCCAGGGCATGCGCCGCATGGATGTGCTGACGCTGCTGACCTTTGTCTGGCCGCAAGTACAGGCGGTGTATCCCCGACATCCCGTCAAACTGTTGATCGTCGGTGCCAATGACCCGATGTGGCGCGGCAGCCTGGGCGCGCGTGAATCGATCTACCTGAACACGCGTCTGCCGCTGGTCAGCGAAAGCGGCAGCAGTGCGCTGGTGCGGGAATTGGCGCAGGTGTTCGGACGGATCAACGATCAGCAGCGCAGTGACTGGATCAGCGAAGGATTGGCCGAGTATTACGCCATCGAACTGGTGCGCCGCGCCGGCGGCATGAGCGATGAGCGGTATGAGGGTTTGCAGGCGAAGTTGGCCAAGGACAGCCAGAAGGTCACGACTTTGCGCGCTGAGCAGGTCAGCCCGGCGCAGGTGTCGAAAGCGGTCGTGTTATTGCAGGAACTGGATCGCGAGATTCGCCTGAAGACCCGCAACAAGCGTTCACTGGATGATGTGTTGCGCGGGGCGATGCGTTTGCAGAGCGTGGATACCAAGGAGTTTGTTCAGCTGGCCGAGAGCATCATTGGTGAATCTTCCCAAGTACTCGATAGCTCGCTCCTGAACTGATCGTTCCCACGCTCTGCGTGGGAATGCATCCCGTGACGCTCTGCGTCACTTCCAGAAGCGGAACGCGGAGCGTCCCTGGCGGCATTCCCACGCAGAGCGTGGGAACGATCAGTTCTAGGTCAAGCCCCGGGTTTAGGCGACTTCAACGAATCATCGCCGGTCACTGTGGCGGTATTGGTTGCCGCTTCGGCATTCGCCTTTAACCGGTTCAACTCTTCACCCGCCCGCTGAATCTTCGCCCGCACGTTGTTCATGTCCTGACGGCTTTTCTCGAGCAGGCTTTTCGCCGAACTGTGCCCGGTAATGCCACGCGCCAGTGCCACACCGCCGATCGCCACTTGAATCAACCCGAATACACCGCCGCGACGCAGGCCCTTGCCGACCATGATCACACCGCCGGCCAGGGAACCGATGCGTTCCCAACCCTGCACGTTCTGCTCAGTGTGAGTCTGGAACGGGGTGGATTCGATGCGTTCTACGCGTTTGAGCTCGCTCATGATCTGTCTCCTGGCTGGAATGCTGCTTCAAGAATAGATATTTAAGCTGACTGCCAAGGCGGGCGGCTTGTTCCATCGAATGTGCGGTGAGTCAGCGGAATTTTGCCCCGGAGCGGGTGTTGAGTCCCTTGGACATGCGGTCATAGAGCACGACGTTGACGGTGGCCGCCAGGTTCATGCAGCCAGTGGTCGGGATGTAGACCACGTCTTCGCACCAGTCGCGAATCTCTTTATCCAGCGAGCCGTCTTCCGGGCCGAAGATGTACAGCGCGCGGTCCGGATGGGTGTATTCCGGCAGCGAACGGGCGCCGTCCACCAGTTCCACGGCGACCGGCACGCAGCCCAGCGGCAGGATTTTCTTCAGGTCGTCGATGCCGATCAGCGGAATGTCGTAGTGGACGCGCTTGGTGTCGGTGACGAAATCGGCGGCGCGTTCATAACGCTTGCCGGTGTAAAACACGGACGCCACGCCATAACAGCCAGCGGCGCGCATCACCGAACCGACGTTCTCCGGTGATTTGGGGTTATACAAACCAATGCAGCTGTACCGTTTGTCTGCCGGGGAAAAAACGGCGATTATACGGGGATTGGGGGGAGGGTGGTCAGTGATCGTTCCCCTGTGGCGAGGGGGCTTGCCCCCGTTCGGCTGCGAAGCAGTCGTAAAATCAGCAAGCGCGGTTTACCTGACTAACTGCTGCGGCTGATTTTGGGGCCGCTTCGCGACCCAACGGGGGCAAGGTCGACTTCAGTCGTCTTTCTTCATCAGGCCGGCCAACGCGGCAAACGGGTTATGCGTCGCCTTGGCGATTGTCGGCGAGCTCAGCGAGCCTTCACCGAAATACTGTTGATCGGTGTACCGCGAATGTTCGTTGTCGTGGCAATACAGGCACAACAGTTCCCAGTTCGAGCCATCCTGAGGGTTGTTGTCGTGGTTATGGTCGCGGTGGTGCACGGTCAGTTCGCTCAGGCGCTTGCCGGAAAACTCACGGGCGCAGCGACCGCACACGTGCGGGTACATTTTCAGGGCCTTGTCGCGGTAACCCATTTCCTTGTCGCGCTGGTTGTCGGCAAGGATGCGGTCCAGTTTCGACGTATTGGTTGGTGTTGACGAACTCATGGGTTCACCTTTGTAAAAGACTAATGACGGTATTAAACGCAGTTTAGCTCAGCCCTTGAGCTTCTCGGCAATCCAGATGGTGTGACGGGTGCCTTTGTTGCCGTGGGCGAAGACCTGGACTTCCTCAGCCTTGAAGCCGGCCTTCTTCAGTTTGTCGGAAAACTGTCGGTCAGCGCTCGCGGACCAGACGGCCAGCACGCCTTTGGGCCGCAGGGCCTTGGCGCAGGCGCTCAGGCCGCCAGCGGAGTAGAGCCAGCTGTTGGCCTTCTGGGTCAGGCCTTCGGGGCCGTTGTCGACGTCGAGCATGATTGCGTCGAAACCTTGCGGCTCGGCTTGCAGGACCTTGGCCACGTCTTCCATGCGAATGACCGTGCGCGGGTCCAGCAGCGGGTTCCCGGCTTTCTCACCAAGCGGTCCACGGTTCCACTCCACCACGCCCGGGACCAGTTCGGCGACCACCACTTCAGCGGTCTTGCCCAGGTGCTTGAGGGCCGAGGCGAGGGTGAAACCCATGCCCAGGCCGCCGATCAGCACGCGCGAATTCGGCCGGCCGGCCACTTTACGGCACGGGATCTCCGCCAGAGCGTCTTCCGAGCCGTGCATGCGGGTGTTCATCAGTTGCCCGCCGTCGCCGCCCTGAATCTTGATGACGAAATCCTCACCGTATTCGAACAGGCACAAGGCACCGCCATTTTCAGGAATTGGAGTGGTGTCGAGCAGAACGAAACGTTTCATGGGACTCACTTGAGGAGAAATTGGCATAAGAGGGAGAAGGCAAACACGCGCAGTTGGGAGTAGCCTGCATAAAGACCACAAGGCCAACGGAGCCATTGATGAAGCGCACCATTCTAACGGTCATTGCCTTGGCCGCGCTCTCGATAACTGCAGTGCAGGCCCAGCAGTTGCAAACCATTCCGACCAGCCCTGCGCCGCTGCCCGGTTCGCCCGGCACCGCAACTCCGACGCCGTACCCGCAAATCACCCCGACCAGCGTACCCAAGGTCGGGCCCGGCAGTGGCGGTCCGCCGTTGGTGCCCATTGAAATGCCTGGGCCGCCCGCCAAGGACCAGCCACTGCCGGTGCCGGAGCAAAACCCGTCGAAAGCCAAACCGCCCGGCGGTTAAACCTGCTGCGAGAGCAGTTGCCCATCGGCCATGCGCAAGCGTTTGGAGAGGGAAACGGCGAGGGCGCGGATGATTTTGGCGGCGATTTTCGGTGCATCGTTGAGCATCTTTTCCAGCGAATCCTTGCCCAGGTTGAGCAGCTGGCAATTGCTGGCGGCCACGCAACTGGCCGAGCGGCGTTCGCCGTCGAGTACGGCCATTTCGCCGAACGCCCGACCGCTGCGCAACGTTGCCATGGTCACCAGGTGCCCGTCGCTGTTGGTTTTCTGCACCGCCACCTGGCCGGTGTGGATGATGCACATGAAGCTGCCGGCATCGCCCTCATGGAAAATCTCTTCGCCCTGAGCAATGGTGCTGATGCTGAAATAGCCCGAAGCCGTGGCGAAGTCCGCCGGCAGCAGTTGATCGAACAGGCCACAGTCCATCAGCCAGTCGCGAATTTCGTTGTTCAGTAAGGTCGGTTCTGACATGTCGTCACGGTCTTTTTCTTTTGTCTGTTGCAGGCTCGAATTTGAAATCACCGCAAATCCCTGTGGGAGCGGGCTTGCCCGCGATGACGATGTTACAGCCAATGATGATGTTGAATGTGATGGCCTCATCGCGGGCAAGCCCGGCTCCCACAGGGAATGTGTGTTGTCTCGGGCCCCTAGTGTCTGGTGTTAAGACCGACACGCCGAGCCAAGTTCCTCAGGCGATGCCCAAAACCTTGAAAACAAATGCGTATTCGAGAGCTACGTCACGCAATCCTTGATACCGACCGCTCATCCCGCCGTGCCCGGCACCCAATTCGGTCTTGAGCAGCAGGGGATTTGTGTCGGTTTTGGTCGCGCGTAATTTCGCCACCCACTTGGCCGCCTCCCAGTACTGCACGCGACTGTCGTTGTAGCCGGCGATCACCAGCATCGCCGGATAAGCTTGTGCGGTGACGTTTTCGTACGGGGCGTAGGCCTTTATCCGCTCATAGACGTCCGGTTCTTCAGGATTGCCCCACTCGTCGTATTCGGTGACGGTCAACGGCAGGTCCGGGTCGAGCATGGTGTTCAGCACGTCGACGAACGGCACTTCGGCAATCGCAGCAGCAAACAACTCCGGCCGCTGATTGAGCACCGCGCCGATCAGCAGGCCACCGGCGCTGCCGCCGCTGATCGCCAATTGCTGTGAAGTCGTGAAGCTATTGGCGATCAGGTGTTCGGCGCAGGCGATGAAGTCGCTGAACGTGTTGTGTTTGTGTTCCTGCTTGCCGGCGCGATACCAGGCTTCGCCCAGTTCACCGCCGCCACGCACGTGAGCGATGGCGAACGCCACGCCACGGTCCAGCAGACTCAAGCGGGCGTGGGAGAACCACGGGTCGAGGCTTTCGCCATAAGCGCCATAGCCGTACAGATAAAGCGGCGTCGGCTTGCCGAGTGCTTCGCGTTTGACGACGAGGCTGATCGGCACTTTCGTACCGTCAGGTGCGGTCGCCCACAGGCGCTGACTGACGTAGGCATCGGCGTCGAACGGGCCAAGTACCGGGGTTTGCTTGAGGACTTTCTGCTCGCCGTTGCCCAATACCAACTGGCGGATTTGCGCCGGGCGGTTCAGCGCTTCATAGCGCAGGCGGATCCTGTCGCTGACGAACTCCAGACTGTTCTGTACATGAAGGCTGTAGGCCGCGTCCGGTAATTGCACGCGGTAGCTCGGCAGGTCTTGCGGATGAACTTCGATGATCGGCAAGCCACCCTCACGCAAGCTCAGGGTCATGGCACCGGCATTCAGGCTCATGCCTTCGATCATCACCGTGTCGCTGTGCGGGATCAGGTTTTGCCAGTCGGCCTCGGTCGGCGCCACGCCGGTGTCGGCGGCGTGGTACAGGGCAAAGTTGATGCCGTCGCGATTGGTGCGAATGAACCAGGTCCATTGACCGTCGAGCGCGCCGTGGTCGACGTCGTACTCATGGTCTTCAACCCTCGGAGCGATGCAGGTAAAAGCCTGCTGCGGCTGGAACGCATCGAGCACCCAGACTTCGCTGGTGGTTTTGCTGCCCAGGGACAGCAGCAATTGCTGCTCGGAACTGGAGCGGTAGCAATGCATGAAGAATCGACCGTCCGGCTCATGGAACACTTCTTCGGCCGCCGTACCGTCCAGCCGATAGCGGAACAGTTTGTGCGGGCGATGGGTGTCGTCCAGTTCGCCGAAGAACAGCGTCAGGCTGTCATTGGCCCAGGTCATGCTGCCGTCGCAATCCTGGAATTCCAGTTCACTGACACGGCCGTTGGACAATTCCTTCACGAACAGCGTGTAAATCTCATCGCCCGTGGCGTCGATGCTGTAGGCCAGACGCTGGTGGTCCGGGCTGATGCTGAAGGCGCCGAGGGAAAAGAAGCCGCCGTTGGCCAGTTCATTCGGGTCCAGCAGCAGCTGTTCCTGGCTTTCGTCGAGCTGCAGGCTGTCATCGGCAGGGCGTGGGCAGCGGTAGTGACGGGCGTATTCATCACCGGCCGTGGTGCGCGTGTAATACAGGTATGGACCCCAAGGGGAGGGCAACGACAGGTCGGTTTCGAGAATCCGGGCCTTGATCTCTTCGAACAGGGTTTCACGCAACCCGGCCTGATCGGCGGTTTGCGCCTCTTGGTAGCGGTTTTCCGCTTTCAGGTAGTCGAGCACCGCCGGGGTGTCGCGCTCCTGCAGCCAGGCATACGGGTCGTCGCCTTCGGCCTTGTGGGCGATGGGAGCGTCGGAAACGTTGACGGATAGGGGCATGAAGGGCTCTCGAACAATGTACGGAATAAGGGCTTCGCAACGTGTGGGAGCGGGCTTGCTCGCGAAGGGGCCAGCACGTTCAACATCTCTGTTGACTGACACACCGCTTTCGCGAGCAAGCCCGCTCCCACAGGGGATGCGTTTTACAGACTGGTATTGGGGCAGCCTGACGTGCGAAAAGTCGTTACTATAAGCGCCTCTTTGCCTGCCTTGCCATGGACACCATGACCGAGAACGACTATCTGATCGCTTGGGGCCTCTACGCCTTCGCCGCTTTGGGCTGCCTGTGCATTACCCGCTGGATGTGGCGCTGGCTGCGTGAGCCGCTACGGCTATTGGTTGCCGTGTTGCTGTTCTGCCCGACCATCATTGATCCGGTGAAGGAAAAAGTTGCCCCGGCCATCGCCATTACGGCCCTTGACCTGATGTTCAAGGTCGGCAACAACGCCTGGCGCGCGGTTTCCGACCTGTTCATGTACGGCATGATCGCCTTCGGCATTTACCTGGTATTCGTGGCGATCCGTTTCCCTATCGAACGTGCGGCCAACGCTCGCAAGGAACAGGCCGCCGCTGCCAAGGCTGCGGCCCGGGCCGATGAACCTGAAGAAGATCATCCATTCGGCGGTGCGGGCGATGATCGTTACGGTCGTCCACCGGTGCCGAGCAACCCTCAGCGAATGCGGGTCGAACCGCGACTGTAACCTGCCCCTGCCTTTCAGCGAGAATCCGAGCATGTGTGAGTTATTGGGCATGAGCGCCAATGTCCCGACCGATATCGTGTTCAGCTTCACCGGGCTGATGCAGCGCGGCGGCCGCACCGGTCCGCACCGTGACGGCTGGGGTATCGCTTTCTACGAGGGCCGTGGCCTGCGCCTGTTTCAGGACCCGGCGGCGAGCTGTGAGTCCGAAGTCGCGAACCTGGTGCAGCGCTATCCGATCAAGAGCGAAGTGGTGATCGGGCACATCCGCCAGGCCAATGTCGGCAAGGTCTGCCTGTCCAATACCCATCCGTTTGTGCGTGAGTTGTGGGGCCGTAACTGGTGTTTTGCCCATAACGGCCAACTCGCGGACTTTCAACCGATCAAGAGTTTTTACCGCCCGGTCGGCGATACCGACAGCGAAGCGGCGTTCTGCGATTTGCTTAACCGCGTGCGCGCCGCGTTCCCGGAACCGGTCGAAGTCGAAGAACTGCTGCCAGACCTGGTGGCCGCCTGTGCCGAATACCGCAGCAAAGGCGTGTTTAACTGCCTGCTCAGCGATGGCGACTGGTTGTTCTGCTATTGCTCGACCAAACTGGCGCAAATCACCCGTCGCGCGCCCTTCGGCCCGGCGCGCTTGAAGGACGTCGATGTGATCGTCGATTTCCAGGCCGAAACCACGCCCAACGACGTGGTCACGGTGATCGCCACCGAACCCTTGACCGAAAACGAAACCTGGACCCGCTACGAACCGGGCCAATGGAGCCTTTGGCGACGCGGTGAATGCGTCAGCCAGGGCAAGACCGAATAAGGATTTCCCTTCATGTTGCTCAGTTATCTACGGCTGGTGTTGTTCGCGGCGGGCCTGTTGATCGGTGTCCAGGTGCCGGGGTTTATCAGCGACTATGCCAAGCGCGTCGAAGCGCATCTGATTGAGGCGCAAACTGGTCTGAGCGGTTTTCAGGGCACGGCGAATCAGTTCTTCAAGGGGGACATGCAGGCATTGGTGGCTCATTACCGCGCCAGTGAAGACCCGATCTTTCGCAGCGATGCCGACAGCCTGAGCACCTTGCTCACCCGTCAACTGGCCCTCGATAAACAGTTCCAGGCCATGCAAGGCCCGTGGTACATCCGCTTGCTGCAGGTCGCACTGGCGGCCGATCCGGATATTCGCAAGGAAACCTGGAACGGCTACAGCTATCAGATCCTGCTGACGCCGGAAGCGATGATCTGGGGCATGAGCGGGGCGTTGCTGTTGTCGTTCGGCATTGAATGCCTGTTCCGTCTGATCGACTGGGTGGTGCTGGGTGGCAAACGCCTGCGCCAGAGCCGGCCGATCGAAGACCGGGATGTGCGCGGGTTGTAATGAGCGCCACCGACCTGTCGAATGATCGTTCCCACGCTCTGCGTGGGAATGCCTCAACGGACGCTCTGCGTTCGGCTCTGAATGGGACGCGGAGCGTCCCGGCTGCATTCCCACGCGGAGCGTGGGAGCGATCAATTTCAGCTCACCGAAGGTTTGCTGAGGACGATGTAGTTTTCACCCACCTTCTTCGCATACCCGTCCAGCACTTGCTGACATAACGAAACAATCTCCTCGACCCACTCCACGCCCACCCGCCACGACACCACCACCTGCAAATTCGGTGGCCGTTGGTCGATGGCCAGCAAGGTCAATTCCCCCCGCGCCAGTTCCTCGGCGACCAGCACCGGTGGCAGCGCACCAATACCGAAACCGTCGCGCAGCAACCGGGTGATCGCCGACACCGAGTTCACGCAGTTCAACCGTGGCGTCAGGATGCCGTTGGCCTGCATCAGGGCGAGAATTTCCTGATGCGGATGGGAGTTTTTCGAATAGGTAATGATCCGTTCCCGCGCCAGGTCGGCAATGCCGGAATACTCGCGGTTGTAGATCGAGTTCGTAGCCACAATCCAGCCCATCGGATGACTGGCCAGTTCAAGGCTGCGCACACTTTCCTGACGCAACAGGTCGGTTTGCAGGATCAGATCAAGAAAGCCTTTTTGCAGCTGATCGCAGAGGTTGAGCGCTGTATCAGCCACCAGCTCGATTTCCACCAGCGGATAGTGATCCATCATTTGCGCCACCAACGGGCTCAGCCAGGTGTGGATGACGGTGTCCATGACACCGATCCGGACCCGTCCGACCTTGCTTGAGCGCGTCTCGATCGAGTGCTTGAGCGCCTGCATCGTATCCATCATCTGCTCGGCATATTCGAGCACTTTCAGGCCTTCGGGCGTCAGGCTCACGCCGCGAGAATCGCGCAGGAACAGCTTCACCCCGAGCTCGCCT
>LNAP01006453.1_pt1 | contig 10115 bp, 10 predicted proteins | sample 602601 | NCBI WGS metagenome assembly LNAP01 (sample SAMN02440304, study PRJNA202911) | soil metagenome | biome: Subtropical and temperate rainforests or woodlands; isolation source: soil samples (1 kg each in a 20% v/v slurry with milli Q water) were... ...
TGACTTCTCCTTGCTGTTTCGAGCCCCGCGACCATCGCGGCCTCGATGGCGATCGTTTGCCGGAGGCGATCGACGCTGCACCCGCTCGCGGGCCGGAGCGCAGCGGAGGATGGCGTCGGAGCGACTTTCTTGCTTCGCGAGGAATGGGCGAAGCCCAGGGGAAGAAAGTCGCTCCGACGCCGTTGCGGCTCAGGCGATCGAGGCGCAGCCGTCCTACGGCTAGATCAAGCCAAGGAGAGGCCGTGGGTCGCACGCCGAACAGCATCGTCACGAGAAGTCGTGGCTAACCTGAAGGGTCCTGCCAAGAGGGCTGGCTTGCCGGGCGAAGAGAAGGCGGCCGTGGCGTAGAAATAGGACGGCATCGCCCCAGCCAACCTGGCGCAAACGATGAACCCGCCACAGCATCTGTCACCTGCACCGAAGACACGGGCTCATCGAAGCGGTCTTGAGGGCTGCGTTCGTGCCACCGCTTGATAACGAGCCTTCACCCCCACCTGCGCCAACTTGTTTGACGATGAGGATGCGAAGAGCGTCAGCGTCTCTGGTCGTGTGGCCGCCAGCCAATCGGCGAGTGAGCTCCCCCGACGCCCTGTCCGTCCGACGGCGGGACAAACAGCGTCATGCGCGAGAAGGCCGTGACGCCAGCGAGAACGGCGCCCACAACGGCGAATGTCGTCTGCCATCCACTGGCGGACATGCCGATGCCCGACAGCGCAAACGACACCTGATAGCCGACAATCGCGGCCGGGACGCCATAGAACAGACCGATAATGGCGCGGATCAGTGGCATGCGCGTGACAGCGAAAGCGAACTGTCCAAGCACCAAGATCGCGCCGCCCACCAGCAATCCGACAAAGAGCGCACCGATGACACCGGCCCCGCTGTGAAACGCCGCCAATCCCGCGGTGAGTCCGCCAAAGGTGGGAAGCGCATAGATGGCCAGCGTGAACAGCAGCCAGCAGAAGAAGCCGAGGCCGACGATGCTGAGAACGATACCGACAGCAAGCATGGTGGATCTCCGTGACAGGGTCGAACGGTCGCGCCTTCCACCACCACCATGGCGCCGCCGGATCTTATCAGTATTGAAAGTGGCCGAAGAGAGACTTTGGGTTGCAAATGAGAGATGCTAGACCTCAATGACTTCGAGCAACCGCATTCCCGCCCAAGAAGAAAAGATGGCGAGGTCCCGTCGCAAGACAGACCTGCCGGTCTCCGAGATCCGGCGCTATCTGGAACCTGGGCCGATCGTGCTGGTCACATCGGCGCATGGCGACGAGCGCAACATCATGACCATGGGCTGGCATACGGTGATGGAGTTCACGCCGTCCCTCGTCGGCTGCGTGATCGCCGGCGGCAACCACAGCTTCGGGCTGATCCGGCGCAGCAAGGAATGCGTCATCAACCTTCCGACCACGGCGCTCACCGACCAGGTGGTCGGTGTCGGCAATACGTCAGGGGCGGAGATCGACAAGTTCGAGAAGTTCAAGTTGACCCCGAAAAAGGCGCAGGAAGTCAATGCGCCGCTGATCGCCGAATGCCACGCCCACTTCGAATGCCGGCTGGCGGACGGCAGCCTGATCTCGAAGTACAACTTCTTCATCTTCGAGGTGGTGAAGGCGCATGTCGCGGCCTCGCCGAAACGTCCGCAAACGCTGCATTATGCCGGTGACGGCGTATTCATGGTCGCCGGCAAAGTCATCAGCCGGAGATCGCAGTTCAAACCGAGCATGCTGTAAGAGCCGGCGATTTAGAGCAGTCCAAGCGACCGGAAGGAGGCATGGGTTCCGTGCCCGATCACAACATGGTCGTGCAGCTCAACCTCGAGAGCACTGGCGGCTGCTTTCAGTTCGCGCGTCGTCTGTATGTCCTCCCGTGACGGCTTGGGATCGCCGGAGGGATGATTGTGAATAACAATGAGCGCGGAGGCGTTGAGGATCAGGGCGCGCTTCATGACCTCGCGCGGGTAGACGGGCGTGTGATTGACGGTGCCGCGCTGCTGCACCTCGTCGGCGATGAGATTGTTCTTGCGATCGAGAAACAGAATGCGGAATTGCTCGATCTGCTCGTAAGTCATTGCAGTCTGCAGGTATCCGATCAGCGCTTGCCAATTGCTGAGCACGGGCCGGCCGCGCACTTCTGCTCTTGCCATACGGCAAGCAATCTCCCGGACAAGCCGGAACATGGCGATGTCGTGTCCCGTCAGTCCGAAAGCGCGAAGCTGCGACGCTTCGGCCGTGATGACATGGCCGATGCTGGGAAAGCTTTGCAAGAGGGCGGAAGCACACGCCGTACCTTGCGAAGAAGTCAGTAATCCCGCGAGCAAGTCCTGCTCTGACGTGTCTTCTGTCGGCAGGACAACAAAGCGGCGCGCCTTTGCTAGAGCTGGAGTCGCCGACGCGTGCGCAAATGCCAAAGATGACGTGGACATGGATGACGTTCCGGAGAGCAGGACGGGGCGAGCCGCGGCCCGCTCTCTCGGAAGGCCTCCGGCTCATCCGCTTCCTGCCGCCCTCTTACTCTTGAAGGTCTGTCCGCGATCGCCACCCAATATTTGGAGCGCGGCCGCTTCCAGTTGCATACGAGACCTGTTCGGTGAACCACCGTCGGCGAACCGCTTTCCACGGAACAAAGAGCTTGAACGACGCATTGTTCGCCTTGAGAAGCGGGGGAAACTCTAGCAACTGAGTGTGCGGCCTTCCGTTCCCTTCGGCGTGCGCATGACGTCACGCCGGAGAAAAACAACGGCGCCTCAGAGGAGATGGAAGTGACAAACCTTGACGGCGTGGCCGGCGAGATCGTCTGCCACGACTGTGGCGGACCGGTGGATTTGCGAGCCCGACGAGTCGCCTGGGCGACGATGCGTAGCCTGTAAAGGCAGCGGGCGGGTGTTGATGAGTATCTAGACTAAGACTAGGCGTCCAGCTCTTTGACCTTGAACAAGCGGTGGACGCATCCGGCGTCGAGATGTATGGCGTCAATCTCTTTCGGCAGTTGATCCTCGGGCACCCGCTCGAACCCATCGAAGAACCGCATCAGGTCTTCATTAGGGACGCCCACGTAGTAGTCGGCTACCGCTACGGAGGTTTCCACGCTCACCATACAATATTGGTCTACTACCCTCGCATCAGCCATGGCGAGCTTATCCAGCCTGTCTTGGTAGGGTCCGTACTCGGCGTCTTGAAATCGGCGCTTTCCCCAAATCATTTCTTCTCCTGTCCTGGCCTATGATGAAGGCCTAAGAGGGATGCTTGACGTGGACACCTTGTCCACCAGCTCCGGCTTTATACCTTCCAGCATCCGCTGAAACGCAGCTTTGGCAAGCGGCGATGACGTAGTCGGCCCGAGCAAGATGAACTCCAGGATGTCCACCAGCTTGCCTGCGGAGACCGGCGGAGGTGGTGCCGCACCCGGCGCTAGTGGCCCTGCGGCTGCGTAGCTCATGCCAAACTTCAGCTTCAGCTTCGGCTCAACGCCACGCGGCCCTACGAAGTAGCTCCTGCAACTCTTGAAAAAATTTGTGGAATCTCGCTCGGCCAGGTACACAACGCGCCACTCCGCCTCCTCCTCGAAGCCTTTATGTTTGGTCGTCAGCGCCAGTGAGGTGAGCAAGGAGAGCGCTGCATGAGAGGCCAGATACAATCGATCGTCCGGCAATTTCCCTGCCTTTGTGGTGGCAGCCCAGGCCTTCAGGGTTTGTCGAATGGAGTCGAGCCGTTCCTGCCTCGTCTTGTAAGCGACCTTGGCCACGATGAGGGGGCTGTGCGGCTGATAGTTGAGCCGACCTGTGTTGAACACAAGCGCGGCACCATTGCCCTTGCTCCCATACTCCCGCCACATCGAGAGCTTGCCATCCGTGTCCCCGGGCGTGTGTTCGCTGAGGCAGAACACATAGGTGTCCAGGACATGCTGTGCCGATAAGCGCTGGAAGAAATGCATGTAGTCCCGGTGCAGGATCTGCGCGCGAGCCTCATTCCCGCCCGCCTCATTGCAAAATTCAGGAAACACCTCGGTGCCTGTCATGAGGCCCGCTTGCATTTCCTCGAGATCGTTCATGTAGAGTGGGTTCGCAAACCAAACTTCGTCGTTACGAAGGATTTGCTCCAACACCGCCACGGACGTGTAGTGCGCCAAGAGCAGAGGCTTTTCGGGACTCGTTCGCAGCTCAATGGCTGAGTAGAGCGGGTCAAAAGGCGTGATAATTGCCCTATATTCCTCAAACGTCGGTTGCGTCACAGCAGCTCCAGCACGGTCCGGCTTATACTAGCCACGCAAGCAACTTAAGGATTGCGCAGGAGGCGAGTCCAGGTTGAATCGTTCCCCATGTGTTCACTTCTGTGGGGAAATGTGGAAATTTACCGAGAAGGCTTAATCGGCCAATTCGCCATTTCAATCGGCGTCCACTCACTGCGGTTCTGGCACCATCGCTCCACCGAGCCGTCGAGAGTCCTTGTTGCTGTCGCCCCAGCGCGATGGCCAAACAAAGAAAAGGCCCCGCCCGGCGGACCGGGCGGGGCTCCTGGGGGCGTCGGCTTACTCGCCGTTCTTCTTGCGGCTACGAGACCAGATCAGGGTGTAGCTCTCGCCATCCGGGTCATCGAACAGGTTGGCGAAGATCGGTGCGGTGAAGCTCGGGTCGTCGAGCTTGAGGGAGAGGTAGGCCCTGCCCTCGTTCGACTCCTTCGACCACGCGGCCCCGATCTCGGCACGACCGACGAAGACCCGGTGGCTGGGGGCATTGTCGTTGGACCGATTGGGCTCGGGAACGATCCGGACACCCTTGGCCTGAACGCTCAGGGTCACGATGTCGCCCTGGTACTCGTTGCCGGACTTCTTGAAGGAACCGATGTTAGCCATGTGACTTCTCCTTTGCTGTTCGAACCCGCGACCATCGCGGCCTCGATGGCGATCTACAGGCCGGAGGCGATCAACGACGCACTCGCTCGCGGGCCGGAGCGCAGCGGAGGATGGCGGCGCTGAGACTTTCTTGCCTCGCGAGGAATGGGCGAAGCCCAGGGGAAGAAAGTCTCAGCGACGCCGTTGCGGCTCAGGCGATCGAGGCGCAGCCGTCCTCTGGCCAGATCAGCCAAAGAGAGGCCGTGGTCGCGCCGAACAGCATCCTCGGAGAACACGTGGCTGACCTGAGCGGTCCTGCACAAGAGAGCAGGCACGCCAGGCGAAGAGAAAGAGGCCGTGGCGTAGAAAAAGGAGGGCATCGCATCAGCGGCGACCCAGTCTAACGACAATGCCCAGCCACCGGGTCTTCGTCGGTCGTGCCGAGATCGGGGCCGCGTGGTCGAAGGAGTCGAATGAGGGCAGGGACTACCTCTCCCTCAAGCCTCGATGATCCGAGCTTCACTGCGCCATCTTCGCCGATCTGTGCGATGACAAGGACGGCGAAACCCATCACCCTCGCAGGTCGTGCGACCGCAAGCCTACGGCTGAATGCGACGTGCCTTCCACAGGGCCCTGCCCAGCCGACGGCGGGATAAACAGTGCCATGCGCGCGAAAGCAGTCAGGCCAACAGCAACAGCGCCACCGGCGGCGAAGACGTGTTGCCAATCTCCGGCGGGCACGCCGATGCCGGCGAGCGCGAAGCATAGCTGATAGCCGGCGACAGTTGCCGGCACGGCATAGATCAGCCCGATCAAGAGGCGGATCAGCGGCGTGCGGACGGTAGCGAAGACAATCTGTCCGAGCACCAAGATGATCACGCCGACGAGGAGGCCGACGACAAACGCGCCGATGAAGCCCGCGCCACTGTGAAAGGCGGCGAGGCCGACGCTCAGTCCAGCAAGGAAAGTAAGTGCGTACACCGCCAGCGAGAATAGCACCCAGCAGATGGCGCCGAGGCCGAAGATGCTGAGAATGATTGCCATGGTGGAACTCCGAGACACAGGTCGAACACCTGCGCCTTCCACCACCACCACGGCGCGCTTTGAAATATACTGAAGCGGTAAGGTGGCAGAAAGGCGGCGCTCACGCGCCGCCCGTGCCGAAGCGCCAGACCGGGATGCCGAGCTTCCTGGCCTTGTCGGCGAGGTTCTCCTGGATGCCCGAGCCCGGGAAGACGATGACGCCGATCGGCAGGACCTCGAGGATCTGGTCGTTGCGCTTGAAGGGCGCAGCCTTGGCGTGACGCGTCCAGTCCGGCTTGAACGGGATATGCGTCACCTTGCGGGTGTCGGCCCAGCGGGCGGCAATGCGCTCGGCGCCCGTCGGCGAGCCGCCATGAAGCAGGACCATGTCGGGATGCTTGGTGCGCACCTTGTCGAGTGTGCTCCAGATCAGCTGATGGTCGTTGAAGTCGGCACCACCGGTGAAGGCGATCTTCGGTCCGGCCGGTACGAGCAATTCGGTCTCGGCCCGGCGCCGAGCAGCCAGGAAGTCCCGACTGTCGATCATGGCCGCTGTCAGCGCCCGGTGGTTGACCATCGACCCGGTGCGCGGCCGCCAGGCTGAGCCGGTGCAGGCCTCGAAGCGATCGACGGCCTGTTCGCGGAAGAGCTCCATGGCATTGCGGCGTTCGATCAGCGTCAGGCCTTGAGCGATGAGGCGCTCGAGTTCCACCGAACGAACCTCTGAGCCGTTCTGCTCCCGCTGGCTGCGATGCTGCGCCCGCTCGTTGTCGTCAAGCTCGCGCTCGATGCGCTCGACGCTGCGGTGGAACAGGTTGACGGTCGACCACAGCAGGTCCTCGAGATCGGGTTCGAGGCGGGTGTCAGTGAGCGCCGAGACAAGCGCGTCGAAGATATCGAAGACGGCGCCGGCGATGATCTCGCCTTCGGGCAACGGCCGCGGATCTTCGTCCTGGAAGGGACGATGACCATAGAGCTGCAGCTCGGTGAGGACGTGATCTGTCGGGCAAGCGTTGTGCACGGGCTCGAAGTCGGGATCGTCGTTGGTCGCCATGGTGATGTCCTTTCTCGGATCGGCCGCGCCCACCGCGGCCTTCGTGGCGATCACTCAGACGGCGGGCAGGCCGGTCCTGCACCGCGCGCGGCCGGAGCGCAGCGGAGGACGGCGGGCCGAGGGTTTCTTGTCTCGCGAGGAATGCCGGCGTAGCCGGCAGGGGAAGAAAGCCGCAGGCCCGCCGTTGCGGGACCGGGCTGCCTGCCGTCCGATCGCCCTCTAGAAGGCCCGGGCGAGGCCTATTCCGACCGAAGGGCATCAAGGCGACCGACCACGAAGCGATTGGCCGTGCCGTAGTCACCCGTCACGGTCATGTCCGAGGTCATGAAGCGCATGACGTCCTGCGGGGCGAGTTGCTGGCGCACAGATGCCCGAAATTCGTCGGTGCCCAGTTGGCGAAGATCCTCGTTGAAGTCGTCGAAGCTGGGCGACAGGCCATGCGTCTCGATCCCGGCAGCCGTGGCCCGATGGTGCAGACTGGCCATCGCGGCGTCGCCCGCTGGATCGCGGTCGCGTGAGACGTACAGACGGCGCAATGTCGGTGGGAAGAGCAGAGCTGCCAGGTGGTTGGCAGAGAGAGCAGCGACCATCGGCAAGGTTGGCAGGATCGTGCGCAGCGACAGCATGGTCTCGATGCCCTCGCCCGCGGCCATCACATCGTCGACGGCGCCAAAGCGGACGCCATGCCCCAGGAGATGGCCCATGGCCCGTCGCGGCGAATCGATGGGTGCCTTGTCCTGGCCCAACCGGTCGAGCCAGGTGCGATGCGCTCCGGTGATCCTGCCGCCAAGATCGGTGACCGCGGCGATCAGAGCCGGCCAAGTCTCGGTCGGGCTGTCCTCATCGGGCCGATAATAGCAGCGCGGATGGAAGCGCAGCGGGTCGCCCGCAGCCGCGGTGACGATGCCACGACCGCACAGGTAGGTTTCAGCAAGCGTGCCCGCGATCGGCTTGGACATGGCATAGAGACGGCGGGCCGACTCAGGCGAACCACGCGGCGCCGGAAGGCGATCCTGCCACGGAACTGGGCCAGGAGGCATGGCAAGGAACGAGCGTGCCTCCTCGAGGGTGTCGTGCAGCCGGTCGAGACCGCGGCTGAGCGCAATGAGGTCCAAAAGGTCGCCATGCTCCCCGGTGGCGGCGTCGGTCCACTTTCCGGCGGCGCCCTTGCCATGGTCCGGTCCGCTCAAGCGGACAAACAAGCTGCGGCCGCGGGTGTTGGCGACATCGCCAACCAGCCAGTAGCGACCCTCCCGGTGTCCGTTGGAGAGGTAGTGACGGCACACTGCCTCGGCGTTGCGCGCGAGGCGGCGAGCAAGGTCCGCAGCGTGCGACGACATGACGGCGTCCTCACGCCGCTACCCGATCGGCGATGCGCACGATCGGGTAGCGCTCTATCAACCCGGCGAGAATCGCCGCACCGTCGACGCCGGTCGGCACGAACAAGCGCAGCTTCCAGGCGATGATCTCGGAGATGAGGCCCATCGCCTTCAGGCGTTCGACCATGCCGTCGGTGAAGCCGCAGAGTTCCACCCGGAACAGGCCCATCACCTTGGCGCGGCGAAGTGACAACCCTTCCTGCAGCTCGAGGATGGTTCGACCGTCGAGCACGGCGGCCCAGGCATGCGCCGGTGTGATGCTCACGCCACCGGCGCTGACGGCCTGCGCTATCCAGGCCGGCGAGACCAGCCGGCCGATGACGCGCTCGCCGGCGTCCGTCTGGAGCCGATAGACCCGCATGGACTCGTCCGGCAGGCGCTTCCAGATTGGCAGCAGCAGTCCCGTGACGACGTGGAGATCGCTGTCGGTGAAGGCGGGAATTTCGACAAGCTCCCGCTCCCATGCTTCACTGAAGGCGACGCGATCGACCTGTTCCCAGTGGGTTTGGTCCAACGCCGCCAACGGCATTGCCGTCCGCTCCATCGGCCGGAGCAGGCGGACACGGCGTTCGACCTCGCCATCGTCGAGCATGAGGCTCGGCGCCGGGACCTGAACGGCCGCCCGGCCGGACTGCGCGTTCACCAGGAGCAGGGCGCGTGGATCGTCTGCGCGATCCAAGGCCTCGGCGAGGCAGAACGGCCGATTGCGCTCGCGCCGGCGGATGGTGAAGACCTGAGTCTCCGCACCGGTCTGGGGATGGACATAGAGCGCGCGCCGATCGGTCACCACCAGGCTCTCGGCGGTCAGCGTCTCGACACCGACGTCGTAGGTGCCGGAAGCCTGCGCCCCCTCGATCTTCGCTCGTAGAAGATCCTCGAACACGCCGAACAGCGTGTTCTGCAATTGGATGGTGAGCGCCAGCAGCCGATTGAGGAACGTCGTGATCAGCGGCAGCTCCTCGCGCAGGCTGCCGTCCTGGTCGGTCAGATGCAGGCCGGTGGCATCCTCGAAGGCTTTTAGCGAACAACCCTCGACCTTGCCGGCAAACAGCAGGAGATAGAGCTGGCGCAAGGCCGCCCGGCCGTAGGGCGATTCGAGATTGTCGTCGGCCCGGAACAGGCCCTGGCCGCCGGTCTGGCGCTGGCCCTTGGTGATGGCGCCCAGCGTGTCGAGCCGGCGGGCGATGGTCGACAGGAAGCGCTTCTCGGCTTTTACATTCGTGGCGATCGGACGAAACAGGGGCGGCTGCGCCTGGTTGGTCCGATTGCTGCGCCCCAGGCCCTGGATTGCGGTATCGGCCTTCCAGCCCGCCTCCAGCAGGTAGTGGACACGCAGGCGCTGGTTCCGGGCCAAAAGGTCGGCGTGGTAGGAGCGCCCCGTCCCGCCGGCGTCGCTGAAGATCAGGATGCGCTTGTCATCGTCCATGAAGGCCTGTGCCTCCGCGAGATTGGCGGAGCCGGGACGGTTCTCGACGCACAGCCGGTCCCCCTTGCGGACGATCCGACGCGAACGGCCCGTCACCTCGGCGACCATGTCCGTGCCGAAGCGCTGCACAATCTGGTCGAGTGCGCCCTGCACGGGAGCAAGCGAGGCCAGCCGCTCGATCAGGCGGTCACGTCGCTCGACAGCGTCCCGGCACTGCACGGGCTGGCCATCACGGTAGACCGGCCTCGAGGACAGGTTGCCCTCGCCATCCGTGAAGGGCTCGAAGAGCTGGGTCGGGAAGCTGTGCGCCAGGTAGTCGAGCACGTAAGATCCCAAGTGCACGTTATGCTGAGTGGGTGTGGTCAAAGGCTTGATTCGGCGCGTCATTGGCTGTCTCCGC
>LNAP01006454.1_pt1 | contig 10115 bp, 9 predicted proteins | sample 602601 | NCBI WGS metagenome assembly LNAP01 (sample SAMN02440304, study PRJNA202911) | soil metagenome | biome: Subtropical and temperate rainforests or woodlands; isolation source: soil samples (1 kg each in a 20% v/v slurry with milli Q water) were... ...
TCAAAGCCAAAACGCATTTCTGTAGCAGCTGGTTTAGTCCACATAATCATTCTCCTGAGTTTTAATCTGTTAAACCGACAACGTGTCGTGTTTGTATGAGTCCATTATGCGCCAATCAAAATTTAAACTCCTATTGCTGTTCATGAATACAGAGTCAGTAAAATCATTAACATAACTCAATATAACCTTAGCTTTGAGCCCGTTACGCAGGCAGTATAATAGAGTCAACAAATACCTTTATTTTAACAATATGAAAAAACACTATCTTTCAACTATGCCAAAATTGCTCGGTTACTTTGGACTATTGCCTTTTATTGTACCTACAGTATTTTTGTTTTTTGATTATAGCCACCTTGATATGTGGCGTCACTTTTTGCTCAGCTACGGTGCAGTTATCCTGAGCTTTGTGGGCGCTTTACACTGGTCGTTTGCGATGTTGCTGCACGAACTTCCGATCGACAAGCAGCGCTGGTCATTTTTGTGGAGTATTGTTCCGTCATTAGTGGCATGGATATCGCTTTCAATCCCAAAATTTTATGGCTTTATTCTGCTTGCAGTGTTTTTTGCAATCGCCCTGATACGTGATAAACAACTATTCGATAATGTCGAGTTGCCAGCTTGGTATATGCCGTTGCGTAGAAATTTAACGGTAGTTGCCATGACTTGTTTGCTGATTGCAGCATACTTGGGTAGCACCAGACAACTTTCATACCTAATCTGATATTTTTATGTATCAAATTGTTGGCATATGTATCAGATAACAGGCTGAATATTGGCGGAAATACTTGTTAAGTCACAAAAAATAATATCTCAATCATGCTTAGTTATGCACACCAGTTAAAGTACTACATTAAAAAAGTGAAAAAACCTATATTAATCAATGATAAATTCGTAACATATTGATTTTAATCACAAAAATAATAGTTTAAAATTTAAACTATTATAAAAATACGTTAAAAATCTGTAGGTTACAGTTTGTTTACACAGTTAATAACAAAGTTATACACAGATTTTGTGGAAAGAAACCGCCTAGAAATTTTGTTCAAAAATATTCTGATTTTGTAAATTAAGAATTTACTTTATCTGCATCTACAGACTAGCCGTCTGGTTGTCGATATAAAGGGTATTTTTAAGAATACTTTACATATCTTTAATTATCTTATTTCATGTTAACAATCTCTTGAAATTCAACCACTAAAACAAAACCTGCTGTACACAGATCATATTGATATCCGGCTGTTCCAGAGCTTGGCTTGGCTTGGGTTGGATTTGTTTGCAGGCTTGCCTTTTCTCTATGCATGCCTGTTAATGATGTGTTTGGTTTCGTTAATGTGGTTTGCGCCAGATCTAGCTTGCGCGAGCCGGGCCCGAGCTTGCTTGATCGTTGATTATATTGTCTGCATGGGTGCAGGGTAATCTTGCCCTATAACACATTGATATTGCATTTGAAGCTCGGGGATCATGAGCCAGGGTTCAAATATCCATGTCGTTGGCACATTTTTTAACGCGGGCAATTTGCATCCCAAGTGAAGATCGGCAATAACGGCCCATTTTTGGCAGCCTCGTAAAATGCGGCGTGATCCTGTATTCTTAAATCACGTTTCAACCAGACAATATTTACTTCAGCCTGCTGCATTTATTTTGAGCGTGATTGCAGCGCGTTAGCAATTCGTTGCAGCGCTGTTGTAAGCAGTGATCTAGGCGCAGCAATATTCATGCGCATAAAGCCACTACCCGCCTCGCCAAATAGCCTGCCCGGACTTAAACCCACGCCGGCTTGTTGAATAAAAAACTGTTTTAATGCGGCATCATCCATGCCCAGTTCCCGGCAATCGAGCCAAAGCAGATAAGTGCCTTCAGGCACGATGGCACATACTCCAGGCAAATGCGCACTTACATAGGCAAGCACAAAATCTCGGGTTTGCTGCAGGTAGCTTAACAGTGCATCCAACCATGCATCACCATGCTGATACGCGGCTTCAAACGCAACCATGCTAAATGGATTGGCCGCACTCACATGCATGCACTCAAACACATTGGTCAGCGCTTTCCTTTGCGCCGCATCTGGAATAATTAATGCAGATAAATTCAGCCCAGGGACGTTGAAGGTTTTGCTCGGTGCCACTGCTGTAATAATGTTTTTTCGGTGCCGGGATAAAGACTCCAGCGTTTGGTGCCTGGTTGGGGGATAAACCAGATCAGCGTGAATCTCATCGGCAAAAACAATTAACTGATATTTCACAGCAATAGCGAGCAGGCGTTCCAGTTCATCTTTACGCCACACTCTGCCCACAGGGTTATGCAGAGAACACAGCAACAGCATTTTTGCATGCGCTGCGCAAGCTTCCAGATGCTCAAAATCAATATGGTATTGATTATTTTCCAAGCGCAGCGGATTTTGTATCAGGCTTCTGCCGCTATCAGTCACCGCAGAGAAAAAAGGGAAATAAACCGGCGGCTGCACAATGACCGCGTCATCAGGGTTAGTAAACGCCATTACCGCTGCATTCAGCGAAGGCACCACGCCTGGACAAAGCACTAGCCACTCACGCTGGATGCGCCAGCCATGACGGCGCTCTAGCCAAGCGATCAGCGCTAGATAAATACTTTCAGGAAAACTGCTGTAGCCATATATGGGGTGATTTGCGCGTTGCAGCAGCGCGTTTACGACAGCTGGCGGCGATGCAAAATCCATATCTGCCACCCACAGCGGAATCACATCGTGCTTACCAAACATAGCCTCGCGGCCATCATATTTCAGGCTATTGCTGTGGTCACGATTCACAAGCTGATCAAAGTCAAAATCTTGTTGCAAAATGCTCTCCGGATTTATGCATCAATATTAATTAAGAATGATAACTGGCAATTGCTCGTGTTAACGTCAGGTTTTTTGCACCTGCCACAGCGCATCAACAAAGAAATTTTGCGTATCAGTAAAATGTGCTTCAATTTTAAAACCGGTCTGACTGGCAAGCGCATGAATCTCTGATTCTGAAAACTTGAATGATGACTCCAGATGCAGTGCTTCAAACTTCTCAAAGTGAAAGAATTTTTCCAGTGCTGCAATGTATATATCCTGATCGTGCAGAGAGATGATATAGCTCTCCATGGCACCTAATGACGGATTATAAAACCCGTAATGCCTGAATTTATCCATCTCGAAATTTGCACCTAGCTCCGCATTCATGCGCTTTAGCAAGTTCAGGTTGAAAGCTGTCGTCAGCCCATCAGAATCGTTATAGGCTTTATTGAGAATGTCGGTATCTTTTTTAAGGTCGTAGCCAATGAGTACATGGTCATTAGTATTAAGTGACAACCAAAGTTTTTTTAGAAACTCCTGCGTTTGCGCTTTATTAAAGTTGCCTATGTTAGAGCCCAAAAACAGTACCAGTTTTTTGTTACTGGAGATTTTTTTGAGCGAATTAAGTCCGTGAAAATAATCTGCCACGATGCCATGAATGTTCAGCTGCTCAGTCACCGTCAGATTTGCACCCAGCAAGCCCATGGCTTTCTCGGATATATCAATCGGATAAAAATTAACCTTGGTACCTTGTGCTAAAAAACTATCGATAATTAATTTACTTTTATGTCCGTCCCCTGCACCTAACTCAAGAATATCAATTTCCGTCTCATTAATCGTGGCCGCGAGTGACGCGCCAAATTGCTCAAGAATTGAAAATTCGGTTTTAGTCAGGTAATAGTCTTTATGCTGTGAAATTTTTTGAAACAGCTCACTCCCGGCATCATCGTAAAAATACTTTGCTGAAATAGTTTTGGGCTCACTGCTTAAGCCCATCAGCACATCGGTGGTAAACGCTTCTCGATTCTGAGTGAACTGATCCACTTCGATTAAATTGGTAATTTTCAAACGATATCCTTCGCTAATCTGATGCCTGAAAACATCCAACGCTGCTGGGGTTGATAAAAGTTTCGGTAACTATGCCGGTAATGCTGATCTGGTGTTGCAACACAGCCACCCCTTAACACAAACTGATTGCACATGAATTTACCGTTATATTCGTTCAAAATGCCGTCAAAAGCTTTAAAACGAGGATAAGCGGAATATTGGCTACTCGTCCAGCACCAAACTTCACCGTACACATTCTGCGCATTATTCGGATGCAGCAATGTGCTATCTGCAGGCGCAGTCGTTAATGGTGACTGATTCAAAAATATTTCCAGTTCCTGCTCTGTGGGTAGCCTAAGCTTTTTCCAATTAGCAAACGCATTTGCCTCGAAGTAACTGATATGCACCAAAGGTCGGTTCAAATCCAAAGGAATCAGCCCATAAAGTGTATATTCAACCCATTCACCGTCACGGCATGACCAGTATAAAGGTTGCTGAATATGCTGCTGATTCACCCAATCCCAACCCTGGCTGAGCCAATACTCAGGTTTAGCATAACCCTGATCTTCAATAAACGCCAAAAAATCACCGTTGGTCACCAATGTCTGGCTGATGGTAAACGGGTAACAATAATGCTGATGCGCTGGCCTTTCATTGTCATAGGCAAAGCCTGCCGCATCATGGCCAATTTGATACAGCCCTTGTGCAAACTCTGACCAACCATGGTTTGGCTCAGGTGCAGGCGCCAGCGTTTGCGCAGCATATTGCGTATCAATGACATTGCTCGCCAGAATGAATTTAATATCCATATACAGCAGCTCTTGATGCTGCTGCTCATGATGCAAGCCGGTTTCAATCAAAGATTGCATTTCATCCGTGAGCACATGCTCATTGCAGAATTTTGCTAGATTCGCATCTACATAATGGCGGTATTCCAAGATATGATCTACCGTAGGCCTGGATAAATTACCGCGGTCAGCCTGCAGCGTATGCGCACCCAAAGCTTTGTAATAAGAATTGAATAAACCGCTGTATTGCGCATTAAAACGACAGTAGCCAGGATAGAATCTGGCCAGTAGCAACTCCTCAAAGAACCATGTGGTATGGCCGAGATGCCACTTTGGCGGACTCACATCTGCCATCGGCTGCACAGTGTAATCCTCGGTTTCGATATAACTACAGATTTCAAGCGATTTGCCTCTCACCATCTGATATTGATGGAGCAGCTGCTGTTGCATAGTATCAGCCGATAGCGTCAATGCATGATTCATATAACTTTAATCCCTTGTCTGAAGCGGTGAGCGCTACTATTGCATTAACTGACGACTTTTACACCCTTCCAAAAGGCAACATGATTTTTAATATTTTCTGCCGCTTTGAGTGGGTTTTTGTAAACCCATGCTGCATTTGCATTGTCCTGCCCATTGGCTTGTATCGAGTAGTAATTGGCAAGACCTTTCCAGCCACAAGTCGTGGTGTGCTGAGTTTCCGTAAAATACTCGGGGTTGATAGCGTTTATGGGAAAGTAATGATTACCCTCCACAACCACCGTATTGTCTGACTCAGCAATGACAACATCATTCCATATAGCTTTCATGATAACTCCTTAAATCGCACACTGGATATTTATGTGCTATTGTTAATTAATGTTAGATACTGGTATTTTTAGCTTTGTATTGATCATGAATACTTTTATACACCGCTTCAATCTCGCGCTGTTCTTCTAAATCAAGCTTGCCATCGCTGTTTGCATCAAGATGTTTATAGGTTTTTTCGGTGTTAGCACTATCACCCGACAGATACTCCACCAGGCTGATATTGCCGTCTTTATCGCCATCAAAATGTCCTATTCCGAAACTGGCATGGCTCATGTCGTTACACTTAGCACTATGCCCAGCGTCGTCCACCTCGAGCTGGTTTGCGTAACTTAATGTTGAGAAAGTAATAGAACACGAGGCAACAACTAATAAAGCGATTTTTTTCATGATAGCTACCTATTAAATAATTAGTGACTTAATTCGTCTGTCCGGCACAAAGATAAGTTCAATTATGTTTTGGGTGCTTGGCCATATATTTTTAGACTTATTTTTTTATCTTAGATCTGCACTATCAAAAACCATAAATAAGCACAGGCCGGCTAATGCTTTAGCACTCTCACACATCACTTGACCATTACAAATGCTATTAAATTAATTTAAAAAATCTATAAAAGTGTTGGCTATCGTACATATAAGAATCTTTAAAAAGCTCAGAATCTATTAAAAATCCTGGTTCAGAAAACAGGTTTTTTCAAAATGGATTATTAAAAGGAGTTACATATGAATTATCAAGAACGTGATACTTACGGAATGTATAGCAGCAACGATGGAGAGGGACCTGGTCCACGATTGATGGGCGCAGACACCTTGATTGGTAACGACGTTTACAGCCGAGACGATACAGACTTAGGTGATATCAAAGAAATTATGTTGGATACTGCAAGCGGCAATGTGTGTTACGCAGTATTGTCCTATGGCGGATTTTTAGGTGTGGGCGAAAAACTATTCGCGGTGCCTTGGAAAGCACTAAAATTAGACACTGTGAATAAACGCTTCATTTTAGATGCTGATAGCAGCAAGTTGGAATCAGCCCCTGGATTTGATAAAGACAACTGGCCAAATATGGCTGATGAAACTTGGGCAAGCAGCATACATAATTATTACGGTACTAATTTTAAATCGTCTATTTCACAAGACTCAAACCATTCATAAAGCAGTAAGCTTTTAGATTAAATTTACTCTTCTACACTTAAGTTAAGTGTGACTAGGCTCTCGTAACGGAGAGCCTTTTTACTGTTTGTCACAAATATCAACTGGACTTAATAATGGGCTGGACTGTTAAAGATATGGCCATTCTTGAATGTCAAATTCGTAATGGGAGCGTGTTACCGCTGACGATAAGCGATGCACTTTGCCATTTTTCCCTTGTTTGTTAGATGACTATAATTTATCACAAGGTGGTTTGATGCCATTTGGGCTGATTATAATGTGACTTGTCCTCGCATTTGGTGCTAGGCTGCAAATTAGAATAATCATCTAATCAAAGTAAGCAAAATGTTACCTGTTCAAATTTCTAAAGTTACTCAACGCCCTTGGCTGAAAATTTCAATTGCAATATTGATTTTGGTATCCCTTGCCGCTTACTTTTCGCGTAACCTGATACTTGGTAAACCAGTTGACGCCTATCCAGCAACGATAAGTGAATTAGCACAAACCGTCGTTGCCAGTGGCCGCGTGATAACCCCACAACGCATCATAATTGCCGCCGAAACCACTGGGCGAGTCAATTTAATCCCAGTATTAGAGGGCCAAACGGTTAAACGCGGTCAATTACTGATTCAATTAAATGACCAGGATGAACGTGCAAGCTTGGCACAGGCCACCGCAACTGTTAGACAAGCGGAAGCTAAGTTAAGGCAATTACGTGAAGTAGCACTCCCCGCTGCATCACAGAATTTAAAACAAGCGCAAACAAATGTGGAGCAAGCGCGTAAACAATATGAACGCACCAAGGATTTGCAAGCACGCGGTTTTATTAGTCAAGCGCAGCTAGATGAAGCAAAGCGTAACTACGATGTAATTAGTAGCCAAGTCAGTGCAGCACGTTTACAGGTGGATACCAATCGACCGGCTGGTAGCGATTTAGCACTGGCGTCAGCGGCTGTTGCGCAGGCAAAAGCAAGTTTACATTTAGCACAGGTTAAACTGAATGAAGATGCAATTCTTGCGCCTGCCGATGGTACGCTCATCAGCCGCAGTGTTGAGTCTGGAGATGTCGTCCAACCAGGTAAGGAATTAATGGTGCTCGCAGCAGATGGTGAAACACAAATTCTGGTGCAGCTCGATGAGAAGAACCTAGCCAAAATAGCTTTAGGACAAAAGGTATTAGGTTCTGCCGATGCTTATGCCGACCAACGTTTTGATGCGGTCGTAAGTTATATCAACCCCGCAATAGATGCAACGCGCGGTGCTGTTGAGGTAAAGATGAAAGTACTTAAACCACCAGCTTACTTACGACAAGATATGACAGTTTCAGTGGATATTGAAACAGCGCGCCGTTCAAACGCATTAGTCATTCCAACAGGAGCTTTACATGATGCATCAAGCAATACTCCATGGGTGCTTGTTGTGCGCAATAACCGCACAGTGAAACAGCCAGTAAAACTTGGTTTACATGGTGACGATAGCATTGAAGTGTTGAGCGGACTAAAAGCTGACGAAGCTGTGATTTTATCGGCGCTTGGCAACATTAAAGCGGGCATGCATGTTCGTGCAAACATGATAAAAACGCAATGAATCCTCTTTTGCCATTTGAATGGATTGTGGCGACGCGCTTTATGCGTGAAGGCAGAATGCAGACGCTACTGATTATAGGCGGCGTCGCGCTTGGTGTTTCGGTGATTGTTTTCATCTCGGCACTCATCAGCGGCTTGCAAAGCAATTTATTCCGTCGTACTTTAGACTTTCAGGCGCAGATTATAATTCTGCCCCCAGAAGAAATCGCCAGGCCATTGCGCGGCTTAAATAAGCAGCAAGCTAATCAGCAAACGGCGGTATTAGTACAACCGCGCGCGCAGAGGTTACGCTCAGTAGACCAATGGCAAAAAGTGCGTGACCAACTACTGAAAATGAAAAATGTCACGGTTGTTGCACCTGTCGTTTCAGGTGCAGGTTTTGTAATACGTGCTGAGGCAAACAGAGCGATCACCTTGACAGGCATTGAACCGGAAAGTTATTTGCGTTTGATTGCGCTCAAAGACAAGATAATTGCTGGTAACGCAAACGTCACCAGCTCAGATATTCTAGTTGGCATTGAACTCGCCAAAGATATGGGCGTTTCTATGGGCGATAAATTGACACTCAGAACTGCTTCAGGTGGCACAGCAACCTTGATGATTAGCGGCATTTTTGACTTTGGAAACAAGGGGCAAAATCAGCGCGCTGTTTATGTTGCGTTTCGCACAGCACAAAGTTTACTGGATTTGGCTGGCGGCGCCAGTAGCCTCGAGGTAAATGTAGCAGACCCATTCTCTGCTGAAACCATCGCACAGGATATACAGGCGCAAACTGGACTCAAAGCTGAAAGCTGGATTTCCACCAACGCCCAGTTCTTTAGTGCGCTTGCCGCACAATCAATGTCTAATACCATCATTCGTTTTTTTGTAGGCTTAACCGCTGCGCTCGGAATTGCCAGCGTACTGGTAGTTTCCGTGGTGCAAAAATCTAAAGAAATTGGCTTGTTACGCGCAACTGGCACTTCCAGGCAGCAAGTTCTGCGCATCTTTTTACTGCAAGGTGCATTAATGGGTTTGATGGGTTCTGTAGTTGGATCATTGATGGGCTGGGGATTTCTAACACTTTGGCGTGGCATCGCAAAAAATGCTGACGGCACACCATTATTCGTTATCAACTTTGACCCCATGCTTTTTGTATATGCTGCAGTAGGCGCAACACTCGTTGGCACACTTGCAGCTGTATTCCCTGCTTTACGTGCAGCTAGATTAGATCCTGCGGTGGCGATTCGTGGCTAAGTATGATGATGCAATCACCTTACGCCTGGAGGGCATTCGTAAAGCCTATGGCGTCGGCACACCAGCAGAAGCCGAAGTTTTGCATGGCATAGATCTGGTATTAAAACGTGGCGAATTTGCCGCTTTGATAGGACCATCTGGTTCTGGAAAAAGCACCCTGCTTAACATTATTGGTCTGCTTGATCAGCCCAGTGCAGGTAAACTTTTCATCACAGGCCAACCAACCGAGCTACTGAAAGATATTGAATTGACACGTCTGCGTGCAAGTGAGATTGGTTTTATATTTCAATTTCATAATTTGTTACCTGCATTCACCGCACTTGAAAACGTTATGCTGCCACGCCTAGCAGCGCTTGGTCGGCCAGACGAGTCGATGCGTTTACGTGCTGCAGAACTCATTGAAAAAGTTGGACTAACGCCATGGATCGAGCATAAATCAAATGACCTATCGGGTGGTCAACAACAACGGGTTGCAATCGCACGTGCGCTTGTGATGAACCCCGCCTTGGTGTTAGCCGATGAACCCACTGGTAATTTAGATACTAAATCAGCTGATAGCGTTTTTGATTTAATGCGCGACATGAACAAAACTAATGGCACGACATTCTTAATTGTGACGCACGACCCAAGATTAGCCCAGCGCTGTGACCGCATTATTGAACTGGTTGATGGTAGCATCGCTTCAGATAAGGCAAATTT
>LNAP01021864.1_pt1 | contig 10111 bp, 13 predicted proteins | sample 602601 | NCBI WGS metagenome assembly LNAP01 (sample SAMN02440304, study PRJNA202911) | soil metagenome | biome: Subtropical and temperate rainforests or woodlands; isolation source: soil samples (1 kg each in a 20% v/v slurry with milli Q water) were... ...
GCCTCAAGGTTTGACCCTGTTTGCATGGCAGCCCGGCTCGCAGGGCGCGGGACTCGTCACCCCGCACGCCATGCTCCTTGACGACTCACTGACCAGAGGCTTTACCCATGGCTACCGTAAAAGTTACCGAATCCGCTGCACCGGTCCACGTTGACCAGAAACCCAAATTCACCGCGATTCAGGACAGCCGCGGCCGTACCATTCAGCTGCGTAAGCTGGGCCCGCTGGAGCAAGGTCGAATCGTGATGGCCGTCGGCGGTGATATCGCCGGCAACCAGACCTACATGTCCGGCTTCGCGCTGCCTGCCGCTATGGTCGTCTACATCGACGACACTCCGTTTGGCTTGCCGCAAACCAACAAGCAGATCGAATCTGTTCTTCAGGAGCTGGGCGAGGAGGGCATGAACGCTATCAACGAACACTTCCTGGAGAAATACGAGGCTGCGAAAGCCGAAGCTGATGCAAAAGCCCTGAAGGAAGGCCTTAGTGTCGAGCAGGCCGCAGCAAAAAACTAGCAACGAACCCCGAGTTTCGCCGGGATTGTTGGCTGGTGAAAAACGGGGTTCCGTTCGGCAGTTTGTTCGAATGCGGTCCGCTGGAAGACTACGAGCGCTTCGCCTTCTCCATCCTGTTCTCTGAATTCGAAGGATCGGGCGTCTGGAACTGGCACAGCATGCAGTTCGATAAGAAGGATTGAGCCATGGACTTCAAAGACCTGGGCAGCCTGGCGCTGCATATGGCCGGGCAAGAGGCTGCACTGCTTGCAAGCCTGCACGCTGGTCTGGAGAAGTGCGCCAAGAGGGTTGAGCAGACCGCTAAGGCAGAGATCGGCCACTATCAGGCAGGTATCGGGCCTTTTCCAGCATGGGCCGATCTGGCCGAGTCGACTGAAGAGCACAAGGCGAAGATGGGCTATCCTCCTGATTCGCCGCTGCTTGCCAGTGGCGGCATGCGCGCCAGTATCACGCACACCACCAGCATTCTTGAGGCTGTCATCGGATCAACCGATCCCAAGATGGTCTTCCACGAATTCGGCACGCCAAAAATGCCAGCGCGCCCAGTGATGGGGCCGGCACTTCTGACAAACAAGGAATTCATCCGCCGTACGCTGGGCGCCGCGACCGTTGCAGGTCTCATCGGCGGCCAGGCGATTCATGCGTCGCTGGGCTACAACTCTAGCGTTTGAACAGGTGGCCTCGCGGCAGCCAGAAGGTGTTCTGTTTTTGGTCGGCAACCCACACAGACAAACCGCCTTCGGGTGAGTTCATCACGATCACCTGCACTTTGTCCTTGCCTTTACTGCACTTGGCTGTCGCCTCGTCAAACGACGAAACCTTCGCCGCAGATCGCCAGTTGTCGATCATGTCCTTTGTTTCTCCGGCGTACTCAGGTTCACCGGTCTTCGGGGAGACGTTCGGCATCTTGCCTGTCATTCCGTAAGTCATGGAAACAAAGCCCATGACGCCGTTCACGTAGTCGGACAGCTCAAGTGTCGGGCAGGCGTGATAGGCGTCGTCCTTTTGCGCATAGGTGACCGCCTTGGTCCCCGCCGAACAGTCGACGGCAGTGCATGACTTGCTCAAATCCACGGCATTGGCTGCAGGCGCTATCGCAATAGCAGCAATAAAAATCCATTTATTCATAGGTCACCCGAAAAAGACTGAGTAGAGGACGACGAGCACGAATGCAAGCGCGCCGCCGGCAAACACCAGCGTGACGCTGCTAAGCGTGAAGACGAGTAGGGCGGTCTGAATGCCCATTCGCCGCGGTCTCTGCCGCTTCTCCTGCATAGCCTCGACATCTTGAACCCGGCCATTCACCCACTGATACGTGCGCTGATTATTTGCCATGTGATCCAACACCACAAAAGGGAAGCTCATTATGGCATTTGAGGCGTATTCCGTCGCTGTCAAGCTGTCGCTGATCAACCACGTCAGTGCTGGCATGGCTTTGATCAGTAAAAGCCTGGCCGCCACTGGTGGTGACGTCGACAAGCTTAACTCCAAGCTGGCCTCTATCGGCAAGCAAGGCGCAATCGGTGCAGCAATGTTCGCCGGCGGCCTGGGCATCGCGTCGATGTTCAAGGCGCCAATTGATGCGGCCAGGCAGTATGAGCTGTCGCTAACACGATTTAAGACACTGAACCTTGGGGATGCCATCAATGATCAGGTCGATAAGTTCGCAAGAAGCGCGAATATTTTGGGTGTCACGTCAAAGGACCTGATGGATACATTCAGAGAGTCCTACGGGATGATCGGGAGTATTGATCTTGCAAAGCAGATCACGCCAACAATTGCAGCCCTGAACGCTGCAAACTCAGCGCTATTCGGCGGGAAGATCGGGAAAATTGATGAGGGCTCTACGCGCTCCATCATGAGATTCATTGATATGCGAGGGCTGACCAACACCCCGGAAGAGATGAAGCACGGGCTGGATATTGCACAAAGAATGGTCACCGGCTCGGGCGGCTTGCTCAAGTTCTCTGATCTTGAACAGTTCGCAAAGCGCGGCGGTACAGCATTCAAAGCCATGAGCGACGAAGGCCTGGTCATGATGGCCACAGTTATGCAGGAAATGGGCGGCGCAAGCGCTGGTACAGGTCTTATGTCGGCGCACCAAAACCTAGTTGCCGGTCGCACGACAAAAAAAGCAATGTCCGCACTTCATGATCTTGGGCTTGCTGAGCTCGGCTATAAGGACCATGGCAAGGTCGGAGGTAAGGATTACAAGACGCTTCAAGTAACGGGAATGAAGGACGCAACCACGCTGCGTGAAAACTTCCCACTATGGGTGATGAATAACGTAATTCCAGCTTTGGAAAAGAAAGGGATTACAGATGTGTCTGGTCAGGCTGCAGCGGTTAACGAAATCCTGTCTAACCGGACAGGTAGCAGCATTGGAGTTGCATTCGCCACCCAGTTCGTTCAAACGCTCCGCGATGCAAAAATGATCAATCAGGCAATGGGCGTGGACCAGACAATCCAAGCGTTTAAGGACGACCCAAACAGCAAATTTGCAGATTTAAGTGCGAGATGGAATGGTTTGATGACCAATCTCGGCATTGCAGTTCTGCCCCTAGCTATACGCGCTCTTGAAAAGTTGAACCCTATCATCGCCTCGATGGCCGATTGGGTTGATAAAAATCGAGAGTCTGTAAAATCGTTTGGATATGCGCTGCTCGGACTCTCGACATTTCTTGTAGGTGGCGGCCTGATAAACATGGTGATCGCCGCTGGACGCGGGTTCTTCCTTCTCGGCCAGGCAATGATGTTCCTCGGGGCGAAGGCGCTTGCACCATTGATTCCGTGGCTCGCGAGGATGGGCACCTACCTCGTCATCTTCATCATGAATATTGGCAAGGCAGTTATGTTTCTTGGGCGTGCATTGCTGATGAACCCGATCGGCTTGGTTGTAACCGCCATTGCCGCTGCCGCCTTCTTGCTCTGGAACAACTGGAAAGAAATCAGTGCATCCCTGAAGTTGATGTGGAATGACATGAAGACCGGCTTCGTGAAGCTGTTCAACGGCGATATCGGCGGGGCGTTCAAGTCCTTCGCGCTGGTGTTCATGACTGGCTGGCAGACGATCTTCAACACGCTGATTGCCGGGGCCAACGCCATCCTGCCGGCGTCGATGCAGATCTCGAAGACCACATTCGCCGACGACTACCGCAATGGCGGAAAGCCGAAGGAGCCGTGGTCGCCAATGGTCGCGCCGGTGCCGAGCAAACAATCAGGCGGTGGCGAGCAGAACATCAATCTGTACCTGGATGGCAAGAAGCTGACCGACGTAGTCATTCAGCGGGCGGCCAAGGAAGCCATGCGTCCACGCACCGGAACTCAAGGCTTTGATCCAAGCCGCAGTATGTTGATGCCTGGCACCCCAAGCACGACCGATGAGTTTCACTGAATTCCTGGACAACTTTGCTCCGGGCGGGGACCCCTTTGCCACACGCCTGATAGTGGGCGACGTGGAATTCACCGGTCTTGAGGTTCCTCCGTCCTTGAGACTTGGCGCAAAGCAGCAGCTGGTGGTGCACAAACTCGTAGGCGGCAAGCGGATTGTCGATGTGCTCGGCGTGGACTACGACAACCTGTCGTGGTCTGGATGGATGACCGGCGCGACGGCGGGGGAGCGCGTCACCGCACTCGAAACCCTGCGTGACGTCGGCGCACCACTGGCGTTCAGCATTGACGGCTACTACTACAGCGTGGTCATCCAGTCCTTCAGCCATGAGTTTGAGCACGTCTATCGCCGCTACTACAGCATCGACTTGCTCATCGTGGAGAGTCTTGACACGCCGATCACCGAGAACGCACTCGCCGGCACGTTGGACGCGCTGATCAACAGTGACGTGGGTGAATCGCTTGGCCTGGCCAGCATCATCAACTCCAGCTCAGTCAGTACCGCGATCGACTCAGTAAAAAGTGCCGTTTCGCAGGTGCAGGGCTTCGCCAACGCCACTATCGACACGATCCAGACGGTTATCCGGCCACTGGTTGCTGCGCAGGCGGTCGTCCAGTCGGTGATTGCCCAGGTTGGAGCGTCGGTCAACGACATCACGACCCTGGGCGGCCTGGTTCCAGGCAACCCGGTGGCGCGGGCAGCTAATAACGTCCTGCGCCAGGGTGCGGCACTGACCCAGCTGGCTCCGCTCTATCAGATGCAGAGCGTTCTGGACCGGATGCAGAAGAACGTACTGGCCGGGCCGCTGGCCAACGGCACATCGAGCATGACAACCAGCAATACCAGCCTGCAAAAGGTATCGGCAGACGCCTATGGCGACCAGTCCCGTTGGACCGAAATCGCTGCAGCCAACAGCATCACTGACCCGCGCCTTGACGGCATCCAGACCATCAAAATCCCAGTAGGTGAATAAGTGGACCTGAACACCAGAGAGACTGAGCAGCTTGTTCGGCAGGTGGTCGGGCGCCTACTGCTGAACGGCGTTCACGTGCCTTTCTACTCGTTCGACGTTGACAGCAACGCGTTCTACTCGGCCGACACCTTCTCTGTCGTGCTGGTTCTGAGCGATTTGCCGCCGCCATACGACACCGTGCAGTGGTGGGGTTCGCAGACGTCAATCGACGTGTCCATCTGGGCCGGGCTGATCAATCAAGGAACCCAGGATTGGAAGGAGCTGATCGTCGGTGCCGTCGATCACCTATCGATCCGGCCAGCGAAGTTTGAGGTCACGATCAGCGGGCGCGATTACACCAGTCGCTTCATCGACCATAAGACCAACGAGAAATTCGCCAATATGACCACCAGCCAGGTGGCCACGCTGCTTGCCGCGCGCCGCGGCCTTACGCCGGTCGTGACTGCCACGACCACACAAGTAGGCGGCATTACCAAGTGGGACCACGCGCATGTCACCGACGAGCGCACAGAGTGGGATTTGCTGGCGTACTTCGCAGGCCTTGATGGTTTCCAGGTCTATGTGAGCGGCAACGAGCTGCGCTACGAGCCTGCACTGGACCCGCAGACCACCGATCAATACGTGATCCGCTGGATTGAGCCAAACGCCTACCACTACCCGCAGTCGAACACGACCGATGACATCACCTTTGAGCGCGATTTGACCCTGGCGCTTGGCGTCACCGTGCAGGTCATCTCCTACAAGGACGGCAAGACGGTAACTGCGACCTACCCGAACAATTCGGCAAAGGGCATATCTCCTGGCCAGTCAACGTCGAAGCGCCAGGTCTACGAGATCAAGCGCAACGGCTTAGATAAGGCACAAGCCATACAGCTTGCGCAGAAGACCCACAAGCAGATCACCGACCACGAGATGCGCATGTCCTGCTCAATGCCGGGCGACAACCTGCTGATGCCCAACACCATTGTTCGCCAGGAAGGCACAAACTCAGGGTTTGATCAGCTGTATTACGTCGATGCCGTGCGCCGCTCAATGAGTTTTGACGCTGGCTACACGATGAGCCTGACCGCTAAGAACCATAACCCTAACTCTCTGGTGCAGCCATGATCGATAACTTCATGAATGCGGCCAGACAGCGCCTTGGCGACGACGGTACCGGCCCGCGGACGGGGACAATCACCGGTTACGACCCAGTGAATGGCGTGGTGAAGGTTGCGATCCAGCCGGAAGGCCGGGAAACGAACTGGATCAAGCTGGACTGCCCTGGCGTCGGCAACGGCTGGGGGGTGGCAATTGGACCGCAGATCGGTGATGAGGTGACTGTCTCGTTTGAGTCTGGCGACCCGAACCTGGGAAAGGTCACGGCCAGGCACACCAACTCGCTGAATCTGCCTATGCCGGTGCCATCCGGTGAAATCTGGATGGTTCATCATGCTCAAGTTCAACACCGACGGCACCGTGTCGCTCCATTCCGGTGTTGCCATCAACTATGACGCCCCGGCACACCACTTCACTGGCGGCCCCGTCACGATGGACCACACGCTCACCGTCAATGATTCAACTGGGGTTGTGGTCACAGGTGGCGACGTCACGGCTGATACGATTTCCCTTAAAACTCACCGCACAAGCGGCGTCACCCCTGGTGGCGGGACGTCTTCGGTGCCTGTCGTATGAAAGACCTGAATCACTACGTCGGCGACGACCTTTCATTGTCGCCGACCGGCAGCCTCTCGCCAGTGGAAGGCATGGAGCGAGGCAAGCAGCGCATCCTTCGGCGACTGATCACAAACCCCGGTGACTACATTTTTCACCCCGAATATGGCGCAGGCCTGGGCCGATACGTCGGCGCGCTGACCAATATCCCAGAGATCATCTCGCTGATCCGCGGGCAGATACTGCTGGAAGACTGCGTGGCAAAAAAGCCGCCCCCCGTGATTTCGGTGATCCCATCGAATGAAACTCTCTCCGTCAATATCAGCTACACCGATTCGCCTCAAGGCGAGCCGGTGACGCTCTCGTTTGAGGTAAATCGCTGATATGGCATCGCTCAATATCAAGGACTTCACCACGCTGGTTCGCGACCAGGTAACGGCCATTCAAGGCCGCGCCGCCGGGCTCGTCGATTTCACCATTGGTTCTCTGTTGCGGGCCATCACCGAAAGCAATGCCAGCATTCTCCAGTGGTTGCAGCAACTGATCGTCACGTTGCTGGCGACTACCAGGGCATCGACGTCTTCGGGCACTGACCTTGACAGCTGGATGGCCGACTTCGGCTTCTACCGGCTTTCGGCAAGCTTCGCGACCGGCAGCGTCACCTACTCTCGGTTCACCCCGACGAACTCAGCTCTGATCCCGATCGGCGCGATGGTCGGCTCGACTGACGGCTCGCAACAGTTTTCGGTAACGATCGACACCACCAACGTGCTGTACAACGCCACACTGGGCGGCTACCTGATCCCGGGCGGAACGGCATCAGCGACGGTCCCTGTCATCGCCAGCACAGCCGGCGCCGCGGGCAACGCGCTGATCGGCACTGTCACGGTAATCGTCGGCAGCATCCCCGGCATCGACACTGTTACAAACACGACGGTTTTCGCCAATGGCGTTGATCCTGAGACAGATGAAGCCTTCCGCGCGCGCTTTGTGTTGTGGGTTCAGTCCCTGTCGAAGGCCACCAAGGCCGCCATCGGCTTTGCGCTGTCCTCGATGCAGCAGGGCGTTTCGTACACCCTGACTGAGAACCAGGATTACAGCGGTAACACACTGTACGGTTACTTCTACGCCGTGGTTGATGATGGCAGCGGGGCTCCTTCTGGGGCGTTTCTGGTGTCGGCCGCCGCCGCCATCGAATCGGTTCGCGGATTTACCACGCGCTATGGCGTATTTCCTCCAGTTCTTGTCACGGCCAACGTCGCGATGACTATTACCACCGACCCGTCGGTGACGCACAGCGTGGTCGTGGCGCAGGTCACTACGGCGATTCAGGCGTATGTCTCGGGCCTGACGCTTGGACAGATCCTGCCTTACACGCAACTCGCGGCCATCGCATACGCGGTCAGCCCTGCCATTACCAACGTTTCCGGCGTTCTGCTCAATGGCGGCACCGCAGATGTCGGTGCAACCAATAAACAGGTCATCCGACCCGGCACAGTAGCGGTGGCTTAAATGAGCGTTGGCGACCAAACGGACATGTTCGGCCGGCTGAAGAGTCTTTTGCCTCCAGGCTGGTTCGGCGATAACAACCCCGTCAGAGATGCGTTGCTGTGGGGATACGCCCAAGCGCTCTCGTGGGGCTTCACCCTGTACCTTTACGCCAAGAACCAGACGCGGATCAAGACAGCCACCGATGGCTGGCTTGATCTGATCGGGTTGGATTTCTTCGGGAACAACCTGTTGCGCTACGCCACACAGCTCGACCAGAGCTATCGAAATCGGATTCTGATCAACATTTTCCGGGAGCGGGCCACGCGCCGCAGCATCGACCAAGTCCTGTTCGACCTGACCGGGCGTCACCCGCTGATTATTGAGCCGGCCAAACCTGACGACTGCGGCTGCCTCGGCATCACGCTCGGTCTAGGAGTGGCGGGGCCTGTCGGCTCCATCAGCTGTCCCTATCAGGCGTTTGTCACGGCTTACCGGCCAAGCGGCAGCGGGGCGGCGAACTGGCCAGGCTTGGCGACCAACTGGTTTGGGCTCTCGCAGACCAGCGCCTTGGTCCCTGCCTCGCAGCTGTTTGCCGATGTATCCGATGCCGATATCGTCGCCGCCATTGAAGCCACCAAGATGTACGGCTCCACGGTCTGGTACCGAATCACCAGCTGACCTCACTCATTCAACTCTATGCCCGCCTTGAGCGGGCTTTTTATTGGGGATTCCATGGACAGACAGATCGTATATCCAGGCCAGATCCTGCCTGAAACCACTCTTTTGCAGATGGCAAAAGACGCGATGATCGGTAGCGCCAAGCTAGCTGGCACTAGCACCATCGCGAATGGATTTGCCGTGACCCCTACCGGTCCTGCTTCTCTGCAGATCGTTGTGGCGCCTGGCGAGATCTACAGCCTGGCAAACATTGATTCTCTGGCGTTCTCAACCCTGCCGGCCGATACCACGCACTCGATCCTAAAACAGGGGATTATGCTGGATGGCGTCACCCTGAGCTGCCCAGCACCAACCACTACCGGTCAGTCGATCAACTATCTGGTGCAGGTCACCTACCAGGACCAAGACTCCACTCCCGTCTTGCTGCCGTACTACAACAGCGCAAACCCTGCTCTTCCTTATAGTGGAATGGGGAATAACGGGCTAACCCAAAACACCTCGCGCAAAGGTGCGGCGATCGTACAGGTCAAAGCTGGAGCCTCTGCGACCACCGGCAGCCAGGTAACACCCTCGCCAGACAGTGGCTATGTCGGCCTGTTTGTGGCAACCGTGACCTACGGCCAGGTAACCATCACGTCGGGCAACATCACTCAGTACGCGGGCGCTCCACTGCTTCCGTCTGGAGTACTGCAATCCATTCAGGGTGGCAACACCACTTATGCCTTGGATATCGGCGCCGTAAATGCCTGTGCCGCCACGTTCTTCCCGGCTATCACAGCCCTGGTCGACGGCTTGACGCTGCGCTTCAAGGCCGCTAACAGCAACACTGGAGCAACCACTTTCAGTCCAAACGGGATTTCTCCGGCTCCCATCGTCGGCGGCAACCATAGCGCGCTACAGGGCGGAGAGATTACCGCAACTGGAGATGTTTGGGTTCAGTGGAACAGCTCCATCGGGGGCGGCTCTTGGGTCTTGGTCGAGAGTAGTGGTGGTGGACTGCAAGTTGCCCAGGCGACAAAGTCTCAGCACGCAACCAGCGCCATCCAAGCGCAGACACAGAGCGTTACAGCCTTTGCAAGCGGCGGCGTCTCCACCGCGCTGACGCTTACGCCTGTACCTGCTATTGCCGCTTATGCCGCAAACCAGCGTTTCCGGGTGAAATTTGGGCTGGCTAGCACTGGCTCGGACACGTTGAATATCTCTGGCCTCGGCGCGAAAAACATCAAGCAGTACGACTCGACAGGCGCCAAGGTTGCCGCTGTGTTTGCCGCAAACCAACTGGCTGACGTTGAGTATGACGGCACCGATGTTGTGCTTCTCGACCAGTTGCCGGCGCCCAACGTTGGCGTGAGCCAGGGCAGGCTGAAGTATGTCAGCAGCACTTCGATTTCGCTGTCCCCATATAACGGC
>LNAP01009816.1_pt1 | contig 10110 bp, 7 predicted proteins | sample 602601 | NCBI WGS metagenome assembly LNAP01 (sample SAMN02440304, study PRJNA202911) | soil metagenome | biome: Subtropical and temperate rainforests or woodlands; isolation source: soil samples (1 kg each in a 20% v/v slurry with milli Q water) were... ...
TGGACGCGCAACCGCAAGCGCCCGGCGATCCGCCGCCCTGGCGCTCGCTGTGCCAGCGAGCCGGCGCCTACCGCTGCACGGATGGCGGCGCGCCGCTGCATTTGCCCGATGACGAGGGCTATGTGAAAGGCGCCTCCACCAGCGGCGGCGAGGATCCGGAAGACCAGTACCTGCATGAATCCCTGTTCCGCTGGACCGGCTGGAGCCTGGTCGCGCCGCGCCCGGGGCGCACGCTGCGCGACCGCGTGGATCCGGATAGCGGGGTGCAGGGCGAAACGCCGGAAGAGGTGCAGGACACGGCCACGGAAAAAGGCAACGGCCTGGCGGTCAGCTTCACTGCTGCCAAGGGCAGCCTGCCGCGTCTGCGCTTCGGCATGCCCTACCGCTTCCGCGCACGCCTGGTGGACCTGGCCGGCAACAGCCTGGCGCTCGACGATCCCTCGCTCAAGCAGGACGACAACGCCACGCAGCCGGTCGTCTACTGGCGCTTCGAACCCGTGGATCCTCCGGCGCTGGTGCAGCGCGCCCGCCTGAGCGAAGGCGAATCGCTGGAACGCATGGTGATCCGCAGCAATACCGGGCTGGACCCCGCGGCCTACCTCGAAAGTCCCGACTTCAAGCATGCCCGCCAGCAGGACGCCTCCAAGGACTTCGCGTACACGGCGGTCAACGAACGCCATGTGGTGCCGCCCAAGGCGTCCCAGCTGCAATGCGAAACCCACGGCTTGTTCGACGCCATTATGGGCGATCCCGCCGGCATCAAGCAGGCCTATGAGACCGCGGCCCGCGATGCGGCCACCCTGTACGACAAGGGGCCGGATACGGACATAGAACTGGTGACGCCGCAGGCGCTGCAGAAGGTGGCCACCACCGATCGGGTGCCGCCGCAACAGCCCTCGGCCGAGCAGCCTACCGGCGAGCGCCTGGCCGCCGGGCAGTACGTCATCCACCGCGAAGCCCAGGTGCTCACGCCCTATCTGCCGGATCCGGCGGCGGGCGGCATCGCGCTGCGCGCCCAGCCAGGCTACGCCTTGCCCGGCGTCACGGGGCCCAAAGTGCTGGGCCCCAGCGCCGTCATCGCGCTGACGCCTGCCCAGGAGCTGGTGCTGCTGGTGGCGCACGGGTCCAAGTGGCCAGACACGCTGGGCTTGCGCATCGTGCTGCAAGAGCGCCGCGCCACCCTGACGGATCCGCCCTGCTCGGAAGACTTTCTCGACGATGGCCTGCCCACCTGGGACGAGGCCAAGCGGGTCCTGACCTTCTACCTGCCCAAAGGACGCATCGCCCGCCTACGCTACTCCAGCTTTGTGAATCCCGGCCTGGCCAACACTTTCGGCATACCCGCTTGGGCCAACAACGAAGGCGAACGCGCCACGCTGCGCCTGTCATCCGTGCTGGGCGGCTGCTGGATGGTCACGCCCTATCGTCCGCTGGTACTGGTCCATGCAACCCAACAGCCGATCTGCGATCCCCTGCTGTTGATGGCCGAGGAACCGCAGCGCGGGCCTGGCGACGCCCACGCGAACCTGTACGCCCGCGTACGGCTGCACGGCCCCACCACCGGCAAGGTAGATATCGAGGCTGACTGGCACGAATGGGTGGACGACCTGCAGAAGCTGCGTCCGGAACGCCAGGCCGGCCATGGCGTGCTGGCCGAGATTCCCCTGTCGGAAAACTACGCCAACCTTTTCAGCCTGAGCAACGCGGTGGAGGAACAACTGAATGCAGAAGGAAAGCTGCGCGCGCGCGGCGACCGTCATGAATTCGGCGACACCCGCTTCCGGCTCATCCGCTACCGCCTGCGCGCCGCCACACGCTTCCGCGAATACCTGCCGCCCTCGCTTTACGAGCAGGCGGACAAGGTCACGCGGCTGGGGCCCGTCGCCGACGGCCCGCTGGTGGAGGTGGGCGCGGACGACGACCCCGGCGCCCCGGTGCTCAGGCGCGACGGCCGGGCGCAGAATACCGTCGTGCGCGCCAGCGCGCCTCCCGACGCCCCGGTCCTCACGTACGTGGTGCCGACCTTCCGCTGGCAGGAAACGGCCGGCGCTGGCAAGCTGGACGTGACGCGGCTGGGCAACGGCCTGCGGGTCTGGCTGGAGCGGCCCTGGTTCTCCTCTGGCGACGGCGAACTGCTGGGCGTGGTGATCGCGGGCGACGGCCAGAACTTCACCGACATCGCCAATCCGCTGACGCCGCTGGTGACCCAGTGGGGCATGGATCCGCTGTGGGAGACGCCCCAACCCAAGCACAAGGCGCGAGTGTCGGACTTCTCCGCGCGCGTCACCGACGAGCAGGTCTATCTGCAAGAGATCCCGGCCAAGCTGGTCCATGTGGTCGGACACCGCGTGCGTTGGAGCGACGAGCGCGCGCGCTGGTACTGCGATATCGAGCTCGATCCAGGCCGCAGCTACATGCCCTTCGTGCGCCTGGCGTTGGCGCGCTATCAGCCCAATGCCATCAGTTCGGCCAAGCTGTCGCGGGTGGTACAGGCCGAGTTCTCCCAGGTGTTGCCGCGCCGCCGCGCCGTGTTCGAGCAGAAGCGCGGTCGGCTGGCGTTCAGCCTGCGCGGCGTGGTGCCCGCGCACGGGCCGATGAAATTCCCGCTGGATTCCGAATACCTGAATATTTCCTTCATCCCCGGCATAGGCCAGACTGCCGAAAGCGGCCGCAACCGCGTCGAGCTGGTGCTGCAGACGCGCGACCCGGCGCTGGACAGCGACCTGGCCTGGAGCGATGCCGCGGTGCTGGCGTCGGGCCTGCTGGACCCGTCGGGACCGGCGCCGCAGCCGCCCGGCCCAGGCCCCATTCTCATAGACCGGATGCGCGAGCTACCCATCCTGGAGACCGCCACTCCCACCACGCTGGCCGATCTGTCGCGGCTGGGCAACGTGGTCGTCGGTCCGGTGGTGCGCTTCCCGCCGGTGCTGGAAGGTCCCCTCCTGGGCGAGTTGCTGGACCCGGTCATCTGGTCTGCCAGCGTCACGCTTCCCGACAGCGGTGGCAAGCCGGCGCGCATCGCGGTGCGCGAGTACGAGCGCTACTACACTGACAATTCCGTGCCCGAACGGCGCGCCGGCGCCACGCAACAGCGCCGCGTGGTGGAAGAGCGGCTGGTGTACTCGGCGTTCTTCGGGATCTGACGATACGCCAGGCGCGCCGGCCGCCTAGTCGGCCGCCTAGTCGGCCGCCTCCGTCCCGCGCCCTGCCGGGCCTGACCGGGCGGGCATGCTCAGCCACGCCGACAGCGCGCAGGCAATCAGCAAGGTCAGCGTGGGATACAGCATGCTGAGATTGCGCATTTCGCCTGGGGAGCAAAACAGCAGAAACAAGGGCAGATTGATCGCCGCCGCTGTCGCTCCGTGGACCCGCAAGGTAGCGGGCAGGCGGCGCCATGCTTTCACGCCCAGGCCAGCAAAGACAAGAACGAATACAAGGCTGAAGCCGCGCGGCAACAGGACGCCGTAGGTGTTTTCAGTGCGGAACCAGTTGCCGGGATCGGCGTAGAACAGCAAGTTGTCCCACAGCTGGAAATCCACGGTCGAACCGGGATTTCCGGCGTATCGCAAACGCATCGCCAGGTAGACGCAGCCGCCGGCCAGCATCAAGGCCGAAACCAGGCCGGCCGCCCGGATGCGGTCCAAGTGCGCGCGCAGCAGCGGATAGAGCGCTGGCGTAAACCAGAAGAATGCCTCCTTGTTCCACGTCGCCAGCCCCGCCAGCACCAGCAGGAGAAGCGCTCGCCACGAGCGCAGCGTTTCCACGCCAAGAGCGAGCGTCACGGCGCTCATGATGAAGAGCACTTCGGTGAAGTCGTAGAAGTAGCCGCCCTCGGTCAGCATGAAAGGCAAAAGCAAGGCCATGATTGCCGGCGCGGCTATCGCCGCCGGTTCTGTCGCCCCCACCCGCAGGCAAAGTCGGCGCATGACGTAGAGGCTGGCGACCAGGGCGAAAAACGTCAGGTAATAGACGATGTAATAGCGCAATGCGACGGCCGGTTTCAATGCCTCTGACTCGGGGTACTTCATCGCCAGGCTGGACCGGCTGTTTATCTTGCGCGGGTCCGACAGACTGCTGGAAATCCTCGCCAGGATCGCCACCGGCAACAGGCTCTGAATCTGGTTGGCCATGGCTGGCAGCAGCTGCCGATAGACGTAGGGACGAGCTGCCGTCCCTTCAACCATATACGACAGCCCCAGCGAGGGATGGCCGTCGTTCAAGCGCCACTTCGTATAGAAGCCGTTGAACGAGGCTGCAGCCGCCATCAGGAAAAAAAGCAGCAACAGGAAACCGCTGTAGAAGCGGCTGCCAAAAAATCGCGTCATCATCGGGTCAGGTTTTATCGAGAGAGAAGAAAGACGCCGAGGACGATGAGCGTTGCTCCCGCCAGGCGAAACGAGCCGAATTCCTCGGCGCCAGCGAACGCGCCATACGCGAAGATGCCAAGTATGGATATGGCAACCATCAGCGGATATGCCAGGGTGAGATCCAACCGGCGCAGCGCGAGCGCGTAAAAGCCGAAGCCAGCGCCGTACGAGGCAATGGCCAGGAGGTATGACGCCCCGCCCTGCCCGCCAAACAAGGACATGCCCCGGGACGTTCCCCCAACCTTCAAGGCGATGCTCGCGGCGGCGCTGCAGGCGCTAGCCAGGAATAGAAGTAGATATGGCATGGTTATCTGACGAGAAAGAAAACTGCCAGGGCCCAGGCAGCTACCGCCAAGCGGATTTGCGCATCGGACAGCAGATCCAGGCCGGTGTCTTCGCCGGCTCCCTGCCCGTAGATCAGGTACAGGTACCGGAACACGCCGAAGGTCACGATGGGCAAGGTAACGATCAGGTTTTCGGTGCCATGCAGGGCCGCTGTCGCGGGATCCAAGGTATAGAGTCCGTAGGTCAGTATCGTCATGCTTACGGTAATGGCCATGAGCACGTCGAGCAGTTGAGGCGAGTAGTAACGGAGCACCAGACGTGTGGAGCCCTGCATGACCAGGCCTTCGGACAGCGCCGGACCGAACTCCGCGCGGCGTTTCGCAAACCCCAGGAACAAGGTGAGCATGAACGAGCAAAGCAGCATCCAACGCGACGGCGTGATCCCCACCGCGTACGTTCCGCAGACCAGGCGGATCATGAAGCCCGCCACAATGCAGAACACGTCCACCAGGACGACATGCTTGAGCTTGAACGTGTAGGCGATATTGAGGACGAGATAGGCAGCCACGGCCGCCATCACTGCCCACAGGCCGGCCCCTGCCGGCAGCAGCAGCGCCCCCGCAACCAGCGCGGCCACCAGCGTGCGGGCAGTGTGCAGGCTCACGCTGCCGCTTGCTATGGGACGCATCTTCTTCCTGGGGTGGCGCGCGTCGGCCTCGCGGTCGTGGTAGTCGTTGAGCACATAGACGGCGCTGGATGCCATGCAAAAGGCCACGAACGCGACACCCACGGCCGCTATCAGATCGAGGTCGCTCCAGCTCTGTCCGAACAGCAGTCCAAGCAGCACAAATCCATTCTTCAGCCATTGATGAGGACGCAACAGGCTCAGCACCGGCATCATCGGACCACCTTCCTGCCATTGAGCCAGGCGCAATCCGCAGCCTTGAGCAGCCAGGCATCGCCGCCGCTGTCTCCGTAGGCGTGCAGCTCGTAGCCACCGACAGGTCCGAAACGCGATTCCAGGCGCGCCACCTTCTCCGGCCCCCAGCAATTTGCCGTGCTGAAACGTCCGGTCAGCCGACCGTCGGCTGTTTCCAGTCCGGTGCAGAGGAGTTCAACTCCCAGGCGCCGGGCCATTTCCCCGAGATACAGGTCCGGCGAAGCGCTGACAATCACCACCCGGTGGCCTGACTGCTGGTGTGTCCGCAACCGGGCGAGCATGTCAGGCCGCAGTGCGATGCCGGGGACCCAACGGACTGCCAGCTCTTTCAGGTTGGCCTGCCTGCGGCCGCGCAACACGACGCGGCACAGGCGTTGCTTCGCGCTTTGCCTGAGGGCCATGCCGTGGTCATTGCCTCGCTTGCCGCACATGAGCAGCGCGAGGGCCGGCGACACCATGGTCAAGCCGAGCAGCAGCTTGCACAACGACACCCGCGCCAGGAACGGGATCAGCGTGTCGCGGTAGGTCAGCGTTCCGTCGAAATCGAAGGCTGCCACCACGGGCAGGGCCGGTGCGGATGGAATTTCTTGAGGCATTCTGAAACTGAGGTGAACTCAGCCGAGCAGCGGCATTGCCGTAGTGGTCGGCCAAACACTCGAAACTACGTTCAGCGATCCAATTCATCAACTCTAAGAAACGCCAGGGCAACACCGAAGCGAGAATCCCAGTCAAAAAAAGGGTGCCCGAAGGCACCCAAATCCACCCTACAACAGCAACTACAACTGCATAACTCTCCTGCCGCGCTTAGGCGACCTTTTGCTCCTTGCCATGTTCGAACTGGGCCTCTTCCGTCGAGCCCGTCAGCGCCGTGGTCGAGGACTGGCCGCCTTCGATGGTCTGCGTGACGGCGTCGAAGTAGCCGGTGCCGACTTCGCGCTGGTGCTTGACGGCGGTGAAGCCCATTTCAGCGGCGGCGAATTCCTTCTGCTGCAGCTCGACGAAGGCGCTCATCTGGCGGCGGGCGTAGCCGTGGGCCAGCTCGAACATGCCGTAGTTCAGCGCGTGGAAGCCAGCCAGCGTGATGAACTGGAACTTGTAGCCCATGGCGCCCAGCTCGCGCTGGAACTTGGCGATGGTGCCGTCGTCCAGGTTCTTCTTCCAGTTGAACGAGGGCGAGCAGTTGTAGGCCAGCAGCTTGCCCGGGAACTGGCGATGGATGGCCTCGGCGAACTTGCGGGCGTATTCCAGGTTGGGCGTGGAGGTTTCGCACCAGATCAGGTCGGCGTACGGGGCATAGGCCAGGCCGCGCGAGATGGCCTGGTCGATGCCGGCCTTGGTGCGGAAAAAGCCTTCGACGGTGCGCTCGCCGGTGATGAAGGGACGGTCGTTTTCGTCGACGTCGCTGGTCACGAGGTCGGCCGCGTCGGCGTCGGTACGGGCCAGCAGCACGGTGGGCGTGCCCATCGTGTCGGCCGCCAGGCGCGCCGACACCAGCTTGGCCACGGCCTCGCGGGTCGGGACCAGCACCTTGCCGCCCATGTGGCCGCACTTCTTGACCGAGGCCAGCTGGTCTTCGAAGTGCACGCCCGAGGCGCCGGCGTCGATCATGGCCTTCATCAACTCGAAGGCGTTCAGCACGCCGCCGAAACCGGCTTCGGCATCCGCCACGATGGGCGCGAAGTAGTCGATGTAGCCTTCTTCGCCTGGGTTCTTGCCTTCCATCCACTGGATCTGGTCGCAACGGGCAAGCGAATTGTTGATGCGGCGAACCACTTGCGGCACCGAATTGGCGGGGTACAACGACTGGTCGGGATACATTTCGCCGGCCAGGTTGGCGTCGCCGGCGACTTGCCAGCCCGACAGGTAGATCGCCTTCAGGCCGGCCTTGACCTGCTGCATGGCCTGGTTGCCGGTCAGGGCGCCCAGCGAATTCACGAAAGGCTCGCTACCACAGGCGGGTGGCGCCGCGGCGCGCCAGCGTGTGTTCCACGCCGATGGAGCCGCGCAGGCGGATGACGTCCTCGGCGCTGTAGTCGCGCTTGATGCCTTGCCAGCGGGCGTTTTCGGCCCAGTCCTTCTGCAGATTGCGGATTTCGGTTTCGCGGTGGCTCATGGTGATGCTCCTGGTCAGTGATGGGAAGACTTCAAAAGATTCGCGTCCTGCATTGCGTGAATCGTTGGACAAAGTCTATGCCTCTGCTGCGGAGCAATGTGGGCTTATGTCTTATACAAGACGAAAAATATTATTCTTATAAATCAATAGACTACAAATTCAATTTCGTATTGCGAAACGCAATTATCATCTGTGAAATGGGTTCCCGCTGCTGCGCAGCAGGGGCTTTCACATGACGAAGGTTACATTTCACGATATGGAAAATCAGGCTTTTTTGCCAGCGCCTACAATGCGTCCATTCTTCAAGTTTCCGATGACTCCGCTATGACGCTGTCCCACGGCCCGTTGGGCCAGAGCGTGGCCTACGCCTCGCAATACGACCCCTCGCTGCTCTTCCCCATCGCCCGGTCGCACAACCGCGCAGCGCTGAACCTGGAAGCGGGCAAGCTGCCCTTCACCGGCGTGGACCTGTGGAATGCCTACGAGCTGTCCTGGCTGGACGCCAAGGGCAAGCCGCGGGTGGCCATGGCCACCTTCTCGGTGCCGGCCGACAGCCCCAACATCATCGAGTCCAAGTCCTTCAAGCTCTATCTGAACTCGTTCAACCAGACCCGTCTGGTCAATTCGGCCGCCTTGCGCGGCCGCCTGGAACGCGACTTGAGCGCCGCCGCAGGCGCGCCGGTGGGGCTGGATTTCTTCCTGCCGCAGCGTTTCTCCGAACTGCAGATGGGCGAAATGGACGGCATCTATATAGACAAGCTGGACATCGAGATCGACACCTACGAGCCCGCGCCCGAAGTGTTGCGCACCCGCCCGGGCGAGGTGGTCGAGGAAACGCTGGCCTCGCGCCTGTTGAAGTCGAACTGCCCCGTGACGGGCCAGCCCGACTGGGCCAGCGTACAGATCCGCTACCGCGGCGCGCCCATAGACCGCGAGTCGCTGCTGCGCTATGTGGTGTCGTTCCGCCAGCACGCGGAATTCCACGAGCATTGCGTCGAGCGCATCTTCAGCGACATCATGCAGGCCTGCCGGCCGGAGCAACTGACGGTCTACGCACGCTACACGCGCCGCGGCGGACTGGACATCAACCCGTGGCGCAGCAACTTCGAAGCCGGGCCGCCGCCGGACGTGCGCACCGTCCGCCAGTAGGCGACCCGCCTACTTCACAAAGGGCTCGGGCCGGGGCGTGTCGTCCTCCGACGGCGGCAGCAGCGGATACTGGAAGGCCGGCTGATCGCCCGTCAGGGTCTTCAGGAACGCCACGATCTGCGCATTCTCGTCCGGCGTGAAGGTCCGGCCCAGCTGCAAGCGGCCCATCACATCCACGGCCTGCGTCAGCGTGGCTGCCTCGCCGTCATGGAAGTACGGATAGGTCAGCGCCACGTTGCGCAGCGTCGGCACCTTGAAGTTGAAGCGGTCGGCGTCCTTGCCGGTCACCGCCGCGCGGCCTTCAGCCTTGTTCTCGGTGACGTAGGGCGTGACCAGACCCATTTTCTGGAACGAGTTGCCGCCCACCGCCACGCCGTTGTGGCAGGCCACGCACCCGCTGTTCTTGAACAGTTCATAGCCCGCCAGCTCGCGCACGGTCAGCGCCTTCTGGTCACCGCGCAGCCACTGGTCGAAGCGCGAGTTGGGCGTCACCAGCGTTTCCTCGAACGCCGCCAAGGCGCCGGTGACCTCTTCGATCGTGATGTCGTCCTTGCCGAAGACCTGCTTGAATTCGGCCCGGTAGCCGGGGATGGAGTTCAGCACCTGCACCGCCAGTTCGTGGGTGGAGGCCATTTCCATGGGGTTGGCGATGGGGCCGCCCGCCTGCTCGCGCAGATCCTTGGCGCGGCCGTCCCAGAACTGGGCGATGCTCAGGCTGGAATTGAGCACCGTGGGCGAATTGATCGAGCCCTGTTGCCACTTGTGGCCGATCGATGCCTTGAGATTGTCCGAGCCGCCCATGCCCAGGTTGTGGCAGGAATTACAGGAAATCGCACCTGAGCGCGAGAGGCGTGGGTCGAAGAAAAGCTTCTTGCCCAACTCGACCTTGGCCGGCTCCTTGATGACCGCCGGCTCGACCGGCTGTATCGGTTCCTGCGAGGCCGCACTGGCCAGGCCGATCCAACTGCTCAAGGCGACCCCTGCCGCCAGCAACGCGCTTGCCCTTCTCATTTGCTTCTCCTGAGTAATGACCACTTCACTGACGAGGTCATTACATCAGAGAGACGCCGCATCAACCTTGCGTAGGGTCAAACCGCCGGGGCGCGGGCCCCGGGGCCCGGGGTCCCGGCCTCACTGTCCCCGGTCCCGGGACCCGGGACCCGGAAAGGCGGGGATTGCGGCGTCTGGGCGGGCGCTGGCGAGACCGTTTCGGCCGCAGCAGCACCGCGGTTGCTGTTGCCCTCCCGGGTCCCGGG
>LNAP01024080.1_pt1 | contig 10109 bp, 12 predicted proteins | sample 602601 | NCBI WGS metagenome assembly LNAP01 (sample SAMN02440304, study PRJNA202911) | soil metagenome | biome: Subtropical and temperate rainforests or woodlands; isolation source: soil samples (1 kg each in a 20% v/v slurry with milli Q water) were... ...
CTGGCCGAGGCCGGCCAATCGCATCGACGCCGGCCTCGGCCAGGTCAATCTCGGCTACCACACGCATCGCTACACGCAGCCCTGCGAGCTGCTGGACCCGTACCGCAACCTCGCCATCGCTGCGGAAATCCTGCGCGAACAGCACACGCCGGGCGAGGACTGGCTGCTTGCCATCGGCCGCTACCACCGGCCCGCCGGCGGGGCACCCGCGGCGCGCTACCGGCGCAGTGTGCATCGGCACCTGACCCGCGTGCTCGACCCCGGCGTTCCCGTTCCAACCTTCCAGGCCACCACGCCATGAACCACACCGTCCTCATCGCCGCCATCGGGCTGCTGTCCACGACCACCATCTTCGCCCAGACCGTCTCCGGGCCGCTGATCGTCGTCGAAGACCGCGGCGGCGACTCCGCGCTGCCGTACTACCAGTCGCTGAATCCTCAGCCGGATCAGGCCACGCCGCCGGCCCCGATGCCGACCCCTCGCGCGGGCAACACGGCCGACGCCGAAGCCGCCATGCTGCCGGTGCGCTCGACACAACTCTCGCCGGGCCAGGTGCAGCGCCGCGTCATCCGGGCGCCGGGCCTGACGGCGCTGTTCCTGATCGGCGACGACGAGCGTTCGCGCGCCTGGCTGCGGCAGCGGCAGGCGGCGCTGCGAGAGCTGCAGGCCGTGGGCCTGGTGGTCAACGTGGAGTCGATGGCTGCGCTGACGGCGCTGCGCAGGCTGGCGCCCGGCCTGATCCTGTCGCCGGCCTCCGGCGATGACCTGGCCCAGCGCCTGGGCCTGCGCCACTACCCGGTGCTCATCACGGCCACCGGTGTCGAGCAGTAGGTGCGCAAATGGCCCAACCGCATGCGGTCGAGGTCTTGCTGCGGCCAGCGGTGGAGCTTTATACCGTGGCGGTCTGCACCGGCGCCGCGATTCTGTGCCTGGTGGCACCGTGGTCGCTCGCGCTGAACCCGCTGCTTGGCCTGGGCTCGGCGCTGGCCTTCCTGACCTTCGGCGCGATTCGCCTGCGCGATGCCTGGGCGATCCTGCGCTATCGCCGCAACATCCGCCGCCTGCCGCGCTACGTGATGACCAGCCGCGACGTGCCGGTGAGTCAGCAACGGCTGTTCGTCGGCCAGGGCTTTCGCTGGGAACAGCGGCACACGCACCGGCTGATGCAGACCTATCGGCCGGAGTTCCGCCGCTACGTCGAGCCGACGGCGATCTACCGGGCCGCCCGGCGGCTGGAGGAGCGGCTTGAGTTCGCGCCGTTTCCCGTCTCGACGCTGGCGCGCGCGTTGGCCTGGGACAGCCCGCTCAACCCGGCGCGACCACTGCCGCCGGTCGGCGGACTGCCACGCCTGCATGGCATCGAGCCGCACGAGGTCGACGTCACCCTGCCGCTGGGCGAGCGCGTCGGCCACAGCCTGGTGCTGGGCACCACGCGCGTGGGCAAGACGCGGCTGGCCGAGCTGTTCATCACCCAGGACATCCGCCGCAAGGTCCGCGGCGAGCACGAGGTGGTGATCGTCTTCGACCCCAAGGGCGATGCGGACCTGTTGAAGCGCATGTACGTCGAGGCCAAGCGCGCCGGGCGCGAAGGCGAGTTCTACGTGTTCCATCTGGGCTGGCCGGACATCTCGGCGCGCTACAACGCCGTGGGCCGGTTCGGACGGATCTCCGAGGTGGCCACGCGCATCGCCGGGCAGCTCTCCGGCGAAGGCAACAGCGCCGCGTTCCGCGAATTCGCCTGGCGCTTCGTCAACATCATCGCGCGCGCCCTGGTCGAGCTGGGGCAGCGGCCGGACTACCTGCTGATCCAGCGCCACGTCATCAACATCGACGCGCTGTTCATCGAGTACGCCCAGCACTATTTCGCCAAAAACGAGCCGAAGGCCTGGGAGGTCATCGTCCAGCTCGAAGGCAGGCTCAACGACAAGAACATCCCGCGCAACATGATCGGGCGCGAGAAGCGCGTGGTGGCCCTTGAACAGTACCTGTCCCAGGTGCGCGTCTACGACCCCGTGCTCGACGGCCTGCGCAGCGCCGTGCGTTACGACCGGACCTACTTCGACAAGATCGTCGCTTCGCTGCTGCCGCTGCTGGAGAAGCTGACCACCGGCAAGATCGCGCAACTGCTCGCGCCGAACTATTCCGACCTGTCCGACCCGCGGCCGATCTTCGACTGGATGCAGGTCATCCGCAAACGCGCGGTGGTCTATGTGGGGCTGGATGCGCTGTCCGATGCGGAGGTGGCCGCGGCGGTGGGCAACTCCATGTTCTCCGACCTCGTCTCCGTCGCCGGCCACATCTACAAGTTCGGCATCGACGACGGGCTACCCGGCGCCGCGGCGGGCGCCAAGATTCCGATCAACGTCCACGCCGACGAATTCAATGAACTCATGGGCGAAGAGTTCATTCCGATGGTCAACAAGGGCGGCGGGGCGGGCGTGCAGGTGACGGCCTACACGCAGACGCTCAGCGACATCGAGGCGCGCATCGGCAACCGTGCCAAGGCCGGCCAGGTGGTCGGCAACTTCAACAATCTGTTCATTCTGCGCGTGCGCGAAACCACCACCGCCGAACTGCTGACGCGACAATTGCCCAAGGTCGAGGTGTACGCCACGGCACTGATGAGCGGCGCCACCGACAGCTCCGACCCGCACGGCAATACCGCCTTCACGTCCAACACCCAGGACCGCATCAGCAGCAACAGCGTGCCGCTGATCGAGCCCGCGCATGTGGTGACGCTGCCCAAGGGGCAGTGCTTCGCGCTGACCGAGGGCGGCAACCTCTGGAAAGTCCGCATGCCGCTGCCGGCACCCGACCCCGACGAAGCCATGCCGAAGGATCTGCAGGAGCTGGCCGGCTACATGCGGCAGCACTACGTCGAGGCGGGAGACTGGTGGGAGAACCAGGGCATCCCCGGCCTGCAGGACGAGGCGCTGCCCGACGACCTGCTGGACGACTTCAGGCAGATGGCCGCCGCCGACGAGGCCGAAGCATGAGCGATCCGGCCGTCGCGGCCCAGCGTCAGCAGCAACGACAGCAGGGGCTGATCGCCGGCCTGGTCACGCTGCCGTTCCGCTTCTTCGGCGTGCTGTGCGGCGCGCTGCTGCTCTGCATCCTGATCGAATGCGTCGGCCTGCACTTCTTCTGGCCCGATCAGGGCTGGCGCCACGCGCAGGGCATGCTGCACTACGAGCTGGATCAGCTTTCCACGCATTTCACGCGCAGCGCACTGGTGCAGGAGCCGGGGCGCACCGCGCACCGGCTGGTCGAGCAGGGCTACGACTGGCTGTTCGTGAAGAGCGGCCTGCTGGACTGGATACGCGATGCCTCGGCGCAGGCCAGCGCCGGCAGCCATCGCCCGAGCAAGGATCTCCGCTACTACATCGGCTTGGTCTACGTGAACGTGGAGAGCTACCTGATCGCGGCGGCCTACACGACGCTGGTCTTCCTCGTGCGGCTGCTGGTGCTGTGCCTGACCCTGCCTGATGGCCGCCTTCGTCGGGCTGGTGGACGGCCTGGTGCGCCGGGATGTGCGCCGCTTCGGCGCGGGACGCGAGTCGGGGTTCATCTATCACCGCGCCCGGGCCAGCCTGACCCCGCTGGCCGTGCTGCCGTGGGTGACTTACCTGGCACTGCCGGTCAGCGTAAACCCGCTGCTGATCCTGCTGCCCAGCGCGGCACTGCTCGGCGTGGCGGTGTGCATTGCGGCGGCGACGTTCAAGAAGTATCTGTAGCTGCAGCCCTGTGCCACGTCAGATGAACGATGCCGTAGTTTCAGTTCACGGCTTCGTCAAGTACGTCAGCATTGGCGTGAACGAATACGTTTCAAGTAATCTTCTTCTGCCTGTCTCGCAGAGACGCGGCCCAGTCCTTCAAAGCCTGGATGTCCTGGAAGAGATCAGCAGGTGGTGGCGGCGCGGCATTCCTACCGCTGGATGGATCGTGTGCGTCAACAATGTCGCAGCACTTCTTGAATCCGGCTGCGAAGGCATCGCAGCCAGCTTCGGTGAGCGCACTGACCTTCTTCAGGTCCTTGGCGTTGATGTAATCCCTGTGGCGTTGAATAACGCGGACGAAAGCGATGTCCTCCAGGCCTCGCTCCCATGTGGCGCGCAGCGCGTTGTAGAGCTTTGCCACCTCGACCGCGTACTCGTCTTCCTGGTTGTTGTCATGCAGCAGCTTTGCCGCACGTGCCGCCTTCTCCAGCTTGTCGATGCGATCTTCGACGCTCTGGGCCTTCCAGGGCAAGCCGTCGGCCACCATACCGGCTCCCGCGGCGCCACGACTGAGCGTCGTGAGCCGCACTGCCCGCCCGGTCTTCGTCGCGTGGTCATTCAGATCGTTCACGAACACCAGATCATGCGTGAAGACGATGACCTGACGGTTCTCCGCTTCGTCCACGAGACGCTTGGCCACCTGCCCACGCCAGCGATGGTCCAACGAGGACACCGGGTCATCGAAGACCAGAGCAGAGCGGTGCATTGCGGTGGCAAGCTCGGTCATGAAGGCGGCCAGCGCCACGCAGGTCTTTTCCCCTTCGCTCAGGATTTCGTGGACCTTGGCATCCGGCTTGGCGAAGAGGCGCACCTGATACTGCGGTGAGCCGTACTTGCCGCCGGAGCGCACGATTTCGACGCGAACCAAGCCTGACGATCTCTTCCTGAAATCTGTCGCGCAGGCGAGGCGTAATCACGGTGTCGGCAATGTCATTGCCCATCTTGGTGATGGTGTTAGTCGCCGTGTCGCCCGCACACTCGGTCAGAAACCGGATGGTCTTCAGTCGCTGGATTTCGTCAGTGACGACCGGCAGCATGCCGGCGAGCAGCGCCCGGTCGCTCAGCTCGGCGAAATCGGTTTCGAGCTTCTTGCGTTCATCCGCGTCAGCGGACTTGCGCAGCTCCGCGGCGTAGTTGCGGATCGTGGTCTGAAGCTGGCTGAGATCAGCCAGCGGCGACAGTGGAACGGGCGGCAGCTGTACCTCGCCGTTTCCGCCCAGGGCTTTGAGCAGAACGTGGCGCCGCAGCCGGGCTGCGGCGATGAAGCGGCGCGTCTGCTGCTGCAGCACCTCATTCTGGAGGCGCAGCTCGTCAAGACTGGCCTTCACCGCCCGCGTGCCGATTGCCCCGGCAGCTATGGTCTGACGTGCGGTCTGAGCTGCCTTCTCTGCCTCGCGTGCCAGCTGTTCCGTGTCCTTCTGGATGAAGTCCTCGAAGCGCGCCATCCGTGCACGTGCCTCAGCTTCCAATGGCTGCTGGCAAAGCATGCAATACGCGTCTTCGGCCAACGGCGGAAACGGCTGTCCTGGGTATGCGATCTCCGTCGAGTAGCGTCGGGCAGAATCCCAAAGCGCCCGCCATGTCTCGCCGCCGACGCCGGCAAGGGGTTCGCCCGTGAAGGCCTTCTCCGCGGCAAGACGTGCAGCGTCCCGTTTCGACCGTGCGTCCTTGGCGAGGGCAGCGGCTGCCAGCAACTCCTCATCGGTGGTTCTGGCTGCAACGCTGTTCACCACGGTAATCAGCCGCATGACGTTGTCGGCTTTGACGGTCTGTTCCGCCGCCGCCTTGGTCGGATTCTTCGACAGATCTTCCCGCAGACGCTCAAGACGGGCGCTTTCGTCTGCCGAGAGCGCCGCCAGGGCTTCGATCTTCTTTACATCAGTATTGGCGTTCAGCGCGGCAAGCGCCTTCCCCACGGCCGTGGTGGCCTTCCAGGTCGGCGCCGCAAAGATTGGATTGCGGGCCTTCTCAAGCTGCTTCTGCTCACCTGCGAGGGCATCCTTCACCGCCTGGCAGGCTGCAGCAAGCTCATCCGGTACGTCCAGGCCAAAGGGCCGGAATGCGACTTCGTTCTTCTCGCGGATATGCACTGAGGCGCAGTCGCTATCGAACACGCTCACTGCAGACAACGTTGCATGCGGATTTGCGTCGTTCTGCCACTGCTCGACCGGCTGCGGCACACCGCCGACCCCGTACGCGATGTTCGCGCCGACGTGCTTCGGGGGCTGATCGGCATACACATTGGGTTCGATTTTTCCGGCATGCCTTGCACGACATGCGCGCTTCAGGATGCGTGCGTAGCCGGACTTGCCCGCACCGTTGTCGCCGTAGAAGATCGTAATTCCATTCGGCTCTAAGCCGAGGGTCTGGCCGACGGCAAGGTTGTTCACGCCGGTCACGTCGGTGATCGACAGAAGCGATACCGCAGCGGTCTGACCGGGGTTGGCCGGAAGGTGGGCCTTCTCCAGCGGTACCGCTTTCAGCGCGCCTACGGGTGCACCTTTGCCCTGTTTGCAAAGGTCCACGAGTTCGCCGATATCGGCGTCCGTCAGACGGCCGTTTGCGATGATGCGGCGCAGGGCGTCACGCTGCCAGAGAGGACGATCCCTTGACCGGTCCAGAATCGTCTCCAGGACCGTTTTTTGCGGTGCGGCGGGTTTCTGCATTTCTTGTTCCCCTTTCCTGTATGTTCATCATGCCCGTGAAGCGGTGATTTCCCGCCGCCTGGGTGCCTTGCCGGAATCGCTTTTGCTCACCGAAGTCGATCAAGGGCTTGATGTGGCTGCACGCATCGAGCGCCCCCTCGATATCAGCCTTCCGATTCAGGACATTCCCGTTGAACGCGGTGAAGTCCTGTTTGAGCAACAAGCGAATGCCCTCGCAAAATGGCAGCGCATCCTCCTGCTTGAATTGCTCAGACTCCTTCAACTTGGTTTGCAGCAGGTACAGCGTCTCCGATGGCGCGTGGTAGTGGATCGCGTCGATGCCCTTGTCGTTGAAGTCGTCCACGACCGAAGCTGCGGCCGCCTGCGGCGTGATATCGAGCAGCTTGTGTAGCACGAAAGCGCTGAAGGCGCGGGAAAGCTGCTTCGCTGCCTGATCCGTGGGATTGGCGTTGCCTAGCGCGGTTGATGGCCGGTTCGACCTGGGAATCCGGTCATGCCGTAGTTCCCATTCCCTGCGGCGCAAAGCGAGAGCGCGGCACAGCATCTGGCCATCCGCATAAACGGGGAATGGCACGATGGGACAGACCAACCGCCGCGCATCCGCATGGCCTTCGCTGGCCGTGCTGCTGGCCGTGTCGCTCTCGGCCCAGCAACCCGCCATCGCCGACGACACCCCGGAGCGTGAGCAGCTCGCCGCGCTCGCGCGCCAGCTCGACCTGATCGACCGCCTGGTCGAGCACGCCACCACCACCGCGCCGCAGGCGCGCGCCCGCTATCACTTCGACTATGCCCGATTGCGCGCCGACCTGACGCGCGTTCGCACCGGCCTGCAGGACTACCTCGTGCCCCAGCGCGCCCAGCCGCGCGATCCCGTCCCGCTGGCCGGCGATTACGTCCGCCGTGAGCGCGCCGACGACGAGGAGCCGTCGCCATGACGCCCTCTGCCGATCAGGTCGCCGCCTTCCAGGCCAACGGCGGCTTTGCGCCTTCGGCCGTCTCCGCCGTGGTGCTGGGCTTCGTGTTCGCCGTGTTGCTGCTGTGGGGCGTGTGGGCCGTGCGCACCGCCTATGTCGGCTGGGCCGAGCATCGCATCACCGAACGTCAGTTCCTCGCCGTCGTCGTGCGCTTCGTGGCGATGTACCTGGTGCTGGCCTTCTTCCTCCTGTCCTGACCGCCACGAAGGGCCATACGCCATGAACACGCCACCGACATCCCATCGCATTCCGTCCCGTATCGCCGCACCGCTGCTGCCGCTGGCGCTCGCGGGCCTGCCGCTGTCGGCCTTCGCGCAGGGCCTGCCGACCATGGAAGACCCATCGCGCGGCCAGGGCAGCGGCATCGCAGAACTACGGCTACGACATCGTGCTGCTGATCGCGCTGCTCGTGGTCGCCTCGATGTTCATCGGTGTCTGCTATCACGCCTACACACGCTACTCGGAGATCCACACCGGCCGCGCCACCTGGGGCCAGTTCGGCCTGACGGTCGCCGTGGGCGCGATCCTGTTGGTGGTCGGCATCTGGCTGCTCACCAAAGCCACCGGCGTGCTGTAAGGGCGGCAAGCGATGGCCGATCCTTCGGAGACCCCGCGCGACACGCTGGTGACCTTCCTGCCGCACCGGCTGAACCGCCAGCCGGTGGTCGTGCGCGGGCTGACCGCCGATGAGTTGTGGATCTGCGCCGGCCTGTCTGCCGCAGCCGGGTTCGCGCTCGGCCTGCCGCTGGCCTGGCTCACGCACAGCATCGCCATGGTGCCCACGCTGATCGTCGCCGGCATCGCGCTGGGCGTTTTCGTCGGCGGCGGCTTCCTGCGCGCGCAGAAGCGCGGTCGGCCCGACACCTGGCTGTACCGGCAGCTCCAGTGGCGGCTGGCCTTGCGGAATCCGGCGCTGGCAGCGCTCCTGGGCGGCCAGCGCCTCGTCACCCGCTCGGGCTACTGGACGACCCGGCGCAATGCCGATCGAGGTGCGCCATGAGTCGTTTCAAGAACGAGGTTGCGCATCTGCAGGCGCACGTGAAGACGCTGCGCTTGGGCGCCGGCGCGCTGTTCGCGGTGGCGCTGCTGCTCGGCTTCGGTTGGTGGAGTGCGCCGAAGAGTCTGACCATCCATGTGCCGCCGGACCTGCGCTCGGGCAGCACGCGCAAGTGGTGGGACGTGCCGCCCGAGAGCGTGTATGCCTTCTCGTTCTACATCTGGCAGCAGGTGCAGCGCTGGCCCACGAACGGCGAAGAAGACTATCCACGCAACCTGCGCGCGCTGTCGGCCTACCTGACGCCGAGCTGCCGGGCCTTCCTGCAGCAGGACTACGAGTACCGGCGCGCCAGTGGCGAGCTGCGTCGGCGCGTGCGCGGCATCTACGAGATTCCCGGCCGCGGCTACGGCGACGATCCGGCCACGCGCGTCAAGGTGGTTTCCGGCCGCGATTGGATCGTCACGCTGGACGTGAGCGCGGACGAATACTACGGCTCCGAGCAGGTCAAGCGCGCCCTGGTGCGCTACCCCATCAAGGTCGTCCGGCTGGACATCGATCCCGAGCGCAACCCCTTTGGCCTGGCGCTGGACTGCTACGCCGGCGCACCCCAGCGCATCGAACCGCCGCCGACGCCGACCCGGGCCGGTGCGCCCGCCAACGCATCCGGCCGCCTGCAGGGAGGCTCCCCATGAAATCCGTCGCCTCGTCGGCCCTGGCCGGCGTCCTGCTGATCCTCGGTTTCGTGCCGGCCAGCCAGGCCGTGGAAATCCTGCGCTGGGAACGCCTGCCGCTGGCGGTGCCGCTGGTGGTCGGCCAGGAGCGGGTGATCTTCATCGACCGCAACGTGCGTGTCGGCGTACCGGACAGCGCGGCCGCGCACCTGCGGGTGCAGAGCGCGGGCGGCGCGATCTACCTGCGGGCCAGCGAGCCGCTGCCGCCGACGCGACTGCAGTTGCAGGACGTGGAGTCCGGCGCGTTCATTCTCCTCGACATCGCCGCCGAACTAGCGCAGGACGGCCAGGCGCCACTGGAGCCGGTGCGCATCGTGGCAGCGGAAGCCCCCGCGAAGCGCTACGGCGGCAGTGCAGCAAGCGGTGCGGACGAGCGGGCCGATGGGCCCGCAGACGAATCCGTTCCCCGGCGCGAAACGCCGGTGCCGGTCGTGCTGACGCGTCATGCCGCACAGAACCTGTACGCGCCGCTGCGCACCGTCGAGCCGGTCGCCGGCATCGGGCGCGTGAACCTGCGCCGCGACCTCGCGCTGGACACCTTGCTGCCGACGCTGCCGGTGCACGCGCGGGCGCTGGCCGCGTGGCGCCTGGAAGACCAATGGGTGACGGCCGTGCGACTGACCAACACGGCCGCGCGCTGGCTCGACCTCGACCCGCGCGCCCTGCAGGGGAACTTCGTGGCGGCGACCTTCCAGCATCCGAACCTGGGGCCGGCCGGTACCCCGTCCGACACCACGGTGCTCTATCTGGTCACGCGCGGCCACGGCCTGGCCGAGTCGCTGCTGCCGGCGCTGAGCCCGATCGACGCCAGCGTGAACCTGCCGCCGGCCGCCGCGGCCGGCTCGACCGGAGGAGCGCGCGATGAAGAGTAATCCGCTGCTCAAGTGGCTGCTGATCCCGATGGCGCTGCTGCTGGTGTTCGTCGGCATCAAGCTGTTCTCCGGCGCCCCCGGCGGCCAGCCCGC
>LNAP01013067.1_pt1 | contig 10108 bp, 9 predicted proteins | sample 602601 | NCBI WGS metagenome assembly LNAP01 (sample SAMN02440304, study PRJNA202911) | soil metagenome | biome: Subtropical and temperate rainforests or woodlands; isolation source: soil samples (1 kg each in a 20% v/v slurry with milli Q water) were... ...
AGGTGTTCAAAATATCTCCATCGTGCGGGCCTGATACCTTTTAACGCCCGAACATACTACGCATGCCCGTATAGCAGCTACCTATACCGTGCATCATACTGCCGTGCATTACCCACATCCCGGCGAAGGCCAGTACGGCAATGAGGCCTATGACAGCAAAGAGAATCAGGAGGATATCGAATATCGACCCTTTACTCGCTGGCATGATCATTCCTTTGATTAGCGGCGATTGCAACGAAGGTCATCATAATGTTTGCCCATTCTTGGCAATTTGCTTCCAGGTTTGCCCCAGATCTTCGGAAAGATAGACGCTGCGCTCGAAGGTGGCTATGGCTATCTGGTTTTGTGTAATCGGATTTTGAGCCATGTAGGCAACGGCATCCTTCGCCATGGGAGGCAACGGAATGTCTTGTGTTTCTTTGCCGTTTTGCCAAGTGATACGTGTCAGGGCCGGTTTGCCCGCATAGTGGCTGTACCAGAGGTGGGATCCATCCAGATCAAACTCTATCGCCAGGACTTGCTCACCGCCTCGTAATAACTGAAAATGGTTGGCGCCATCCTCGGAAATATACAAGCCCTTGTCCGTACCCGCAGCCACCACCTTGGGATGAGTGGGGTGAGCGGCCAGGGTGTTGATCGCACCCGTCAAACCGTCGCCTTCTGCTGCGGTCCATTGCGCCCCATCCGTTTGCGTCACATAAATACCAGGCCGCGTCATTCGGTCATTCGAGCTCTTATTGAGTACATAGATCGTGTTCGTGCCGTAGCTGGCTGCCAACGTGTGGAAATCGGACTGCCCTTCGAAGCCGAGTTTTTTCCAGGTATGCCCCCCATCCTGGCTTTTGATCAAGCCAAACGGATTGACCAGGTTTGTTCCCGGCGCCGGATGGCCGCTGCTATAGAGTGCGTCGCGTGTCGCCGAAAAGCCCATGAAATCATGAGGCGGCCCATCGGCTGTGGACCAATGCCCCTGGCTGTAAATGGCCAGTCCCCTATGGCTTGGAATGAATATCTTGGTGCCGTCCGCACTGTACGAGAGGCCGTGGACATGCATCAGTTGGACCGTGACGGCGGATTGGCTGGCCGCGTTGGCGGGCTGCGGGAATCCATATGTGAGCGTCATGACGGCAACAGCCTGTGTGATGACGGCTAGTAACTGACCCGTTCGGGCTTTCATACTCTTTTTTATCATTTCAAGATACCTGTAGATGGGCGTATGCACTCGCCTCTGCGGGAGCACGTTAAACCCTCCTCCCATGGGAAGGTCAAGAAAATGATGAACGCCTAGAGGATGTTTGTGGTTATAGACAAGATCGCTCGACCCTTGTCAATTTATTGTCGCACAGTGTAGCGTACGTACCCTGTCACAATCGATTCCGTTTGGCTTAGCCATACCGCCATCTGACAGTGTTCTCACTTCATTTTTGCTGCGGATGTTTTTCCGCCTCTATCGACTCTGACTCTTTTCTTTTGTCTTAGCCAAATTTGGAGCCGATCGAGATACAGATAGATCACCGGAGTTGTGTAGAGTGTGAGCAACTGACTGAGTGCAAGCCCCCCGACCATGGCGTAACCGAGCGGCCTGCGCAGCTCCGACCCGGTACCCGTTCCAAACGCTAGCGGGACGCCGGCGAGGAGCGCGGCGGCCGTCGTCATCAGAATCGGGCGAAAGCGCAAGAGACAGGCTTCGCGGATAGCTTCCAGCGGCGACAGGTGGCGGTCGCGCTGAGCCACGATGGCGAAATCCACCAGCATAATGCCGTTCTTTTTGACGATGCCGATCAAGAGAAGGATTCCGATGATGCCCATCACGGACAGGTCCATATGCCCTGCGCGCAGCGCAAGCAGTGCGCCAATCCCGGCCGACGGCAGCGTCGAGAGAATTGTCAGCGGGTGAATGAAGCTCTCGTAGAGTATCCCAAGGATCATGTATACGACGACAAGCGCCGCAATGATCAGAATCGGTGTACTCGCTAACGAGGCCTGGAACGCTTGCGCATTGCCCTGAAAAGTGCCGGTGACTGAGCCCGGCATGCCGATCTCTTCCGCCGCCCGATTGATGGCGCCGACAGCTTGGCCGAGCGCGACGCCTGGTCGTAGATTGAATGAAAGTGTAACCGCCGGGAACTGACCTTGATGGGTCACCGATAGTGGCCCCACGCTACTCGAGTCTATGGTCACAAGGGCCGACATCGGAACTGCGGCATTAGTCAACGGCGACTTGAGATAAATGCGATCAAGGGATGAAAAATCGCGTTGAAGCTCCGGCAGCAGTTCGAGGATAATTGAGTAAGTGTTGAGTTGGGTGAAATATTGCGTGATCCGCCGTTGACCGTATGCGTCGTTTAGGGTGTCGTCGATCAGCTGGGGCGAAATTCCGAAGCGGGAAGCTTGGTCACGATTGATGGTGACCTTGATCTGTGGTGCATCACTGAGAAGATCTGTTGCTACATCGGCGAGTTGCGGCAGCGTCCTCATTTTTTCGAGCATCTTCTGCGACCAATCGCTCAACTCGGCGACATCGACACTCTGTAGCGTGTACTGAAAACTTCCGCGAGAACTCCGACCGCCCACGGTGATGTCCTGCGTCGGGGACGGAAACAGAGTTGCTCCCTGAACCCTGGCAATCTTCGGTCGCAGCCGATCGATGATCTCTGAGGCGGTCAGCGTCCGCTCGTCACGCGGCCTGAGGGCAATGAAAAATCGCGCGGTATTCCCCGTTTGGGCGAACCCGTCGCCGCCGGTAGTGGCCATCCATGAGACGAACGCCTCGACGTCCGGATCCTCGCGGATCACTTCGCCGAGCATCTGCTGCAACCGCATCATCTCGGGGGGCGATACTCCTTGCGCCGCTTCGGCCGGACCCGAAATTATACCGGTGTCTTGAATAGGAAAGAATCCTTTCGGTATTTGAAGCGCCATGATGATGGTTAGCGCAATTGTGGCGACAAATACGCCGAGCGTAATTGCTTGATGGCGCAGGACCACATCGAGCGTGCGCCGATAGGCAGATAGCACGGCGTCGAAACCGGCTTCGACAATGTGATAGAGACGCCCGTGCCGCTCCGCTTTCCGCCGCATGAAACGAGAGCAGAGCATCGGGGCGAGCGTGAGCGACACCAGCGCCGAGACCGTGATCGAAGCGGTCACTGTCAGAGCAAACTCCCGGAACAAACGGCCGACGATGCCGCCCATGAGCAGCAACGGAATGAAGACCGCGATCAGTGACAAACTGATCGACAACACGGTAAAGACGATTTCGCGGGATCCGCTGAGTGCTGCCTCGAACGGCGGCACGCCGTCCTCAATATGCCGATGGATATTCTCGACCACAATAATGGCGTCATCAACGACGAAGCCAATGGCAATGGTGAGTCCCATGAGGGAAATATTGTTGAGACTGAAGCCGAGTACGTACATCACGGCAAACGAACCGAGCAATGCCAGCACCACGGTGATGCTCGGTATCAGTGTTGCCCAAAGGTTGCGAAGAAAGAGCAGAATCACCAACACGACGAGGCCGACGGTGAGCGCGAGCGTGAATTCAACGTCGTGGACGGAAGCACGGATGGTGACCGTGCGGTCAAGAACTGTCTCAACAGTAATAGCAGGAGGGAAGTTGGCGGTAAGCTTGGGCAGCAGTGCCTTGACCCGGTCCACAGTATCGATGACGTTGGCGCCGGGTTGCTTATTTATTGTCAGGACAATGCTGGGGACGTTGTTTGCAAACGCTGCAGCGTTCCTGTCAGCTGCAGCAAAGACCGCACGACCGATATCACGGACTCGGACCGGTGCGCTGTCTCGATAGGCGATCACGACGTCGTCGAACTCTTCGGCTTGGGTGATCTGGTCGTTGGCGGTGATCGCGAAGCTCGTCTTTGCGGTATTGAGTACTCCTTTGGCGGCGTTCGCCGTGGCGCTCACAGCCGCGCCTCGCACATCCTCAAGAGTCAGTCCGCGGGAGGCGAGTTTTGCCGGATCGACTTGAATACGGATCGACTGCTTCTGCTCACCAACAATCGAAACCCGAGCGACGCCTGGCACTTGCGAAATCTGCTGAGCGAGAAAATTATCCGCATATTCGTTGACCACAGTTAGCGGCAATGTTTCTGAGTGTAACGCCAGCATGAGGATCGGCGCATCAGCTGGATTGAGCTTTTTATACGTTGGGGGCGTGGTCAGTGATTCCGGGAGTGCCCTGCTGGCAGCCGTGATCGCCGCTTGCACGTCCTGCGCTGCCGAGTCGATGTTGCGATCGAGGTCGAACTGAATCGTGATCGATGTGGCACCTAACGCGCTGAACGACGTCATTTGGGTCACGCCGCTGATCTGCCCAAACTGGCGCTCGAGTGGCGTCGCAACCGACGAGGCCATGGTCTCCGGACTCGCGCCATCGAGTGTCGCGGAGACGACAATAGTTGGAAAGTCGACCTGCGGCAGGGGAGCGACCGGTAAGAGTGGAAACGCAGCAACGCCAAAGAGCGCTAAAGCCACCATCAGTAGCGTCGTCGCGACCGGCCGCGCAATGAACGGTGCAGAGAGATTCATTTGCCTCCCTCGACGCCCGGCAATGGCCGTGACGTAACCGTCACCAGTGCGTTGCGCTTCAGCTTGTATTGCCCGTCCGTCACAACGCGTTCGCCGTCGCCAAGGCCCGAAATGATTACTGTAAGATCGCCAGCCGTCGGCCCGGTCTTGATTTGCCGGGGCTCAGCCGTATCTTTCGGCGTCACAATCCACACGAACAAGCCCTGTGGGCCGCGTTGCACCGCCGTAGATGGAACGACGAGCACATCGCTGAGCGTCTCGATCAACAAGCGCGCATTAACAAATGCGCCTGGCCATAGTTTTTCGTCATCATTGGCGAAGATAGCCTTTAGACGTATGGTATCGGTGGTTTTGTCTATTGCATTGTCGACGAGAAGGAGCTGTCCGCTGCTCAGAGCGCGGCGATTGTCTTGGTCAAACGCAATCACCTCGACCGGACCACCGGTCAAAGCGGTGTGCACATCATCGAGAAACCGTGCCGGCAGTGTGAACAGCACGGCGGACGGCCGGATCCGAGTCAGGACGGCGATCGGTTGCGCGTCGGACACATGCACCACGTTTCCAGGATCGATCGAACGAATGCCGATTCGCCCGTTGCTTGGCGCTCTGATCGTGGTATAGCCGAGTTGTATTTGCGCGGTGTCGATCGCCGCTTCATCGGCAACAATGGACGCTTTCAGTTGATCGACCGTCGCCTGTTGCTGATCGACCGTCTGCCGCGCTATGGCGCCGCTCAGCGCCAATGTCTTGGATCGCGCGAGATCTTTCCCGGCGGCAACGAGCAAAGCAGCGTCCTGGGCTTTTTTCCCGCGGGCCTGGTCAAGCGCGGCCTTGAACAGGCGCGGGTCTATCTTGGCCAGCATATCCCCCTTCTTTACTTCCTGCCCTTCAGTGAACAGCACCTCCTGTAGTGTCCCATCGACCTGGGGACGAATACCGACAGTCAATGAAGCCTGCACGGCGCCAAGGCCGGTCAAGTAGACGGGTACGTTCTGTCGAGTTGCGACGGCGATGCTTACCGGTACGGGTGGGCGTGTGGTCAGCGCAATTTTGGGTTGCGCTGACAAAAACCAGTAGGTCGCAATGCCGACCGCAATTAGCACAACACTCGCAGAAATCAGAAGAATGGCGCGATGGCGCCCGGCGGATCCTCGCGACCTCATTCCTTCATCGGTTCCGGAATAGAACGCCCCTTATCCTTCTCAGCTACGATGAACTCCAGGAAGCGCAGATGATCCGTCGTGCTTGGGTTCCAGTGGGAATGGATCGTGCCGGCCGGGACAAACAAGTTGTCTCCGGCATGTAGCGTTACCGGTGGTTCCCCATCTTCTTGCCAAACGCTCGTCCCTGACACGACATGGAACGTGATCGCCGCCGGATGGAGGTGTCGCGGGTTGATCCCGTCCGGAGCATATTCCGCCTCGTAGACCGCAACCTCAAGGTTTGCCGTGCCGGGCAATACGGTCTTCAGCAGTGGCGCATGCGGTATCACGCCACGCCTTTACACATAGAAATTCTCTATCTCGTCGAAAAGTATTAAGATATCGCTTACAGAGCAGCGTGGCAAACGTGAATTCCTCATGGTTAGCCCAACTTAATTTTAGGGTTCTAATGACTCGTCAGTTGCCCTCATTGAATGGATTGCGAGCTTTCGAAGCGGCTGGACGGCATGGCAGCTTCAAAGCAGCAGCCCATGAGTTGAATGTCACTCAAACGGCTGTGAGCCACATGGTGCGGCTCTTGGAAGAACACCTCGGATTCGCGCTCTTCCGCCGTCATGCCAATAGGCTCGAGCTCACCGATCAAGGCCGGGCATTCCAGCCCGGACTGACCGGCGCCTTCGATGCGATCGCGCGGCTCACTGAGCAAGTGGGCTCGATGCGGGCAGGCCCGGTGCTCACCGTTGGGGTCGCGCCGGCTTTCGCTTTACACTGGTTGATTCCACGCTTGGCCGACTTCAATCGCAATCATCCTGACGTCGAGGTACGAGTCGCTACCGGCGGCGCAATGCTTCCGCTGCGCGACGATTGGACTTGTACTATACGTCGCGGCAAGGGCGACTGGCTTGGCTATACGGCCGAGGAGCTATTCCCGTCCACACTGGTGCCAGTGTGCACGCCGGCCATCGCAGCAGGCTTGCGGCACCCTCGTGATCTCCACGCGGCAACCCTGATCGTCGTTTCGCACTTGCGCGAGCAATGGGCTTGGTGGTTCGAAGCGGCAGGCCTGCCTGCCGTGATCCAGCCAGCTAATGAGGTATCGTTTGAGAGTTCCGTGATGGCAATTCAAGCCGCCCTTGATGGAGTAGGAGTCGCTGTAGCGCAACTTCCCTATGTCAGTGACGCGCTGGCAGCGGGCCGGCTGGTCGCCCCATTTCCGATCACTGGTCGGAGATATGAAGGGTGGTATCTGGCCTACAGGCCGATACGCGAGGGCGATTCGGCGTTATTGGCCTTCCGCAATTGGCTGCATGGCGAAGCTGAGTTGCAACGCCAAGCCGATAAGTGACTCGGCCTGACGCGACCGGCAGCATCGCGGATTACGAAGCTAACACTGGCGGCCACACGATGATCAACAGCAGAGCAGAGGCCGAATAGATGCTGCGTTTCATTCCCGGCTGAGCGTATGATTTACCTCACCGTGCGGCACTCCGACGGTGAGCAGCCTGATCCATTTCAAGCGATAGGAAAGGAGAATGTCATGAATGCGCTAACCTCGGCTTTGGACGTAGACGCCAAAGAAGTGCTCCCCGAACTGGAAGCCATTTATAAAGACTTGCACCGCAACCCTGAGCTTTCCATGCAGGAGGTCCGTACCGCGGGTATTGCGGCCGACTATCTGGCGGCCCAAGGTTTCGAAGTATCGCGCCAGATTGGCCTGACAGGGGTTGTCGGCGTCTTGAAAAATGGCGAAGGCCCCACGGTCATGCTGCGTGCCGATATGGATGCGCTTCCCGTCACCGAAGCGACTGGCTTGCCGTATGCCAGTACTATCAGAGCCCGGGACGAAGACGGCATCGAGGTCGGTGTGGCACATGCCTGTGGCCATGATATGCACGTCACCTGGCTGATGGGCGCGGCGCGGCTTCTATCCCGGCACCGCGATGTGTGGAAGGGCACGGTACTGGCGGTTTTCCAGCCCGGCGAAGAAGTCGGGCGCGGGGCGCAAGGCATGGTCGACGATGGAATGCTCGAACGTTTTCCCAAACCGGACATCATTCTGGGCCAGCATGTCATGGTCGGCGAAGCGGGCACCATAGGCTATCGCAGCGGCGTCATCCTGTCTGCGGGCGACAGCATGAAGGTCAGGCTTTTCGGTCGTGGCTCGCACGGTTCGCAGCCGCAAACGTCGATCGACCCGGTCATCATGGCGGCATCGACCACGATGCGGTTGCAAACAATCGTTTCACGCGAAATCGCACCCATAGATAGCGCCGTATTGACGATTGGGTCGTTGCAGGCCGGGACCAAGGAAAACATCATCCCGGACGAAGCCACGCTCAAGCTGAACGTACGCACCTACGACGAAGACGTGCGCAGCACCATGCTTTCCGCCATCAAGCGGATCTGCTGCGCGGAATGCGCCGCGTCGAACGCCCCGCGGGAGCCCGAATTCACCACGCTCAGCACTTACCCCCTGACCCGCAACGATGTCGAGGCGACCGAAAAAATCGCGCAAGTCTTCAAGGCGCAGTTCGGCGAACGCGCACACGAAACCAAGCCCGCCGGCGCCAGCGAAGACTTCAGCACGTTCGGGCGCACCTGGAAAGTGCCGTATGTTTTCTGGTTTGTGGGAGGCACTGACGCTCAAACCTACATCAAGGCCAAAGAAGAAAAGAAACTCAACGAAATTCCCAGCAATCATTCACCCAAAGAAGCCGTGGCGCTGGCGTCAACCCAGAGAGGCGGCGAAGCATCATGATCGCAAATGTCCTCAGCATCGCCGGCACCGATCCGTCCGGCGGGGCCGGTATTCAAGCTGACCTAAAGACCTTCTCCGCACTCGGGGCTTACGGGATGAGCGTTATAACGGCCGTGGTGGCTCAGAACACGCGGGGGGTCCGATCATTTCAGGCGCTCGATGCCGATTTCGTCGGCGAGCAAATCGACGCGGTGCTGGACGATGTGCGCGTTGACGCCATCAAGATCGGCATGGTCGCCAACGCAGAGATCGCGCAGGCGATTGTTCAACGGATCGATTCCTACGAGCTGCGCAACATCGTTGTCGATCCAGTGATGGCGGCTAAGAGTGGCGACCCGCTGCTAGCCACAAATGCCATTGCAGCCGTGCGCGACGAGTTGGTGCCCCGCGCTACCGTAATTACTCCGAACCTGCCCGAAGCTGGCCTGCTGCTGGACCGCTCGCCCGCGCGTTCGCTCGAGGCGATGGACGACTGCGCGGCTGAGCTCCACCGCCTTGGCCCAGCCTGGGTGCTGTTGACGGGGGGACATCTGGATAGCGCGGAGAGCGTAGACATTCTCTACGACGGTGACATGCCGCAGCACGTCAGCGCCCCACGCATCGACACGAAAAACGATCACGGCACCGGTTGTACGCTTTCCTCTGCGATTGCCGCACTCTTACCCCACAATTCGGTTCCGGATGCGGTGGCCGCCGCGAAGCGCTACCTTTCTAACGCGCTAGCGGCTTCACAGCAACTCCAAGTCGGGGGTGGCCACGGTCCGGTGCACCACTTCTACGCCCAGTGGTAGTGTTTTCCGGCCGCTACGGACGCCGCGCGAGGTTTAGCGTACGATTTTTTCCGTTTCGTGAGTTGACCCCTATGATGCCCTCAAGCCGATGATTGGTGGCACGCTCAACATCAAGCATGTCCGCGCCCATTGGGATGAAATCCTGCGGCTGGCCACCTCGATCAAACAGGGCACGGTGACGGCCTCGCTGATGTTGCGCAAGCTCGGCAGCTATCCGCGCCAGAATGGCTTGGCCGTAGCCTTGCGCGAGCTGGGGCGCATCGAGCGCACGCTGTTCATCTTGGACTGGCTGCAAAGCGTCGAGCTGCGCCGCCGCGTCCATGCCGGGCTGAACAAGGGCGAAGCCCGCAACGCGCTGGCCAGGGCGGTGTTCTTCAACCGGCTGGGCGAAATCCGTGACCGCAGCTTTGAGCAGCAGCGCTACCGTGCCAGCGGCCTCAACTTGGTGACGGCGGCTGTCGTGTTGTGGAACACGGTCTACCTGGAGCGCGCAGCGCATGCCTTGCGTGGCAACGGCCATGCCGTCGATGAGGCGCTGTTGCAGTACCTGTCGCCACTGGGCTGGGAGCACATCAACCTGACCGGAGATTACCTCTGGCGCAGCAGCGCCAAGATCGGCGCGGGCAAATTCAGGCCCCTACGACCGCTGCAACCGGCTTAGCGTGCTTTATTTTCCGTTTTCTGAGGCGACCCCAAATTGCCCTAGATGTCAAGTGTTTTTAGCTAAACTTTTTTTAGCGGCTAAAAATGTTTCGCGGTGCCGATCTCCGGCATCAAGACAACCGGCGTCGTTCGCTGCGATCAACCCCGCGTGCTCGATCTTGCAGCGCGTACCGCTCGCAAGGTGG
>LNAP01006457.1_pt1 | contig 10107 bp, 13 predicted proteins | sample 602601 | NCBI WGS metagenome assembly LNAP01 (sample SAMN02440304, study PRJNA202911) | soil metagenome | biome: Subtropical and temperate rainforests or woodlands; isolation source: soil samples (1 kg each in a 20% v/v slurry with milli Q water) were... ...
GCATCGATTGCGTCCAGGACACCGGCACGCGGCTTGTCCTTGGCCTTTTCCTCGATCTCCAGCTTGATCAGCTCGTCATCGCTCAGGCTGTGGATCGACGCCTTGATCTCGGCGACGGTCTTGCCGCTCATGTCCCCGTCATCGCTGCCCTTGGGGCTGGCACTGGTCGCGGCCGGCGCTGCCTTCTTGAAGGCCGACAGGCTGGGGTAGATGCGCTTGATGGCCGCACTGCCCTCCACGCTGCGCGAGTACTTCGACTTCAGCCCGTCGTATGCGGCTTCCGGGTCGAACTCGGCCAGGTCCAACTCCTTTTCCTCGTGCACGGAGATCAGGTCCTCGCCGTAGAGTTCTTCGAGGATCGGCTTCTCGAACTCGAACACGGTGACCGGCAGCGTGGTGCTGGAATCGCGGTCGATCAGCAGGACCAGCTGGGTGACCTTGCTCATTGCACCCCCTCCAGGATCAGGTTGGTGGCCGCCGCCGGCGCGGTTGTGACATTGGCGCGGATGAAGTCCGGCAGGTCGAGGATTTCGATCATGGCCGCGCTGGAGCTGTTGAGGGTCATCAGCGTGGTGTAGTCACCGTTGGCCGGGACACCTCCGGCAGCCGGCTTGGGTGCGCCCTGCAGCTGGACGACACCCGTGCCAAGGCCTGCTGTCGGCAGGCTCAGCTTTCCTTCGCGGCCCTTGCCGCCCAGCAGCGGCGTCTTGTTCAGTGCGACAGCGGTTCCGGCACTGACCGTGGCGGGCACTGGGATGTTGACGAGATTCGGCATAACGTTCTCCTGGCCGGGCCACTCTGGACCCGGCGTTGATGTGGATCAGGCGATGGACATGACCGCGTTGGAATTGCGCTTGTTGGTGGTCAAGCCGTAGTCGGCGGTCAGGCCGAAGTAGTGCGTGTAGCGGTCGTAGACGCGCGCCGGGGTGCGCTTGATCATCCAGCGGCCCTTGACCGGGCGCAGCTTGATCGAGTTGCTGTTGAGGAAGTAGGCGCGCTTCTTCCACGGGTAGGTGATCGGTCCCAGGATGTCGTCCAGACGGTCGAACGAGGGATCCCAGATCACCGGAACGCCGTGGAAGGACATGGCCTTGGTTGCCGGATCGACCGACACGCCGCCGGTGCTGGACTGGCCGATCGAGATTTCACGGCTCATTGTGGCCAGCGAGTCCTTCATGAATGCGTCGTAGAAGGACGATCCCACGAAGATGGCATTGGGCGGACGACCACCGTAGGTCGTGGTCTGGCGCCACAGCACTTCCATGGCCGCGATCAGCGTGCCTGCCGTTGAGGTGGCGACGCCCATGTTGGCAAAGTTGCGCCAGTAGGCCGCAGCCGATGCGTCGATTCCGCCGATGGTGCCAACGGCCGGCGTGGTGCTGACCAGTGCGTCCAGGCCCGGGACGGCCTTGGTGTTGGTCGAGCCGTCCAGGTGCACCTCCAGGTCCCAGTTCTCCTGGAAGCCATCCTTCAGCGTGGCCCAGCCTTCCTTCAGCTTGTCCACGATCTGGATTTTCTCGGCGTCGGTCATCACCGCATTGCGGTCATCGGTCAGGATGATGCCGTTGTCCGCAAGCTCGGTTTCGTTGAGCGTGAAGCCGTCGTGCGCTTCGTAGTGCTGGAACGGCGCCTTGCGCACCGTGTCCTTGCGGTTGTACGAAACCTGGTCGTCGCCGGTGTAGTTCTGGTAGTTCGAGTCGTTGGAGATGCGCACCTTCTCGTTGAAGATGCCGTTGCCGAACACCGATTCGGTCTTGTTTGCGATCAGCCAGTTGGCAAACGGGCGGTCGGTGGTGAACTGATCGACGGGATCGTTGGTGGCGTAGGACTCCAACTGGTAGTTGGCGCCCTGCAGCAGCTGTGCAGTGGTAATGGGCATGGTCGTATCTCGAATAGGGAAAGAGAGGCCAGGTGGCCTTGGGTCTTTCCGCGTTCGAGGGGACGCGACATCCTCAATTCAGCGCTACCGGTGGCGAACCCGGCTTACGTCACACGCGGTGTCGGCACTTGCCGATGTGGCGAATTTGCCAGCCTTGTGCGTCTTGTCAACGGACTACAGGCCCCTGGCCCTGGCAATCTCCACACCCATGCCGAATGCCTCGATGTCGTTCTTCGGCTTGGCAGCCATGACCGGAGCCCCACTGGGGCGGATCGGCGATGCAGCTGGGCGCGCCGGCTGGGCAACGGGCGCAGGTGCAACGAAGGCAGGCAGGCGTGCGTAGGCGGCCTGGATCTCAGCGGCCCACTGCTGCGGCGGCAGCGTCTTCTGGATCAGGTCCACGGTCGGGGCCAGGTAGGCAAACTTCTGCTGGAACTGCGGGTCGTTGGCGCGCAGCTGCTCGCCCAGGGCGCCGACCTGCTGGATGGCCTGCTGGTGGACAAACTGCGCCTGCTGGGCCGCGGTCTGCTGCTGGACATGCTCCTGCTGCAGCGCTCCGCGCTGGCGCAACTGGGCGATCTCTGCGGCCACATCGCGCGTCAGGTCTCCAGATTCCACCTTGGCCTGCAGGTCGGCATGCCTGGACAGTGGGTCGAAGCCCGGCGCCTCCCGGCCCAGCTTCTCGCCCAGCCACTGCAGCTCCTTCTGCATGATCGCGTAGGCCTGCGTCATCGCCTCGGGGCTTCCGGAGTTGACCGCGCGCAGGTACTCCAGCGCAGCGCCGAACTGCTCCGGGTTTGTGCCGGTAGACTGGATCGTCTGCTCCCATTCCTCAGCCTTCTGGGCCTTACTGCGCAACGGCTCGACCTCGGCGGCGCGCTCGGTCAGCTCGCGGAAGCGCTTCTGCGTGCGCTCGTTGGTGATGCCAAGCTCCTTGATCTCGGATTCCACGTCCTTGGGCTTGTCCTCCGGCTTGGGCTCAGCCGGCACGGGCTTGTCATCGGGCTTGGCTGCATCGGCGACAGGCGCATTCGGATCTGCTGGCGGCACTGCGGCCGGCTCTCCGGTCTGCAGCACCGGTGCACCGTCGGCGTCGATCTTGCCAGCGACCTCGGCCTGGCGCGCTTCCTCCACACCTTTGGCAAAGGCGTCGATGTCGGATGCGGGTTCCTGCGTGTCAGCGACAGGCGCAGCTGCTTCGCTGGTGGCGTCCGGCGCGGGCGCGGCGGCATCAGCCGGAAGCTCGGTATCGGCGTTCGCGGTCTGTTCGTTGGGTTCCATTGTGATTCCTTAGGCGGCGGGCATGAGTTGAGGCGGGAGGTCTTGCGGCATTTCCATTGGTGCTTGGCCCGGCATCTGCGGCGGCATCTGCTGGGGCATGGGGCCAGGCGGCATCTGCTGTCCAGGTTGTGCGCCAGGTGGAACCCCAGGCATCCCAGGCTGCGCAGGCGGCGCGGCTGGGATGAACCGCTCCGGGTCGATCCGCTCGCCCGTTCTCTCGAAGGTCTCTTTGACCAGCTCGGCCAGGGCGCGGCCGATCTCCTGCTGGCTTGAGCCAAGGAACTGGCCGATTGCCGGAATGCCCTGCGACAGCTGGGGCAGGATCTGCGCCCACTGCTGCATCCTGGCCGACGTGTTCGGCTTCCCGGACGAACCTGCGCGGATCTCCACGTTCACCAGGGACTGCAGGCTTTCCGGCCCGATCTGCTGCGGCCAGTACGCCTCCGGTCCTGCCAGCACAGCCGCCTCATCGTCGGGAAGCTCCTGCAGCGCCACCTCGGCTGTGTACTGGGCAAGATCGCTGGCCATGCCTTCCAGGCCGTCGCGCATGTAGCCCAGGCGGCTTTCGGTGCCCTGGCTTGCAATCTCAGCCTCGGTGGCCGTCTTGGCCACGTTGATGCTGGACGACAGGGCCTCCTGGATTCCCCACAGCATCTCAAGCTCTGCGCGGATGGTGCCCGTGTCGTAGAGCGCCGGGTCGATCTGGTTGTACTGGATCGGCGCAAGCACGTTGCCGATGGGCTGCCCCTGCGTGTTGATGCCCACCATCTCGCCGGAGGCGGCGTCCTGGATCTTCTTGACCTCCTGCGGCTCCAGGGTCCCCGAGTCAAATCCCGTTTTCGGGATCGCGCGGCGGCGATGCTCCCGGTAGTTGGTCCGCACGCGGTTGTACTCGTCCAGCAGCGAGCGGGACCTCGAGATCATCGACTGCGGATGCCGCTGGCCATCGACCCAGATCGGCGAGAACTGGAAGAACGGGTAGAACCGCGTCGTGGCCTCGCCAGGCGTGTACGGCTCGCGCAGGTACTTGTTCAGGCCTTCGGCAAAGGTCAGCACTACGTTGCTTTCGCGGTTCCAGACTTCCCACACGCACAGGTGCGCGGACGTGGAATTCAGCGCGCCAGTTCCTGACCGGAACGCCTCGGCATCGTCCGCGCTTGTCTGCGCCAGCGGGTTGCTGCTGGGCACGGTCTGGTCCTCGACCTTGACCGGGAAGTACTGGCTTGCGCTTCCCAGGCATTCCTCAACTTCCGGGAACTGCTCCTTGGCCTTCTCCAGCGTGATGAACGACCGGTGCGCGATCCACGGCGCGTTGAGGTAGTGCTTCAGGCTTGACACCTCGGTGGACACCTGGATGTCTTCGGCTCGAACGAAGTCGATGAACATTCCGCGCGACAGGACGGTTTCCACCTGTCCCTCCAGGCCCATGAGCTGCTGCTCGTAGGCCGCGCGCAGGGCATCAGGGTCCGGCGCATCACCCTTTGCCATGTCCACTTCGATGCGCTGGATGCGCTGGATGTTGTTCTGCAGATCCGTGATCTGCTGCTCGATCATCGGGTCACGCTCTGTGCGGTTGTGCCATGCAGCCTTGATCCAGCCGATGCCGACTGACAGGCCCGAGCGCACCAGGTCGTCCATGGCCAGCTTCAGCCGGCCCTTCTTCCACAGGCTGGCGATGATGATCTCCATCGTCTTGCCAAGCTTGCGTGCCTGTTCCAGCCGCGATGGGCCGCAGGATTCGGCCGGCAGCACGTCCACGTTCGGGTTCCGCGCGTAGAGGAATCCGGTCAGGATATCCACGTAGGTGCCGGCGATGTTGACGTACACGTCGAACACGTCGTCGTTTGCCTGGCCTCGGCAGTACGTGCGGTCCTTGGCGTAGCCCTTGCGCGCCTCCTTGTCGAAGTCGCGGGCATCCTTGATGCACTTGAGCCACTTCTTGCAGTCGGCTTCCTCGGCCAGCTTTGCCTGCGCCTCGGCCGCCTCCTGCTGCGCTGTCTCAGTGTCGGCATCGATCGCCAGCACGAGCGGATTGTCTTCCATCGGGGTCATAGCATCGCTCGCTTGCGCTCGGCAGGGTCTGAGTTTGGGTCGCGGCTTTCGAGCCATGCGCGCGAGAATGGCTTGACGCCACGGCGGTCATCCGATGCCGGCTTTTGCGCGTTGCGCATTTCGTCCAGGCCACGGCCGACAAGGCTGCACACGTCCACCGCGTCATCGGGACGCCCGTCCTCTCCGGTGAACGCGCACAGCTGGTTGAGCAAGCGGATTGCCCACGGCTTGCCGGACGGCAGGTACACCGTCTTGCCAGATGCTCGCGCAGCAAACCCAAGGGCACGCTCGGCCTTGCTGCCGGCAGATGCCAGAGGAATCCGACGGACGAAGGTCTGCGTCTCCTTCATGCGCTTTGCGATCGAGGAATCCAGCGCCCGCAGGATCACACCCTTTTCCTCGAATGCGGCGCGCGGCTTGTGCTTGGCGACCAGCCCGATCCATGCGTCGATCCACTCGGCTGGATCGGTCTGCCCAGACCACCAGTCGATCGCGTACAGGTCACCGTCCGGCGACATGCCCCACACGCCATGCTCTGTGTGGTCAGGGTCAGAATCAGGATTGTCCGGATCAGGGCCGCCCGCATAGTCGCTGGCGATGTACTTGTTCAGCCTGTCAGGCAGCACGTCGTAGAACTGGAACCAGTCGCGCTTGAACAGCAGCCCGGCGACCGAGCGGCACTTTCCCTCCCACACGTGCTGGTAGAGATCGTCGTTGATGGCTTGGAGGGTCCTTCGCTCATCGTCCATCTCATGCCCGAACCACGGGTTGTCGCGCCAGTTGATTTCGCACACCCATGCCTTCGCGTCGTTGCCCTTCACGAACCTCTCGAAAACGTAGTCGTCCTCTTGATCAGGGTTGAATGTGATCCAGATTTCAGATCCAGCCTTTCGGATCGTCGGAATCAGGATGTTCCAAGAGCGCGGCGCGATGCTGTGCCCTTCCTCGCACCACACGATATCCGCACCCTCCCATGATTTGATGCTGTCTGCGGTGTGGTCCTTGAGGCCGGAAAAGCTGAAAGTTGATCCAGTCAGCCTGCATCGGATCTCGGTCTTCAGCACCTCGTAGTAGGGATCCAGCCCCAGCCGGACGATGTAGTCCTTCAGGACCTGCATGGATGACTCAGACAGCGACTTCTGCACCTCGCGCACGCACAAGATGCGCAGGGGACGCTGCATTGCCAGCATCAGCAGAACCTGGGCCACGGTGTGCGACTTCCCACCGCCACGTCCGCCGTGCATGACCTTGAACCGCTTTGGCTCCAGGATCGGCAGCAGCTTGGCCGGGATCTCCAACTTGACCTGCGGCGGCATCACGACTTCGACACCACAGGCTGAATCACAAACTGAGGTGCCGGCAGATCCTTGCCGCCTGGGCCGCTGTGCTCATGGTCTAGCTTGTCGCGCCAATCTTCCTTCTTGCGGTTCTTCAGCCAGAAGATAGCGGCAGTCACGTTCGGGGCGATCCTCGCCCGATAAGGCGCGTACACAGGCGCCTCAGCGTTGGCCGGCATGAAGATCTTCACCTCATCCTGCTCATAGCCGATGGCCTGCTGATACAGGGAGCGCTCTACGCGATCGTCAGCCTCGGCCTTTCCGGCTTTTAAGGCCTGACAAAATTGGTTGTTTTCTGCCTTCCAACGGTAGATCGTCCTGACCTCAACCTCGAAGAAGTCAGCAATCTCCTGGTCAGTTGCTCCCAGCAGGCAAAGTTTCCTGGCCTGTTCACTGAACTCAGGCTTGAACTTGGATGGACGACCGCCAGCCACTCAGCCACCCCCATGAAATAGGCGCCAGATCCCACGGCGGAAGGTGTCACCAAGCCTCACGGCAAGGCCGCCACGACGTGGCAAACCGCTCTCTGGCCGCGCAGGTTGCTCGACACTCATGCGCTTGTCGTCCTCGTACTGGCGCCCGAGGCTGGCGCATTTCTCGAAGTTTCTGGCGATGTGCATCACCCCTCCACCCAGCGGACTGCCGCGTACAGATCGGCCTCGCTGACCATCCCCAGGTCCACGAAGTGCTGGCGCAGGTCGCCGAACACGTCCACGGCCTTTGGGCAGGTTGGGCGCTTGCCATTGCGCTGGGTGCCGGCGTAGAAGCCGACCATCCACTCGGCGTGGTCCTTGAGCATACGGCTGGCGCACAGGCTCTGCTCGTGGAGCACGTAGACCCTGCCCTCGATGTCGCCGAACAGCCAGCTTCCCACCTGCCTGTCGTGGCGGTTGGCCTGGATCCTTCTGGCGGCGGCGGTTGCGAGGGGCATCATGTCCTGGTGCTGGTCAGCTTTCCCGAGTGGCTTGGCTTCGCGCTCGAATTTGCGGTGAGCGGTCTTGTTGTGGGCCTGTATACCGGTTGTGCAGCTTGATTCAACGGACTTCACTGGCGCTGGCATGAGTCTCCCCCTCTCGTTTCCTGCGCTTGACCTCTCGCCTGAGGACTGCTGCCTCGGCCTGGAGCTGGGCTGCCCGTTTCCTGCCCGGGTGGCCGCGTGCGTTGTGGCTGTATCGCTGCTGTGTGGCGTCGGCCTCCAACTGCGTGAGCCTGGCCATGACCAGCAGTCGGTCCAGGTCCATGTCACGCAGCGGCACGTGCTGCCTCCGGCGTCAGCCCGGCAACGGTCACGGCAACGCCCAGGGCGGCCCAAGCGTGGCTCTTGACGCCGTAGGTCGGCCCGGGCTGCTTCCTGGTCCCAGCCGGCCCAAGCAGATCGATCAGCGCGGCGCGGATGTTCGGGTCCTTCGCCCTGGCGCTCCCACACAGGTGCAGCTTCACGTCGCGCCGGTAGACCAGCCTGACTGACATTGGCGAGCGCCATGCCTGCTGCATCCTCCCGATCCAGACGCAGGTCTCGAAGACCTCGCGGCCGACGGCCATGCCGTAGCTGGCGATCATCTCGATGGCCAGGATGTCGATGTCGTTTCCGGTTTCCCCACTGACCATCCGCAGCATGTCGGCGTTGCTGCAGACCCCGGCGTCGGCCACGCGCCTGCCGCGCAGGATCACCCACCCGCTTTCAGCCGTGCCCGGGTCGATTGCGAGGATCGCGTCGGTCACGGTCACGGTCACGCTCCCGGTCCAAGGTCCTGCGGAACCAAGTCCTCGTTGCCCGTGATGATTCCCGTGCAGTCGATCACGTCCATTCCGGTGTCGTCCTCAGCGAACGCCTGCCAGCCGCTGACTTCGAGCAAGGCCCGGCTGATTTCGAGAGGGACCTGGCGCGATTGCGCTTGCGTGGAGCTGTCGAAGGTCCTCATGCCTCGCCTCCGGCCTTGCGCAGCCCATCCTCGCCCATCGCGGCGGCCTCGCTCATCGACAGGCCCAGGGCACTGCGGATCTCGGCCAGGTGCCGTTCGAGCTGCTCCGGCGTAGGCGGATTGCGCTCGACGGGTTGGCTCTCGATCTCAGCAACTGGAGGCTCTGGTAGCGGGTTGCCTTCCCACAGCGACTCAAGGGCGAGCGTGTAAGCCTCGCGCAGCAGCTTCTCGGCCTGTTCGTTGCTGGCGGTTCGCAGCTGCCATGTCTCGACCAGGCCCCACACCGAGCGCACGAAGGCGTGAGGCGTGCTGCCATCCGGGTGCAACAGTGCGCGCTTGACCTGTGCAAAGCTGGGGATACCGAGGCAGGAAAGACGCAGCTCGGGCAAGTTCGGCGGCCAAGCATTGCCGACTGCGATGTGCCGCTCCAGCGCGGCCATGACGGTCTCGCGATCGAACAGTCCCAGGCCCTTTGCCCACAGCGCACCCACGACCGTCAGCGAGCCGTCGTCGTTGACTGGCAGGTCTCCGAAGTACTTCGACCACTTCGGACCCCATGCACCAACGCCAGCGATCCACAGTCGCGTCAGCGTTCCCGCATCGAGGTCAGGAGAGGTCAAGACCCGTTCGTTCAGCGATTTCGATTGCTCGCTTTGCAGCGCGGTCCGCATCGCTTTCGCGGGGTTGATTCGTTGCATGACGTGCTCCGGTGGGTGAAGGGCGGGCGCCCTCTGCATGGCGGAACCTGGCGACGGAGATCGCCCAGGCGAACGGCTTGGTCTTGCTGCCTTCGACGGCTTCGGCAGCTGCATGTCCCAGCGCTTCGGGGGTGACGCCTTCGGCCAGGGCAGCGATCAGGTCTGGGTGGCTTGGGTTGGTGAGGCTGCAGCCGGCAGCTCGCATCAGCAGGCAGGCCCTGCCGCGCTCAGTTTGCTCAACGCTGGGCTGGGCAGGCGCGCACGCACCCTCAGGAATCTTGGGTGCTTGCTGTGTACTTTCTGGAGTATTTGTTTGGTGTCTGGTGTCTGGTGTCTGGTGGGCTTTTAGTTGGGTTTCGTTTGGGTTATCCCGTTCGAAACCCATGGGTTCTTTTTGGGTTTCTTCTGGACCTGGCTTCTTCTCCTTCCTTGGGCGACCACCCTTCCTCCCATTTTCCCTCTGTGACGTAAGCCAAGCCTGGAGCTTTGCGATTTCCTCATCAGCCCTTCGATTGCGATACAAGCCATCAGCCAGAACGAAGAACTCGCTCAACACAGCGTCTACCGCAGCCTTCTCATCTCGCGTGCGCGCGCGTGCGACGCGATGTGCCTGGTCAGCGGGAATTGGAGATTCTGTCGCGTAGTAGCGATCCAGCAGCAGCGTGTAGACGCCATGCTCCAGCAGAGACAGGTGAGCCGTGTCTCGTGCGTAATCCCCAAGGTGACGCTCGTAGTAGTTCACCCCGCCCTACCTCCCCCCGCCGATCGACACCAGCCGGCCAGCTGCGGGCCTCTCCAGCGCCGGTGGCACATCGACTGCCGCGCTGGTGCGGCCGATCTCGTCTGCCAGGCGCAGCGCGTCGATCTCGGTCTTGACCGCGTTGATGTAGGTGCCAGCGACCAGGCTTGTCGCCCGCGCGCGCTCGATGACCTCGGCC
>LNAP01006458.1_pt1 | contig 10107 bp, 8 predicted proteins | sample 602601 | NCBI WGS metagenome assembly LNAP01 (sample SAMN02440304, study PRJNA202911) | soil metagenome | biome: Subtropical and temperate rainforests or woodlands; isolation source: soil samples (1 kg each in a 20% v/v slurry with milli Q water) were... ...
CTGGCTCTGGCCCAGCACGCGCAGCATGGCCGAGGCATCGAGATGGTCGGCCGCAAAGCCCCTGGCCGCCAGCGCCACGGCCACGGCCGACAGCAGGGCCGCCAGCAGGGCCACCAGGTTGAGGAATTTCTGGGCGCGGTCCAGCGTCTGGCGCATCTCGGGGCGGCCGCTTTCAAGCGACTCCACACGCACGCCGTGCACCTCGGGCTTCTTTGCCTCGGTGGCAGCCCATTCGCTGAAGGCCTTGACGGCAGCGGGCGATCCGGCCACGGCAAAACGGTAGGTCAGGCGGCTGGCCGGCTGCACGAGGCCGGTGGCCGGTACGTCGGCCTGGTTGATCAGGGCGCGCGGCGCAAAGCTCATGAAGCCGGCACCCCGGTCGGGCTCCACCACGATGATGCGTGCAATGCGCAGCTGTGCATCGCCCAGCAGAAGCATGTCGCCCATGGCGAGGTTCAGCGCTTCCAGCAAGGGCGCATCGACCCAGACCTCGCCCGGCGCAGGAATATCGCGGGTGGCCTCACCCAAGGCATCGGGTGAGTCGGCCACCTGCAGATTGCCGCGCAAGGGATAGCCCGGCTCCACGCTCTTGAGGGCCACCAGCTTGGTGGCACCGCCCTGCAGATCGCTGGCCCGGCCCATGGTGGGGAAGCCCATGGTCGTCACGGCCTGCAGGCCCAGCGCCCGGGCGCGCTCGGCAAAAGCCGGGGGCGTGGGGTTGTCGCTGGCCACCACGGCATCGCCACCCAGCAACTGCAGGGCGTCCCGCTCCAGCCCCCCCTGCAGCCGGTCGGCAAAAAAACCCACCGACGTCAGCGCCGCCACCGCCAGCGTGACAGCCACCATGAGCAGGCGCAACTCTCCGGCGCGCAAATCACGTGCCAGGGTGCGCAGCCCCAGGCGGAAAAAGGACAGATTCATGGAGGCGGACCTTAGCGCAATTGCGCTGCCGAAGCGGCTTTAGGGATTTGCCGCAGCCAGTTCGGGTTGCAGCAGCAGGCGGTCGGCGCCGCTGTAACAGACGAAGCGCCGGTTGGTTGCGCGGCCAATCGCGCACAGGCCGAGTTGCTGCGCCACGGCATGGCCCATCTGCGTCATGCCGCTGCGCGAGACCACGATGGGCACGCCCATCTGAGCCGACTTGATGACCATCTCGCTGGTCAGCCGGCCCGTGGTGTAGAAGACCTTGTCGCCACCCGCCATGTCGCCTGCCTGCATCCACATCCAGCCGGCGATGGTGTCGATGGCGTTGTGCCGGCCCACGTCTTCCACGAACGTGAGCAGTTCCTCGCCGCGAAACAGCGCGCAGCCGTGCACCGAGCCGGCGGACTTGTAGGTGCTTTCCTTGAGGCGAATCGCGTTGACGATGCCGTAAAGCTGCGCCTGCGTGAGCTGCGCTGCCGGCAGCACGATGCGGTCCACCTCGTCCATCAAACCACCGAACACGCTGCCCTGCCCACAGCCGGTGGTGACCACCCTGGCCGCTGTGCGCTCTTCGATGCGCTCGATGCCGCTGCGCGTCTTGACGGCCGCAGCGTTGACCTCCCAGTCGACGGTGATGGATTCGATGTCATGCACCGATTGCACCAGCCGCTGGTTGCGCAAATAGCCCAGCACCAGCAGCTCGGGCAGGGCACCCAGCGTCATCAGCGTGACGAGCTCGCGCTTGTCCACATACACGGTCAACGGGCGTTCGGCGGGAATATGCACCTGCTCGCGTTCACCGTGCTCGTTCACCACCTCCACGGCGTGGGTCAGGGGGGCTTGTGCCTGGGTCAGGCGCGGCAAGGCGGTGGCCGCAAGATCGGGTACGTCAGTCATGCGATCAGCGTACACGCATTCCTCGCCAGCCCGCCGCAGGACTGGGGGAATATCGACACGAACTCAGGGCTTGGGCGCTGACGCCGCAGGCATGAGCGTGCTGGGCGGGCTGCTGGCGGTGCCGGGTGGCGAATGGGCACCCGCAGCTTCGAGCGGCTTGGCAGCCGGCGGGGTGTAGGCAAAAGGACCCGGATCGGTGCACCCGCTGGTGGCCACGGCGGGCTTGGCATCCGTGGCCGTGCGCCGGTAGTGCGCAGCCACCTTGTCCTGCGATTGGCAGAGCTTGTAGCTGCCCACCTTGCCGCTCCAGGCGGCTTTGGCAGCAGACTCGGCCGCCTTGGCCTGTGCTTCGGGTGTGGGCGCTGGCAACTTGGCAAGTGCCACAGAGGATGCGCCGGCCAACAGGAAGGCCAGCAGGGAATGGTGCATGCTCATTTTCATGTAGGCCTCGCTGCCTGCGCCGCACGGGCGGCACTTTCGGTGGGTACGGCAACGCTGCTGCGCTGCGCTGGAATCTTGCCGGCACGGACATCATCGGCCCAGAGCTCGTGGTGCTCGCGGGCCCAGCCCTCGCTGACATAGCCGGTTTTCATGGCCTTGTAGGCGCCCCGCATGCCGACGGTACCCATGTAGATGTGACCGCAGATCAAGGCCATCATCCAGATCGCCAGCACGGCATGGACCATGTGGGCGATCTGCATGTCACCACGCACATCACCAAAGCCGGGGATCAGCTTGTCCAGCACCAGCCCCGTGGCCACCACAAAGATGCCAGGGATGGTGATACCCCACCAGAACAAGCCCTTTTCACCCGCGTTGAAGCGGTGTGAAGGCACCTGGTGGTCACCGCCACCGAGCAGGCCGCCGCCCTTGCTGAGCCAGATGAAATCAGCGCGGTTGGCGATGTTGTCCTTCACGAAGGTGAGGATGATGACCAGCAGCGAGACCGCAAACAGGGGGCCCATGAAGTTGTGCACATTCTTGAGCGCATAGGCCAGCCAGCCAAACAGCGTGCTGCCGATGACCGGCAGCAGAAAGAACTTGCCAAACGCCATGACGATGCCCGAAATCGCCAGCGCGATGAAGGCACCGGCATTGGCCCAGTGCGCCGCCCGCTCAAATGGCGTGAAACGCTCGATCCGGCGGTCTGATTCGGGGTGCTCGTGCCCCATGGGGCCCTTGGTGAAGTAGAAAATCGCCAGGGCCAGCAACACCAGTCCCAGCAAGGCAGCACCGTAGGGAATGATCCACTGGTTGCGCACCTGGCGCCAGCCCTCACCCGCGTTGGTCACCCGGGCTCCGGGGTATGCCACCATCGGCTGGATCAGGTTGCCGGCCTCGGGCGCCTGGGTCCGGGGCAGACTGCTGTAGCCCGTCACACCCTGTCCCACCTGGCGCCACATGGGGGCGTTGTTGCCAGGCTGTACCTTGGCGCGCTCGGCGTTGGTCTGATCGGCGTATTGGGGGTCGGCGCTGGCGTCGGGCTTGATTTCAAAAATGTTCTGGCTCTGAATGCCACCGGGCGCTGCAGCAGGCGCGGGCGCCATCGCGGCCGGAGCCGCGGACGCATCCTGGGCCTGCGCATGGGCAGGCACCCATGCCAGACCCGCCGTCAATGCCAGGGACCACATGATGTGTTTCATGGTGGGCCTCACTTGGATTGGGTGCGGGGGTATTCGTTCTGGCCGTACTGCTGGCGCGCCTTCAGCTGCTGCTCCCAACTGGTCTTGTCGCCCGCCTTCCAACCCGGCTGGGTGAAGTTGCTGCCTGTGCCCGCATAGGGTGCAACGTCGCTCTTGATGCCGCCACCGGTCTGCGGCTTTTCGGTGCAGGCGGCCAGGCCGGCAAGGGCCAGCACCGCCGTCAGGGTGATGGAAATGCGCTTCATGACTTGGCTCCTGCGGGTGGCTGCGCACCCTTGTGCGTACCGTAGGCTGTTCCCCAGCCCCACACTTCGGCCCCCTTGCCGCGCTGCACCACGCGGTTGCGGAAGATGTCTGCCACCACATCGCCATCGCCAGCCAGCAGCGCCTTGGTCGAGCACATTTCGGCACAGGCGGGCAGCTTGCCTTCTGCCAGGCGATTGCGCCCATATTTCTCGAACTCGGCCTGGCTGCCATTGGCCTCGGGGCCGCCGGCGCAGAAAGTGCACTTGTCCATCTTGCCACGCACGCCGAACGTGCCTTGCGACGGGAACTGGGGGGCGCCAAACGGGCAGGCATAGCTGCAGTACCCGCAACCGATGCAGACATCCTTGTCGTGCAGCACCACACCTTCGTCGGTGCGGTAAAAGCAGTTCACAGGGCAGACAGCCATGCAGGGCGCATCGCTGCAGTGCATGCAGGCCACCGAGATGGATTTTTCGCCGGGGACACCGTCGTTGAGCGTGACCACGCGGCGGCGGTTCACGCCCCACGGTACCTCGTGCTCGTTCTTGCAGGCGGTGACGCAGCCATTGCATTCGATACAGCGTTCTGCATCGCAGATGAATTTCATTCGTGCCATTGTTCTGTCTCCTGATCAGTGCCGCGCGCTCACGCCCGTTCCACGTTGCAGATCGTGGTCTTGGTTTCCTGCATCATGGTCACGCTGTCGTAGCCATAGGTGGTGGCCGTGTTCACTGCCTCGCCCCGCACAACGGGTGCGGCCCCCTTCGGGTAGTGCGCCAGCATGTCGGCACCTTGCCACCGGCCAGAGAAGTGAAAGGGCATCCAGACCGTGTCTGGAGCGACACGCTCGGTGACCAGTGCCTGCACATTCAGGCGCGCACCCGTGGGGGAGCTCAGCCACACGCGCTCACCATTGCGGATGCCCCGGTCGGCAGCCGTCTTGGGGTTGATTTCCACAAACGCCTCTTGCTGCAGTTCGGCCAGCCAGGGATTGGAGCGGGTTTCCTCGCCGCCGCCTTCGTATTCGACCAGGCGGCCGGAAGTCAGGATGAGCGGGAATTTCTCGTAGACCTTGTCGGCCACGTTCTTGTCCTGCAGGGACTTGTAGAGCGTGGGCAGGCGCCAGAAAGCCTTCTTGTCGTCGTGCGTGGGGTACTTGGCCACCAGGTCGGGACGCGTGCCGTAAATGGGCTCGCGGTGCTGCGGAATCGCATCGGGGAAGTTCCACACCACGGCCCGTGCCTTGGCGTTGCCAAACGGATGGCAACCATGCTTCATGGCCACGCGGATGATGGCGCCCGTGGGGTCGGTCTTCCAGTTCTTGCCTTCGGCCTTGGCCTTCTCGGCGTCCGAAAGATCGTCCCACCAGCCCAGCTTCTTGAGCAGCACATGGTCGAACTCGGGGTAGCCCGTGGTGATTTCCGCACCCAGCGAATGCGATCCATCTTCGGCCAGCAGGTTCTGGCCATCCTTTTCGACACCGAAATTTGCGCGGAAGTTACCGCCACCATCCATCACATGCTTGGAGGTGTCGTACAGATTGGACGAGCCCGGGTGCTTGAGTTCGGGTGTGCCATAACAGGGCCAGGGCAAGCCAAAGTAGTCACCGGTGAAGTCGTAGCCGGTTTCCTTGTCCTTGCCACCCTTGGCCTTGAGGGTTTTCACATCGAACACATGCATGTTCTTCATGTGGGCCTTCAGGCGCTCGGGGCTCTGGCCGGTGTAGCCAATGGTCCAGACACTGCGGTTGATCTCGCGCAGGATGTCCTCCGGCATGGGCTCGTCCAGGCCCTTGATCTTTTGCATCTTGTAGTTCTTGGACAGCTCGTTGGCAAAACCGAGCTTTTCAGCGAACTGGTGCATGATCATGTGGTCGCTGCGACTCTCCCAGAGCGGGTCGATCACCTTCTCGCGCCACTGCAACGAGCGGTTGGATGCCGTGCAGGAACCGCTGGTTTCGAACTGCGTGGCCGCCGGCAACAGGTACACCGCCCGGTCGGGGTTCAGGTCTTCAGGCTGGCCCGGCATGGCCGCCATGGCGGCAGTGGCCGACGGATAAGGGTCCACCACCACCAGCAGATCCAGCTTGTCCATGGCCCGCTTCATCTCCAGACCGCGGGTCTGCGAATTGGGGGCATGGCCCCAATAGAACACGCCACGCAGGTTGGCATCCTGGTCGATCAGTTCGTTTTTCTCCAGCACACCGTCGATCCAGCGCGACACGGTGATACCGTTCTTGGTCATCATCGCGGGCGAGGCGTACTGCTTCTTGATCCATTCGAAGTCCACGCCCCACACGGCCGCAAAATGCTTCCACGATCCTTCGGCCAGGCCGTAGTAGCCGGGCAGCGAATCGGGGTTGGGGCCCACATCGGTGGCGCCCTGCACATTGTCATGGCCGCGGAAGATGTTGGTGCCACCACCGCTCTTGCCCACATTGCCCAGCGCCAGCTGCACGATGCACGAGGCGCGCACCATGGCATTGCCGATGCTGTGCTGTGTCTGGCCCATGCACCAGACGATGGTGCCGGGGTTGTTGTCGTGCAGCATCTTGGCGACCTTGAACATCTGGTCTTCCTTGACGCCGCAGGCTTCTTCCACCTTGTCGGGCGACCACTTGGCCAGTACGTCCTCGCGCACCTTGTCCATGCCATAGACACGGTCGTTGATGTATTGCTTGTCTTCCCAGCCGTTCTTGAAGATGTGGTACAGCAGGCCAAACAGGAAGGGGATGTCGGTGCCCGAGCGGATGCGCACGTATTCGTCGGCCTTGGCCGCGGTGCGGGTGAAGCGCGGGTCCACCACGATCATCTTGCAGCCGGTTTCCTTGGCATGCAGCATGTGCAGCATGCTCACCGGGTGGGCTTCGGCGGCGTTGGAGCCGATGTACAGAGCGACCTTGCTGTTTTGCATGTCGTTGTACGAATTGGTCATGGCGCCGTAGCCCCATGTGTTGGCCACGCCCGCCACGGTGGTCGAGTGGCAGATGCGCGCCTGGTGGTCGCAGTTGTTGGTGCCCCAGAAGCTCACGAACTTGCGCAACAGGTAAGACTGCTCGTTGTTGTGCTTGGAGGAGCCAATGAAATACACGCTGTCAGGACCGCTGGCCTTGCGCAGCTCCTGCATCTTGGCCGTGATCTCGTTCAGGGCCGTGTCCCAGCTGATGCGCTCGTACTTGCCGTTGACCAGCTTCATGGGGTAGCGCAGGCGGTATTCGCCGTGGCCGTGTTCGCGCAGGGCCGCGCCCTTGGCACAGTGGGCGCCCAGGTTGATGGGCGAGTCGAACACAGGCTCCTGGCGCACCCACACGCCGTTTTCCACCACGGCATCGACCGCGCAGCCCACCGAACAGTGGGTGCAGACAGTGCGGCGCACTTCGATCTTGCTGTCGCCCATGCCGACCTTGGCACCTTCGGCGGCGTTGGATTTCTTGACCAGCGTGAGTTGCGTCGCGGCAATGCCGACGCCCACCCCCAGGCCGGAGCGGCGCAGGAACGAACGACGGTCCATCGTTGGCAGAGCCTGCGACAGGCCACGGCGCAGGCTGTGCACAAAAGGAGACGCCGAGGACGATGCGACCTGCGCGGCGTGGGAGGACTTCTTGGTAAGCAACATGGTGCGCCCCGCTGTCAGAGTTGGGTGGTTTTGTAGTACTGCTTGACGTGGGCAGACAGGTGGTAGCCACCGCCCTTTTCAGGGGCCACGCGGGCAGGCTCGGACACCGTGGCGTCAGAGGGCATCACCTGGGGAAGCGCCACGACGGCTGCTGCTGCAGCCCCTACGGTGGCGGCACCGGAAAAGAAACTCCGGCGTGAGGAATGGGGCTGGCGGTTCTGCATGCTTGTCTCCAGAATGGCTGGCAGCTATGAAACGGATTTCATACAAGTCTATGCCAGTGTGTCAAACCCTGCAATCGCGCTTTCCACCTCCCACCAATGCGCTCATCTTTTATAGCGTCCGCATCAGGGTTTTTACGGACTCCAAGACTCACTCCAGCATATCGAAGCCCTGGGCCTCCACCGCCATGAAAGCCCGCGTGAACTGGGCCAGTGCAGCATAAAACCGGGCCGCCGGCTGCCCCTGCAGGGCATCGCACAACTGCAGGATCCAGGGTTGCAGGTGTGCCGCAAAAAAATCACGTTGCACCGTCAGGTTGCAGACAGCCATGTCGTCGCCCGCGATCAGGTAGCGCATCACCTCGCACAGGCAGGCCACATGGTCTTCGGTTTCCGACATCGCTTCTGCGCGCGCCAGGCCCAGCGCCGCAAGGTCACTGCGCAAGCGCACCAGCGGCTTTTCGTTCAGGAATCCGCTCAGGTAGTGCGAACCATACAAGAACACCTCGGGCTTGCCCACACCGCCGAACAGGCGATCAAACTCTGCGGCAATGGCCGCATCGCTGTGGGCCCGTGCGGCGCCCACCAGCTGCTGCCAGGGCTCTTGCAGAAAGCCGCCCTCCATGGGGGCTTCGGTGACGGCCACGCGCAGCGCGGCCAGGGATTCCGGCGTGGGCCTGGCGTAGTACAGCTGCGCCAGCAACCCATACACCTCGGCGCGCGCGGTTTCTTCGTCCAGCGCCGAGCTGCCGGCCGCGTTCAGGGAAAGGGAATCGCTCACAGATCGGTCACTTTCGTTTCGCTTTGGGAGGAATACAGGTCGATCACGCGGCAGTCGCTGCACATCTTCAGCCGCTCCAGCGCCTCGCCCTGGAACATGGGGTGGCCCGACAGCTTGCCCAGCATGGCCTCGATGGCCTTGACGGTGCCAAAGGGTTTGCTGCAGCGCACGCAGGCCCAGGGCTTGGCCTCGTTGAGCACACGCAGTTGTGCACGCTCCGGCGCCAGCAGCAGGCGCGGCTGCAGGGTGATGGCGTCTTCCGGGCAGGTGGTGGCGCACAGGCCACACTGCACGCAGTTCTTTTCGATGAAGCGCAGTTGCGGCAGCTGCGGGTTGTCCTGCAGCGCACTGGCGGGGCAGGCGCTCACGCAGCTCAGGCACAGGGTGCAGCGGTCCTTGTTGACTTCGATGGTGCCCAGGGGGGATCCCACGGCCGGCAAGGCGATGGCCTCTGGGCGTGCTGCCACGGGCATCGGGGCCTGCTCGATGAGGTGGTCGAGCGCCATCTCCAGCGTGCTGCGCTTTTCTTGCGCCACCGCAAAACGTGCGGCCACGGCCGGGGTCTTCTGGCGCGTCTGGCCCAGGGACTGCAATGCGGCGTCCAGCTCGGTGGGGTGCGTGGCGCGCAGCAGCTGCACATGCGTGCCGGTGTAGCCCAGGCCCCGCAGAATGGCTTGCGCCACATCCATTTGCGCCTGCAGACCATCGAGGTACTGCGGCGCCTCTTCGTGCGTCGTCAGCACCACCACCTGCGAGGCGCCGTAGGCAATGGCGCCGAGCCACAGGTCCACGCCGGTGCTGGCCGTGTGCCACAGCGCCACCGGGATCACGTGGGCGGGCATGCCCTGCGCCAGCTTCAGTTGCGCGGCACGCCCCAGTTCCTCCACCAGCGCCTGGCCGCGCTCCTGGCTGTGCAGCAGCAGCACGGCGTCCTTGCCGCCTGCGGCGGTGTAGGTGGACAACAAGGTCTTGAACCTGGTGCCCTGCTCCACAGCGCTGGGGTAGGCATAGGTCAGCGCGCCCGTGGGGCACACGGTGGTGCAGGCGCCGCAGCCCACGCACAGGTTGGGGTTCACCTTGATCTGCTGGCGGCCCTTGTCGCTGGCTATCGCCTCGGCCGAGCAGATGTCCACGCAGGCGTTGCAGCCCACGGTTTCGTTGCGGCTGTGGGCGCAGAGCTTTTGTTTGTAGGCAAAGAATCGGGGCTTCTCGAATTCCCCCACCAGTTCGCGCAGTTGGAGCAGGGCCGACAGGTCGCGACCATCCCATCGGAAATAGCCCTGCGGCAGCGCGTGCTGCAGGAAAGTGGGCGTGGCCGTGGGTGAGCGCAGGTCCAGCACCAGGTCAAAGCGCTCGGTCTGCACGGCGGCATCGCGCGTGAAGTCGATGGCACCGGCCACCTGGCACACCTTCACGCAGGCGCGGTGCGACTGGCAGGCGGCCATGTCGATCTGGTAGTCGAGGCCAATGGCGTTCTCGGGGCAGGCCGCCACGCAGGCATTGCAGCGCGTGCACAGATCGAGGTCGATGGGGTTGTCGGCCTTCCATTGCAGCTCGAACGCGCCCAGCCAGCCGGTGAGGCCCGTGATGCGCCCGCCCAGCACCGGAAAGCGCCGTGCCTGCGCGCCACCGGCGTTGCCAGGGCCCTGCGTGAACAGGGTCACATCCAGCACGTCCGACACCAGGGCCGCCGCCTGCTCGGCCTGATCGAGCGGGCCGATGATGAGCAGGCGGCCCGTGCTCTTGTAGGTCACCGTGGGCACGGGCGGCGGGTCGGGCA
>LNAP01007274.1_pt1 | contig 10106 bp, 8 predicted proteins | sample 602601 | NCBI WGS metagenome assembly LNAP01 (sample SAMN02440304, study PRJNA202911) | soil metagenome | biome: Subtropical and temperate rainforests or woodlands; isolation source: soil samples (1 kg each in a 20% v/v slurry with milli Q water) were... ...
TGCTGCAACTGGTGCAGGCCTGCCGGGAACAGCCAGGGCAAATCCCCGAGTTGGCCCGGCGCTTCTTCGCCGACGAATACCGCCTGTACCAGCGCCTGCACCACTACCGCAAACCGCTGCTGTGCTGGGCCCATGGCTACGTCATGGGCGGCGGCCTGGGCCTGATGCAGAGCGCCACCCTGCGCATCGTCACCCCCTCGAGCCGGCTGGCCATGCCGGAGATCAGCATCGGCCTGTACCCCGACGTCGGCGCCAGCTGGTTTCTCAACCGCCTGCCCGGCAAGCTCGGCCTGTTCGTCGGCCTCAGTGCCTGCCAGCTCAACGCCCGCGACGCCCTCGACCTCGACCTCGCCGACCGCTTCCTGCTCGACAGCCAGCAGGACGCCCTGCTGCACGGCCTGGTGCAGATCAACTGGGCGGAACAGGCCGACAGCCAGCTGCACAGTCTGCTGCAGGCGCTGGAGGACGAAGCCCTGGTGCAGCGCCCCAGCGCCCAGCTGCTGCCACGGCGCGAACGGATCGACCGCCTGCTGGACGTGGCCGACCTGCCGGCGGCCTGGCAGGCGCTCAGTACGCTCAAGGACGACAGCGACCCCCTGCTGGCCCGCGCCGCCGCCACCCTCGACAGCGCCTGCCCGCTGACCGCCCACCTGATCTGGGAGCAGTTGCGCCGGGCGCCCTACCTCGCGCTGGCCGACGTATTCCGCATGGAGTACACGATGAGTCTGAACTGCTGCCGCCACCCCGAGTTCGCCGAAGGCGTGCGCGCCCGCCTGATCGACAAGGACAATCAGCCGCGCTGGCACTGGCCGGAGGTGACCAGCATTCCCGCCGCGGCGATCGCAGCCCACTTCAGCCCGACCTGGGAAGGGGAACATCCGCTGGCGGACCTCAGCGATCGTTGAGCATTCCAGACGCCAGAAAGCACCACGGGGCGCCATAGCGCCCCGTGGTCGAATGCCTGAGGCCCCGCGGCCCCCCGGCACAATCGCGATCAGTCATCGTCGCCATGACGACGACGGCCGTCCCAGTCGTCGCCGCGCCGCCCCTCCCAGCGATCACCGCGATGGTCGCGATGGTCGCGCCCCTCCCAATGCCGGTGGTGGCGCTCACCATCATCCCAATGACCACGACCACTACGGTACCCGGAGTCATAGTCATCATCGTAAACCACACACCCCGACAGCCCGAGCACCACTCCCAACAGCAATACGGCAAAACCACGCATGATCGGTTCCTCGACCTTCATTCACCTGCCTAATGAGATTCGCCAAGGCACCTGGAAGTTCATCGGCCGAGCAACATGGGCGCTATAAATGCGTGGGCATGGAAAAACCAACGGGGCGCCATGCGCCCCGTTGTCTTGTCAGCAGTTGCCTTTCTTGGCCTGGCCCGGCGGGCAGAAGCGACCGCCGCCGCCACCGCCGACGTCGACATGCACGCCGTCGCCCACATCAGCACTCACCCCGGGCACACGCACGCTGCAACCCGACAGCACCAACACCAGCCCCAGCATCAACACGGAGAGACCGCGCATGTAAGCTCCTGCAAATTCAGTTGGTTGGTTAAACAATAAGATCGTTATCATCCGCAATAAGTTCATCGGACTGGAGTGTGACGGCAGAGCCACTTTGCCAACCGGATTACCAAACCGAGAGGCTTGCCCCGACTTTCTGCCACAGCACGCGAGCCCCCTCATGCGCCTGGATCGCTTCCTCAGCAAACGTCCCGAATTCAGTCGCCAGGATGTCCGCCGCCTGCTGCTTGAGGGCCGCGTGCGGGTCGACGGCCAAGCCGTCAGCGATGGCCGGTACGAAGTCAGCGCCTTCAGCCGAATCGAACTGGACGGGCAGGTGCTGCAGCAGGGCTACCCGGCACGCTACCTGATGGTGCACAAGCCGACGGGCTGCGTCAGCGCCACCCACGATCCGCAGCACACCACCGTGCTCGACCTGCTGCCGGCCGTCGAGCGCGAGGGCCTGCACATCGCCGGCCGCCTCGACGGCAACACCACCGGCCTGCTCCTGCTGACCAACGACGGCCAGTGGTCACGGCGCCTTACCCTGCCGGGCAACAAGCTGCCCAAGATCTACCTGGTGGAAACCGCCGAGCCGATCGGCCCCGAATACAGCGAGACCTTCGCCCGCGGCATCTACTTCGCCTTCGAGAACCTCACCACCCTGCCCGCCCGGCTGGAGATTCTCGGCAGCCATAGCGCCCGCCTCACCCTGGTCGAGGGTCGCTACCATCAGGTCAAGCGCATGTTCGGCCACTTCCGCAACCGGGTCACCCGCCTGCATCGCGAAAGCATCGGCCCGATCCGCCTCGACCCGGCCCTGCAACCGGGGCAGTATCGTCCGCTGACCGCCGAAGAAATCGCCTGTTGCTGAGCCCATCCGGTGATTAATGCCCCTTCGGCATAAAACGGGCTTCACCCCAGGCGCATCTTCTGGTAAAAAGACGGCCTGCCCAGCGGGCGTCGTATAATGGTAATACCCTAGCTTCCCAAGCTAGAGCCGTGGGTTCGATTCCCATCGCCCGCTCCAATTCCCCTCTGAAACCCCTCTAGCACGCAGGTTTCAGGGCAGCTTTAGGCGGTATGGTTCGCGCTTAGTCCAAGAAACTCCCATTTCTGAGGACGAACCCATGTCTAAACGCGCCAAAACACCCCACCTTGTCCTGGCCAAGGGCATCGGCTTCCAGTACCACCTGGTGCTGCCCAAAGCGCTCAACGTCCACCCCGAACTGCCAAAATCCATCCGTTGGTCGCTTGGCCAGCACTACGAAACCGCCCTGCATCTGGCGAACATCCTCAACTGCGGCTTCGACAGGCTGTTCGAGCAAGCCCACCGGCATGGTTTCTCGGTGCAGCAGATTCTTCAGCAGCTCGAGGAACTGCGCCAGAGCAACCTCCGTGCCCTGAACCACATCGATCTGCCACTGGGCAGTCTGCCGGCGCCCCATCAACTGGCCAGCCAGGCATTGAGCAGCGGCTATCACACCCTCAAGATCCAACAGGAGCTGAACCCCGTTCTCTTCGAGAAGGATGGGGAGTGGCATGTGGCGCTGCGCAACGACGACGGTTATGGCTTTAACGAACTGATCCGCTTCAAGCGTTTTGACATTGCGCTGAACACCAGTGACCCCGAACGTGCCGCCTGGAAAGTGGCCTACCTGTACGAAGCGCTGCACCTGATCAAGAGCTGGCGCGGGGACGGTTACCTGTATGCCTCAGCACCACTACAGAGCATGGCCATCGCCTTCAAGCAGTACGTCGACTACGTTGCCCGGCCCTCCAAGCATGTCTCACCCCTCGAGCAGCGACTGCCTACCACCGTCAACGAAGTCATAGCCCGTGCGCCCTGGCCTGAGGCGAGCATGGACTCCTATCGCTACCTGGACCTCATCCAGACAGCGACCGGTGAGTACTGCCTGCATATCCATGATGTGACCAGCAAGTTTGAACCACAACGCATTCCGCTCAAGACCACCAACTGGCCGCTTGCCTTCCTGTTGCTGGTGGAGGTTGCTCCTGAACTGGCCAAACTATTGGAGGCCTTCCCGTACATCCATCCACAGGGCAAAAGGGCACTCAACCAACTGCTCAAGCAAATCAAGGAACTCCTGAACAAGTACCTGGAAGGACTGCCTGAGCCCAAGCCGCTACCCGATCTTCCGCGTCCCGGGGACGCAGGAGGATCGAGCAGCGCCCTCGCCCCCTACCAGTCCAAGAACCTTCTCCGCTTTGGCGAAGTGGTCGAACGCTTCAAGCAATACCAGCGAGCCTGTAACGTCTGGAGCAATCCGGATGCGGAGCTCCAGGCTCTTGCGCGCTTGGCCGCACTGGTCGAAATCGTCGGACCGGACTACCCGGTCACGGAGATTCATCGCCCTGACATTGTGCGAGTGCGTGACCTGTTGCGTGTATACCCCGCGGGTCGCAACCGCCATCCGGCGCTCAAGCATCGCCCGCTGCGCGAAATCCTTGACGAAAGTGGCTATGCACTCATGCAGCCTGGCACAGCCAAACGCTATTTCACCTCGCTCAAGCAGGTCTTTGCCTTCGCCCTCGACCAAGGCTTCATCGAGCAGGATCCTGCGGCATCGGTTCTGTTCAAGGTCACTGGCTCACCGAAAGCGAATCGCACCTACAACCACCCTCAAATCCAGGCGCTTCTCAACGGCCCTGCCCTGACCCGAAAAGAACCGCCGAACTGGCGTCTGGATGACTACAAGTTCTGGCTACCACTGCTCGGCCTTTTCCTCGGCGCGCGGCTGAACGAGCTGTGTCAGCTTACGCTCGGCGATGTCCGTGAAGAAATGGGGATACTGTACCTGTCTCTCAATACGGACCAGCCCGGCAAGCGCCTGAAAAACCTGTCGAGCCACCGAGATATTCCGCTGCATCCCATCCTGCTCGACATGGGCTTTGCCGATTTCGTGGCAAAACGTCGCAACGAAGTCGGCAATAATCCCGACGCACAGCTGTTCGCTGGCTTGAATATCATCCGTACCAAGCTGCCCGGAGCCTATGCATCCAAGTGGTATCGGGGTGACAGTGCAGCCAACAAAGGCTACCTGCATATCTGCAACCTCGGAGGACTGGGGCTGACGTTTCACGGGCTGCGGCACACGTTCATCAACAACTTCCGTGTGCAGAAGCTCGATATGAAGATCTGCCAGGCTCTGGTCGGCCATGCCGATCCGACTACCACTGGACGCTACGGCCGGGGTTATCCTCTGGATGTGCTCTATGGCGAACTCGCAAAACTCGATTACAAGATCGACTGCTCACACATTCACTACAGCAATTATCTTGCTCTTCAACAAATGCAGGGACGCTACAGCCGGGGGCGGCCGAGCGGGCAAGGGCAGCGTCGCACCTCAACCAGCAGCCATTGGCGGCGTCACCTAGCCGCGGAACTGCTCGGCCGGCACAATAACGATTAAGCAGAAGCGCATCACACTTATCTATTGACACCACCCCGACAGCCACTACCAAGGGATATTTCGATATAAGATGGCCCTGTATAAAAAACAGAGGCCATCTTATGCTAACAACACCCAACCACCACTTCATCGTCTCGTGCAATCACGGCATAAGTCTGATTGCGGAAACGCCAGCCAGTCAACTGCTCGCCAGCTCTGTCGCCAGCCAGATAGAAGTATTAATCAAAGCGGCCATGAGGCGACAACTCGCCCCCTCCATTACAGACTTCGCCCAGCAGTTCATTGACATCAAGCTCACCGAATCCCAATTGAGCGAAAAGCATAAATCCCAGCTGAAAAGCCGGATGAGACGCATCGTAGCGATTCTGACGCAAGACGCCTCCGGACGCATGATCAGCTTCCTCAACCAGAATGACTGCACACGACTGCGCGCGGAGCTTCCGAAGCTCATCAAGGGTCAGTCCACTCACCAAGGAGCCACGCTGGCAAAGCATTACCAGCTATTCAACAGCCTGACCCAATCCGCCGCATCCAACGGATATCTCATTGCACCACTATTGATAGACCACCACTACAAGAAACCCGCCACCAACCTGACCCGACCATTTTGCGACATTGACCTGCAATCATTATTTGAAGGCTACATCTATAGCGACTACAGGGAAACGAACAACAACCCGAAGTGGGATGCCCACGCTTTCAAATTCTGGATCACGCCGCTTGGCCTATTCACCGGCATGCGCCTCAATGAAATCTGTCAACTCGAAGTGCGGGACATCTACAAAACCGAAGGCATGTGGGTGATCAGCGTCAATGACGATGCCAAACAGAAAAGCCTAAAAACCCCCTACTCACGACGAGAAATTCCAATTCTTCCTGAACTGATCGACATAGGCTTTCTCGATTTCGTCGAAGCGATGCGAAACACCAGAGGTGGCAACTCAAGATCGCGGCTGTTTCCAGAGCTTGGCTACACCCCAATGCACCACTATGCACGACAGGCTAGCCGCTTTTTCATGGGCGAAGGCAGCAAGCCTGGCTATCTGGAGCAGTGCTGCCAATTGGGCAGTGCTGACAACTATGGCTTCAAGAGCCTGCGCCGTACATTTGCTCATCGGCTACGAGACCACGGTGCCCCCGCCGAAGTCATTGCTGACCTGCTTGGCCATGCATCCCCTGAACACATCGAGGTCACCCGCGCCCACTATGCGGGGATGTCACTGCTGGCAGGACGCAAGGCGGCTTTGGCGAAATACATGCAAATCAGCATCGACTTGAGCCAGGTTCATTGGGCACATTTCGAGCGCATCTATAGGCTGCATAAAACGCGACTGCGTCGTGGCACAACGCCACTCTAACCGTTACAGAAAGATTAGCTGGCCAACAATGGAAGGACCAGCCGGTTCGCTCAGCGAGCCACAAAGGAATTAAATATGAGAGCGCCACCATAAAAATGCCGACGCATACCCGTCGGCATTTTTATTAGCTCCCTAGACAGCAAAGCCTTGCAACAGGAAATTCAAAATCCTCGCACTCTGTTTATGCTGCATCAGCCCTCAGCGACATACTGCCGCACAACTGCCCTGCCGCACTCAACTCATGCAGCCCAATACCGCTATACCCCTTCCCGAAAATCCCCCACCCGCCTCTTCGTAATTTCGCCAGGCACGTCGCCTGGCGGCCGCTTTGATGTCAAAAATAAGGCGTACTCGCAGCATCGAGTATGCCCTGCTCTCCCCCCCATACTCGAACTTCGAGTATGGGGGCGCGGTGGACTTTCGCGCAAAACGAGAAAGACACGGAACGCAGGTGGAGTGGATTTAAGTTTTTGCGTGGAAGGCCAAGAAAAATCGTGAGGTAACGAGCGTATTTTTCTAGCGCCCACTTCGCGCAGCGGCTAGATGTTTGACATCAAACATGCTTCCTCATGGGTCACACGGGACCTCAAAATTGGCAGAACAACCGAGACACTGCCTATTCGATGCACTGCATGGCTGACTTTCGATTATCAGCGGATTTATAGATTCTCACTGACAAGCTTGATATATGACTTACTCCACGATTATCATTGACACATGGAGCGCTGAATGCTCCGCAATAACAAAAAGAAGAGGCGGACCATGCTTCCAGAAACCGAAAACAGCTACAGAAAACTCGCCATCAATTTCTACAAGGTACACATGCAGGGGCAGCGAGTTACCGAAGCGAGCATTCTGAGCTGCTTGCGAAATTTGGCACCAAACTTTCAGCCAGGCTATTTCAGACGCTTGAAAAATGCGGTCGCATTCGACCAGAAAGAGCGAGGATTTCCTGACACGGCTCGTCTTGTCTTGGCCTTGCGAAATCCTGTGACCCAGCCTGGAAGCACCCTTCCTCGCAAGCCGAAGCGCCCGAAGGCAAAGTCTTTTTCAGATGATGACTTCGCTAGGCTTGCACGACACATGGCTGACCATGAATACCATGAAGAGCTTGCGGCCGTCACGCTGGTTCGCTTCACAGGTGCTCGCCCTGCAGAGTTGAAGAATATCCGCCTGCTAGATGGCAAGCTTTTCATTCGCGGCGCTAAAAAAAGTCATAACGGCGTCCGTGGCGCCGACCGGATCCTTCAGATTGAGGATGCCGGAGTTCTTGAAATCATCACTACTTGCCTACTAGTCCTGCGTAGCTCGACGAAATCAAAGGATGCGATACGCAATCGAATCCGCCAGGAGGCTCGCAAGCTCTGGCCGCGACGCAAGGTGCTACCTTCTCTTTACTCGATGCGTCACCAAGTCGGTGCCAATCTGAAAGCCTCGAACCTGAAGGCCCGCGAAATTGCATATATCATGGGGCACCAGTCGACCAACTCGGTCTCCTGCTACGGCAACAAACGTCAGGGAGATCCGACAGCCATCCATGTACGGCCGGCGACAGAGGCTGACCTCGCGCAAGTCAGAACCAAGGTGAAACCATCGAGGCAACTCTGGATCGAGCAGGTGACGTTCCGCGCCAGACCGTGAGTTGGCACGGTTGGATTGCATCGGCAGCCATGGCAGAAGTGATTTCTTCAACACAATCGGCCGATCGCAGAAAGCGATTCATCCTACTGTGATGAACCAACATCCTGCATGATTCGCCCAGTTGCTGAAGATCAAGCTGAGGCTATAGGACAGATTTTGCTTCGAGAGGAGAGTCCCAAGGACCGAGGAAGGGGCAAATGAGCCCTCCCCTCACAGGAGGAGGGCTCAGCCGAGTTCTGGGAGCATCGGACAGGACGCTGAGGTTGAGGGGGTCAGCCGCTGCCTGACCGTCCTGCTTTCTGCCCTTTACAGACTGACCACAGGAGGTGCTACGCGGACCTCATCTGGATTTAAAGAGCGGGGAGGCGCACACACACTCTTGGGGTGAATCTCACTCAAATTTGAGTAAAAAGTCAAGCAGGCCTTCTCAGGCTGAGGGGGCTCGACCCGATGCTGGTTCATTTAATTGAGATGAACCTGACTCCAGCATGTAAGCAAGTCCCAAGCTCGCAGACGCCCCAAGCGGAGGTCACTGCGTATCCTTGCCGGAGACCTTGTCGGTGAACACCCACCTGGTACCTTCCAGCTGCCACTACAGGTTCTCGAGGGCACGACCCCGAAACCGACACGCTGTCCATTCACGCGCCCCTGGATAGCCGGCCCTCGCCCGCCAGCGATCAATGCCGGGGGGAGGAGGTGGCGACGGGAGCGTTCTGGAGGGATGCTTGGAAGACAGGCCGGGCGCTGGTGCCGGTGGATGGCTGCGATTGAGTGTTGAGTGGAAGCCGGCCCCGGCTATCCCAAAGCACAAGCAGCCGTACTACTTTCGTCTGCGCGGTGGCGCGCTGCTGCTCTTCCCCGCCATCGGCCACCTGCCCCGCAGCGAACGGGAGATTCAGGAGTTAACGGCGCACCTTGCTCGCCGGCTCGCCGGCGATGCCCCAGTGGCTCTTGGGCACCTCGGTGATCAGTACGCGCACGCGGTCGAGCGGGGAGTCGAGGGTGCGCGCCAGCGCCTCGCTGACCTCGCGGATCATCGTCTCCTTCTGCTCCTCGCTGCGGCCTTCCATGATGTGCACATGGGCAATCGGCATTGGGTTTCCTCCAGGACAGGCCCCGGCCAGCGGCCGGGGCACAAGAGACATGACTCAGACGAAGCGCGCGGACACGCTGCCCAACCCCTGGTAGCGCACGGTGACGTTATCGCCCGGCTGCACCGCCACCGCGGCGGTGATGCCACCAGTCATGATGAAGGTGCCGGCCGGGATGTGCTCGCCGCGCTCGGCCAGCAGGTTGGCCAGCATGGCCACGCTGGACAGCGGATGGCCGAGCACCGCGGCGTCCACCACCTCGCCGTTCTTCTCCATCACCACGCCGAGGGTGCGCAGGTCGACGTCCTCGAGGTTGGCCATCTGGCCGCCAGTGATGTAGCGGGTCGAGGAGGCGTTGTCGGCCACCACGCTGATCAGGTCGAACTTGAAGTTCTCGTAGCGCGAGTCGATCACTTCCACGGTGGGGATCACGTAGTCGACGGCGGCGATCACGTCGCCGATGTGGCAGCCCGGGCCACGCAGCGGCGCCTTGGTGACCACCGAAATTTCCGCCTCGATCTTCGGGTGGATCAGCTTGGAGCAGTCGATAGTGCCGCCATCCGGCACGCTGAAGTAGTCGGAGAGGAAGCCGTAGATCGGCGTTTCCACGCCCATCTGCGCCATCTTCGCCCAGGAGGTCAGGCCCATCTTCAGGCCGACGGTCTTGTTGCCGCGCGCTTCCTTGCGGCGACGGATTTCCCACTGGATGTCGTAGGCGTCGGCGAAGGTCATCTGCGGGAAGTCGTTGGTCACCTTGCTGATGTCGTGGACATTCAGCTCGGCGCCTTCGACGTGCTCGGCCAGGGCCAGCACCTGCTCGCGGGTCAGGGTACGGTTCATCAGTTGTGCTCCTTACGGGCGGCCAGCAGGTCCAGCGCCACATCAACGATCATGTCTTCCTGGCCGCCGACCATGCGGCGACGGCCCAGTTCGACGAGGATATCCAGGGTCTTCAGACCGTACTTCTCGGCGGCCACTTCGGCGTGGCGCAGGAAGCTCGAGTACACGCCGGCGTAGCCGAGGCCGAGGGTCTCGCGGTCGACGCGCACCGGGCGGTCCTGCAGCG
>LNAP01004381.1_pt2 | contig 10102 bp, 11 predicted proteins | sample 602601 | NCBI WGS metagenome assembly LNAP01 (sample SAMN02440304, study PRJNA202911) | soil metagenome | biome: Subtropical and temperate rainforests or woodlands; isolation source: soil samples (1 kg each in a 20% v/v slurry with milli Q water) were... ...
TCACGCCAGGGAGTTTTCCAGAAGCGCCCAACGCCGAAGAGAGCACTGAGCGCCGGCCACAATCGTCAACAAAGATGGACGACAAATGATAATGGCAACATTGTAGGCGCCGCGCTGGGACTGACACCGAGGCAACACAGTTCTGGTTGTAAGGATCGATTGCTCGGTATCAGCAAGCGCGGTGATGCCTATCTGCGAACACTGATGGTGCATGGCGCGCGCTCGGCGCTGCGTCACGGCACTGATTACCAACCGGATCAGGCAGCGGCCTGATCTACTTATCCGACGTGTTCAACGAGAGAAACAACGCTTAACCACGATTGCAAAGCAACCTGAACGATGGCAAAGCGGTCGAACCGGCATCGGTAAAACCCTCTAATGTCTAAGTGCGAAAAGCACGAAAAAGCAATCGGGAGCGACTTTCACGCAGGGTGGCGAACTCGGTTGGTATCTCTTGATGGCGGACACCCAAACTGGCGACTGTATTCCCGACTGAATTGCGACGGGCTTTCGTAGCCCACTCGATAGCAGGCACTCGCCACATCCAGCCCTTCGCCGAGCAACAGGCGGCGGGCTTCCTGCAGGCGGAGTTGTTTTTGATACTGCAGCGGACTCATGGCCGTCACTGCCTTGAAGCGATGATGCAATGTGGAGCTGCCCAAATTGGCGACCCGGGCGAGTTCTTCGATGCGTAAGGGTTGGGTGTAGTGGTTGTTCAACCAATCGATTGCCCGCGTTACCCGACGCGTTTGCGAGTCACCGAGGGCAAGCTCATACAGACGACGTCCGTGCACGCCTCGCAGGAGGCGGTAATACAGCTCGCGAAGGGCGAGGGGTGCCAGCATGCTGATGTCTTTCGGTGTGTCGAGCAGCCGGACCAACCGAAGCATTGTTTCCAGCAGGGGCACATCGACCTTCTCAAGGAAAAGGCCAAGTTCCGGCTCGTCCGGGACGCCCGTCGGGGGAGCATCGGCGATGACCTGAGCGATTTCCGTGGTCTCGAAATCAAAACGGATGCACAAGTAGGGCGACTCCGGGCTGGCCATCAGCACGCGACCGGAAACCGGCAGCGTCACCGATACCACCAGGTAACTGAGCGGGTCGTACAGGTAATGGTCGTCACCCAGACCGATTTCTTTTTGTCCTTGCACGATGAGGCAAAGTGCCGGCTTGTGCACAGTATGGATAAGCTCCGAAGGCGCATCAAAACGGATGACATGCAGGGGCGCTATGGCGGTCTCATAGATCCCGGGTGTGGTAAACCGTTGCGTCAGCAAGCGAACCAGTTCGTCACGGTAGATAGCCGTGTTCTGAAGGATGAAAGCATCGCTCTGTTCCATTTCAAGGCTCTCACAAGTGTTCATGAACGTCTGCCTGAAACTTTCCAGGCAGACGATATTCACCCGACATCATTAAATTGCTCATTGCCGATAAAGAATCATGCCGGCGTGAAACAGCACATCGTCATGAAAGTGGCCTTCAGCGGTAAAGCCAGTGTCGTCCCAGTACTGGATGTAATCACCGACCAGTTCGTAGCGGCCTTGATAAGCACTCTTATTTTTACCACGGGCCTCGTCGTAACGCCCAGTCGTCAGAAGCTCGTGACGGATGAATCCATCAGCGGTGACCCACATGCCTGCGTAACGATGATCTTGAGTGGTTTGTCTGGCATCTTTCATCAGCTTTTCTCCTCGAATGTCAGGTTCAGCCGATACGACCCAAAGCAGTGCGGTTAGAGCCGTCTTCGGCAACGCGAAAACCCGGTGTGCGGTCACTGCCGCCTTCACTTACGCGCATGCCGGGAGTGCGGTCCGAACCATCCTCGGCAACCCTGAAGCCGGGGGTGCGGTCACTTCCGCCTTCACTCACCCGCAGGCCGGGAGTTCGATCAGAACCGTCAGCGGCCAGGTACAGGCTGGTCGAGGAAAGGTTGATCGCGCAGGCCACCATCGCGCTGATCACCAGTGAAAGGGAAAGCCGTTTTGCGTTTTTCATTGTTCAGTCCTCATTGACGTTGTTCATCTGAGTGGCCTGCCGTGGCCTGTGTCTGCGTCCGTTGCGTGCTTTCAGATTACGTAGCCGAGCGCAGCGGTGTTAGGACGAAACTGCCGCAGATTTGCCTGATCCTCTCGGGCTTGTCGAGCATGTCCGGCGACTCCTTTCTGCTGCGGCTCACCCAGCCGTGACGGTCATGCCGCCGTCTGCCATGACCACCGAGCCGACCATGAAGCTGGCACGGTCCGAGGCGATGAATGCGACTACTTCGGCGATTTCTTCCGGTTGGGCGGCGCGGCCGATCGGTGCGGCCTCGCCATGTTGGGCGAGAAAGGCAGGGCCATCGTCGACCACATTGTTGAGGATGTTGGTCACCACATCTCCGACACCCACAGCATTGACGCGGATGCCGTGGCCAATGACCTCAAGCGCCAGGGTGCGCGTCAATTGGGCAAGTGCGCCTTTAGAGGCTGTGTAGGCGGCAATGGTGGGAAAGGCGAAGTAGGAGGCGTAGGACGCGATGTTGACGATCGAGCCCGATTTGTTGGGCATCATCGCTTTGACCGCTTCCCGGCTGTGCAAGAAGGCTGCGGTGGCATTGACTGCTTGAATGCGCTCCCAGTCGTCACGGGTCATGTCGATGACCAGTTTGTTGATGATGATGCCGGCGTTATTGACCAGGATGTCCAGCCGACCGAATTGCTCGACGGCCAGGGCAACCGCGCGCTCGGCGGCATCGTCCTGAGTGATGTCGGCCACCAGAGATACCAGGCCAGGGCGGGCCAGCGCTTCTACTTCAGGATTTATATCTTCGGCAATGACCTTGGCGCCGCGGGCATGCAGCAGCAGTGCGATTGCCTTGCCTATGCCACTGGCTGCGCCAGTGACCAGAGCGACTTTGCCTGCCACTTCGTTCGGCGTGCTGTTATGGAAGTCGGTCATGATGTTCTCCAGCGTTGTGATCGAGTAGGGATAAGCCGTGTTGGCGCCTGCAAGGCGCTGTCATCGGCGACGGGCCTACTGTCTCGCAGCGAGGCGAGGTCGGCTTTCGTGAGATTGCCCACGCTGTCGGGGTTTTGCGCCGAATGTCAGTCAGGGAGGTTCGGTGCTCGATTCAACCAACGGGGAAAGCCCGATATCATTGATCCGGGCTCAACACGCAGATTTCGGGCAAGTGCCTGGTGAAGGCTGTCTGGCTTTGCACAACCGAGTATGAAAAGGACGTGTTCATGACAAACACCAGACGAACGTCCCTGGCACAGATGTCGACTTCCTCCCAAGACTTGCGCATCACAGGGGAGTCGATGCGTGAATACCTGCCAGGCGAACCGCAGGCGTTACCACCGTGCCGGGAAATCAAGGACATCGTGATTCAGCTCTTTACCCATCGCAGCGTCATTGAGCCCATTCTCGTGCCTGCGGTGGTGGAACCGCTGCTCGTCCTGGTTCTGGCGGGGGCGGCGAGGGTGGAGGAGCGCGTGCTGGGTGGGGAGTGGGAAGCGGCAGAGGTCAGCGCTGGCGATTTTTTCCTCACCAGTTCCGATGAGCCTTATGAAATGCGCTGGCAGACTCACGGAGGCGATACCTTCGAAGTCATGCATCTTTATCTGGGGCTGCCGCTGATCGAGCAAGCGTCTCGAGAGCTGTTGGGTGAGCACGTCGGGCCTGTGCGTTTGCGCGATGTTTCAGGGGGACGGGACGGGCGCGTCGCGTTTGTCATGGAGCAACTGCGCAACGAACTGGTCCTGGAACGCTCGCCCAGCTCGCTTTTCGCCCGCTCTCTGGCGCAGGCGTTGGTCGTACATCTGGTGCGCAGCTATATCGTCGATACCCAGCCCGGGCGTCGGGTCAATGCCTTGCAAGCCTACAAGCTGCGCAAGGTCACTGACGCCATGAACGCGGATCTGGGCGCTGAATTCAGTCTGGAAAAGCTGGCCAGACTGGCCGAGCTGAGTGAATACCACTTCAGCCGCATGTTCAAGCGTGCGACAGGACTGTCGCCTTCACAGTACTTCATCCGCTTGCGCATGGTTCGCGCACGGCACCTGCTACTGGAGACCCGGCGTAGCGTCATCGATGTCGGGCTGGAGGTCGGCTACTCAAGCCCCAGTCACTTCTCCCAGGTATTTCGTCGTGAGGTGGGCGTAACGCCCAGTGAGTTCCGTGGGGCTTGAGCGTCGCTGCGTTACATGTTTTGCAGACGATGCGCACAGACACGAATAGGCAAAAGTTGCGCAGGTTTTGGCACGCGTCGACGAGGCCCGTGCCCTTAATCTTTCCGACGTACCCCGCAGCAACGCCCGCGTCTTCAGCGGTCGGCGCTGAACTTCAATGCATACAGCAGGAGCTACGGATATGTCGAACATTCACAACAAAGTCGTCCTGATTACCGGTGCAAGCAGTGGTATTGGCGACGCGGCGGCGAGGTTGATCGCCGCCAAAGGTGCCCATGTGGTACTCGGTGCCCGCCGTACCGAACGTCTGGAAAAACTAGTGCGCGAGATCCAGGCTGAAGGTGGCTCGGCAAGCGCCCGCGCACTGGACGTTACGGATCTGCAATCCATGCAGGCGTTCGTGACGTTCGCCAAGGCGCAACACGGCAAGGTCGATGTGATCATCAATAACGCGGGCGTGATGCCCCTGTCTCCCCTGGCATCGTTGAAGGTCAACGAATGGAACCAGATGCTCGATGTCAACGTTCGCGGGGTGCTGCATGGTATCGCTGCGGTCTTGCCGGACATGCAGGCGCAAGGGTACGGCCAGGTCATCAATATCTCGTCGATCGGTGGTCTTGCAGTCTCTCCGACAGCCGCGGTCTACTGCGCGACCAAATTCGCAGTCAGGGCTATCTCGGATGGTCTGCGGCAGGAAACGGACAAGATCCGGGTCACCGTAGTGTGCCCGGGGGTCGTTGAGTCCGAACTGGCGGATACGATTTCGGATGATGTGGCCCGCGAGGAAATGAAAGCCTTCCGGCGTGTGGCGCTCAACGCAGACGCCATTGCGCGAGCACTCGCCTATGCCATCGAACAGCCCGACGATGTTGATGTGAGTGAGATTGTGGTTCGTCCGACCGCCAGCCCACACTGAGCAGTCTTGGGAGCAAGGTGCACCCTGGTTCGGAAGCAGTCGTTCATGAGCGGCTGCTCTCGACCGGTTGAATCCACAACCCATTCAGGCAGTCAGCTCGTGGGCCGGGCAGTACCATTGGTGGGATCTCCCTCAGAGAGCATCTGAGTGAGGCGTTCACGCTCCTCAGTTCTTGGCAGCACACCAGAGGTTGTCGCCTCCACTACAGTGATACCTTCTGAATTGACTATCTTGACTTCGGCCTTTGCGTGACCCCGCTCATCAATATCAGCGATGAGCCAGTGGCAGGTAATCTGTTGTCCCGCGTAAACGGGATGCCTGAACTCGAAACTCATCCCTGTCGCGAGCCAACCAATCTGCCCGCCAATTTCGGTGACCAGGCTGGCGGTCAGAAGACCATGGGCAATGGGGGCTCTGAACCTGCGCAGCTGCGCGTAACGTGCATCACAGTGAACCGGATTGTAATCTCGTGAAATCTGCGCGAATTGACGAATATCGTCATCTGAAAAGCAGCGGACTACAGTGAATCGGTCTCCGACCTTGAGACCTTCGGCAGCGCACTCTCTTGGGCTTTTCATTACGGCTCCCTGGTTAAAAAGTATGTTCGGGGCCAGGAAATATTCCTGCCTCCACCTCAAGTGCAAAGTCCTTTGCCGCAGTGTGGAGTACCGAGCGAAGGTCGGCGTACTGTTTGACGAATCGCGGCATGCGGCCGGTGCGTAGTCCGGCCATGTCCTGCCAGACCAGAACCTGAGCGTCGCACTGGTTACCAGCGCCAATCCCGACGGTCGGAATTGAAATCGCTTCGGTGATCGCTCGACCTACATTACCCGGCACCATTTCGATCAAGATAGCGAATGCGCCAGCTGCTTCTAACGCTTTGGCAATGTCTATCAGACGCTGCGCATCTTCACCCCGGCCCTGGACGCGATAGCCACCCAATTGATGCTCCAGCTGTGGTGTGAAGCCAATGTGCGCCATGACAGGTATGCCTGAGCCGGCGAGTTTCTCGACTTGAGGTAGTACTTCGATCCCGCCCTCAAGTTTGACCGCATGCGCACCGGCTTCTTTCATGAATCGCACGGCAGTGTGGAAGCATTGCTCCACCGAGCCCTGGTAAGAGCCGAATGGAAGGTCGGCAATCACCAGTACCCGTTGAGTCGAACGGGTGACGGCGCGAACCAGAGGGATAAGTTCGTCAACGGTGACGGATAAAGTGGACTCGTTGCCATAGACGTTGCTGGAGGCCGAGTCGCCTACCAGCAGGACGGGTATTCCGGCTTCTTCGAAAATGGCTGCGCTGTACATGTCATACGCGGTGAGCATCGCCCATTTCTGGCCCTCCACTTTCATCTGTTTCAGATGCGGTACCCGGACGCGTGTCGTCTGCCGGGCGAGAGGGGTGTTGCCATAGGGTGAAGGCTGATCGTTCATGGGGGTATCTCGTTGAAGGTGAATTAATCCAGCAACTGTTCGGCAAACAGAGCCACGGCGATGAGGATCATGGCTGCTCCAGAAAAACGACTGACCAGGCGAGCGGCGGCTGGGCGTGCCCGAAGAACAACCTGCGAGCCAAATCCGACCAGAAGGTAGATCACGCCACAACTGAAAGTGTGGACGAGCCCCAGCGCAATCATCTGCACAGGTACAGGCCAGGGTGCAGTGGCGTCGGCAAATTGAGGCAGGAGTGCCAGGAACAGCAGAAACACTTTTGGATTCAGCCCGCTGATGCAAAGCCCCTTGAGCGCCCAGCGCTTCCATGAGCCTGACGCCTGAACCTCATCCGCGTGCGGTGTGGAGGGGTACACGAGCATGCTGATGCCCAACCAAAGCAGGTAACCCGCGCCGGCCATCGTCAGCACCGACATGGTCACAGGGTGGTTGGCGACCAGGGTGCCAACACCACCGGCTACCACCATTGTGGCAATCAAGTGGCCGGATAACAGTCCGCCCACAGCGGGTATGACGACCCGATGCTTCAAGCCGGCGGATATCGCGTAGGCCCAATCGGCTCCAGGTGTGATGACGAACAAAATCGACACAGCCCAGAAGGCAACAAAAACACTGAAGGTCATGGCGTCACCTGCGCCAGTTCATAGTTCACCGCGTAATTCATCATCCCGTCTCTCACATCAATGGCCGTCCCTCTTGTTTTCTGAAGTGGGGTACGGTTGTTAAAGATCGAAGGAAGATTAATGAAATATGGTTAGAATTTACTTTCAAAAATGGTCGTTTTGATTTTGTAGATTGGGAGATTATTCTGCGTGGACAGAATTGACAGGAAGATTCTTGCGGAGCTGCAAAAGGATGGCCGTCTTTCGGTCACTGAGCTTGCCGAACGTGTAGGCCTGAGCCTCTCTCCTTGCCATCGGCGAGTGCGGGCACTGGAGGAGTCCGGTGTGTTGCTGGGCTATCGAGCGCAGCTTGATCCCGGTGCATTGGGCCTGAATTTTTCCGCAATGGTGTTTGCCACCCTTCGAGAGGGAAACCGGCAAGCTGTCGAGGCGTTCGAGACGGCGCTCGTTGAGATCCCGCAAGTGGTCGATGCCCAGAGGTTATTTGGGGAGCCGGACTACTTGCTGCACGTCATTGCCCAGGACCTGCCAGCCTTTCAAAGACTTTACGATGAGAGCCTTTCGACATTACCTAATGTGCAACGGCTGACCTCGACCCTGGTCATGAAGCGGGTCATTCAAGACAGACCGCTTCCTTTGTGATTGACGTGGCAGGTCTTCTGTTTCTTGCAGGATTTTGTGGGATTTTGGGACGACTGCTTCTGGCCGGTTTCTGCCGGTCACCACCGGCAGCTATGGGATGAAAGCCACCTCTTACGACTCGACTGCGTCGGCCAAAACCAACTGCTTGCGGCACGGAACCTCTCATCTTTGGCATGACGCATACGTCCACATTTCAAATGTTTAGCTTCGAAGCAGGAAAGGCGTCACTCTCGCTGATCGACACTACAAGACGTGTGAACTGGGCAAGCGGCGTTCCAACAGGCCATTCGCCTCACTAGGGTCTGTTGACGTTTCGCTCCGAACCGCCGCGATCAGGGAAACACGACTGCCGCCGCGAGATACAGCAGCAACGCCAGCAGCAACACCACGGTGAAACCCAGGTGGATTGCCAGCAGGGTCGCCAGCACGGCCGCCACCACCGATACGCTGGCGTTGACACCCCAGGCGATCGGCACCAGTGCTTCGGCGCACGCGGAGACGCGCCCGAGTCCGAGCGGAAACGGCATGCCCATGGCGAACGCCAGCGGCGCTACCAGCGCGGCGCAGATGCCGAACCTGGCGAGGGTCCCCAACGGCGCCAGCAGTTGGAACAACGAGGGCAGGGCGATCAGGTAGAGCAGGGCGATCGCGCAGATCGCCAGGACTGGCCGCGCGAGCGGATGACGGGGCCCCACACCCGTTTCAATATCCCCCCGCCGTCGGCCGGAGTAACGGCTGCCGAGGCCAGCGAAGATCAGGAACGCGCTGAGCGTTACCGCCACCGAATACAACGGGTGGCTGAGGAACAGGGTGAACTTCTGGATGAAGGCGATTTCCACGAACATGAAGGCGAAGCCGATGGCGGCGAAGTAGGACACGACCCGAAGTTCGAACCTGGCCAAAGCCGCATTCCGAGAGCGTCGCTGGCGCCGCCGTGCCACCCATAGCGGCGCCAGGATCAGCAGCACGGCGGCCACGCTGGACTGCAGCAGCGTGGCGATCAGCACCGGATAGCCCCACTCCAGCATTGACAGGCCGCCCTGCGCCTTCAGCGCCAACAGTTCCGGCAGCGAGCGCCACTTGAAGAAGTGGAAGAAATACGGCCGATCATCCGTAGTCGGACGCACGTCGAACTTGTAGCGCGCCAGGAACTCCGCGCGCTCGCCGGACAGCAGGGCCTGCGCCGCGTCGAAGAACCAGGGCCGGTCGAGCAGGTTGTAGCGGTTCGCCTCGGCCACGGTCATCCCGGGGTAGTAGGCCAGGTCGAAGGAGCGCGCCCGGCAGAATTCCCGCAGCACGGCGATGCTGGCGTCGTCGAAATCCCTGTTGCTGACCAGCAGCGTCGCGGTCTTCCAGCCGCGGATCATGACGATGCGGCGCGCCGCACTGGCCTGCCCGTCGCGCTCGATGGCCGCGGCCGCAGTGACCAGCAGCCTGGGAACATCGCGCGGCGGCAGGGCGACCCAGCGGGTGATGGCCAGCAGGCCGCCGGGCGCGAGATGGCGCAGGTACTCGGCGAAGGCATCCACCGTGTACAGGTAGTTCTCGGACAGCGCATGCAGGCCGCCCGAGGCAGTGCCGAAGGAGTCCAGCAGGGCGATCTGGATCAGGTCGTAAGGCTCGCCGCGCGAAGCCACCAGGCCGCGCGCCTCGCCGATCAGCACACGGACGTTGGGCGCGCTGTATGGCTTGCCGGAGAAGTCGGCGAAGTGGCGCTGGACCAGATCGATCACCTGTGGGTTCAGTTCGATGGCATCCACCGCGCTGGCGCCGTGGTAGATCGCCTGCAGCACATCGGCGCCGGCGCCGCTACCCAGCACCAGCACGCGGGGTTGCCGCAGCAGGTGATAGGGCAGAGCCGAGGTCAGGTAGTCCAGGTAGGCGAGCGGTTCGCGGCGCCCGTCATAGCGGTTCAGCACGGAAAGGCCGTCGCCGTCGGTGAAGATGGCCAGTTGTGCGGGCGGTTCCTGTGTCGCGTTGAGGCTTAGGCCAGGCGCGTGGCGCAGGGGAATGGTCGGGCTGTCGACGACCGTGAGCAGGCCCAGCGGACTCCAGGTCTGGGCGATTGCGCGCGCATCCTTGATACGCAGCGCCTGGCTCAGTTCCTTGTACTCGGAGGGCGACAGGGCGATCCAGCGTCCGGGCACGCCGGCCGGCACCGCGACTGCCACCGCCAGCAGCAGCGGCGCGAGCCAGCGCCTATGCCCCGCGCAAGCCATGCCGGCCAGCGCCCCGGCGGCGATGCCGGTGCCGCCCAGCAGCCGCAGCGCATCGACGGGCGTCAGGGCGAACAGAGATCA
>LNAP01006886.1_pt1 | contig 10102 bp, 13 predicted proteins | sample 602601 | NCBI WGS metagenome assembly LNAP01 (sample SAMN02440304, study PRJNA202911) | soil metagenome | biome: Subtropical and temperate rainforests or woodlands; isolation source: soil samples (1 kg each in a 20% v/v slurry with milli Q water) were... ...
AAACTGAACATTGCAAGGGCCTGCGGAACCTGTCTGCTCAAGTCCGCCTGATTCCATGACAGGTTTTGACGGATGACAACCATATGGCAGTACTACGAAGCGAGGTCAAAGCCTTCATTGTTCAGGCGCTCGCCTGCTTTGATACGCCATCTCAAGTGGTCGAGTCGGTCAAGAAGGAATTTGGCCTCGATCTGAGTCGCCAGCAGTGCGAATCCCACGACCCGACAAAGTTCGCCGGCCGAGGCCTTGGAGCCAAGTGGGCCGAACTGTTCCACTCTGCCCGCAAGCGTTTCCGTGAAGAGACGGAAGAGATCCCGATCGCCAACCGAGCGTATCGGCTCCGGGCCTTGGGGCGGATGGCTGAGAAAGCCGAGAACATGAAGAACATGGCGCTGACTGCTCAGTTACTGGAGCAGGCCGCCAAAGAGGTGGGCGACGTCTACGTGAATCGCCGCCTTGAACCTGAAAAACCCCTGGGCTCCCAGGCGGACCAGCAGCACGCCGTTGCTGAGTACACGCTGGAGCCAGACGAGAATGTCCCGACTACCCCGCACCTTAGCTGACGCCGAAGCAGGCGAACATTTATTGCTGGGGCTTCCAGCCTGAAGCGCGCTTTCGTGATGCTGTATGTGGTCGCCGGTTCGGCAAGACCTTCCTCGGCAAAGCAGAGATGCGCCGCGCTGCTCGCCTTGCTGCTGAGTGGGGTGTGAGTGTCGAGGATGAGATCTGGTACGGCGCCCCGACCTTCAAGCAGGCCAAGCGTGTGTTCTGGAGACGCCTGAAGCAGGCTATCCCTGAAGCATGGCGCGCACACCGCCCCAATGAGACTGAGTGCTCGATCACGCTGAAGTCCGGGCACATCATGCGAGTGGTCGGGCTCGACAACTATGACAACCTGCGCGGCTCGGGGCTGTTCTTCGTCCTTGTTGACGAATGGGCTGACTGCCCATGGGCTGCATGGGAAGAAGTGCTTCGCCCGATGCTCTCGACGTGTCAGTACACGGTTCCGGGTGTTGGGCTGCGCAAAGGTGGTCATGCACTGCGCATTGGTACGCCGAAAGGCTTCAACCATTGCTATGACACGTACCTCGACGGCAAGCCAGGCGGCGAGCCGGACCACAAGAGCTGGCAGTACACGTCGCTGCAAGGTGGCAACGTTCCTGCTGAAGAACTGGATGCGGCCCGTCGCAAGATGGACCCCCGCACGTTCCGGCAAGAGTACGAGGCCGGGTTCGAGAACTACTCGGGCGTCGTCTACTACACCTTCAGCCGCACCGAATGCAGCACCACAGAGCGAATCAAGCCTGAAGAGGCTCTGCACATCGGCATGGACTTCAACGTCATGAAGATGGCGGCAGTGGTTTACGTCGTTCGCGACGGCCTACCTCTTGCGCTGGATGAGTTTCACGGTGTGCGCGATACGCCGGAGATGATCGAGAAGATCAAGGCCCGCTTCCCTGGACATACGGTTGCTGTCTACCCGGATGCCAGTGGCCAGAACACCAGCAGCAAGAATTCAAGTGAGTCCGACCTATCGCTACTCCAGAAGGCCGGTTTCGCCGTCGTCGTCGATTCGACAAACCCTGGTGTGAAGGACCGCGTCAACTCCCTGAATGCGATGTTCCTGAACTCCTACGGTGAACGCCGGCTCAAGGTCAACATTGACCAATGCCCTCAGTTCACGCTGTGCCTGGAGCGTCAGACATACACTGACAAAGGTGAGCCTGACAAAGATCCGAAGAAGGGCCACGACCACATGAACGATGCCGGGGGCTACTTCATTGCTAAGCGTTACCCAATCAAAACGATCGTCACCTCAATGAAAATGGGAGTCGCCCGATGACGGACGTCACTTTTACCCGCTCTGAGTACACGGCGGCCCAGTACCGCTGGCGCTTGGTGCGCGACGTCTGCAAAGGGTCGGAGACCATCAAGGCTGCTGGTGATCGGTATCTTCCGCGCCCTAATGCTGCCGACACCAGCAAGGACAACAAAGAACGTTACGATGCCTACAAGCTGCGTGCCGTGTTCTACAACGCCACTGGCCGGACGAAGAACAGCCTGGTTGGCGCGGTGTTCCGCACTTGGCCGACACTGTCTGTCCCCGGCGCTCTGGACTACGTGTCGAGAGATATCGACGGCCAAGGCGTAAGCATCTACCAGCAGTCGCAGTCGGTTATTGGGCATCTGCTCGAAGTCGGTCGTCACGGCTTGATGGTGGACTATGCCGCCGTTGAGGCTGGCACTGTGAGCAGGGCAGACGAGACGGCCGGTCGCGCCCGGGCGAACGTCGCCAGTTATACGGCTGAGTCGATCATTAACTGGAAAACTCGCCAAATCGGCGGTCAGCACCTGCTGAGTCTGGTCGTACTTCGTGAGACGGTTGACGCCGACACCGATGACGGCTTTGGCAGTGAACAGGTTGTGCAATACCGTGTGCTGCGCCTCGATAAGGCGGGCGTCTACACGCAGGAAGTATGGGAAGAGGGTAGCAGCACCACTTCGATGGTCACTGCGCCATTCACGCCACTGAATGGTCTCGGCCAGCCTTGGCGCGTGATCCCGTTCCAGTTCCTCGGCAGCGAGAACAACGACACCAGCATCGACGACTCCCCGCTGTACGACATGGCGGAAGTCAACATCGGCCATTACCACAACAGCGCTGACTACGAAGAGGCGGCCTACCTGGTGGGTCAGCCTCAGCCGTGGATGTCCGGCCTGGATACGCAGTGGCGCGACCACATGGAGAAACAGGGCATTTACCTTGGTTCCCGTGCGCCGTGGCTGCTGCCGGTAAATGGTTCGTGTGGCGTCTGGCAGGCTCAGCCGAACACCGTGGCCAAAGAGGCAATGGACGGCAAGAAAGAGGACATGGTGTCGCTCGGCGCCCGCTTGATCGAGCGCGGTAGCGCGGTGAAGACCGCCACTCAGGCCGACAACGACAGCGCCGCGGAACACAGCGTTCTGTCTCTGGTAGTCAGTAACGTCAGCGAAGCCTACAGCCAGTGCTTGGTCTGGATGGCCGAGTTCGTGAACGCTCCCGGTGAAACCCTCTACAAACTCAACCAGGATTTCAGCCAAATCAGCCTAGACGCAACGATCCTCACTGGTCTGTTCAATGCGGTGCAGGGCGGCAAGCTGCCATCGTCTGACTTCTGGCAATACCTGCGCGATCGTGGGGTTATCAACCCAGAGAAGACCGACGACCAGATCCGCGACGAACTGGAAACTGAAAGCCCTGGGCCTGCCCTGGACGATACCGAGGTAATTCCGGATGGCAGCAAACCAAGCGATCCTTGATGCCACGATTCGGAACGCCGTCTTCCTCGAGCAGCTGAAATCGGGAGAGGTCGCCAAGTTCGGGCCATTCCTCAAGGAGATCGACCGCTCGATCCGTGAGCGGCTGACTCGGGCTGACCTGACGGCTTACACCATTGTGCGTCTGGAGCGACTGCTGAGCGAGGTGGATAGCCTGCTGCTGGGCATCTTCTTTCGCTACAGCGAGAAGCTGAACCTCGATCTGATCGACATCGCGAACTACGAGGCCGAGTTCGAAGCGGCCAGCCTGACCAAGGCCGCGCCGGTGGGCATCACGTTTGATGCCGCATTGCCTAGCGCTGCTGCAATCAGGTTAGCCATCCTCACCAACCCGCTCAGCGTGCGCGGTCCGGACGGCGGCAAGCTGCTCAAGACCTTTATCGATGGCTTCACCGCCACCGAGCGACAACGCCTCACGGGCGCGATCAGGCAGGGCTTCTTCGAAGGGCAGACGAACTTCCAGATCATCAAGAACATCCGCGGGACCAAAGCGCTTCAGTACAACGACGGCATCCTGGCTACGACCAGCCGCAATGCCGGCTCCGTAGTTCGGACAGCGGTTCAGCACGTCGCCACTCAGGCGCGCATGGAGACGCTGAAAGAGAACTCCGACGTCGTGCAGGCGGTGGAGTGGGTCAGCACACTGGACACGAAAACTACCGCCGTGTGCCGATCGCTGGACAAGCACAGGTTCGCGCTGCACGAAGGGCCTCGGCCACCTATCCACATCAACTGTCGATCGACGGTGGTGGCAGTCACCCGATTCAGTGTTCTATTCGGCAAAGGGGCCACACGCTCATCTATCGGCGGCGGCGGCCCGCAGCAGGTTAGGGCAGACCTGAGCTACTACGACTGGCTCAAGCAGCAGCCGTCGGCGTTTCAGGACAGGGCTGTCGGCCCGGTCCGCGCCAAGCTGTTCCGCGAAGGCGGTCTCAGCGTCGAACGATTCTCCGATCTACAGCTTGACCGCAACTTTTCGGCTTTGACCCTTGAACAGATGAAGGCCTTGGAGCCTTTGGCGTTCGAGAGGGCGGGCATTAAATAGCAGGCAGGGCCTGCACCAAGTCTCTGGGAGACAACAAATGCTGAAATTCCAACTGGACAGCCTTGATGGTGTCGATGAATCCGTACGCTCTCTTTACACCGAGAAGGACGGCAAGTTCGTACTCGGCATTGAAGGTCTGCCGCAACCAGAAGACGTATCCGGCTTGAAGTCGAAGGTTGAAGAACTGCTCGGCGAGAAGAAAGCCGCCGAGAAAGCTCGCAAGGATGCCGAAGACCAGGCCCGCCTGGAGCGTGAAGAAAACGCTCGCAAGTCCGGCAACGTAGAAGAGCTCGAAAAGTCCTGGTCCGAAAAGTACAACCGCCGCGAAGCTGAGCTGAACGGCATGCTGGAACAGGAGCGTGGGACGCTGAGCACTCAGATCCGGGATCTGACCGTCGGCCGTACCGCTACTGATATCGCGTCCGCCCTGGCAATTCCAGGCAGCGCCAAAGCCCTATTGCCGCACATCGAGCGTCGTTTGAGCGTCGAACAGCGCGACGGTAAGCCTGTTGTGGTCGTCCTCGACCAGCAGGGCAAGCTCTCGGCGGCAACGCTGGATGAGCTGAAAGCAGAATTCGCTAACGACACGGCGTTCGCGCCGTTGATCGCGGGTAGTAAGGCATCTGGCGGCGGGGCTGCTGGTGCTGGTGGTGGGGGCGGGGCCCCGAAAGGAAATATCGGCGGCACCAAGACGGAACGCACTGCGGCAATCGCCAGCAAGTATCCGGATCTCCCTCTAAAGTAAGGAAGTAATTATGTCCCTCGCACAAATGCAGGTTTTCAACGACTTCATCATGCCGGCCACGCTGGAAAGCCTGGACCAGATGACTGCCGCATTCAACGCCGCCAGCAATGGCGCGATCATCGTTTCGGCGGAAGGTTTCACCGGCGACTTCCTCCAAGAGTCGTTCTTCCAGACTCTGGCGGCTGCTCAGCGTCGCGTTGATCGCTACGCCGCCAACGGCGCAGCGGCAATCACCGACCTGACCGAGCTGAAAAACTCGTCCGTCAAAGTGGCTGGCGGTTTCGGTCCGATCCGCTACGAGCCATCGCAAATGACCTGGCTCCAACGTCCGACCGTTCAGGGCATTGAGGTCGCGTCCCGTGCGTTCGCTGAAATCCTGCTGAAGGATCAGCTGAACACTGCGATTGCTGCCCTGGTTGCGGCAATCACCGCCCAGGCGAGCGCAGTCAACGACGTTTCGGCCACCCTCGGCATCACCCAGGCCGCACTGAACAACGCTCACGCGAAGTTCGGTGACTCCAGCCAAAGCTTGGTGGCGCAAGTCATGCAGGGCACTACCTGGCATAAGCTGGTCGGCCAGGCGATCGCCAACTCCACCAACCTGTTCGTCGCTGGCAACGTTCGCGTCGTCGACATCCTCGGCAAGATCACTGTCGTCACCGACGCACCGGCGCTGATGCAGGCTGGCACCCCGAACAAGGAAATCATCCTGTCCCTGGTGTCGGGCGCGGCGCTGGTTCACGACAGCCGAGATCAGGTCTCGAACGTCGATACCACCAACGGCAAGGAGCGCATCGAGACCACCATCCAGGTCGATTACACTTTCGGCTTGGGCCTCAAGGGTTACACCTGGGACACCACCGCCGGAGGCAAGTCTCCAACCGATGCCGAACTGGCGACCGGCTCGAACTGGAATAAGACAGCCACTTCGATTAAGCACACGGCCGGCGTAGCTTTGATCGGCGACGCTTCCAAGTAATCGCCGACAGGCATCCGTGCTGGCGGGGCGCCCCATGCGCTCCGCCTATATGTCGCATCCCGCGTGAATCTTTCTCTTTGACTCAAGGTAGGCGTTCGCGGCTTCTTCCTCTGTCTTGTGGTATCCGAGGAATATGTATTTGCCAGCGTGATAGATTTTTGCCCTCCATCGGCCATTGAAAAACGACACCCCGATGTGCGTACTCGAAGTATTTCTGGTGTGGGCCTGTCTTTGGTTTTGCTGGTTGACGCAGGAAATTCCAGGTCGGAGATTGTTGATTTTGTTGCCATCCTCAACCCCTCTGATGTGATCGACAACATCAGGAGGTGACTCCTTGTAGTGAAGGAGCCATGCAAGTCGGTGAGCCGTATAGGTTCTTCCGTTGCATGTGATTTTTATGTACCCCCTGGAGTCCTTCCAGCCCGCCTCGCTTCCAGCCTTGGCCTTTCCTCTGGAATGTTTCCAAGTTATGGAGCCGCTGTCCTTGTCGTAATCAAGCAGCGAAGAAAGGTATGCGTAATCGAAGTCACTTCTCGCTTTCATGTCCGGCATCCGTAATGTCCCAACTGCAATTGTATGCCTTTAGCTACAGGTAAGACAGGTAATTGGGACACTCCATGCGCGACCAAAAAGGAAACTCGCAATGAGCAAAAAGAACATCTGGTATTTGCCCGGTCCGTTTCATCAGTACTCCGAGGACATCAAGGCGCTGGCCAAAGAAGCAGGCTTGCGCATCATCGACGCGAACGTTACCGAAAGCCGCGAAGATGCTGCCGACGATGTGCCTGACGTGACGGTCAAGGAAGTGCCGAAGGTGCTGCTGATCTATGGAGGCAACTCCAGCATCAATATCGATGCCTTCCGTGCCGAGCTCGAATCTGTCGGCCTGATCGTAGAGTCATTCGCTGATCAGGAACTGGTGCGCCCCGAAGGCGATCTTGGCCCGATAGCTGATCGCCTGTTTCAGGTGTTCGAAGCGGTAAACGCCGGTGTGGAAAGCCTTATCCGCGAGCGTGACGGTGAAGTTGAGAAGGTGAAAGCTCTGCAACTGCAGGTAGACGACCTTCTCCAGCAGGCCGACAAAGCCCGCACGGAAGGTGCAGACGCGACGGAAGTCGCCGAACTGAAGGCCAAGCTGAACGAAGCCAAGGTCCAGTATCGGGCAAACGCCTCGAAAGAATCCTTGGAAAAGCTCGTCGCTGACCTGCCCAAGGCTTGATAATGCTGGCTGACGGTGAACCGGTGGCCGATCTCAAACCATTCCAGCGAGTTGACGCATGACACTCATCATCGAGGACGGCACCGGCAAGCCAGACGCCGAAAGCTACGCGAGCGCCGCAGATTTGGTCATGTACGCCGTAAAATTCGGCGTGACCATTCCTGCTGACGAGCCAGCGCGAGAAGCATTGCTTCGCCGGTCCGCCTTGGCGATGGATGGCATGGTCTGGAAAGGCCGCAAGATGGATAGCGACCAGGCTCTGTCCTGGCCGCGCCGCGGGGTTGAGCTGGACTGTGAAATAAAGCCCGACAACTACCTGCCGGCTCGAATCCAGTACGGCCAGATGGCCTTGGCCGCCGAGATCCATGCCGACGATATTGACCCGCCAGAGAAGCGAAAAGGCGCAGTGACGCTGGAGCGTGTCGAAGGCGCGGTAACTCGCGAGTACGCCACCATCCCAAACACCAGCGGAAAACTGTTGCCAGCGGCCCCGGATCGGCCGAGCGCCACGCAGTTCGCCGACTACCTCCAGAAGCGGGGACTGTTCGCCGTCCGCGCATAATTGAACGGAGCCACCATGGCCTTCTACGACGAAATGGCCGCGTTGGCTCTGGAGATGATCACAGAGTTCGGCCAGCCCGTGACCATCCGTGCGACCACTGTCGGCGAGTACGACCCGGATACCGGAACCGTGCCACCCGATACCGTCACCGACCAGACCGCCCAAGGCATTCTGATCGACTTCACCGGTCAAGAATTCCAGACCAACAGCCTCATCCGACAGGGCGACAAGAAGCTCAAGATCGCCGCGCAGGGGCTTGCGTGGGCGCCCGGCCTACTGAACAAAGTCATCGCCCAGGGCCGAACCTGGTCAATCGTCCCGCCGCTGAAAGAGATCAACCCAGCCGGCACGCCGATTCTGTATGAGCTGCAGGTGCGGTCGTGAGTCGCGCCGGCTCCGGGCAGTCGGGCAGCTTCGCGCTGAGCCTGGCCGCCTTCGCCGAGAAGACGACCGAAGCCATTGATGCCAGCCTGCGCGAGATTATCATCGAGGTCGGCAGTAGCGTTATTCGCATGTCGCCGGTGGGTAATCCTGAGATCTGGGCGGCGAACACCGCTCACCGCTCAGCCAATACCCGAGCAGCAGACGACTACGACTTCAAGGTGGCGGTCCGCAATACGGTCATCAACCTGACGGGCAGCAACTTCACCAAGTCCGGAAAGCTGAAGGCGGGCGTGAAGTACGCCAAGCCGTTGACCAAGACCGAGCGCGACCAGAACTTCAACGTGAACGGTCTGGTCGCCGGGCAGGATTATGTAGGGGGTCGATTCCGTGGCAACTGGCAGTTCACCATTGGCGCTCCTGCCGATGGAGAGCTTGATCGGATCGACCCGCAAGGCGCCGCCACTATTGCAGCGCTCAAAGCGGGAGTCGCATCACTGACGGCAGGCCAGACGGCCTACCTCATCAACAATATGCCGTACGCGATTCCTTTGGAGTACGGACACTCGCAACAAGCCCCAGGTGGAATGGTGAGAATCACCGTGGCCCGCTTCCAGCAGATCGTCGATGAAGCCATCAGGAACAATCAGGTATGAGCCATAAAATCATCCGCTCCCTGCTTGAGGGTCGACTGAAGACGTGGGCGGCCGCGCGCAGCCCTGTCTTGCGCATTGCTTATCAGAACGTCGACTTCACGCCGACAGCGAGCGAAATCTACCTTCGTGCGTTCCTTCTGCCTGCAGGCACAAACAGCAATGACTTGGCTGGAGCTCATCGACTGTACACGGGCGTGTTTCAGGTCACTATCGTGACACCTGTTGGCGGCGGTGCCGGTGCAGCAGAGGGGCTGGCCGACGAATTGGCCGCACTGTTCCCGCTCAACGATCAACTGACCAAGACAGGCTTTAGTGTCCTGGTGATGACGCCTGTCGAACCTGGACCCGAGCAGCAAGAAGACACTGCCTTGGCTTTGCCGGTCTCGTTCACGTACCGGGCCGACACCACAACCTAATCCGCCCATTGGGCAAACCCAGAACCCGCCATTGAGCGGGTTTTGTCATTTCTGCACAGAGGAAAAACCCAATGTCTGTAAAACTGCCTAACGGTGCGACGTTCGAACACGCCGCCACCTATGAAACCCCGCTGGCCTTTTCCGCAGTTTCCAACGCCTCCGAAGCCATCTGCACCGTTGTCGGCGCCACGCTGGCAATCGGCGACATCTTGCTGGTTGCTTCCGGCTGGACTGCGCTGAACAACAAGGTCGTGCGCGTCAAGGCTGCGACTGCCACCGCTATCACCCTGGAAGCGATCGATACCACCGACACCACCGTTTATCCAGCCGGTTCCGGTACTGGCACCCTGAAGAAAGTGCTGACTTGGGTACAGATCCCGCAAATCACCGACTTCGCATCGTCCGGCGGTGAGCAGAACTACACCGACGTAGCCTTCCTCGAAGCGCAGCAAGGCTTCCAGATTCCGACCGACAAGTCTGCCGCCAGCATGACCATCACCGTAGCCGATGATCCAGCGCTGCCATACGTGCCGGTCGTTACGGCTGCCGACACCGCCCGGACTATCCAGGCTGCCCGCATGAACCTGCCAGGCACCGACAAGCTGTACTACGGCGTCTTCACCTCGTTCTCGCAACAGCCGGCCATCTCGCGCAACAACGTGATGACCAAGACTGTTTCCATGGCGCTGCAAGCCACCGCCACCCGTTACACCTCGTAAGGAAACCACATGGCCAGCTTCAAGATTGCCCAGAACGCCACGTTCAAGGCTGAAGTCGAGAT
>LNAP01006461.1_pt1 | contig 10101 bp, 16 predicted proteins | sample 602601 | NCBI WGS metagenome assembly LNAP01 (sample SAMN02440304, study PRJNA202911) | soil metagenome | biome: Subtropical and temperate rainforests or woodlands; isolation source: soil samples (1 kg each in a 20% v/v slurry with milli Q water) were... ...
GGCAGCAACATGGGTGTCCAGGTCATGACCAGAGAGCACATTTCGATTGCGTGTGCGCTCAATATCCCCATGTTCGTGGCGGTCACCAAGGTACATTTTTACTCTCTATAACAATGCTGAACTTGCGAAGTATACTGTTCTGATCTTTTACAACAACTTACTCGTTGTCCATATAATATTTCAATTTTATGTCTTCACTCTCAACAGGTGGATATCTGTCCCGAGAACATTCTCAAAACCACTCGTACTGCCCTGGCAAAACTGCTCCGTGCGCACGGCAAGATGCCCTTCCCTGTGAAGGACCTGGCGGGTGTGCAAACCGCAGCGGACTCTCTGTGCTCCGACCGCATCACTCCCGTGTTCACGCTCTCCAGCGTCACCGGACAAGGTAAAAATGTATTAAATGTATTGCTTTTGTATGCTTTTTATTGGTGAAGCTAAGCCTTCCCCAGCAACAACGTCATTGGTGGTTTATGTATCAATTGAAAGCAATGACTAACAGTTAGTGTTTTGGCTGCACACCTAATTAGGTGTGGACCTGCTAAAGGCCTTCGTTGCGACGGTGCGGCGCTCTCCTGCCCGCTACTCTGGTGTGGACGCTGATCCCGAAGTCACTTACGAGCGCATGCCCCACATTCACTTCGCAATCGATGGTACGTCGTTCTTCTGTTGTGTTTTGTTCTTTTTGTTCCTACGTAGAGTGCTTCTTGACATCGAGAATTACACTGCAGTATGTTCTTTCTCTAAAATTACCCTAAACTTCATTATCTTATTACCCTGTCATCATCAGGGGTGTTCGAGGTGCGCGGCGTGGGCCTGGTGGTGGGCGGCACAGTAACCAGAGGCAAGATTGCGGTGGGCGACGTGCTGTTCCTAGGACCCGACAAAGCGGGTGCCTTCACTCAAGTCATGGTAAGTTGCCCGTTTTGTGTGCCATTAATGATCCCAATATTTTAAGAAAAATCGTGTGTGAATGAAAATGTTTGCAACATGAACTAAAACGGTATTTAGCACTCAATATTTACCGCTCATGTTTTTCCACTGTCTTCTCCCATTGCAAAAATAGATCCGTAGTGCAGAGTGCCGACGCACCACGATCACCGAGGCCGTCAAGGGCACCAGCTGTACCTTCGCTGTGCGCGCCATCAACCGCAAGATCACTCTGCGCAAGAACGCCTTCCGCAAAGGTACGCTACCCATTCTTTATTTTTTGACCTTAGAGTGGATGTCTGTCCACTTTAATTGCTTTTGCGGGATATATTCTTCTATGTTGGCATGGCCTCTAATATGTGTATTATTTCTACCATACGTAGGTATGGTGATGGTGGATGGACTGCAGGTGCCTGCTCCGGGCAAAGGCAGCACTGGCGAGATCACCATCCCTCCCAAGGCTTGCAGGTGAGTTGACTGTTGTGTGTTAAAGAATTATGTGCTCTTTCTTATTCGGCTTTGTTCTTATGTTAGCATTTTAAGCGCCCAATAACGACCATTTCTAACTTTCTATGTTTTTTTCTCTTTTTATATGCACAGAGAGTTCGAGGCGAGTGTGATCATTTTGCACCACAGCACCACCATTGGCTGTGGCTACCAGCCCGTCATCCACTCCGGCGTGCTCCGCCAGGCGGCCGAGATCGTCGGCATCAAAGGACGTGAGACACTGAAAACCGGCGAGCGCGCCATAGTGCGCTTTCGCTTCATGTATTACGCTGACTACCTGCTGCCCGGGTCGACGTTCATCTTCCGCGAGGGCCGCGCCAAGGGCATTGGCAAGGTAATACAGGTCATCCCTTTAAATGTAGTCACCACGTAGTTGCAAGAGGTGTTGTATTGAATAAAGCGGTTAGGCTTGCACATAGAGTGTGGGGCGCAGGAGTGATTTTCTCAAAACTTTTTGATATTTAATTTTGTGTGATTTCGTAAACTTGGTGACGATTCAGTTTCCCGTTTACACATTATGCTGGGGATGTAAATGTTGTACATACATAAGTAAGAAGTAGTGAATAATATTGGTTCTCATTCTTTATTTACAACGTAAAGACATTCTACTCCGCATGGTTATAAACATAACAACCAACTATCGACCAAAAACCCTATCATAATTCACGAGTTGCTTTCCGATTACGATGCGCTTCGGTCTGTTTCTCCTGCAGTGTTTGATTATGCTCTTTGAGTCTGTCCGCCAGACTTAAGACCAGTTGTGCTGTGCGGTTGAGTAGTTTCACAGCAACACCGAACATAGGAGATACAGCACCACGAAGAAGCACCTCCACCGTTTTACCAAGATTTACGAGTTCTTTATGAACATAGGATTTCACAGGGCTCGGAATGAGGGCCAGGAAAGGTTCAATGTCCGCACGCATCTGCTGCTTTACTCGTTCCCAAACAGGGGCATCGTCATCAAAGACAACCGGTGCTGACTTTTTGTGTGCAGGAGCAGATTCCTGTGATGGTAGATCCCTCTCTGGTTCGTCACTACTGTACTCACGATCAAGAGACATCTTTATAAGCCGAACTAATTCTTCTCTAGTAAAATAGTTGTCACCAATGTCCATCCCTTGCTGCTCTAGAATGTTGATAAGCGCACTCGTACTCAGGTTGCTCAGCTCGGCGTCCAGCTGTGCAGAGAGACTGTCTTTCGACCCAGCCTCTGCATTCGCAAGTGACAAAACAGCATGTGAGCACAACAAAACACACAATACTACCAGAAGAAGCGAGGATGAGAGGAACATCGAAGAAAGACAACGAAAATGCTGTCCATCGCTCAAGCGACAGGATTTGATAACATGATGTGTTCAGTATAAGTAAGAATTGTTGGTCTTGAGTGTGCAAAAGTGTGGTTGGTTGCCCACAAGAAAATGGAATGCCAAAACAGTAATATATGTTGTATACGTGATCAACAATACACATCAGAAACTATGCACACCCAAAACCTAAAAATTTCAAGTTACGCGTTAAAGTTTTGGTACTGCTTTCTGAGCCAAGCCACGGACATAAACATAATCACTGTGTGGCCTCCGCAGCGCAGGTAGTATGGGGCAAAACCATTGTACAGACTCAAAAATCCCTCGTGCTTGACGATGGTGGATATGGTCTGCGCAGCGGAGCGGTACGGCAGCACACCACTCACAGGATCGGGTTTCTAAAATACAAAAGAACGTCATCACGTAAGAAATAAATGACATAAGATGCACACAAGAATAAAAGCACTGCGTAATAATTACATGACATGAAATGAAATTGAAATATTGAGAATGCATACCTGGAAGGCCATTCTGTTCTTGGCAGTCTCCAGAGGCATGGTAGCAATCGAATAGATCAAACCGGAGGTCATCGAGGCGTAGAACACGTTCAGCAGCTCGTTCTTGACGCCCATATCCTTGAACATACCACGGAACTGATCGTAGGTGCCCACTTGCACAGCGCCGACCACCATGGCACGGTTAACGAAAGGACCCGAACCGTTGAAGAATGTCTTGAAGCCTTCTTCACGCAGAATGCGGGTGAAAGCGTCAGCAACACCCTTGTAATTGCGGCGCTTGTCCACAGGCAAGGTTGAGTCGTTCGAAATGCGGACCAGGGTGACTTCAGCAGGGCAACTGATCACAGCGGCAAGGGCTGTTGTGTAATAAGAAAATATATGTCAAGTTGAAGTAGACTTTCTCCATTCGTAATTACGAAGATAACAAACCTCCGGAAGTAACGCCTGCAATAAGTCTAGATAAAAGATCAGTGGGTCTATACTCAGCAAGCTTGTCGCGGAACACTTCGAAGAATCCAAAGCGAGAAGTGGAGTAGAAAACCTGACGCAGCAAACCAGCCCCCAGGCCGGCGTACAGCGACGACACTCCTTGATTCTTCACAGTGGATACAAAGTAAGGCAAAAAGGATAACTTTGATGCACCTCCGCCAGCGGCACTTGCCAAGTTCATTCTAACACTGCATGTATTAAAAGGGTGAACCACCACCCAGCCCATCAACCCTCCCAATCCTGCAGTTGTGAAGTTCACAGTGTTGGACAATGGCACTTCTTTCTTTGCGGACATATTAACGATCGATCCCGAGAGCTGCTATCGTTAGTTTGAAGGTCAAAAAGAGACTCGTTGGTCGACCCCGACGAAGAAATCTACTTCGCTTGGATCGTCCATTGAATACCAATCGTGTCCGGAAGCGGGGTAAAGTCGGTTACTTCTACGACACAACACGCAGTGTTGTTGCATGCAGTTGGCAAATGATTACACACATGTGCTTGTGTATCCAACGTTGAAAACTATATTCAAATGCAATGAAGGCATGGAGCGGATGAAGGTGCTTCGTTATATTCTTCTTCTGCCCTTCAATGAGTGTACTTTCGTATTTAATAAAATAGCTCTGGAGTAAGCACATCTGCTTCCGAGGGAGAATTACACAGGAGCTTTCATGCATAGATAGACTTAGTTCTCTTTCGAGTTTGCCAGCACAGTAGCCAGTAAGAACAGTCGCTTGGGTGGGTGGCTATGGGAAAAACAATTACTGCAACATCCACAATGTGCACGAGTCGAGACGTTTTTATTATACAATTGATTATGATATACATTAGAAAATTCACGCCTTAGCTAACTTAGCAACCTCCACAACCGATTTGAAGCTAAGTGGCTCAGTAATGGCAAGTTCAGACAAAACCTTGCGGTTAAGTGCAATATCGGTTTTAACCATCTTGTTGATCAAAATGCTGTAAGGTAATCCGTACATCCTACTAGCAGCATTGATTCTCTGAATCCAGAGCGCTCTAAACTCTCTCTTCTTGACCTGAGAAGGAAAGAAAACGCAACCAGAACGTTGAGCAGTTTCATTAAAAAGTATGTATTCTGAATATGATCACCTTTCTATCTCTGTAAGCATATTGTCTAGCTTTCGTGACACGTTGAATGGCAACGGTGAAGCACCGATTGGCGCGTCCTCTGTATCCTTTCGCCAACTTGATCATCTTTTTGTGTCGTTGGTTCGCCATTCCACGAACCGCCTGTAGGCAGTGATTTACCACAGGAGAAATAACTTTCGGCCGCAACCAGTTGCTAACACCTCTCAAGAACGCTGACATTGAATATGAAAAGCTTTCGAAGGTGAGGAATGAAGAATCAGCCAGAAAATTGATTTCCAATTCTTGCTTCACAGTTTGCACCAATCGCTGGCGTCTGTATCAAGCAATTCGGAAACATCCGTTTAAATGAATGCATTCGTTGGACGAATGGAGCGCTCACTTCGTATTTCACTTCGTCACTTCGTTTTTGCCAAATGTTCTGGTATTTCAATATTGCCCGTCCTTTTTGACAGACATATTCATCCAACTAACGTTGTTCATCGTGTCTCATTCATTATTGATCATATACTTGCCTTCCCTTATGTTTGCGTGCCGACTCATTGTGCTGGTTGCGACTCTTCTTCCTCTGGCTTGGACCGCTCATCATTCCACAACTGTAGACACAAATCCTCTTATTGAAGCCATGGGCGTGGGTTATCCTGTATCTGACCAACCTCAGTGCAGCTGCTCTTGTCATTGTGATGTTCCGAAGTGTGTGCCTGAACAGCCAGTGAACCCGTGGACGACTCAACCGCCAATGTCTCCACGTCCTTCTTTCAGACCATCTCCGGGACCCACAGCCGCGCCATCGCCAGTGCTTTCCTTTGCACCCTCTCCGGCGCCTTCTACACCTTATCCAACTGCTGGGACACTCAACTTCCCAACGGACTCTCCGCAGTACCAAAGTCTGTCGGTGTCGTTCGAGATCTAATGCAACTCACAAGACGAATAGGGGAGGAAAGAAAAGTGAATGAGAGGACCCTAGTTTTGTAACACTATTGTTGATTATATTCATGTACGATGAATGGAAATTTGCTCCTGAAGAGAAATCCTGAAGACGGTTTAGGAAATATTTTTGAGACTTTTATATGTTTGCTGCATTGTGAGGAATACGATTCTTTTGGATTGTTGCAACAGTGTTATCTTTGTTATGATTGTCTTGCAGTAATTTTATGTGTTGGTGTGTAAGTTGCCCTCTATCCGTGAGTTTCAAAAGTTCGTAATAGGTACAAAATAATTAAGGAAAAAATTACATACAAACTTCAACATGAACAACCAACAACTTTTCTTGCCCACAGGAGCTATTCCTGTACAATGTCATCTGACTTTTGTTCCGATGCATTATCGATTGTAGACACAGGAACGGCTTCGTTTACAACCGCTTCACTGCTGGTGATTGTTGGCTGAATTACCGGAGCGACGATATTTTCGCTTTTCACGGCAGAAGTAGTGACAGGAGCCGCAACGACCTTCGCCGCGTTTATCTCTGCAACAGGAATAGGCTTGCTGTAAATCATTGGTTTGATGAGGGATCGGTATGGATAGTTGTGCTGAGGGTTGTTTCTAAACTCTCCGTGTCTGTCTTCTGAACTGCTGTCTGCCCATTTCGCAAGCTTAACAAGTCTGCGGTTTAAGCGAGACCTTAAGTTCGCTGATACAACATCATGAAAGGATATATACTGATTAGATATGCTCTCAAAACAATGATTATCGCAGTTAACTTCATACCGATTTGTGCACCAATCCTGTCCTTCGGGTCAGCCTGGGCGTGACCGGGCATGTGAATCACCTCCTAGAAGAAAATGAAAAAGGAGTAAGTTTAAACTACAGAAATGACGGTGCTTAATATAGATCGGAGCGCACCATCAGTTGTGATATTTTCATGATGGTGCGAGCATTCTTGTCGGCTAGCTTTACCGCTTCCGCGTATTTCATCAGGGGTGGTCGTGCTGCCGCGACAGGTGGCGCTTTCACTTTAGGTGGTCTTCCCATACTGTACAAGAAAGAAAATACGTGGTCACTTGCAGGCTGATGGCAAGATATCTGCAAAAAAGTCCCCAACGAACGATGATTCAAAATCAGAACAGACCGCTCAATGCAAAATCGGTTAATACGAAAGTCGCTGCCCGCAAAGAAACTGTAGATTAGATTGTCAGACCCAATCGTTTTTACAATGGGGTTTTATGTGCTACACACAAGCGTTGAAAAACTCCTTCTAGCATAGTAGTAATTTAGTATGAAGAATCAATCAGAAAGAGACAGAAACGATGTCGATTATTATCAACAAAAAATTACATTATATAGCAACACGGATGGCGCTGCCTGTCGATGAAACCGCCAATAGCACACATGTATCACTACTGTTGTCGCAGTCCATACTAGTAATCGCCCCAGGGTCGCTGCATATAACATGATACATGTCCTCATTCGGCGAGTCGTTGCCAAATACGGTCATTGCACCGGCACGGCTATTGAACCCGTTAAAACGACTACTACTATTGTTGCTACTGTTATTGTCGAAGCTTCGCACAGTGCCGTCTGCCGAGGAGGAGAGTACGGTGTCCAGGCGGCGCGGGTGCACTTGCACGTCCGTCACTGCAATAAAGAAGTAACATATAACGGTAAGTAACAAGTAATAAATACTATAAAAACTTATACCATAGTGACATGAAATTAGAAACGTAATAAGCAACATACAATACGAAAAGATTTGAAGTGTACCTGCAGCAGGCTGTACATTTGCCTGGGCATGCGGGGTAAAACTGAGACATGCCGCCGAGCGCAGGTCCCACACCTGCACCGTGCCCTGGGAAGTGCCACTCACTAACTTCTCTTGTACGGGGTGCAAACTCACACAGGTGGTGCGGCCAGGACGGGCCCGCGGTCCTCCTGGAGTCTCACCCCAACTATTGTGTTCTGTGTCATCATTGCGCTCTAGCTGCTGCGAAAGAACCATCGCAGGGCTGCTGTTTCCCGCCGCAGAAGCCTTCAAATCCCATATTTTGATTTGTGATTTTGCTGATTGACCCACCGTAACAAGCTGGCCAGTACGAGTAAACTTCACCTTCGCAACTCCGCAAGGATCGACCTTCACGCGACTCACCTCTTTTCCTGAGTACAAATCAATGATCGAGACGGCGCCTGATTCAGAGCCGACAGCCATTAACTCGAGATCAGAGCAAAAACTTATGGAAGTGATGTTAAAAGTGTCTTTGAACAGCGCTTCGGTTGATTGAAAAGCGAGGGAGGTCGAGTCGTGGTAAGTCTCAACGTTCAGCATCGAAATAGAGCTACCACTACCATGCTCACTGTACGTTGACACTGCTGCAAATGTTTGTGCCAATCTAGGAACACCACAGAGTTCAAGGTCGCTGCAAACTCCCTTCAAATGCAAGTTGGCTGCTTGGCCGAGCTTCTGGCTTCCATTTCCTTGTTCTAAAGTTTGCAGAACTTGAACACTGGCGGAAGGACAGTTGCCACCAACAATAAACCTTTCAGTGGATCCAAGGAATAGACCCTTGACAGCGCTGACGGAGAGGGCAGTACGATCCATGGCGAAAAATTGTGTGATTGGAAAGAATTTCAAAGTGTGGCAAGGAGCTTGTTTCATCAATTATAGTTGAAAGTGATATACACTGTTTTCTATAAACGCCTTTTAATAAAAATTAAACTAGATACCAGCCGGGACTTTTCAATGTTCACTCCAATTTCTGGCTTTTCCTCAACGCGCTGAGTCTGGCTTGCGACGCGGGCCAGATGGTGCGCCTACAACCATAAAGAAAATATATATTCAATGTAAAGGGTGCGCGAATTCACCAAAGAGATGGCAAAGCATAACTATGGACTTACTTGAGTTCGGCGAATAGACCAATGCGGTAGATGTTGTTTGCCGGCAATTCTCCCGGATCAGTGGCCAGCTCGTCCGGAATATCGTCCAAACGCTCCACCAAGGTACGCACAATGTGCATGCCTGGGTAGCCCTGTGTTTAATGGTACAATTTGGATGAGAATGAATGCCAGAGGAAACGTGAGAGTGGAAAGTGTTCGCCATTTACAATAAGACACACAAATTCACACAATATATGCACAATGTAGCGAACCTCTTGGGGTTTCAGGGTCATAACAGCTTCTTCACCTATTGGCGGTACTTTTCCTCCTGCGACCAAAGACCGCTCTACACTCTCCATTTGACTGTTATTGTCACCACTTCCCTCCTTGTTATTACCTTTATTACCAGCATGCTTGGACCCCTTGCGAGCCTTGCCTTTTCCAGCAGACGCACCAGGAGTGCTAACTGGAGCTGCTACAACAGAGTTGGTGTTTTCCATAACGGAAAGACTGGAGACAGTAGATGCATTGCTGGGCTTGGCAGCGCGCGGTGCCAGACTGGGCACGCAGCCGACTTGTGCATCGTCAGTTAACAATAACTTTCCCGCCTTGTGAGCACCACTACTGACAGCACTTGGTGCATCCGGAGCACTGCTGTCTTCGTTCGCGCACATTTGCAGCACTGTGGATGCCACGGTGGCGGCGTCTGCGGCGGCCTGGGCCTTTGTGCGGGCCGTCAAGGCTGCCTGTAGAGCTTTGGCGGACAGCTCGACCGCGGCTTGCAGTTCCACAGGGCCTCCGCTCTTACCCCCACAGACCCACTTGTACGCGGCTTCAACGGACGCGTGTGCCTTCTGCGCGGCCGTGTAGGCTCCCTCTGCGGCGAGCAAGCTGTCCGTGGTGGTGTCCTCACAGCGGTCCACCGCCGCAATCAATTCTGCAATGCTCTTCTCTTCAGCATCCAGACCATCATTGTCACTGTGGGAGTGACTCAGACCAGCAATCTTGTTTCTCTTTTTGTTGCTCGTGCCGACTGTGGACACTGTGGGTGTAGGTTTCGGCATGTCTATTTCAAGCACCGTGGCAGGTTGCCTTTTGCCAGTTTTTACGCTCTCAAGGTATGCCAAATGCGCTTTTTTCATATCCTGATGGGCATCCTTGTAGGAACCTTATGACAGACCAACAATTAGACATTACACAAGATCAGCTGGAACGATGTACCACTGCAAACAGAAGGCAGAGAAGATGGGAAATGATTGAAAATAGACTTACTGTATTTGAAAGACTCATTGGTGGTCTGGCCAATGTACAGCAAGTACAAGTGGTACAATGTAAACACTCTGTATGTGAGAAAGGACAGAAAAGAAATGAAACGAAAGAACAAAATGATCAATAAAATTCAACATAGCTAGAACTAACCTAGCGGAGTAGCTTTT
>LNAP01006462.1_pt1 | contig 10099 bp, 9 predicted proteins | sample 602601 | NCBI WGS metagenome assembly LNAP01 (sample SAMN02440304, study PRJNA202911) | soil metagenome | biome: Subtropical and temperate rainforests or woodlands; isolation source: soil samples (1 kg each in a 20% v/v slurry with milli Q water) were... ...
ATGCTGATCGGTCGCGAACTGTTCAACGAAACCCGCTAAACGGAGCTGTCCATGGCTATCCTGCATACCCAGCTCAACCCCCGTTCGGCGGAGTTCGCGGCCAACAGCGCGGCGATGCTCAAACAGGTCGACGACCTGCACACCCTGCTCGCCAAAGTGCAGCAAGGTGGCGGCCCGAAGGCGCAAGAGCGCCACACCTCGCGGGGCAAACTACTGCCTCGTGAACGGATCAATCGCCTGCTCGATCCGGGTTCGCCGTTTCTCGAGATCAGCCAATTGGCGGCTTACGAGGTGTATGGCGAAGACGTTCCGGCCGCAGGCGTGATTGCCGGGATCGGGCGTGTGGAAGGCGTCGAATGCATGATCGTCGCCAACGACGCCACCGTAAAAGGTGGCTCGTATTACCCGCTGACCGTGAAAAAACACCTGCGCGCCCAAACCATCGCTCAGCAGAATCGCTTGCCGTGCATCTATCTGGTGGACTCTGGCGGCGCCAACCTGCCACGTCAGGATGAAGTGTTCCCGGACCGTGAGCACTTCGGACGGATCTTCTTCAACCAGGCCAACATGAGCGCCATGGGCATCCCGCAAATCGCGGTGGTCATGGGCTCCTGCACCGCCGGTGGCGCGTACGTGCCGGCCATGGCCGACGAAGCGATCATGGTGCGCGAGCAAGCGACGATTTTCCTCGCCGGCCCGCCGCTGGTAAAAGCCGCGACCGGTGAAGTGGTCAGCGCCGAAGACCTCGGCGGGGCCGATGTGCACTGCAAGATTTCCGGGGTGGCCGACCATTATGCCGAGAGCGACGAACACGCCTTGGCCATTGCGCGGCGCAGCATCGCCAACCTCAACTGGTGCAAGCTTGGCGAAGTGCAGCAGCGCACACCGATCGCTCCGCTCTACAACAGCGACGAGTTGTACGGCGTGGTGTCGGCGGATGCCAAGCAGCCGTTCGACGTGCGTGAAGTGATTGCGCGGTTGGTGGACGGTTCGGTGTTCGACGAATTCAAAGCGTTGTTCGGGACGACCCTGGTGTGCGGCTTTGCCCACTTGCACGGTTACCCGATCGCGATCCTCGCCAACAACGGCATTCTGTTCGCCGAAGCCGCGCAGAAAGGCGCGCACTTCATCGAGCTGGCCTGTCAGCGCGGCATTCCATTGCTGTTCCTGCAAAACATCACCGGTTTCATGGTCGGCCAAAAGTACGAGGCCGGCGGCATCGCCAAGCATGGCGCGAAACTGGTGACCGCGGTGGCGTGCGCCAAGGTGCCGAAATTCACCGTGATCATCGGCGGCAGTTTCGGTGCCGGTAACTACGGCATGTGTGGGCGAGCTTACGATCCACGTTTCCTGTGGATGTGGCCGAACGCACGCATCGGTGTGATGGGCGCCGAGCAGGCGGCGGGTGTTTTGGTGCAGGTCAAACGCGAGCAGGCCGAACGCAGTGGCCACGGTTTCAGCGCCGAGCAGGAAGCCGAGATCAAGCAACCGATCCTCGACCAGTATGAAGAACAGGGTCATCCCTACTACTCCAGCGCCCGGTTGTGGGACGACGGCGTCATCGACCCGGCGCAAACCCGGGATGTCTTGGCCCTGGCCTTGTCGGCGTCGCTGAATGCGCCAATCGAACCGAGCCGCTTCGGCGTGTTCCGGATGTGATCGGGAGAAAATCATGAGCGACTTCAATACCCTCGAACTGCTGACCGACCCGCGTGGTTTTGCGACCCTGTGGCTAAGCCGTGAAGAAAAGAACAACGCCTTCAACGCCGAAATGATCCGCGAACTGATCCTCGCGCTGGACAAAGTGTCGAGCGACACCAGCCTGCGGTTTCTGCTGGTGCGTGGACGCGGCAAGCATTTCAGCGCTGGTGCAGATCTGGCCTGGATGCAGCAATCGGCCGAACTCGATTACCACACCAACCTCGACGACGCCCGGGAACTGGCGGAGTTGATGTACAACCTCGCCAAGCTGAAAATCCCGACGCTGGCGGTGGTGCAAGGCGCTGCATTCGGTGGTGCGCTGGGCCTGATCAGTTGCTGCGACATGGCCATCGGCGCCGATGACGCGCAGTTCTGCCTGTCGGAAGTACGCATCGGCCTGGCCCCGGCGGTGATCAGCCCGTTCGTGGTGCAAGCCATCGGCGAACGCGCGGCACGTCGCTACGCGCTGACTGCCGAGCGTTTCGGCGGACAACGCGCGCGGGAAATCGGCTTGTTGTCGGAGAGTTATCCGATCGCTGAGCTGGAACAGAAAGTCGAACAGTGGATCGACAACCTGCTGCTCAACAGTCCGGCCGCCATGCGCGCCAGCAAGGACTTGCTGCGCGAAGTCGGCCACGGCGCGCTGACCCCGGCACTACGCCGCTACACCGAAAACGCCATCGCCCGCATCCGCGTCAGCCCCGAAGGCCAGGAAGGCCTGCGAGCCTTTCTGCAAAAACGTCCACCGAGCTGGCAAGCCGAAACCACCACCAAGGAGCCGCGTTGATGAGCGCACCTGTTCTCACCACCCTGCTGGTGGCCAACCGCGGCGAAATCGCTTGCCGGGTGATGCGCACCGCCAAAGCCCTGGGCCTGACCACCGTCGCCGTGCACAGCGCCACCGACCGTGAAGCCCGACACAGCCGCGAAGCGGATATCCGCGTCGACCTCGGTGGCAGCAAAGCCGCCGACAGTTACCTGCAAATCGACAAACTGATCGCCGCCGCCAAGGCCAGTGGCGCTCAGGCGATTCATCCCGGTTATGGCTTTCTTTCCGAGAACGCCGGGTTCGCCCGCGCCATCGAAGAAGCGGGCCTGATTTTCCTCGGCCCGCCCGCCTCGGCCATCGATGCGATGGGCAGCAAATCCGCAGCCAAAGCCTTGATGGAAACCGCCGGCGTGCCATTGGTGCCCGGCTATCACGGTAAAGCGCAGGACTTCGACACGTTCCGCGACGCCTGCGCACGCATCGGTTATCCGGTGCTGCTCAAGGCCACCGCAGGCGGCGGCGGCAAAGGCATGAAAGTGGTCGAGGACGTCAGCCAGTTAGCCGAAGCCCTGGCCTCGGCCCAACGTGAAGCGAAATCCTCGTTCGGTGATTCGCGGATGCTGGTGGAAAAGTACCTGCTCAAACCACGTCACGTGGAAATCCAGGTTTTCGCCGACCAGCACGGCAATTGCCTGTACCTCAACGAACGTGATTGCTCGATACAGCGTCGCCACCAAAAAGTCGTTGAAGAAGCACCCGCTCCAGGCTTGAGCCCGGAGCTGCGTCGCGCCATGGGTGAGGCCGCCGTGCGATCGGCACAAGCCATCGGTTATGTCGGTGCCGGCACCGTGGAGTTTCTGTTGGATTCGCGGGGTGAGTTCTTCTTCATGGAGATGAACACCCGCCTGCAAGTCGAACACCCGGTCACCGAAGCCATCACCGGCCTCGATCTGGTGGCCTGGCAGATTCGTGTGGCCCGCGGCGAAGCGCTGCCGATGACTCAAGCCGAGGTTCCGCTGATCGGCCATGCCATCGAAGTGCGCTTGTATGCTGAAGACCCGGGCAATGATTTCCTGCCGGCGACCGGTCGACTGGAGCTGTATCGCGAATCCGCGCATGGTCCGGGACGGCGGGTAGACAGCGGCGTCGAGGAAGGCGATGAGATTTCACCGTTCTACGACCCGATGCTCGGCAAACTGATTGCCTGGGGCGAGGATCGTGAACAGGCGCGACTGCGGCTGCTGAGCATGCTCGATGAGTTTGCCATTGGCGGACTCAAGACCAACATCAACTTCCTGCGCCGGATCGTCGGTCATCCGGCGTTTGCTGCGGCCGAACTGGATACCGGGTTCATTCCGCGTTATCAGGAAGAGCTGCTGCCAGTCGCCTCGGATCTCAGTGACGAATTCTGGCAAGCCGCCGCCCAAGCATTTGCCCAAAGCCAGCCGAGGACAACTCGTGCCGATGACCCGGTTTCGCCTTGGGCCAACAGCAATGGTTTCCGGGCCGGACTGCCGACAGAAATCACCCTGCATTTGAGTTGTGAAGGCCAGGATCGCGCGCTGACGTTGGGCGACGCTGATGCCCACACCGCTCAACTCAAGGGCGACCAACTGCTGACCGAGCACAACGGCCTGCGCCGCCAGCATCGGGCAATCCGCCGGGGCGAGGTGCTGTATCTGCAATGGGAAGGTGAACTGCGCCGCATCGAGTCCTACGACCCGATCAGCGCCGTCGAAGCCAGCCACAGCCATCACGGCGGGCTGACCGCGCCCATGAATGGCAGCATCGTGCGGGTATTGGTGGAAGCCGGGCAAACGGTCGAAGCCGGGGCGCAGTTGGTGGTGCTGGAGGCGATGAAGATGGAACACAGCATTCGTGCACCACACGCCGGGGTGATCAAGGCACTGTATTGCCAGGAAGGCGAGATGGTCAGCGAAGGCAGTGCGTTGGTCGAGTTTGAAGACGCATGAAATGAAGATCGGTCCTACGCCTTGCGAGGACCGATCTGATTAGAACCTGGCGGTCGCCTGAACCACCACGCCGATAATTCGGCACTCCTCGGTGTAAAGGGCTTTCGGATACGTCGGATTGAGCGGGACCAGGTAACGCTGCCCGCCCTCTTCTATCAGTTTGCGGAAAACCGCCTCGGTGCTGTCCGGCCAGTGGGCAATCACCAACTTTCCGGGTTCCGGCACGATGGCCGGGTCCACCAGGATCATCATGCCCTCGGCAACGCTGATGCCAGTGGGTGCGGTCATCGCATCGCCGACCACCACCAGCCAGAATGCCGGACCCTGGGCGTGGTAATCGGTCAGTTCGAAACGTGGCTTGCCATACACCGGCAGTTCACCGTCGCGGACCTCGACAGGCGCCCGCCAGTCACTGACCGGGTAGCGGAAATAGGGGTTGTACTTTTGTGTCAGCGAAATCTCGTTGTCCTGTGGGACTAAAGGCTCCCGGATCACAATCGCCACTTCCAGAAAATCCATCCCGAGCGCCCGCAAGACACGGTTCATGTCTTCGATGCTCGGCTGACGGCGTTTATTCAGCCAGTGACCCACGCCGCCCTGGGACATCCCGAGGCGATCTGCGAGTACTTCTTGAGTGACTTTGAGTTCACTCATCTTGGCCTTGACCAATTCAATCCATTTATCCATGTGCGGCACGATACGTGGGCACCTCCGGCCATCAAAACACAAATTGTAGTATTTAATCTCTCGTCATAAATACAGTTCGTACTAGGATTGGTTCACGGATCTGAATCTATCACGGAGTTTGCCATCGCCATGTCCATCCCCTGCAACGACCTGCCCGACATGCAAATCGACACTTCCCTCACCTCGCCAAAAGGCTCTGCTGCCGCGCAACGAGCGCTGGATTATTACTTGAAACCAGCTGTTTCAGAGGAAGTGGTCGAAGAACGTTTCTTTGACGTAAACCGCAACATCAGCAGCGAAGAAGCGCTGGTCCATGCCACGGATTTGCTGCGTTGTGCCGCCGCCATCGCGTACGAGTCAGCCAGCAATCTGCAAGGCGCACATCGGGACCTGGCGTTTTCGGCGGTGCACATGATCGACATGGCCAGGGCGATGGTGGATCGATCCCTGGAGGGCGATCAGAATGGATAAGACGCGGGTGCTGAGAAGGAGGACGGGAAAAGAACTTTCCTATCGCGCAGATAAAAACATTTGACTTGCAAACGAGAATGATTATTATTGCATGCAGCTGGTCGCGAGATCGGTCGATTGTCCAAGTGACCTTAGGTCGGTCTCCTGGACTATCTCCTCATCAGGCTAATCACGGTTTTTGACCCGGCTTTTTGCCGGGTCTTTTTTTTGCCAGTTATTCTGGCTTTACCTTCAGGCTAATGAAGTCTTTAAGTGCAGCAAATTCGAATGGCGCGGATGATATCAAAAGAATGTCCCATGGCAACAGAAGCCCGGCATCATTGGCCCAAACTAATCAAAAATAGCGCTTGAGAATCAATCGCACAGTCTCTAAGCTTCGTCGGCGTCATGGAGGACGCCCCCCGCTCAACCCAGAATTCCCCCCGGTTTTTTTCATGTATGCGTGGCACACCGCTATACGAATATCCAAGCTCCTCGCAATGATTGGGCTGTAGGCTCATAGAGCGGTAGCTACGTTATATGGAAATTTTTGGACTGAAAAGTGAAGATCTTCCTTATAGCGCAGATCAGGCAAGCCGAAAAACAGGTCGCGGTAGGGACGGCAGTTACCTGCCGCCCCCCGCACAGATCCGTACGTGCGGAACTACCGCATACGACTCCTGCCTCGGGTGATGTTCGATTCAATTTCTTCCATTCGCCGCTTCAGTTTGGCGCTGGTGAAATTGCGGTCACGATTGTTGACTGCCTTGAATTTGCTGCCGTCGATGGCGACCAGATTTTCTCCGAACAGTCCCAACTGCTGACACAGCACAACGAACTGGCGACAGACGCCTCGGATGGCCTTGCTGTTGTCTTTTCGGAAGTTGGCGATGGTCTTGAAAACCGTCGACTGTAACAGGTCCATGAGTTCGAATCCCATCGCCTCCGCCATATTTTTACCGAAAAAGCCCTGATTATTCAGGGCTTTGTCGTTTCTGGCTTTTGGGGAAAACCTACCAGCCCATACCTTGACCCTTGTCTTTCCATAGTTGTACGTGGAACCCAAAAGACAAAAAATTCATAACCGACTGTTTTTAAATTATTTTTTTCGCCCCAAATAGAATACCTGGCGCGACCATGATGCAGGCCTTGGGTGTCAGCCTGAACGTCATCGATCGCCACCAAAACCATGCGCTGGCCGGCTCCCGGGTGAGGCGCCACTATCTGCATCACGACTATGCCGAAGAGAAGTAACGCGCCTGGAATCTGTTGGGCGATCGACTCAATGCCGTGCTGTCCTCAACCTACGAGCAACCAACGATCGAGTCGATGATGTCTTTTCCAGACGCAGCCGCAGGAACCCTGCCGTCGTCATAAGTCGAACTCTTATAGCGCTGGATTCCCCATAGCTCCGTAGATATCGCTGAGCGCTTGCTTCGGGTCGAATCCGACCCAACATAACCCGCAGCAATTGGCCAATAGCGGTATTGGTAGTCTTGTTATTTTCCCGCTGACAGATCGTCGGAGAGCTTGCACGTCAGTTATGAGAAACAGGGGGGATGCTATCAAACAAGCAGTATTAATCGCGTATACGGCCCTTCCGCCAACATAGGCAGAGCACCACTAGAAACCCGCCTGCTGACATCAGTGCAGCACAGAGAAATATCGCAGCATAGCCAAAACCTGAGGCAACCAGACCCATCACCGGGCCGGCGATCCCCACTGCAATATCAAAGAATAATGAAAGGGCACTGAGCGCCGAGTTACGGTTCACGGCCGGAGTGCTTGCCAATGTCTCCACCCCAAGCCCCGGATAGACCCATGACACCCCTATCCCGGTCAACGCACCGCCGGCAATGGCCAGTGCAGGAGACGGCGCAAGCCATATCAGCAGCATGCCCAAGGTCTGTATAAGCAGGCAGCCACCCACCACCTTGTACCCTCTGAATCGCTGCAGTATTCCCGGCGATGACAATCGGGCAACGATAAAACCTGCGCCGAAGCCACTTAGACAGTAGGCGGCGTGATCCCAGCCCAGACTGTCGAAGTACAGTGCGACGAACGCCGTCAGCCCGCCAAACCCCACCGAGCTGCAAACCAGGACCAGGCCATTGGGCATGACGGCGAACAGGACTCGATAAAAGGCCAGACGGGCGCCTGCAACCAATGGCGCTGGGCGCTTGCCCAGAGCCAAAAGCAGGAACGCCAGGCCAAGCAACACGGTGCACAGCCCCACACTGGCGATACCCAATGAATTGTGCAGCAGCACACCCAGTGGCGCGCCAACAGCCGTGCCGCCGTAAGCTGCTATTCCGTTCCACGACATGACCTGTGCTGCCCGAGGGGCACCACATAACCCGATGGCCCAGGTGCAACAGGGCGTGGAGATCATGGCCGTGGACGCCCCCAACACTAACCTTCCCAGCAGTAATAGCGTCAGGGTCAACCAAGGTTGGGTGTGCAGGATAATGGCGAGCGCAGTCAGGGTGCCGCTCAATATCAAGCCACTGAACCCACACACAACCGCGTGTTTGGCACCCAGGCGATCAGCCACGCCACCGGCCAAGGGGCGGGCCAGGAGCGTCGCCAAATACTGCGAGCTGATCACCACACCCGCGAAAACCGAGGTAAGGCCCAGGTCATTGAGGACGTAGCCCGGCAACACCGCGAGCGGCAAGCCACTGCACACGTACGAGACAAAGTTGAATACGATGATGGACAGGATCAACCCGTTGCTTTGATTTGCCTTGTCGTCGCTCCGGCTTAAAACACCGATATTGCCCATCACTCATGCCGCTCTATACCCCGTACGACATCCGCCAGCAGCTGCGGGTGTGATACGAACGGCTCGTGCGCCGTATCGATTTCGATCACCACGCCAGCACCGGCACGTTGCGCAAAACGGCGCTGCCAGTCGATGGGCAAAATGTTGTCGCGCAGTGTGATGATGTAACTCGCCGAAATCATTCCCGAGTATCCCTCACGGCTGATGGAGTCTGTCGCCACACAGAGTGGCGTCGTGTCCTGGCTCACTTCGCTTAACAACCAACTCAGGGTTTGCTCACTCAAGTCCTGACCGAACATGGCCACGGCCAGCGCTTGAGGAGTTGTTTGCACTGGGTCCAGCGGCCAACCGACATGTTCCGGGCTTTCGCCATGCAGCGTAGTGCCAAGCAACTCCAGAATGGATTGGCCTTCACTGGGCAATGCGCAAGCCAGGTACACCAGCCGCGAGTACAGCTGCGGAGCGGCCAGCACCATCATCGGCAGCACGGCCCCCGCGATGGAATGCCCAAGCAACACGGCCTGGCTCACACCAAGTGCACGCAGGTCTTCATTAAGTTCGTTGACCACGTCGTCTAGCCGCAGGGACTCAACATCCCGGCCGCGCTTCTTGCCGCACCCTGGCATATCCAGAGTGATCACGCGGTCGAAGCATCCGGGTTGCTGGTTTAACGCTTCCACAAAGGGTTTCCAACACCAGGACCCATGGTTTCCGCCATGCAGCAATACCAAATCAGTCATGCGTACGCTCCTGACAGTGGGTTCCTGTTGTTCCTGCCTTGATCATTTGATTGCATAGCAGCCCACGGCCACGACGTATCCATTAACCCGCTGCAGAAAAGTCCTCTTGTATTCGTTCTGCCCGGTCATAGGGTTGCGCCATTGATAGGTGATCTCGCCTGCTTCATGCGCGTTCATCTGCTTGAGTATGTCCTCGCCAATCGGCTTGCCGTCGGTTGAGCGCAATGACTTGAAGTCGGTGCCGATCAGCCGGGGCGAAAAGCCGTGAGCGACGAACCGCTTGGTTTTCAGGTCCACCACAAAGGCGTAAAGATCATCCTGGGTAAGCTGCTTATCGTGCTGATTAATGAGCTCGACGGTGGTTTTCGCGTTGCTGGCAACTTGCTCGGAAATCTGGCGCAGCAGCTGTTGTGCCTGCTCGGGGCTGGACCGTGGCATGTAGTAACCCACGGAGATCACCCGATCTTTCACTCGTTGATAGAACACGCGCTTACGCTCGACCTTGCCGTGTTGCCAGTTCCACCAGCGGTATTCGGCGCTACGCACGATGCCGTCTTCTGGCTGCGAAATGGCTTGTTGTAATGCAGCCTTGAGGTCGTCGTCCAGCACACTGACCACCGGTTTTCCGACCAGTGAAACCGAAGGCCCACCGCTGGCAAGCATCACACCGGAGGTATCGACCACGTAGATGTACAGCTCACCATCGACATAGGCTCCCTGCCGGCTGAACTCGGCCAGGGCGGTGTCACCCTTGGCTTTGTATTCGGTGACAGCTTTTACCAGCAAAGCGTTGGCACGCTGGGTGTCGGCACCATAGGCATCCACTGTCGCTTGTTGAGCCATCCCGACAAGGGAGACAAGGCACAGGCCAAGAACAGTTAACGTTCGATAAAGACTCATTGGTGTTGTTCCTCTGGTGATCTTTTTGATGTCCGAAGGTCCACCGTCAGATTGTCAATGAGCCGCGTTTTGCCGATGCGCGCCGCCACCAGAA
>LNAP01006463.1_pt1 | contig 10096 bp, 8 predicted proteins | sample 602601 | NCBI WGS metagenome assembly LNAP01 (sample SAMN02440304, study PRJNA202911) | soil metagenome | biome: Subtropical and temperate rainforests or woodlands; isolation source: soil samples (1 kg each in a 20% v/v slurry with milli Q water) were... ...
CGCGGGTTTATTGCCTACGCCATTGATGCCGCTTGCCGGCGCCGCGGGCGGCCTGGTTTTCGGCGCGATAGCGGGCTGGTTCGCCACGCAGCGCACAGGGGCCTACTTCGCCATGATCACCCTGGCCATTGCCGAACTCCTTCACGCCATGGCGCCGCATCTGAAAGACGTCTTCGGCGGCGAGGCGGGCTTGTCCGCAATGCGCATGCCGGCCTGGGGCTTCACATTCGGGACAACGAACGAGGTCTACTATCTGACGCTCATATGGGTTGCGCTGTCCTTGATGCTGCTGTATTTATTGACGTTTACCCCGCTCGGGCGCCTTGCGCTTGGCGTGCGCGAGAACAGCCACCGGCTGAACTTTCTCGGCTATGACGTTCATCGCATCAACGTGCTGATCTTCGCCATTTCGGGCATGTTCTCGGGCGTTGCGGGCGGCCTGCAAGTCATCAGCAACGAAGCCGCGAACTACGTGATCTTCGATCCCTCGCTGTCGGCGGCGGTCGTCCTCAATACGTATATCGGGGGAATCAACGTGTTCCTGGGGCCGGCCCTGGGCGCCGCGCTGATGACGTTTTTTGGCTATGCGGTTTCGGACATGACGCAATCCTGGATGCTGTACCAGGGCCTGCTTTTTGTCCTGGTCATGATGTTCATGCCCGCGGGCTTGAGCGGGCTGGGCGCGCTGGCGGCCCGTTTTGCGAAGCGCTATGGAATCAGGGCGGTCGCGCCCGCCGCCTTTCTATATTTGACTGCCTTCTCCAGCTTCGCCGCGGCTTGTATCTTCCTGACGGAATTGATACGGCGGATTTTCGCGCAGGACTATATGGCTATCGCCAAAGCGGCCGGCGCCAGCGGTCTACCGGCAATAACGCTCTTTGGATGGAATTGGCCGCCCTCGGGCATAGTCACTTGGGCGGTGCCTATCGCCCTGGCGCTGCTGGGAATCGCATGCTGGAAATTCGCGAATGCCAGCATAGGCGGCCTGGCGCAAGCCAGTCCAGGCGCGGACGGCGGCGCCATCGAACCCACCCCGGAGCAGGAATCCGTATGACGCATCCGGTTTTGACGCTACGCGATCTGCGCAAGTCCTTTGGCGCCACCGAGATTATCCGCGGCGTCAGCCTGTCGGTTTTATCCGATGAGCGCCACGCGATAATAGGCCCCAACGGGGCGGGAAAATCGACGCTTTTTCATTTGATTTCGGGCAATCTGAGCGCGAATTCCGGCGAGATATCGTTGGATGGGCAGCCCATCACGGGGAAAAGCCCGCAATCCATCAATCGCCTGGGGCTGGCCAGGTCTTTCCAGATCACCAATATTTTCCCGCGGCTTACCGTGTACGAAAACATAAGAATGGCCGTCATGCGGGCGCACGGCCTGCAGTATTGCTTTTGGCGGTTCGTCAATGCCAACAAGAAGGTTAGGCAGCAAAGCGAGCAGTTGCTGGAGCTCGTGCGGCTATGTCCCCGCGCCTCCACGATAGCCGGAGAGATGTCCTACTCGGAACAACGCTCTCTCGAGATCGCCATGACGCTGGCGTCGGACCCTAAGGTCATTTTGCTGGACGAGCCCATGGCGGGCATGTCAAAAGAAGAGACCGGCTACACGAGCGCGCTGATCAAGGAAGTCACCGCGGGCAGGGCCCTTCTGATCGTCGAGCACGATATGGAAGTGGTCTTTTCCCTTGGCGACAGAATCAGCGTGCTGGTCTATGGCGAGGTGATCGCCACCGGAACGCCCGATGAAATTCGGCTCAATGCGGATGTGAAAGAGGCCTATCTTGGCGAGGAGGTGTCGGTATGAAGCCCGATGAGCCTTTATTGCGCGTCCGGGAACTGCACGCGCATTATGGAAAAAGCCACGTTCTGCGCGGGGTGTCGTTGGACCTGCGGGCCAAGGAGGTGGTCGCCCTGATCGGACGCAATGGCTCGGGCCGGTCCACGACGCTCAAGGCGATCATGGGACTGCTGCCGCCTTCGTCCGGCGCCGTCGAACTGCAAGGAAAATCCGTCGCCGGTTCGCGGCCATATGAAATCAGCAGGGCCGGAATCGCCTATGTCCCGGAGGAGCGCGATGTCTTCGCCAATCTGACCGTCGATGAAAACCTGAGAATGGGCGAGCAGCCCGGCACCGGGCAATCCTATGCCTGGACCTTCGATCAGATGTTCGCTTACTTCCCAAGGCTGAAGGAAAGGCGCAACACGCTGGCCGGTAGCCTCTCTGGCGGCGAACAGCAAATGCTCACAATCTGCAGATCGCTGTTGGGCAACCCCAAAATCATGTTGATCGACGAGCCGACTGAAGGCCTGGCCCCGAAGATCGTGGCCGCGGTCGCGGACTGTATCCGGGACATACATCAAAAAGGCGTGTCCGTGATTCTGGTCGAGCAAAAACTTGCCATTGCATTGAAGGTCTCGACGCGCGTACTCGTCATGGGGCAGGGCCGCATCGTGTACGAGGGGACGCCGCGGGACGTGGCGGACAATGACCAGCTTCTTGCGGACTGGCTTGCGGTGTAAGCCCGCGCCCTATTTATCCCTATACGGACGCCAAGAGTAAACTGAAATGAGTCAAACGAAAGATAAAGTCATCATTACCTGCGCAGTGACGGGCGGTGTGCATACCCCGTCCATGTCGCCCTACCTTCCGCTCACGCCGGAACAGATCGCAGCCGACGCGATCGCCGCGAGCAAGGCCGGCGCAGCCATACTCCACTTGCATGCCAGGGACGCCGCCGACGGCCGGCCCACGCCGGATCCGAGGGTCTTCGAGCAATTCGTCCCGCGGATCAAGGCTTCCACGAATGCGGTGATCAATATCACTACGGGCGGCAGCACCCGGATGAGCCTGGAAGAACGCCTTGCCTATCCGCTTATCGCCGGGCCGGAGATGTGCTCCCTGAACATGGGGTCGATGAACTTTTCCATCCATCCGGCGGCGCGCAAGATCGAGCACTGGAAGCATGAGTGGGAAAAACCGTATATCGAGGGCATGGAAGATATGATCTTCCGCAATTCTTTCAAGGACATCAAACATATCCTCCACGTATTGGGCGACAGGCACGGAACCCGCTTCGAGTTTGAATGCTATGACCTGGGCCACCTGTATAACCTCGCCCACTTCGTGAACGAAGGCTTGATCAAGGCGCCCTTGTTCATCCAGTGCGTATTCGGGGTATTGGGGGGCATGGGGCCGGATCCCGAAAACCTGATACACATGCGCAGCACCGCCGATCGCTTGTTCGGCAGGGAAAACTATCGCTTTTCAGTCCTGGGAGCCGGCCGGCACCAGATACCGCTTTCGACCATGTCGGCGCTGATGGGCGGGAACATCCGCGTGGGGCTGGAGGACAGCCTGTTCCTTGCCAAAGGCGAGCTCGCCGCGTCCAGCGCCGACCAGGTCCTGAAGATCCGGCGGATATTGGAAGAGCTTTCCCTGGAAATAGCGACACCGGACGAGGCCCGGGCGATGCTGGGATTGAAGGGCGGCGATGCCGTAGGCTTTTAAGTGTCAAAGGTACTCGACGTTGCCATCGACGCTGATGGCCTGCCCTGTGATGTTCATCGCCGCGGGCGTGGACAGGAACAATGCCATCGCGGCCACGTCTTCCAGTGTCACCATCCGGCGCAGTGATATCTTGTCCAGGTACTGCTGGCGCATGGCCTCATCGCTGATGCCGAGCACCTTGGCCCTCTCGGATATCACGCGGCTCATGCGATCGCCGGCCACCACACCGGGCAGAATCGCGTTCACCCGCACATTATCGGGCCCCAGCTCGCTGGCCAGGGACTTCATGAGGCCGACTATCGCCCATTTGGTCGCGGCATAGGGCGTGCGGAAAGGGTATCCCAGGCGCCCGGCCACGGACGACACGCTGACGATATTGGGATTACGGTCGGATGCCTTCAAATAGGGGACTGCTTTGCGCAGGAAATAGAATTGACTGTTGAGGTTTGTGGCAATGGTCTGTTCCCAGGCGGCTGCATCGAGGCTTTCGACGTTGCCCGTAGGTCCTGCAATGCCCGCGTTATTGACCAGGACGTCCAGGCCCTCCAGAACCGTGACAGCCTCGTCCATGATGCGATCCACGTCTTCCTGGATGCCGACATCCACGGCGGCGCCTTGCATGCCGGGATATTTCCGCTTCATCGCGTCGACGGCGGCCGCATCGATATCGCAAATATAGACATGGGCGCCCGCGGCATGAAAACCGTCGGCTATCATGCCGCCTATTCCCGCCGCGCCCCCGGTTATCAAAACTTTCAGTCCAGCCGGGACTTTCAATCGATCGGCAATGCTCATCTTCATCTCTGCTCAAAAAGGGCGCTGGGTCGCAGCGGGTTGGTCGGATGCTAAAGCGTCAAGCCGCCGCTGGCCTCGATCACCGCGCCATTGATATAGCTGGCCTCATCGCTGGCAAGAAAGGCGTAGATATTGGCGATTTCCTCGGGCCTGCCCAGCCTTCTCGATGGCACCTGCTCGCACATCTTCGTCAGTACGGCGTCGGGCACGCTGGAGAGCATCGCCGTTTCGATAAAGCCCGGGGCGACGGCGTTGACCCGGATGCCCTTCGGGCCGAGCTCGCGGCACCAGGTCTTCGTAAACCCTACAACGCCGAATTTGGCCGCGGCGTAGTTCGTCTGCCCGTAGTTTCCGTAGACGCCGACCACAGAGCTTGTATTCAGGATCACTCCGCTGCGCTGGGTGATCATTGTACTCACGACCGCTTGCGCGACGTTGAAGACGCCCTTGAGATTCACGTCGATTACCGAGTCGAATTGCTCGGCGCTCATCGTTTCCAGGCGCGCGTCGCGCGTAATGCCGGCATTGTTCACCAGGATGTCTATCTGACCAAAGCGATTCAATGTTTCTTCGATCATGAGATCCACGGCAGGCCGGTCTATGACGTCCAGTGAAAATCCAATAGCGCGGGCGCCGGCATGCTCGCATGCAGCCACCGTCCGGCTCACCGTATCTTCATGACGATCGCATACCACCACTGCGGCCCCCTCCTTGGCAAACTTCAGCGCCGTCGCTGCGCCGATGCCTTGGCCTGCGCCGGTAACAATGGCGACTTTTCCTTTCAGTTTCATAGGACTATCACTTTCAAATGGCAACGATTAATGGGTCCGCCAGATGCCGCGCGCAATGACGCCGCTTGCTAAAGCGTGAGCTTAACGAAGTTTCAAATTGGTGATAAGATCATTATCGGACATGAGAGTATCTTTAGCGGCGATTTCAGGACTGACATGCGAAACAGGGCACCACTATTCAACGAACGCATTTATGCCCCATACAAAATTGCCGCGCTGGTCGAGGTTTTGTGCGAACAGGGGATCGCCCCCTCGCAAAGCCTGAAGGGCAGCGGTGTCGACGAGGACCGCATCTATGACGCCACGGCGCTTACTTCGGTCGGGCAATACGTTGCGGTCTGCAGCAATGCAATAGCCCTGCGCGCCAGCCCCGCGACTCCTTTTGAGACCGGCGCCCGGCTGCACCTGTCGGCATATGGCATGTACGGCTATGCGTTGATGTCCTGCCTTTCAATGCGGGACTACTTCCGGCTGGGCGTGAAATACCATGCACTGGCTACCCCGACTTTGACCATCGAATGGTCGGAGCATGACGGGAAGGCGGTATGGACTTTTCCCGATGCGCTTCTGTTCAACGAGTCGAGGGAGATCAGGCGTTTTTTGATCGAACAACAGTTCATCCAGCATGTGACCCACCTCCAGGACGTTTTCGGCAGGTCTTGTCCTCCCATCAAGGCATGCTTCTCCTATTCTGCGCCTGCGCATGCGCAGCTCTACTCCAAGTATCTGGGCTGCCCTTGCATCTTCGATCATGAGCAGTGCGAGTTGCACTATGACGGGGCCATCCTCGATCAAAAGCCTCACCTGGCCCACCGGCTCACGGCGGCGGTCCTGCAGCAGACATGCGAGCGGCTCATCGGGCAAGCGAAGGCGTCCTCGGGCATTTCAGGAGAGGTATATCAGCGCCTGCTGAGAAGGCCTGGCGAATTTCCGAGCATGCAGCTCATTGCCGAGCAGCTCGGAATGACGCCCCGCAATCTCAGGCGCCGCCTGCAGGCGGAAAACGGCTCCTTTGCGGACATCCTTGATGATGTGCGCAGCTCGCTCGCCATTGAATACCTCAGAACGACAAAAATGAATACCGACGACATCGCTCTGCTCTTGGGCTTTTCCGAGCCAACCAATTTCCGGCGCGCCTTCAAAAGGTGGACGGGGAAAACCACCAGCGAATACCGCGCTCCATGAGTTGCGGCCCGGCGTATCACTCGCCCTTGATGCCGGCCTTTCGAATCACCTCGCTCCATTTGTCCATTTCGGCGGAGATGAACTTGCCGAATTCGGCGGCGCTGCCGGGAATGGGTTCCATTCCTTGCGCCAGCAGCTTCTGCCTCAGCTCCGGATCCTTCAGCGCGCGGTTGATCTCCGAGTCCAGGCGGCCGACGATGGCGTCGGACACGGCGGCCGGCGCCATGAATCCATACCAGCCGGATGCGACCACATTGGGAAGGCCTTGCTCGCGCAATGTGGGGGCCTGCGGGTAGATCTCGCTGCGGGAGCTCGATGCGACGCCCAGCACCCGGAGCTTGCCGCTCTGAATATGCGGAAGCGCCGCCGTGATGGCCGTGAGCGTGGCATCGAGGCGGCCGCCGGCCAGAAGGTCGGTATACGCGGCGACGTCGCCGCGATACTGTACCGTCAGGCCTTTCACACCCGCGTCCCGGTACAGCAGTTCCGCCGCCAGGTGGGGCAGCGAGCCATAGCCGGGAGAGCCAAAGGTCAGGCCATTGGCCTGCGACTTGCCGTAGGCGATCAGTTCCTGCGCCGTCTTGAACGGCGCTTGCGCATTGACGACGAGGAAAAGCGGAACAGTGGCCGCCATGGCCACGGGTCTAAGGTCTTTCCTGGCGTCATAGTTGAGCTTGCCGTACAGCGCTTCCAGCGTTGAATAAGGCGCCGCGGCGTACAGCAGGGTGTAGCCGTCACCGGGGGCGTGCGCCACGACGCTGTTGCCCAGGCGCGTGCCTGCGCCGGTCTTGTTCTCGACAATGAACGCCTGTCCCAGCCGGCGCGCCAGATATTCCCCGATCAGCCGCGCCGAGATGTCGTTGGGCCCTCCCGCTCCGTACGGAGAAACGATTTTCACGGGGCGCGAGGGCCAGTCGTCCTGCGCAAAAGCGCGTGGCACGGCGCCGGCGCAGAGGCTCGCAGCGGCCGCGCCCAGCAATGTCCGTCGCTTCATTTTCATGGATATCTCCTGATCGTTCGAATAAGAATGAAAAGTCCGCACGGCATCCAGGCTGGAAGAGCCGAGGCACACTTCGAGATGCGATAATAGATTGGGCACCCTGTTCGGACAAGCTTGAATTTCTTGATAACTTAGAGGCTTAGGTTATAAATGGATTTTCAATGGCAGACATGCAAAGGACACTCCATGGCACTCGAGGTAACGCTGAGGCAATTGCGCGCGTTCGTGGCCGTGCTCGAGCGCGGAAGCTTTTCGGAAGCAGCCGACACCATGCATCTGTCGCAGGCGGCGCTTAGCGGCCTGGTCAAGGAATTGGAAAGCCGGCTGGGCGTGCGCCTGCTGGACCGCAACACGCGCAGCGTGAGCGCCTCCGTGGTCGGCGCCGCATTCGAGCCCATGGTGCGCCGCGTGCTCGCCAGCCTCGACGAAGCGCTGGAAAGCGTGACCAACCTCAAGGAGCTGCGCCGCGGGCTGGTGCGCGTGGCCGCGCCCGAAACACTGTCCTGCACACTGCTGCCCGAGCTGATCGCCGATTACGAAAAGCGCCATCCGGGCGTCGATATCCGGTTCGAGGATGTGCCGATCGAGCAGGTGCTCGCGGGTCTGCACAGCGGCAGCGCGGACATTGGCTTCGGCCCCGCGGGCGTGCTGGCGGATGATGCGGTGGAGGTCCACATGATACGGGTCGATCCTCTCTGGATCGCGCTGCGCCCGGACGATCCGCTCGCGGCCGGCGCATCGGTGAGCTGGAAGGATTTGCGCGAGCGGCCGCTGATCAACTACATGCCCAACCTCGCGCTCAATGTCCTGAGCAATGTGCCGCATCGGCACCACCCCAAGGAGATAGTGCCGGTGCACCGCGTCAACACGGCCCTTTCCTTGCTGCGGGTCAGGCAGGGCTGCGTGATCTGCCCCTCGATGGCGCGATCGCTCGTGGAGGGCTTTGGCCTTGCCTTCCGGCCGTTGCGCCAGCCGACGGTCACTTGGCGCATTGCAATCTTCGCCCGGAGCCGATCATCCCTTTCTCCCGCGGTGGAGAGTTTCCTCGACTTCACACTCGAAGCCGCGACAAGCTGGGATGGCGGCCGCCCGCTCAGATCCGGCTAGCCGGACAGCATGCAGCCGCGAAGGGGTATCGGTGATAAATAAGATGAGCTTATAAAAACATCGGAAATCTCGTCTTGCCTGATAAAAGGCGGCCGGGTATCTTAGGCATCCCGAACCCTAGCCAAGCAGCCCATGACCTTGCCAGACCTCGACTCCTTTCTGTCGCCTCGTTCCATCGCCGTCGTCGGCGCTTCGTCCATTCCCAGCAAGATCGGCGCCGTGCCCGTGCGGTATCTAGTTGAACAGGGCTACCCCGGCGAGATATATCCGATCAACTCCCGGGCCGGCGAGATTGGGGGCCGCCGCGCCTTCGCTTCATTGCGAGCGGTATGCCGGCCGATCGATCTGGCGATCTTCGCAATCCCTGCCTCCAGCGCAGAGGCGGCGCTCGACGATGCGATCGAGGCGGGGGTGAAGAACATCGTGATGTTCTCCGCCGGATTCGCCGAAATGGGGCGGGAGGGCGAGGAGGCGCAGCGCAAGTTTGCGGACAAGGCGCGCGCATCCGGCATCCGGGTGCTGGGACCAAACTGCCTGGGTTTCATGAACGTCGCCCGGTCGGTATATGCGACGTTTTCTCCCGTGGTGTCGACCGGCCTGGCGAAGGCCGGCAAGGTCGGCATTGTCAGTCAGAGCGGTGCATTCGGAGCCTATGCATACGCCATGGCGCGCCAGCGCGACGTTGGTCTCTCCATGTGGGTAACCACCGGCAACGAATCGGACATCGGGGTGGCCGATTGCATCGCGTGGATGGCGCGCGATCCGGCAACGCAGGTCATCATGGCTTACCTGGAGGGATGCCGGGACGGCGGGAAACTCAGGCAGGCGCTGGATCTGGCCCGCGCCGCGGGCAAACCCGTGGTGGTCGTGAAGGTGGGCCGGACCGCGCTCGGCGCCATGACGGCCGCCTCGCATACCGCGGCGCTGGCGGGCGACGATGCGGCTTACGAGGCGCTCTTTCGTCAGCATGGAGCGTGGCGGGCGCGCACCATAGAGGAGTTTTTCGATATCGCCCATTGCCTGGCTGTTTCCGGCCTGCCGGCCAATACGCGGGTCGGGCTGCTGACCGTCTCCGGCGGCGTCGGCGTCATGATGGCCGACGATGCGACCGAGGCCGGCCTCGATGTCGCCGAGTTGCCGCCCGCCGCGCAAGACCTCATCCGGGCCCGCGTGCCATTCGCCGCCACCAGCAACCCTGTCGACATAACCGGCCAGGTGACGGCCGAGCCCGGCCTGCTTGAAGCGGCTGCCCGTGTGATGCTGGGCGAAGCCGGCCATGGCAGCCTGCTCATCTTTCTTGCGGCCTTCGGCGGCACGCCCGCCATGCGGGACGTTCAGCAAAAGCTGGCGCGGGACTTGCGGCGCGATTTCCCGGGCCGCCTGGTGATGTTCAGCACGCTGGCCGACGCCGCCCAGCAGCGGGCGCTCGAGGCCTTGGGATGTTTGTGCTTTCCCGATCCGGCCCGGGCCATCCGCGTCCTGGCCGCCATGGGCTTCTTCCACGCGCAGCTTCAGCGGCCGGCGCCGGCGCCAAGCCCGGTCCCGTCGGCCATTGCCCTGCGGCCCGGTCCGTACAACGAGGCCGAGGCGATGGAATTGTTGCGGGACTCCGGAATACCCGTCGTGCCGACTCGCCAGGCGCAGTCGCGGGCCGACGCGATCGCCCATGCGCGCGCGCTCGGCTTTCCTGTGGCGATGAAGGTGCTCT
>LNAP01014745.1_pt1 | contig 10096 bp, 8 predicted proteins | sample 602601 | NCBI WGS metagenome assembly LNAP01 (sample SAMN02440304, study PRJNA202911) | soil metagenome | biome: Subtropical and temperate rainforests or woodlands; isolation source: soil samples (1 kg each in a 20% v/v slurry with milli Q water) were... ...
CAATTCGGTGGCCGCCGTGCCTAGAGGCACCGGCACGCCGCGCGTGGCGATGTTTTCCTTGATGGTGGCCGGCACGCCGTCCAGCGTGTGGCCGCCGGTTGCCAGCGGCTCATCCCTCATCCAGCGGGCTTCGGAGGCGCGGGCCTGCGCCAGCGCGCCGTCCGCATCCAGGGCGTAGGTGGCCTTGAGCTGCGGCTCCCAGCGCGCGATGTGATCCAGCACCGAGCGGGTGACCTCGACGGGCGAGAGCGTCTTGTTGCGGTAGGCCTGGAGCATCTCCACGGCGGACAGTTCATGCGGTTGCGGCATTTCGGTTCCAGTGTGTGTACAGGCTGCGAGCCTCAGGGCGCGGCGGCGTGGCCCAGGCCGGCCGCGACCGGCCGGAAGTTGCGGAAGTCCCAGTCGCGCCCCGGGGCGGCATCGATCAGGGCCCGCGTGTATTCGTGGCGCGGTTCAGTCAGCACGGTTTCAGCGGAGCCGGTCTCGACGACCTTGCCCCGCTGCATCACCATGATGGTGTCGCAGATCTGCGCGGCCACGCGCAGGTCGTGGGTGATGAACAGCACGCCCACTCCGGTGCGCTGGCGCACCTGTTCCAGCAACTCCAGCACCTGCGCCTGCACCGATACGTCCAGAGCGGAAACGGCCTCGTCGGCCACCAGGACCTCGGGATCCATGACCAGGGCGCGCGCGATGCAGATGCGCTGGCGCTGGCCGCCGGAAAACTGGTGCGGGTAGCGGTTCATGGCGTCCGGGCTAAGGCCCACGACGCTCAGCGTTTCGCCGGCGCGCTTCAATGCCTGCTCGCGTGCCACGCCGAAGTTCAGCAGGCCCTCGATGATGGATTCGCCGACCTTGCGGCGCGGATTCAGCGAACGGTACGGGTCCTGGAACACGATCTGGATGCGGCGGCGCACGGGGCGCAGCGCCGCGCCGGACAGGGTGCTGAGGTCTTCGCCGCCCATCATCATGTGGCCGGCGGTGGGCTCGATCAGGCGCACGATGCAGCGCGCCACGGTCGACTTGCCCGAGCCGGATTCGCCCACGATGCCCAGGATCTCGCCCTTGCGCAGCGTCAGGTTGACGTCGGTGGCCGCGATCACGCTGCGCGCGGTCTGGCGCGAGAAGAGCGAACTCTTGGTGCCGTAGGTGCGGCCCAGCCCCTTGACGTGCAGCACCGGCATGCCGGCCGGCGCCTCGCGGCGCGAGGGCACCAGGCTGGGCACCGAGGACACCAGGCGGCGGGTGTAGGACTGTTTGGGCTCGGCCAGGATCTCGTTGCGCGTGCCGCTTTCGATCAGGTCGCCGCGGTTCATCACCACGATGCGGTCGGAGATCTCGGCCACCACGCCGAAGTCATGCGTGATGAACAGCACGGCGGTCTGGTGCTTGACCTGCAGTTCCTTGATGAGGGCCAGGATCTGCTTCTGCGTGGTGACATCCAGCGCCGTGGTCGGCTCGTCGGCGATCAGCAGCTTGGGTTCCAGGATCAGCGCCATGGCGATGACGATGCGTTGCCGCTGGCCGCCCGACAGCTGATGCGGATAGGCTTCGAAGATGCGTTCGACGTCAGGCAGATGCACGGAGCGGAACATGTCCAGCACCTTGGCGCGGCGTTCCGCGCCCGACATCTGCTTGCGGTGCAGGCGCAGCACTTCGTCGACCTGCTTGCCCACGGTGTGCACCGGATTCAGCGCGGTCATGGGTTCCTGGAACACCATGGCCATGCGCGTGGCGCGCATCTCGCGCAGGCGGCGCTGCGTGGCGCTGACCACGTCCTCGCCTTCGACGCGGATGGAACCCGCGCTGACGCCCAGCACGCCGGGCGGCAGCAGGCCCATCACGGCAAGCGACGTCACGGACTTGCCCGAGCCGGATTCGCCGACCACGCATACGGTTTCGCCGGCGTGCACGTCCAGGCTGAGGTTGCGCACGACGCGGTTGCCGGCGCCGGCGACTTCCACCGAGAGGTTGCGGATCGCCAGGATGGCGGACGAGGTATCGCCTGCGGGAGGAATGGGAGAGTAGGTCATCGGCATCAGATCCTGCGCACCATTTTCGGGTCCAGCGCGTCGCGCAAGGCGTCGCCCAGGATGTTGACGCTGAGCACGGTCAGCGACAGGAACAGGCCGGGGAACAGGATCAGGCCAGGCAGCATGCGGAAGTACATGCGTCCTTCGGACATGATGTTGCCCCAGGAGGCGATCTCGGGCGGGATGCCCGCGCCCAGGAAGCTCAGGATGGCTTCGGTGAGCATGGCGGAGGCGAAGACGTAGGTGCCCTGCACCGTCAACGGCGCGATCGTGCTGGGCACCATGTGGCGCCACAGCAGCAGCGGCAACGGCGTGCCCAGGGCCAGCGCCGCCTCGACATAGGGCTCGCCGCGCACGGTCAGGATCTGGCCGCGCACCAGCCGCACCACCCGCGGGATTTCGGGGATGGTGATGGCCACCAGCACCGTGGTGATGCTGGCGCCCGTGACCGACACCAGGGCGATCGCCAGCAGGATGCCGGGGATGGCCATGATGGCGTCCATGGTGCGCATGATCAGCCCGTCCAGCGAACGGAACCAGCCCGCGATCACGCCGATGACCAGGCCGATGGCGACGCTGACGACCGCCGCGCCCAGGCCTGCGATCAGCGAGATGCGGGCGCCGTAGGCCACGCGCGACCAGACATCGCGGCCGAAGGCGTCGGTGCCCAGCAGGTAGTCGGAGAAGGGCGGCTTGAGGCGTGCGCCGGGGTCGAGCAGGGTGGGGTCGACGGTACCCAGCAACGGCGCGAACAGCGCGACGGCGACGATGGTCACCAGCACCACCAGCGCCAGCATCACGGGCCAGCTTTTGAGCCCCTGGCGGATCTGCCGCCAGGCGGTGGCCTGGGGCGTGCCGCCGCCGGGGAGATCGGCGGCCGCTTGCGCGGCGGCATCGGTTGGCGTTTGCATGGCGTTAGTACCTGATCCGCGGGTCGAACACCGTGTAGGCGCAATCGACAACCAGATTGATGAACACGTAGACGAACGCGAAGAAGAGCGTCAGGCCCTGGATGACGGGGTAGTCGCGCGCCAGCACGGCTTCCACCACCAGCCGGCCCAGGCCGGGGATGTTGAACACCGATTCGGTCACGACCACGCCGCTGATCAGCAGCGCGATGCCCAGGCCCACCACCGTGGCGATGGGCACGGCGGCGTTGCGCAGGGCATGGCCCAGCAGCACGCCGGTTTCGCCCAGGCCCTTGGATCGCGCCGTGCGGATGAAGTCCTCGCCCATGACCTCGATGACGCTGGTGCGCGTGATGCGCGCGATCAGCGCCACGTAGACCGTGGACAGGGCGAGTGACGGCAGGATGAGGCGGTGCAGGTAAGGCCAGAAGCCTTTTTCCAGCGGCGTGTAGCCCTGCACGTTGAACCAGCCCAGCTTGATGGCGAAGAGCCAGATCAGCAGGTATCCCGTGACGAACACCGGCACCGAGAAGCCCAGCACCGAGAAGCCCATCACGGCGCGGTCCAGCAGCCTGCCTTGCCGCCACGCGGCCAGCACGCCCAGCGGGATGGCGACGATCAGGGTGAACACCAGGGTCAGCACCGCCAGGCTGAGCGATGGTTCAAGGCGTTGGCCGATCAGCTTGGTGACCGGCACGCCCGACATGAGCGAGGTGCCCAGGTCGCCTTGCAGGAGCTTGCCGCCCCAGATGAAGAATTGCTTGATGACCGGCTGGTCCAGGCCCATCGTCTGGCGTATCTGCACGATACGTTCGGGCGTGGCGCCATCGCCCGCCATGATGATGGCCGGATCTCCCGGGCTGAAACGCAATATCGCGAAGACCACCACCGCGACCATCACCAGAACGGGGATGGTCGCGAGGAGCCGGCGTCAGCATGTATTTCCCCCTGAACTACTTGCCCGTCAAGGGGCTTTCTTGACGTTCCAGAACGCGAACACCGGCGCATGGACCAGGCCCGACAGCTTGGTCGAGTAGACGGTGGGCACGGACATCTGGCCCAGCGGCACGTACAGGCCTTCGTCGATGCCGATGCGCTGCACTTCCTCGGCGATCTTCTTCTGTTCCGCGGGGTCGGAGGTCAGCGCCATCTTGGTGCGCAGTTCCTCGATCTGCGGGAAGTCGGGCCAGCCGAACCAGGCGTTGTCGCCGTTGGCGGCAGCCGGAGCGGAGCGGACCGGGTCCATCACGTCGGTGGCGTACCAGTTGGTGTTGTGGATGTTCCAGCCGCCTTCCGCCGGCGCGGCCTTCGAGGCGCGGCGCGTGGCCACGCTCTGCCAGTCCATCGCGGCCAGGTTGACGTTGAAGCCGGCCTTGCGCAGCGCCTGGGCCATTACCACCGGCTGGGCCGACAGGGTGCCGACGTCGGTTGCGTGCATGACCAGGATGGGCGTGTTGTCGTAGCCGGCTTCCTTCAGCAGCGCCTTGGCCTTTTCGATGTTGGACGGCACCACCATGTCCTTGCCGATGTCGCTTTCCAGCGGCGTGCCGCAGCCCCACAGCGAGGCGCAGGTCTTCCAGTACTTGGGATTGCCGACCAGCGCCTTCATCACGTCTTCCTGGCCGATGGCGTACATCGCGGCCTGGCGCACCTTCTTGTTGTTGAAGGGCGGGTACTTGAAGTTGAAGCGGTACATCGTGAAGTAGCCGACCGGGCTGAGCGACTCTTCCTTCAGGTCCTTGTTGCCTTCGATCATCGGCAGCAGGTCGTAAAGTCGATTTCGCCGCCCAGCAGCGCGTTGGCGGTGGTCAGCGCGTCGGGCATGACGTCCCACTCGACCTTGTCGACGTTGACGACCTTGCCGCCGGCCAGGCCGCTGGCGGGTTCCTTGCGCGGCACGTAGTCGGCGTTCTTGGCGTAGACGGTCTTCACGCCCGGCTTGAATTCGATGATCTTGAAAGGGCCCGAACCGGTCATGTCGGTGATGGGCTGGCCGATGGCCTGTTCGGCGATGCGCTTGGGCATCATGAACGGCGCGGTGCCGGTGGGCTTGGACAGGGCGCGCAGCGCCAGGTCCGTGGGTTCCTTCATGACGATGCGGAAGTTCTTGTCGTCGATGACTTCGATCTTGTCGGTGAACTTCAGCAGGGTGCGGCCCATGCCGTCGCCGGCGGCCCAGCGCTTGATCGACGCGACGCAGTCTTCGGAGGTCACCGGCTTGCCGTCATGCCACTTCTGGCCGTCGCGCAAGGTCATGGTGTAGGTCTTGCCGTCGGGCGAGACTTCCCACTTTTCCAGCATCTGCGGCTGGATCTTGTTGTCGGCGTCGGTGGCCAGCAGGGTGTCGTAAATCATGTAGCCGTGCCACGTCGTGATGTACGCGGTGGTGGCATGCGGGTCGGTCAGGCGCAAAGGCGAGTGCATCACCGACTTGATGACGGTCTCGGCGTAGGCGCCATGAGCCATCATCAGGGTGGCGCCGGCCAGCGCGGCCGCTCGGACGTACTTCAGCATGAATGTTCCCCTTGATGCGTAGTGAGCGGCGCCATCGCGCCGCTGCGTCGTTGATCCGCCGCGCTGGGGCGGCGTGCGAGCTTCAGGCGGTAGCGGGCCTGCCCGAAAAGACAGGTCCGCAAGGCGCCATTCTGATGCCGGGACGCAACCGTGTCCATGGTTGTTTTGCCGCATCCATCAGCATGGAACCGGGGGCCGCGCACACCAGGATCGTCTGGGCGATGTCGGTGAAATCCGCGCGGAAGTGCGCGGAACTCTTGACCACCAGGATCGCGGCGCGCCGCGGCTCCACGCCGGCGAAGCGGAACATCTCCTGGTCGGCCATCTGCACCTTGTTCGATGCGACGATGATGCGCACGCCGCCTATGCGCAGGCAGGCGCTGGGGCCGAGATCCATATGGAAGCCGCGATAGAACGCGCCATGCGTATCGAAGCGTCCATCCGAAGTTTTCTCGACGATGAAATCGCTGTCCAGCGGTTCATCGTCGGGAATACCCGAGTGTCCACCCAATGCAATCCGTACCTTGTTTCCGGCGCCGGCGCGATGCGCCGCCAGCGCGGCCGCGGGGTCGACGATCAGGCCGATGGCAGTATCGCGCGCATCGTGCCTGATCAGGGCGCGCAATACGCCGGTGGTGTCGGAACTGCCGCCCGCGCCCGGATTGTCCTGCGCGTCGGCGATGACCACGGGTTTATGCGCGTCGCGCGCCAGGCGCATCGCTTCCTGCACGGCTTCGTCCGGCGTGTAGAGCTTGCCGCCGAAGTCGCGTTCCGCGTTGAGCACGGCGCTGGTCATCTCGTCGGCCGCGGCGTCGGCTTCGGCTTGCGTGGCGCCATAGGCCCATACCGTGGGCGCGCATTCGGGGAAGTCGGCCGCGGGAAAGCCCGTGGCGAACGACAGGCTGTGAGCGCCGCGCGCCTCGATGTCGCCCACCCGCTGGTACAGGCTGCGCGAGGGTTCGATATCGGTGGACTGCCAGCACAGCGAAATCAGGTAAGGCAGCGCACGCAAGGCCACGCAGGGGCGGGGCATGCCGGCCAGCCGCGCGGACAGCAGTTCGGCGGCGCGTTGCCCGGTTTCGGCCATGTCGATGTGCGGATAGGTGCGGTAGCAGACCAGCGCGTCCGCGTGGCGCACCATGGCGCGGGTCACGTTGGCGTGCAGGTCCAGGCTGGCCACGACGGGCACGTCCGGGCCCACCAGCTCGCGCACGCGCTTGAGCAATTCGCCTTCACCATCGTCCAGGTGTTCCGTGACCATGGCGCCGTGCAGGTCCAGATAGACGCCGTCCAGCGGCAGCGCCAGCGACAGGCCTTGCAGGATCATCGCGCTGATGCGTTCGAACGCGTCCTTGGTGACCGGCCCCGAGGGGCTGGCCGCGGCCCAGGTGGTGGGCAGCAGCGTGTGCCGTCCCATGGCTTCGATGAAGCCGGCCACCGGTATGTTGGCGCCCGCCACCGCCTGGAACATCGCCGGCCCGCTGACCAGCTTGGGCCAGCCGCCGCCCTTCTCGGCAAAGTCTTCCCACGCCGCGCGCGAAGGCGCGAACGTATTGGTTTCATGCTGAAAGCCGCCTATCCCGATGCGCATCAGGATCCCCTTGTTGTTTTGATGTGAGGAAAGGCGCGGGCCAAGCCGCGCCCAAGTCAGTTCTAAAGTGGCGCCACCGCACCACCAGCCACGCATAAAACAGGAACAACGAAAACAGGCACAACGCCGCAATCAGGCAAAACGTCCCCCAAGCGGGGTCGCGCGGATCCGGCTCCGCCGGTCCGCAGCGACGCCCCCCTGGGGGGGAAGCGCGCAGCGCTTCGGGGGGGGACCCTCACTCAGCCACTGGCATCGTGAATTCCGCGCCCTTGGCGATGCTGTCCGGCCAGCGCTGCATCACGCTCTTGTAGCGCGAATAGAAGCGGATGCCTTCTTCGCCGTAGGCGTGGTGGTCGCCGAACAGCGAACGCTTCCAGCCGCCGAAGGAGTGCCAGGCCATGGGCACGGGAATGGGCACGTTGATGCCGACCATGCCGACCTTGATCTGGCGGGCGAAGGCGCGCGCCACGCCGCCGTCGGACGTGAAGCAGGCCACGCCGTTGCCGAACTCATGGGCGTTGATCAGTGCCACTGCCGAGGCGAAGTCCGGCACGCGCACCACGCACAGCACCGGTCCGAAGATTTCTTCGCGGTAGATGTTCATGGCGGGCTTGACGTTGTCGAACAGCGTGCCGCCGAGGAAGAAGCCCTTTTCGTTGCCCGGCACTTGCAGGCCGCGGCCGTCGACCACCAGGTCGGCGCCGGAAGCGATGCCGTCCTCGATGTAGCCCAGGACCTTGTTGCGGTGCTGGGCGGTCACCAGCGGGCCCATTTCGGCGTCCGACTGCATGCCGTCCTTGACCACCAGCGCCTTCACGCGCGGCGTCAGGCGTTCGACCACCTGGTCGGCCACGTCGCCCACCGCCACGGCCACCGAGATCGCCATGCAGCGTTCGCCGGCCGAGCCGTAGGCTGCGCCCATCAAGGCGTCGGTAACCTGGTCCAGGTTGGCGTCGGGCATGATCACCATGTGGTTCTTGGCGCCGCCCAGCGCCTGTACGCGCTTGCCGCGGCGGGTGCCTTCGGCGTAGATGTACTCGGCGATCGGCGTCGAGCCGACGAAGGACAGGGCCTCCACGTCCGGATGCGCGATCAGCGCGTCCACTGCCTGCTTGTCGCCATGCACGACGTTGAACACGCCTTCGGGCAGGCCGGCCTCGGCCAGCAGTTCAGCGAGGCGCAGCGAGGCCGACGGATCGCGCTCGGAAGGCTTGAGCACGAAGGTGTTGCCGCAGGCGATGGCGACCGGGAACATCCAGCACGGCACCATCATGGGGAAGTTGAATGGCGTGATGCCGGCCACCACGCCCAGGGCCTGGCGCATGCTCCAGTTGTCGATGCCGCCGCCGATCTGGTCGGAGTACTGGCCCTTCATCAGCTGAGGAATGCCGCAGGCGAACTCGACGATTTCGATGCCGCGCGTGACCTCGCCCTTGGCGTCGGAGAACACCTTGCCGTGCTCGCGCGTGATCAGCTCGGCCAGTTCGTCCTGGTGCTTGTCCAGCAGCGCCTTGAAGTTGAACAGGATGCGCGCGCGCTTGAGCGCGGGCGTTTCGGACCAGGCCGGAAAGGCGGCGCGGGCGGCGGCCACGGCCAGCGCCACTTCTTCGTTGGACGCCAGGGGAATGGAGGAGACGACTTCGCCGGTGGCGGGGTTGAAGCCGTCGGCGTAGCGGTTGCTGCGGCCGTCGTAGTGCTGGCCGTTGATGAAATGCGGGATCTTCTTCATGGGTCGAACGCTCGAATCCGGGGCTTTGAAAAATGCCGGAGGGCGGCCTGGGGCCGCCCTGGCGAAAAGCCGCCCCTCGCGGGGCGGCGCATTATCAGGCGAGTTCCTTCAGTATCTTGCCGATCTGTTCGAAGATCTGGCTGATCTGGGCTTCTTCGATGATCAGCGGGGGCGAGATCGCGATGATGTCGCCCGTGTAGCGCACCATCAGGCCGTTGTCGAAGCACTTCTGGAAGACTTCGGCGGCGCGCGCGCCGGGAGCGCCCGCGCGCGGCGCCAGCTCAATGCCGCAGACCAGGCCCAGGTTGCGCACGTCGATGACGTGCGGCGCGCCCTTCAGGCTGTGGGCGGCCTCCTGGAAGGCGCCGTGCTGATCGAAACCGTGTTCGCCTGGCCCGGCATCGGCCGCCTGATGTTCGACGCCCTGGTGCAGCGCGACTACAACCTGCTGCTAGGCACGTTCCTGATCACTGCCGCGCTTGCCGTGGCGTTCAACATCGTCACCGACCTGCTCTACACGTTGGCCGACCCGAGGATAGAACTGCAATGAACAACGGATTCTGGCGGCGCTTTCGCCGCAACAAGGGCGCGCTGGCCGGCCTGGCCGTAATGGCCGCGGTGCTACTGTTGGCCCTGGCCGCGCCGCTGATCTCGGCGCACGATCCCTGGGCCATGGTGCAGCGGCCCTTCCTGCCGCCGCTGGACATGGCCGGCCTGCCGTTCGGCACCGACACCATGGGCCGCGACATCAGTTCCGGCCTGGCCTACGGCGCGCGCGTGTCCCTGCTGATCGGCCTGATCTCCACGCTGGCAGGCCTGCTGCTCGGCGTGTCCGTCGGCGCCCTGGCCGGCTACTACGGCGGCTGGATCGACAGCGGCCTGATGCGCTTCACCGAGCTGTTCCAGGCCATACCCAGCTTTGCCCTGGCCATCGTGCTGGTGGCGATCTTCCAGCCTTCGGTCGGATCCATCGTGACCGCCATCGCGCTGGTCTCCTGGCCGCCCGTGGCGCGCCTGGTCCGCGGGGAATTCCTGACGCTGCGCCACCGCGACTTCGTCCATGCGGCGCACCTGGCGGGCGAATCGAACCTGCGCATCATCATCACCCAGATCCTGCCCAATGCCGCCGCGCCGATCGTGGTCATGGGCTCGCTGATGGTGGCCACCGCGATCCTGCTGGAGTCCAGCCTGAGCTTCATGGGCCTGGGCGACCCCAACGTCATGAGCTGGGGCTACATGATCGGCGCCGCGCGGACGATGCTGCGCGAATCGCAGTGGATGAGTCTGTGGCCCGGGCTGGCGATCATGCTGACCGTGCTGG
>LNAP01011482.1_pt1 | contig 10095 bp, 5 predicted proteins | sample 602601 | NCBI WGS metagenome assembly LNAP01 (sample SAMN02440304, study PRJNA202911) | soil metagenome | biome: Subtropical and temperate rainforests or woodlands; isolation source: soil samples (1 kg each in a 20% v/v slurry with milli Q water) were... ...
CGGATCGGCCTACGAGCGGTTCCGCCAGGCCGGCGGCACCCTGCTTGGGTCGGCGCTTGGCGCCGCGCGCAGCGCCGCCTCTACCGTGGCCGACAAGGCCCCGGGCGTGTACCAATCGGCGGTCGACAGGCTCAAGGGGGTCAAGAACCAGGTCCTCAACGACGAGACGCTGGACACCGAGACCGATGCAGTCATGTCGAAGCTCGACCAGTGGCGCACCGCCCAGGACAGTGGGTCTCCGGTACACGAGTCGGTCAGCACGGCCCCGACCTTCTCTCAGAAAATGATCCTGTCCACGTTCAACCAAGACTACCTGGCCCGGCGGCCGATCGAGGACTCGCACCGCATCGGCAAAATCATCGAGCGGTTCGCAATGGGCAAGGAGCTGGCCACGCCGGAAGCCCGCACCCTCAACCAGGTACTGTCGGATCCGACCAGCGGTTTCGACGATGGGTCGTTGCTGGCTTTCCGCGTCGCCGGCCCCGAAGCGCTGCGCACCCAAAACCGCTGGTCACGGCACAACCGCAGCGCATTGAGCCGCGCGGACACGCCGGCCACCAACCTCAATGCACTCGCTCGCAACATGGGCGAAACGGCACCCGCCGAAACCTTCACCTACGACGCCAGGCGGGAATCGAGCGAGTCGGGAAGCGACGAGCGCGGCGCGGCCGAAGTGGCGCTGAACCCGCTGATTGACCAAGCTGAAACACGCGATTCCCCGCAGCAGCAGTTTGAGCGCCTGGCTCAGCGCCGCGTCGACCTACAGCGGCAGGCCGCAGCCCCGACAGATGGCGTCGATGCTGGCGAACTGCGCAAGCAACTCGACGATGTCAACGAGCAGCTCCGCGCGGGTGTGTTCGGGGAACGCACGGCAAAACACACGGAAGGGGCGTTCACCTATAAGCAGAACCTCGGCCCGAAGGGAAAGCCGGCGTGGGACGCCGCGGTTGCTTCGCCGGACTATGTCGTCACCGACGCGACCTACGACTTCGAGCGCCGGGATGGAAAGACCGAAAAGCGCCAGCTGGCGCTTCACCTGCCGTCTGCGATCAGCGCCGTCATGGCCCGCGACGGCGTCAACCTGCCCACCGAGCCGGCTGCACGCGGTAAAGCCGCGCTGGCGACCGTGTTTGCGAATGCGGCGTCGGCAGGGATCCACCTCGACCCGAACACCCTGACGCCGGGGGTGATCTCCCTCGCGGCGGATCCTGCGAACGGACGCCCGGAAGCGGTGCCGTTGGTACGGCTGACGAAGGCAGACATCCACAGCCTCCAGAACGATACCCGCGATAGCAAGGCCGCGCGTGCCGCGGCGTTGCAGGAGCGCAAGGCGGCCGGGGAGCTCCCAGAGACGCGCTCGCCTAGGGTCGTCGCTGCCAAGGACGCCCAAGCACGCACTGTGCAGAAGCAAAGCGCAACGCTCAGGCAGCTGTTCTCAGAAGAGCTCGCCAAGGACCCCGCTACCGCCGCCCAGGCCAAGGAGCTGGTCGCCCAGCACCGCGCGCTTGGCGGCCAGCCGGAGACGGTAGAGCGCAACGCCCAGATGCAGCGGCTCAGGCAGGAGCACGCAACGCTGACGGCCGATGCGCGCCGCCGCGCGAATGCACGGTTCAAGCCGTCCGATTACGCGGCCAAGCGCGGTGTCGAGGCAGTCCGCAAGCAAAACCCCGCGCTGTCGCGCGAAGAAGCTGCGGCTGAAAAGGCACGCATCGAGAAGGAGGCCGTACGCGAGGCTACGGCCGCCGGCGAAGACCAGCTGGCGGTGGGCGAGGACACCGGGTCGGGCGTGTTCCAGGAAGAAGAGGACCGCACTGCGACGCCGCGCAAGCCCCCGCAGGGGACAGTCCTGCCGGTGAGCCGCAAAAGCATCGACGCCAACCGGTTCGTGCCGTCGATGCTTGGCATGGCCGATGCCAACGCCGTGGGGCGCCACGATGCGCTGCTCGGGAAGCTGCTACGCCAGCGCATCGGCTCGAAGTCGCTGTCCGACATGCGCAGTCGGGCGCAGAAGCTCTTCCGCCAGTCACACGAAGGGCGCGCGCTCCTCCAGACCATCCGTGAGAACAACAAGGCGTTCTGGGACGTCCAGGCTGCGCGCAGCCGCGTTGATGCCGAACGCGCAGCAGTAGCCCTGGCGGAGGCGACAACGATCAAGGAACGCAACGCGGCGATCAAGGTGTTCCGCGAGCGCGCCTACGCCCGGGCCTACGCCAAGGCGGTCGAACGCGAGCAGGCGAAGTTCGACAAGGCCAACGACCAGCTCGGCCTGTCGTTTGATCATGTCCTGCTGGCGCAAGGCGGGAAGCGCGCTGCGGCGTACGTGACGCGGCTGGGGGGAATGATCGGGCGCGCGCGCCAAGCCGGCGACGATGCACAGGTGCGCCAGCTTGGATCGCGCCTGCGCAACGCGGCCCAGCGCAACGCGCGTGTGCGGGCAGTGCTGCGGATCCAGCGCGCGTACAACGCCAACTACACTGCCGCGCACGAGGCTGCCAGCGCAGCCGCAGACGTGGTAGCGGAGGAAGCGCTGCAGGGCAGGACGTTCGCTGGTGTCCCGCCGACCAAGGAGCAGGCGCGCAAGCAGCTTGCGGCGGCCAACCGCGCGCTGCGGATTGCCGAACGGGAAAGCGGCGCAGACGCAGAGGCGTATGTCGACGCCGTCCACCGCTACGAGACGGCGGGCGACGAGGCCGTGCGGGCGTACAACGACAAGCAGATCGCGCAGGCCGTGGCCGCAGCAGAGCTGCGGTACCAGCTGGACACCGGGCTCATTTCCGACGCGCTGTACCTGACCGAGCTGGCAGCCGTGAACGACCCTGCCAGCAACGCGGCCGAGGTCTACATGGCCCAGGCGACCGACCCGAACAGCGGCCAGGGTGCCAGCCTGCACGGTGGCACCGACGACTCCCCGGTGTTCAATAACAGCGCCGACGGCAAAGCGTACGCGGAGCAGCTGATGGGCCGCATGCGCAAGTTTGCGTCTTACCTGGCTACGAACCCGAAGTACGTCAGCAACGAGCACATCATCTCTGCGATTGACGCGATGAACGGTGTGCCAGCGGGGAAACTCACGGCTGCCGAGGGGCGGTTTATCGCGGACGTGGCCACCTACATCGACGGCATCCCGCTGGACAACCGCGACACGTCACCTCTGGTCGCCGCGTACGAGGGGTGGCAAGAGTCTGTAATGCGCACCCCACGCCCTGACCGCATCAAACAGCCTGGCGGGATGAACGCCATGGAGCGCAAGGCCGCCCGCGCGGAGTTCGAAAGCAGGCGCGAGGCGGCTGGGGTCAAACCACTGAAGCCGTCGTCCGGTACGCCTGCTGGGCCGATCAAGGGCGCGAACGATCTGCTCGTGGCTCGGCGTAATGGCTTGGAGGTTGCCCGCGAAACCAAGCTCGCGGCAGAGCGCGATGCCGAGGCCAAAGCACAACGCGCCGCACGCCCCGCTGTACTCAACGATCGCACCGAAAGCACGAAAGAGACCTACGAGTCGCGGATCGACGAGCTGTTCGGCGGCGCACGCCCCGCGTTGGCGGGCGCACGGATCCTGGACCGCGCGGACATGCTCGACATGCTTGGGTTGGGCTCGGGCCCGATCAACCTGGCCGAGAGCAAGGTCGTGGCGGGGACTACGAACCACGGGCTGACCGCGCGCGACTGGAAGCGGATCCCGGAATGGCTGGACAACCCGGCCTACGTGTTTGCCTCCGACACCGAGGCCGGGCGCCTGGTGTTCATCGCACCCGAACGCGCGTCGAACGGCAAGATTGTGCGGCTAGTTGTCCAGCCCAACGCCAAGGCGGGCGTTGATGTCCACTTGCTCATCAACGCCTACGACCAGAATGAGAACGCCCCCATGATGCGCTGGGCGCGCAGCGGGCTAATGCGCTACGTCGACACAAAAAGCGCCCCCGGGTTGTCAGAACGTTCCTCAGCTCAGTTGCCGGGCTTGTCTGACGGTACGCGGGGGCTGCAGGAGAATGGTAGCAGGAATCTGCGCGTCCTGACTGAGAAGAACCTCAGCGGCTACCGCAAGCAGCGCACCAGCCTTAACGACAAGACCGAAGACACGGGCAATACCGTTCAGCGTAGGAGGCGCGTCATCAAGGACGTCCCGAAAGCGCAGGCCGCGGTGGACGCCAGCGCGGTGGACGCCAGCACGACGGTCGCCCCCGAGACGGCCGCCAAGGTTGCCGAGTCGCTGGCCAACGACACGGCGCCGCACGACCTGAGCGCCGAGAAGTCGCTGCTCAACGAGCTGGCGCAGATGCTCGGTGTGCCCAGGATCAACTCGGTCAAGCCGCTGGCCGAAGCGCGCGGACCGCAGGTGGGCGGGGAATACGGCGCGCTCAGCTCGATCCAGGTCAACGACAACCTGCGCGGCGCCGAGCGGATGAGCGTGCTGCTGCACGAGTTTGGCCACCACGTCGTGGTCTCGGAGATCGCGCGGGCGCTCGGGCTGCCGAAAGCGGACGTCATCGGCATGGACAACGCGGCGCTGCTGGCCGCGTTCGACAAGCACCGACCCGAGATCGCAGCCGCGTACAGGGCGGTTCTTGAAGCCCAGGGCGGGAAGAACACCGCGCCGCTGAGCCAGGGCGCTGCCACGTTCGCGCGCGCGCAGGGACTCAAGGAGCGCAGCATGGGCAAGGACGTCAACCGTAACAACAGCTTCCACGAATGGCTGGCCGACAACATCGCCCGCGCGCTGGAAGGCAAGCGCGAGACCCGGTCGGTGGTCGGGAAGTTCTTCGCCGACATCGCCGAGAAGCTGCGCAGGATGTACGCGGCCATCGCCAGCAACTCGAGGTTGGCCAAGTACAAGCCGGCGCCAACGGTCGAGGCGTGGGTCAACGACCTGTTCGACGCCAACATCGCTGCGGTGCGCCAAGCCACTGGCATCACGGGCACGAAAGCCGGGGCCGAGGCCGCCGTGCAGGCGGCGGTAATCACTTCGCTGGCGCCTGAGCCGGGCATCGACGCCTCGAACCAACCACCTGCGCCCCCAGCGGCGACCGGCGGCACCGCGCGTGGGTTCGACCCACGCACGGCGGGCTTCGCCGAACTGATGCGCTACAGCCGCGAGTTCCTCACCCCGGAGGTGCGCGGCATCATCGACCGCGGCCTCAGCACGGCGGCGTCCAAGGCGATGATCGACTCGGTGTTCGGCACGCTGCCGCGCGAGTCTGCTCTGCTCAACAACGCGCGCACGGCGCTCGAGGCGCGGTTCGCCGCCGGGTACATCATCTGGCGCAACGGTGAGCTGACGAGCGTTTCACGCGACTTCTCCAGCCCCGAGTCGATCAAGCTCGGCCCCAAGACCCGCAGCGCCATGCTCACCGTGAAGGATGACCTGGCCAAGATCCTGGGGTTGGCTGGCCAGGGCGACGTGGCCGAGCGGGTGTTCCAGGACATCGCCGTGCGGCGGGTGGAGCGGATCAAGAACCGGGGGCAGGTGTATGACCCGGTGGCCCGCGAGGCGCGCGAGCGCGGAACGAAGCAGAAGGTGTTCAACCAGGCGGCCGAGGTGCTGGGCGTCGTCGGTGAGGCGCTGAGCCGGGTCGTGGACGGGAAGTGGGCGCGGTTGAGCGGGCACAACGTCCCGGCGCTGCGCCAGATCGGGGTGCTGCTGCAGAAGCCGCACGGCAGCGCCGGCGAAGATCGTGGCTACATCCCGGCCACCCGCGACGCCCTCGCCCGCCGTAGCAACTACCTGCGCCGTGCGGTAGCGGGCATGAAGCGCGGCGAGATGGCCCGGGCCATGACCCTGCTGCAGTCCGGGGCGACCGACCTGTCGTCAGAGCGCCCGGTGGTGCGGGAGGCGGTGGCGAAGATCCGCACCTTCAACACCGAGATGCTGGCCTACATGCGCGAGGCCGGGATGAACGTTGGCAACCGAGGGGACAACTTCTTCCCAGTCATGCTCAACGTGGTGACCGATGCCCAGAAGGGCACGCTGCGCACGCTGCTGTCCGACCCGGCGTACGAGGCGGACATCCAGAAGTTCTTCGCCAAGGACAACGCCGCCAGGCTGAAGGATGGTCGCGGGGCGATGTCCACGGAGGACATGATCGAGAACCTAGTGCGCGGCGCCGGGCCCAGGCCGGACAACGCCAGCGCTCGCGCGATCGACCAGCCGGTGGCCAGGTCGGAGAACAGGCGCTCGATGCAGTTCATCTACAGCGCGCTGGAGCACGCACGCGCAGGCGACGACGCGGCGCTGACCGCGCGCATGGAGAAGAACGTCCGCGCGTTCGCCAGGTTGCAGAGCAAGGACCCGGTGGAGTTCCTCACCCGCTACGTCGAGCCGATGGTCAAGCGCGCCGAGTACGTGCGCCGGTTTGGTGCCAAGAACGAGGTCCTGGACAGGCTGGTGGAGCGCGCACGTAAGGAAGGCGCCACCGACATGCAGATCGAAGAGGCCCGCGACACGATCAGGGCGTCGATCGGCACCTACGGCCTCGAGGGCAGCCCGACGCTGGCCGCGCTCAGCCCGGGGCTGGCCAAGCGGTTTTCCGGGCCAAAGACGCGCAAGACGATCCAGGGCCTGCAGGCGTACCAGAACGTGCGGCTGCTGCCCCTGTCGCTGCTCTCCAGCCTGGTGGACCCGATGGGTATCGCTGTGCGCTCGGGCGGCGACTTCGCGGCGACGTGGTACGGGTTCCGCGAGGGGATGCGTGGGGTGTTCAACAGCGCCACGCGGAGCGGATGCTGGAGATGCTTGGCGTGGCGGACGACATGTTCGCCGAGACGGCGATCGGCAGCGAGTCGGCCGGCGCCGGCGGGCTGGCGGGGAAGGTGAACAACTGGCTGTTCAAGTACAACGGCCTGACCGCGTGGACGCGCGCGTCTCGCGTCATGGCGCTCAACGCCGGGCACAAGTTTCTGCTCACCCACGCCAGCGACACCAATGAGCACTCGGCGCGCTACCGGCAGGAGCTGGGGCTGCGCGCCGGCGACATCCAGGCCACGCCGGATGGCAAGGAAGTGCAGCTGACCAGCGACGACGCGGCGCGCGACGAGCGCGTGCGGGCGGCCCTGATGCAGTTCGTCGACGAGTCGATCCTGCGGCCCAACGCGCTGCAGACGCCGATGTGGGTGTCGGACCCTTTCATGGGGCTGGTCGCGCAGTACAAGGGCTTTGCCTATGCCATGTACGACCAGATCTACAAGCGTGCGTTCGACATCGAGCTCGGGAACCGAAACTTCAAGGTGCTGGGCGCGGTGGCGGCCTACATCCCGATGATCATCGCTGCCGAACTGATGCGCGAGGCCATTCAGTACCTGGGCGATGGCGACCCGCGCCGCAAGGAGTGGGGGCCGGTGGAGTACACCCAGTTGGCCGTGAGCCGCAGCGGGATCTTCACCCCGCAGATGAACCTGGCCACGGACCTGTACCAGGACGTGCAGCGCCAGGCCCTGCCGGGCACCAGCCAGGCTGGGCCGACGCTGTCGCAGGCTGGCAACACGGTGCGCGCATTCGAGGGCCGTGCCGACCTGGGCAAGGCCGTCGAGACCGCGTTGCCGCTGTCGGCGGCCTTCAGGAAATGGAACGACAGCAGCGCGGACGCTGCTGGCGCAGCAACCACAACTACGATGGGTGAATCGAAATGACTTGGGTTCCTTTCACTGGATCAGTCGTCGCCTACGGGCTCCGGCCGCTGCACCTTGGCCACAGGACGAGGGGCTGACATGGCAACGAGCGTTTTCACGCCCGACACATGGGCGCTTGATTCCGTAGCAGGCGTGGGTACCGACAAACCTGTGATGGGGCTCGCCGCCAACGGCGACGTATTCCTGCTGATCCGATCTTCCGTCTCCTGGACACTATACAAGTACGACAGCGCCGGCATAGCGGTTGCGGGGTTCACGCCCTACGTTGTGCCAGATTCGGCGGCTGCTGACACCTACAGCATGGCGGTGATGAACGGGTCGGTCGTTGTCGTACGCCGGGGCGTCGCGGCGTACATGCTCAATGCTTCGACCGGCGCCCTGATCACTACACCAACAGGCCCTGGAGGCAGCTATTACCCCCTCTTCACCTTTCCCTACGACGCCAGTGGCGCGTTTATCGTGTTCGCGCAAGGCACGGCTCCTAGGGGGTGGGCCGGGCTATTCGGCGATGGCAGCACCAGCGCGCTTTTTTCCATCACCGACACGCTTCGGATCCAATACGGCGTGGGTCTGGCCAGCGGCGATTACTGTCTCGGCGTAGCGAGCACGTCCTCTCCGTTCGCGGTCAACACGAAGTGGTACTCCGGTACGGACCTAATGGGAGAGACAGGGCCGCTTACAGCGACCTATAACCAGCAGTACGTACGGTACGACGGTCAGGGCAATGCAGGCGCCGGCTGGGTGTACGTCGTGCGGAATGATGGCTCCGGCTACCGCCGCTTGAACATCGGTACTGGCCTGGAGGATCCGACTTGGTGGGCCCGCAACGAGCTGACATACTTCACAGCTGAGCCGGGTGATTCAGTGCTTTTCGGTGATCACGGTGCGCGCGAGATATATCGCGTCGGTGCCACTGGCCTGGAAACAGAAGTACTCAACGACCCAACGCAATCGGTGTACCCGCCGCTGCAGGTGCTGTCCCTTGATTACGACCTTGGCCCCGTGTACATGGTGCACGAGGTCAACAGCGACGTTGCGCTGCTGCCAAAGTTCAGCGCGGGGCAGCCGGTACCGACGTGCTTCTGGACCAACCTGGTCAGCAGCACCCAGGTGTGCGCGTAGGAGGGGCTGGTAACAGGACAGGCCACAGAGTGACCCGATCCCGGTTCCGGGCTAAAGAGTGGGTGGGTGGGGGTCCGTTGCTTGTCACAGCTGTCACAGGTTTTTGAGGGCATCCGCCGGATTCCAACCTGCACCATGCATGCTCAAGAGCGAGCTCCAGGGCAAGCTCGATCCAGAACAAGCATGGTGCAGGTGCGTTTCCGGTTGATGAGTCCAAAAAGTTGTGACAAACACTAATACATAATAGAAACAAGGACTTAGCTTGTGACAGATTTGGGCTGTCACAGACTCTGGGGCGGCTGACGGGCTACCTGAGCTATTTCGCGCCTTAACTCTTCGGGTTGTCCCCCTGCGTTGCGCGCTTCCTCGCTAACCTGCTTGAACACGGCTCGGGCATTCCGGTTGATCAACGCGAGCTCTCGGATTGTCGCAGGCATGACCCAACCATGGACAACGGCTCCGGTGCACACAGTACGATCGTATGCTTCGCATTCGGACACATATCGTTCCGCGAGGGCGCGCAGCTTGAGATCAAGCTCGCTGAGTACCCACTCGCACTGGTACTGGGCAAATCTAGCGCTCATAGCATATCCTCTGGCCGATCTTCGATCGTGTACCCGCGTTCCTGGAACCTGGCCCAGCCATCGTAGCTCATGTGCCGCCGTGACGCACCGCGGCTCGCGCCTTGCCGAGTGTCTGGTCGAACACGTAGCCGTTCACAGCGACAACCCGTGAGACTCGGATTGGGCCTTCTGGCGGCGGTATTCAGCCAGCGTGATGCGGACAATGCGAGCACCTTGCGGTCGCGGAGTAGTAGTGACCGGGGTGTACGTGCCGTCCTGCAGCAGGTAGACGTAGATCACAGCGACAACCCGTTGGTGGTCAAGGCGCGCTTAGCCCGCTTCGCCACAGTGGCGTACTGCTCCTGGCTCAAGGCCATGCCATCAAAGTCTGCCACGTACCGCAGCGTTTCGGCCATTTCGCGCAAGCCAGGCAGGCTACGCCCGATATCCCACGCCATGTCCTTGCACGCCTCGAACTGGTCCAGGCTGGACAAGATGGTGATGGCACTTCGGAGTGTTTCTTCAGTGCTTCCGGTAGCTGACGTTCTTCACCTCCGGGTCCCAGCATGCGCGGCAGGTGCCGCATTCGTTGTTCTGCTCCGGTGCCGGGCAGCTATGCCCGCTGGTCACCACCGTCGAGGTATGTGGGGGGCCCTCTGGCGGCGCACCGTCGACCATGGCGGCAGACAGGCGCACCACCAGGTTCTCGGGGAAGGCACCGTGGCGCTTGAGGTAGGTGTAGACGAACACCTTCTCGCGTGTGGGCATCCAGAAGCGGATGTGTGGGCAC
>LNAP01006464.1_pt1 | contig 10094 bp, 7 predicted proteins | sample 602601 | NCBI WGS metagenome assembly LNAP01 (sample SAMN02440304, study PRJNA202911) | soil metagenome | biome: Subtropical and temperate rainforests or woodlands; isolation source: soil samples (1 kg each in a 20% v/v slurry with milli Q water) were... ...
TGGCAGCACGCCATCCAGTTCGCCATCGGTCAGGGTCAGCAGTTCTTCGCCGGTGACCATGGACACCGGGCAACCGTGGGTCGCGGTTTTATCAGCGCTAGCAGTTGCTTCCCCGTTGGGGTTTTTCGCGGAGGAGGGTGCGTCGTCCAACGCCTCTGCCTGCTTGAGCGTGGTATTGCGCCGCGCGCCCCAGTGCATCTGCAGGCCACCCTTTTTCAAGCCGCCAACCACGCCGCGCACAGCCACCGCCTTGTAGCGATCCACCGCCCCCATAAAACGCTTGAGGATGTCGAACACGCCTTTGACGAAGCCCACTGCAACGTCAACCACCTGCTTGCCATACTTCGCCAGACGCAGCCCCAGGTACGCGATCCCGGCACCTTGCAGGGCAATGGTCAGCACCAGCGCAATCAGCAAATCAATGAGCAGCGACACCGCAAACCCGGCAATCACCTCGGCGGTTTTCCCTGCCACCTGGCTGGGCGGCAACGCCGACAACCAGATCATCGCCGTGCGCAACATCAGGTACAGCGCCGCTTCGTCGCTGGCCAGCAACATCGCCTGTTCCATCACCTGCGGCGCTTCGCGCGCCAGGGCTGCCAGCTCGGCGGCCTGGGCGCCAAGGCGTTCGATGTGCTTGGCCGGGTCCTTGAGGATGTCCTGCACCAGTGACAGGCTGTCCCACACCTCGGAAATGGCTGACCAGGTACCGGCCAATATCCCACTGCCAATGGCACTTGACGCCGACACCTGCCAGTGCGGTTTGAACCCCCTCCATTCCTTGCGCAGCCAGGCTTGTAGCTCGGCGGTCAAGCCGTTGTAGGACGCAAATAGCGCCTCCACCTGCGCCGCCGAAGCCCCGCCCTGTACGCGCACCTGATAGCGCCCACCGGCCGCGCAGTGATGGGCGCCCTTGCCCTGTTCATCCAGTTGGATAAACGTGGAACTGCCGTCCTCCAGGCCAATCACCTGCACCTGGAGATTGCCCAGCGGCACGTCATACACCGACTCGAACTTGCTCTCGATCTTCAGCTCACCGCCTGCCGGGCACACGGCAACACTGGAAGCAAAATCGCTGTCGGTCATGCTCACCGACATTTGGGAATCCCCGACCCGCAGCACCCGCTCCATGCCCAGTAACGCCGGCAAGTCCGCGGCATGGCTGGCCTTGTCCAGGGCCTGCGCGTACCAGCTGGTGACCTGCTGGCGATACACCGCCAGGCTCTGGTGAAAGCCATTCAGCTCGTATTCGATCAGGTCGATGGGCGATGAATCAGGGGCAGGGGCTGGCATCCATGACGTCTCTGCAAAAGAAAGGCGTCGGAGAATGCCGCAGGAAAAGGGCGCTTGGAGGTGTGGTCTGTTAAATCAGAATGGGCTTACGGACAGGGGGAGTTTTTCAGTTGGAATCGGCGCTTATGCCCACATCAACTAGCGATCAGTCTTAAAGAAAGACACAGGGTTTACGGCTATGGAGCGGCGCGTAATCGCTTGTATAAGGTATTGCGGCTGACCCCCAACTCCCTCGCCAAGTGGGAGATATTGCCGCCGACCGCTGCCAGTCGTTGCTGAAGGTTTTGCCTATCGTCCAGATCGTCCATGACCACCGGCGCGCTGGGTGCGGCTTGCCCTAGGTCGACAAAAAAATCATCCGGCAGGTGCTCCGGGCGAATCGGTTGATCTTCGGCCATGACCAGCGCCACCTGCATTACGCTGCTGACCTGGCGCAGGTTGCCCGGCCAGGGGTGTTGCTCGAATAACGCCAGCACTTCAGCACTGAGCCCGGCCCATTGCGTGGGTTCGCGGTGCTGTTGCCACAGTTGCTTGAACAGCGCCTGCTTGTCACTGCGCTCGCGCAGGGGCGGCAGTTCCAGGGTCAGGCCGCCGATGCGATAGTACAAATCCTCCCGAAACCGTCCGATCTGCACCTGTTCGCGCAGCGAACGGTTGGTCGCCGAGATAATCCGCAGGTCCACCGGGAACAATTCGCTGCTGCCCACCGGCTGTACGCAGCGCTCCTGCAATACCCGCAGCAGCCGGGCCTGGGTGGGTAAGGGCATGTCACCGATTTCATCGAGAAACAGCGTGCCTTTGTCCGCCTTGCGGATCAGGCCAATGCTGCCTTTTTGATTGGCGCCGGTGAACGCGCCTTTTTCATAGCCAAACAGCTCCGATTCCACCAGCTCCGCCGGAATTGCCGCACAGTTGACCGCGATAAACGCCTGCTGGCTGCGGGAACTGGCCTGGTGCAGGGCTTTGACGAAAACTTCCTTGCCGACACCGGTTTCACCGTGGATCAGCAGCGGAATGTCTTTTTCCAGTAGGCGTTCAGCCTGGCGCACAGCCTTTTCCACGCGGCTGTCACCAAAGTGCAGGGTCTTGAGGCCGATGGGCGCGGAGGCTGGTTCACTAAAGACCCTGGCCTGCACCGGCGCCTGTTTGGGGCGTTTGAGCAGGCACTGGAAACGGTTGCGCCCCGCAGCCTGCAGGGCAAAGGGCAGGCCTTCGGGCTGGTTGAGCAACTCCAGCAGCGAGACCTTGAACAGGCTGTCGATCATCACCCGCGACAGGCTGATGCCCAGCAAGTTGTCGGCGCGGCGATTGGCTGACAGCACCTGGCCACTTTCATCGAAGATCAGCAGGCCGGCCCATTGGCTGTCGAGGTTGTTCAGGCCGGTGTTGAAGGTCAGTTGGAAGTGTTCGCCGCCAAACAGGTTAAGGATCAGCCGGTTTTCCACGGTCTGGCTCATCATCTTGACCATGCCCAGGGTGTGGGAGGGCGGCAGGTAGCTGTCGCTGGACACATCCAGTACCGCAATGATCTCGCGGTTGGCATCAAAGATCGGCGCGGCTGAGCCGGTCATAAAACGGTTGGCCTTGAGGAAGTGTTCGTCATGTTCGATATGCACCGCCTGGGCGCAGGCCAGCGCGGTGCCGATGGCGTTGGTGCCGGTGGCGCGCTCCATCCAACTGGCTCCGGCGTTGAAGCCACGGGCCAGCTTGGGGTCGATAAAGCGTTGGGTGCCCCACGAGGTCAGGACTTGGCCCTGATTGTCGGCCAGCATGATCAGGCAGTTGGAATTGCTGAGGATGTTCTCGTAATAAGGCAGCACTTCCTGGTGGGTGGTCTGGACCAGCGCGTGCTGGCTCTCCAGCAGTTGGCTGATGCCCTCGGCGGGCAGCTGGTCGAAGCTGGGGGCGCTCTGGTGATCCAGGCCGAACGCACGGCAGCGGCGCCAGGAGTCCTGGATGATGGTGTCGTGGGGCAAAAGCGGGGCTGGTGCGGCCATGGCGGTGACCTTCTTTTTATTGTTGTTATGAACCCTATGCAATTCCAATGTGCGAGCGGGCTTGCTCAGTGTTGTTCAGAACTGTTCATTGTCAACCTGGAGGTTGTTCAATTGTTCAGTTGTGAATGTTCATTTCTGTTCAGCACTGAGCAGTGGTTTTGCTCAAGTCTTTGGCAAATCGACGTTTTTTATTATTGGCACGAAACTCGCTCTGCCCCTGGAAGAACAATTCCAATAAGAAAAAGGGCGTGTCATGTCATTGACCCTGGAACATGTGACCCGTGTCGTCGAAGGCCAGACCTGGATCGACGACGCCAACCTGCGCTTTGAAGCCGGTTCTTTCAATGTGTTGCTGGGCCGTACGCTGTCCGGCAAGACCAGCCTGATGCGCCTGATGGCCGGCCTGGACAAGCCTGACAGCGGACGCATCCTGATGAACGGCGTCGACGTCACCCATAAGCCGGTGCGCTTGCGCAATGTGTCGATGGTGTACCAGCAGTTCATCAACTACCCGACCATGACCGTGTTCGAGAACATCGCCTCGCCGCTGCGCCAGGCCGGGGCCTCCAACGAACTGATCCACAGCAAAGTGCTGGAAACCGCGAAGATGCTGCGCATCGAGAAGTTCCTGCAACGTCACCCTCTGGAGCTGTCCGGTGGCCAGCAGCAACGCACGGCGATGGCCCGGGCGCTGGTCAAGGATGCCGAGCTGATTCTGTTCGACGAACCCTTGGTCAATCTGGACTACAAACTGCGCGAAGAGCTGCGCCAGGAAATGCGCGAGCTGTTCAAGGCCCGCAACACCATTGCCATCTATGCCACCACCGAGCCCAACGAGGCACTGGCGCTGGGCGGCACCACCACCATTCTCCACGAAGGCCGGGTGATCCAGAGCGGCAAGGCCGCCGAGGTCTATCACCAACCGCAGACCGTGCTGGCGGCCGAGCTGTTTTCCGAACCGCCGATCAACCTGATGCCGGGGCGTATCAGCGGCAATGAAGTGAGTTTCGCCAGCGACGTGCACTTTCCGTTGAATGTCGACCTGCGCCCCATCGGCGAGGGCGAATTCCGCTTTGGTGTGCGCCCCAGCCATATCAGCCTGGTGCCCAGCAACGACGATGACCTGGAACTGGCAGTAACCGTGGAAGTGGCGGAGATCAGCGGCTCGGAAACCTTCCTGCATGTGCGCAGCGAGCATTTTTTGCTGGTTTTACACCTGCCGGGAGTCCACGAGTACGACGTGGATGCGCCGATCCGCATCTATATTCCGACCCATAAACTGTTTGTGTTCGATGGTCAGGGCCGTTTGGTCCAGGCTCCCGGGCGCCGTGTCGCGAGGGTTGCCTGATGGCCGAGATCCATTTGCAGAACCTGGCACATAGCTACAGCCCTACACCCGCCGGGCCTGAAGACTACGCCATTCGCGAAATGAACCACATCTGGGAGCAGGGCGGTGCCTACGCGTTGCTCGGGCCGTCTGGCTGTGGCAAGTCAACCTTGCTCAACATCATCTCCGGCCTGCTCAGCCCTTCGGAAGGCCAGGTGCTGTTCGACAATAAGGTGGTAAATGAGCTGACCCCGGAAAAGCGCAATATCGCCCAGGTTTTCCAGTTCCCGGTGGTCTACGACACCATGACCGTGTTCGATAACCTGGCATTCCCCCTGCGCAACCAGGGCATGGCCGAGGCGAAAGTGCACAGCAAGGTGCAGGAAATTGCTGAAGTGCTCGACCTGCAGAACCTGCTGGGCAAAAAGGCCCGCAACCTGAGTGCCGATGAAAAGCAAAAGGTCTCGATGGGCCGTGGGCTGGTGCGCGATGACGTCTCGGCGATCCTGTTCGACGAGCCGCTGACGGTAATCGACCCGCACCTGAAGTGGAAACTGCGGCGCAAGCTCAAGCAGATCCATGAGCAGTTCAATATCACCATGGTTTACGTCACCCACGATCAGTTGGAGGCCTCGACCTTTGCCGACAAGATCGCGGTGATGTACGGCGGGCAGATTGTGCAGTTCGGCACGCCGCGGGAATTGTTTGAGCGTCCCAGCCATACCTTTGTCGGCTATTTCATCGGCAGCCCAGGGATGAATCTGATTGAAGTGCGGGCCGAAGCTGGTGGGGTGCGGTTTGCCGGGACACATCTGGCGTTGTCCGAGGTGCAGCAGCGGCAGATCGCGGAAAAGGACTACAAAAAACTTCAGGTCGGCATTCGTCCCGAGTTTATCCATGTGTGGGACGAGGCCAATCCTGATGCGTTGCAGGCCGACGTCATGCATATCGAAGACCTGGGCACCTACAAGATCCTGACCCTCAACCTCGACGGCGCGCCGTTGAAAGTACGCCTGGCCGAAGACAAACCGGTACCCGAGGGCCGGGCGTCGATCAGCTTCCCGGCGCAATGGTTGATGGTCTATGCCGATGATTACCTGCTGGAGGCGCGGCCATGAACAAGGTGCAGAACAACAAGGCCTGGTGGCTGGTATTGCCGGTGTTCCTGCTGGTGGCGTTTAGCGCGGTGATTCCGATGATGACCGTGGTCAACTACTCGGTGCAGGACATTTTCGACCAGTCCAGCCGCTATTTCGTCGGTGCCGACTGGTACAAGCAAGTGCTGCTGGACCCGCGCCTGCATGACTCGCTGCTGCGCCAGTTCATCTATTCCGCGTGTGTGCTGTTGATCGAGATCCCGCTGGGCATTGCCATTGCCCTGACCATGCCCACCAAAGGCCGCTGGTCGTCCCTGGTGCTGATTGTGATGGCCATCCCGCTGCTGATCCCGTGGAACGTGGTCGGCACCATCTGGCAGATCTTCGGCCGTGCCGATATCGGCCTGCTGGGTTCGAGCCTGAATGCCATGGGCATCAACTACAACTATGCCGCCAACACCATGGACGCCTGGGTCACGGTGCTGGTCATGGATGTGTGGCACTGGACCTCTCTGGTGGCGCTGCTGTGCTACTCCGGGCTGCGGGCCATACCGGATGTGTACTACCAGGCGGCGCGGATTGATCGGGCATCAGCCTGGGCGGTATTCCGACATATCCAGTTGCCGAAGATGAAGAGCGTGCTGCTGATCGCCGTGATGCTGCGCTTCATGGACAGTTTCATGATCTACACCGAGCCGTTTGTCCTGACGGGAGGCGGGCCGGGGAATGCCACGACCTTCCTCAGTCAGACCTTGACCCAGATGGCTATCGGCCAATTCGACCTGGGGCCGGCGGCAGCGTTTTCCCTGGTGTATTTCCTGATCATCCTGTTGGTGTCCTGGCTGTTCTACACCGCCATGACCCACTCCGACGCCAACCGCTGAGGTCGCCAACATGAGCAAGCGCAAGGTCATCCCGCTGCTGATCTACATTCTGTTCCTGCTGGTGCCGATCTACTGGCTGCTGAACATGTCCTTCAAGAGCAACACCGAAATCCTCGGCGGCCTGACGCTGTTTCCGCAGGATTTCACCCTGGCCAACTACAAGGTGATCTTTACCGACCCCAGTTGGTACACCGGGTATCTGAACTCGCTGTACTACGTGAGCCTGAACACCGTGATTTCCCTTGCGGTGGCGCTGCCGGCGGCCTACGCGTTTTCGCGCTATCGCTTCCTCGGCGACAAGCACCTGTTCTTCTGGTTGCTGACCAACCGCATGGCGCCGCCGGCGGTGTTCCTGTTGCCGTTTTTCCAGTTGTATTCGTCCATCGGCCTGTTCGACACCCATATCGCTGTGGCTCTGGCCCACTGCCTGTTCAACGTGCCGCTGGCGGTGTGGATCCTGGAAGGCTTTATGTCGGGGGTGCCCAAGGAGATCGACGAAACGGCCTACATCGACGGCTATAGCTTTCCGAAGTTTTTCGTGAAGATCTTTATCCCGCTGATTGGCTCGGGGATCGGTGTCACGGCGTTTTTCTGCTTTATGTTTTCCTGGGTCGAACTGTTGCTGGCGCGCACGCTGACGTCCGTGAATGCCAAACCGATTGCCGCCGTGATGACCCGCACCGTGTCAGCGTCCGGGATTGACTGGGGGGTGTTGGCGGCCGCCGGGGTGCTGACCATCCTGCCGGGCATGCTGGTGATCTGGTTTGTTCGCAACCATGTGGCCAAGGGCTTTGCCCTTGGCCGGGTCTGAGGAAACGATGATGGAATGGATGGCCTGGACCACCCCGACTGCACTGTTCTTTGCGGCGATTGCCCTGTTGCTGGCGGGCATGACCACGTGGGAGCTGCGTTCGCCGAGCATTCCCCGGCGCGGGTTGTTACCGATCAGCACCACCCGTGGTGATCGTTTGTTTATCGGTCTTCTCGGGAGCGCCTACCTGCATCTGCTGGTGATTGGCGTAACCGGCTGGAGCATCTGGGTGGCGTCCGCGCTGTCTGTGGTGTGGCTGTTGTCTGTGATGCGTTGGGGATAGCCACAGGCATCCCTTTTGATCCCAACCAGGAGGTCTCTATGTTCGATAAAAACAATAAGCTGCGACATAGCATTTCATTGGCCGCTGTCTTGGCCCTCAGTGGCCTGAGTGCTGCGGCCTGGGCTGATGCCTATGAAGATGCCGCGAAAAAATGGATTGGCAGCGAGTTCAAACCGTCCACCCTCACCGAAGCCCAGCAACTTGAAGAGTTGAAGTGGTTTATCAAGGCCGCCGAGCCGTTTCGTGGGATGAAGATCAATGTGGTGTCGGAAACCCTTACCACCCACGAGTACGAATCCAAGGTGCTGGCCAAGGCATTTAGTGAAATCACCGGGATCAAGCTGACCCACGACCTACTGCAGGAAGGCGATGTGGTGGAAAAACTGCAGACCCAGATGCAGTCGGACAAGAATATCTATGACGGCTGGGTCAACGATTCCGACCTGATCGGTACGCACTTTCGCTATGGCAAGACCGAATCCATCACCGACCTGATGGCCAATGAAGGCAAGGACTTCACCTCGCCGACCCTGGACCTCAAGGACTTTATCGGCATCTCCTTTACCACTGCGCCGGATGGCAAGATCTACCAGTTGCCCGACCAGCAATTTGCCAACTTGTACTGGTTCCGCGCCGACTGGTTCGAGCGGGCCGATCTCAAGGCCAAGTTCAAGGAAAAGTACGGCTATGAGTTGGGCGTCCCGGTGAACTGGTCGGCCTATGAAGATATCGCCAAGTTCTTCAGCGAAGACGTCAAGGAAATCGACGGCAAGCGCGTGTATGGCCATATGGACTACGGCAAGAAGGATCCGTCCCTGGGCTGGCGCTTTACCGATGCCTGGTTCTCCATGGCTGGGGGCGGCGACAAGGGCCTGCCCAACGGCTTGCCGGTGGACGAGTGGGGCATTCGGGTCGAGGACTGCCACCCGGTGGGTTCCAGCGTGACCCGTGGCGGCGATACCAACGGCCCGGCCGCGGTGTTTGCCACGCAGAAATATGTCGACTGGATGCGCGCCTATGCGCCACCGGAAGCGGCGGGCATGACCTTCTCCGAGTCCGGGCCGGTACCGTCCCAGGGCAACATCGCGCAGCAGATTTTCTGGTACACCGCCTTTACTGCCGATATGACCAAGCCGGGCTTGCCGGTGATGAACGCCGATGGCACGCCGAAGTGGCGCATGGCACCGTCACCACGCGGTCCATATTGGGAGGAGGGTATGAAGCTGGGGTATCAGGACGTGGGCTCCTGGACCTTCCTCAAATCCACGCCTGAGAAGCAAAAACTGGCGGCCTGGCTGTATGCGCAGTTCGTCACCTCGAAAACCGTGTCCTTGAAGAAAACCATCGTCGGCCTGACGCCAATCCGCGAATCGGACATCAACTCCCAGGCCATGACTGACCTGGCACCGAAACTCGGCGGCCTGGTGGAGTTCTATCGCAGCCCGGCGCGGGTGCAATGGACGCCGACCGGCACCAACGTGCCGGATTATCCGCGCCTGGCGCAGCTGTGGTGGAGCCATATCTCGGAAGCCGCCAGCGGCGAGAAAACCCCACAACAGGCGCTGGATGGCCTGGCCAAAGATCAGGACGCCATCATGACGCGCCTGGAGCGCTCCAAGGTGCAGCCGATCTGCGGGCCGAAGATGAACCCCGAGCGCGATGCCCAGTACTGGTTCGACCAGCCGGGTGCACCGAAGCCGAAACTGGCGAACGAAAAGCCCAAGGGTGAAACCGTGAACTATGCCGACTTGCTCAAGTCGTGGGAGGCGGCGCGTAAGTGAGGTAGGGCAGATAGCACAACGGCACCGTGAGGTGCCGTTTTTTGTGGTGTCGCTGCTACCGCCATCGCGGGCAAGCCCGCTCCCACATTGATCCGGTTTCATCATGAGAGCACGGTCATGTGTGGGAGCGGGCTTGCCCGCGATGGCGACAGCGGTGGCACCGCATATCTCCCCCCAGAAACGCAAAACGGCACCCAAGGGTGCCGTTCTGTTTACTGCTTGAGCCTAAGCGATCAACCCGCCATCACCGCATGCTGCACCAGGGTGAGCAACGGTTGTGGGTAGACACCCAGGAAGAACGCCAGCAGGGCAATGGCCAGCAGCATCACGCCACCGGCTTTTTGCTCCCAGTGCAGCTCGGCGTCCACACGGCGCAGGTTTGGCTCGATCAGGTACAGGGTGACCATCACGCGCAGGTAGTAGAACACGCCGATGGCGCTGCCCAGTACCAGGGAGGCTACCAGCCACCATTCGTGGGCTTCAACACCGGTCGCGACGATGTAGAACTTGCCGATAAAGCCGGCGGTCAGCGGGATACCGGCCAGGGACAGCATCATCACGGTCAGCACGGCGGTCAGGTACGGACGGCGCCAGAACAGGCCGCGGTATTCGTACAGGGCG
>LNAP01006465.1_pt1 | contig 10093 bp, 7 predicted proteins | sample 602601 | NCBI WGS metagenome assembly LNAP01 (sample SAMN02440304, study PRJNA202911) | soil metagenome | biome: Subtropical and temperate rainforests or woodlands; isolation source: soil samples (1 kg each in a 20% v/v slurry with milli Q water) were... ...
CCAGCGCCGCGGCCGCCATCATGTCGTCTGGATAAGAACGCCCGGAATGGGGGGATGCGAAGACCAGCGGTGTGGGGGGCGGTCGCTCGCCGTTCGCGCGCCGCACCTCGAAGGGCGCTTCGGGCGCGGTCCGGCCGGCGGCGATGGGCTCCCAGGCGTTCATTGGGATCATAAGACGATGCGTCTTCCCCGCGGTCAAACGGATCGCAGGTTCATCGGCAATTTACGTCTCCCCGGGTATTGTATGGGTCAACCATCTGCCTTCCGGAGCGCCCATGCCCCGTATTCTCCTGGCCGAAGACGACGACTCGCTGCGCGGCTTCCTGACGCGCGCCCTGGAGCGCGCCGGCTACGAGGTCACCTCCTGCGCCGACGGCGACGAAGCCGCTGCGGCCCTCGACGAGAGCTGGGACCTGCTGCTCACCGACATCGTCATGCCCGGCATGGACGGCATCGAAGTGGCGCGCCTGGCCGCCGAGAAGCATCCGGGCCTGCGGATCATGTTCATCACCGGATTCGCCGCCGTCGCCCTGGCTGCAGGCGAGAGCGCGCCGGCCGGCGCCAAGGTGCTTTCCAAGCCCATCCACCTTCGCGAGATCGTCTCCGAGGTGGAGCGGATGATGGCTGCGGCATGAAGTGAGAAATTGCGTCGCGGGGCGCTTGCGCATCCAGACGGCCGCCGCTATACCGCCGCCTCCCGTTCCCAACAGGGAGCCGACTGGTTCGGACGCGTAGCTCAGCGGGAGAGCACTACGTTGACATCGTAGGGGTCACAGGTTCAATCCCTGTCGCGTCCACCATCCCCTTTTCAAGAAATTCAAGCGGTTACTAGGCGGCGGGTCTCGTCCCCAAAAGCCTGCCGCTCAGAAAAGCCCCAAGACGGTTTGGCAAAGGTCTGTCCATGGGCTCTGCGACCTATGAGATCACCTTCAAAGACGATGAGGAGTCCGAAGCCGAGGTGATCAGAGCGGCGAAAATGGCTCGAGCCAAGGTCTGCGGGAACAAGGTGGATCGAACTGCCGGGATCAGAACCATGCAGGTTCGCATGAGCCGCCATTCGGATGAGGTGCTGCGCAGGCTCTTCATCCATCGGACTTCCGATGAGTGGCGACGGGTCAAATAGTACGGCCGCGGAGACGATCTTCGATCGGAGCTGGCGCAAGCGCTCGCCAATCGTGAGGCGATCGAGGCGATCCAGGCGTTAGAGATCGTCTAGGCGCTACCGCTGGGCGTGTCGGCCGGCGGCCATCGCCGATGGAGGGCGGTCATGTCGGTGAAGATCAAGCGTATCTACGAGCCGTCGGATAAGGCTGACGGGCTGCGCGTCCTGGTCGACCGGCTGTGGCCGCGCGGCGTACGCAAGGCCGACGCGCATGTCGACGTCTGGCTGAGGGAGGTGGCGCCCAGCGACGAACTGCGCCGCTGGTTCGGCCACGAGCCGGAGCGCTGGGACGAGTTCCGCGTGCGATATGGCGCCGAGCTCGACGGCAACGCCGCCTTTGCGGAGCTGCGCGGACTGGCGCGGGGGCCGACGACGCTGCTCTATTCCGCCAAGGACGAGGCCCACAATCAGGCGGTCGTGCTGGCCGAACGCCTGAAGGCGGGGTGAGCGGATCGGCCAACTGCGCGGTCGGCCAATGGCGAGGCGATCCTGAATATCGCGCCGCGTCGGAACGGAATTCGCCGGTTGGGGGTTTCCCCCGGCATGGTCGAGCTGGACGCTTCAGACTTCGAGACCCTCAAGGGCATTCAAGCCTATGGCGGGCTGGTGATCGTCACTCACCGGTGCGGGCTGCCGGTGCCCGGAGCGGCCAGTGCGATGGCCTGGGCCGAAAGCCTCTGTGCCGAGGGGCTTCTCCTCCACCGCCAGCCCCGGCAAGCCGCCGGCCTCAGTTCCGTCGCCTATGGGCTCACCCCGACCAGCGACCGGCTGTTGCTCTCCCGTTCCTGACGCGCCGCCGTCAGCCATTTTTGGCTGCGGAGCGCAAAAAAAAGCCTTGTGCATGAGGGGCTTGCAGAGCGGGCCCGGCCCGGGCGCTCTATTGCAGAGCTGAAAAAAGTGACGCCGCGGCCCAAAAGGTCGGTGATCGCCCGGCCATTGGCTCCACAAGCACGCCTCTGGCGAGATGCGTCCAGGGGCCCAGCGGCCTGACGGGGCGTCGGCGCGCTCGCCCGCGGAATCGCAAGCGTTGCCTATGGGGCTCCCATCTCGGCCGAAATCAGGCGCGTCCAGGCCCGGTGCGCCTTCTTTCCTTCCTGCGAACGACCCGAGGTTGACGCTCCGGCGCCTTTTTCCCGGGAGCGCTGCATTCCGGCCACACTCGTTATGCGGGTGATTTTCGACAATAAAATCTCGGCGTACGAAAAGTTTGAGGTTCTGGAATGATCCAAACGCCGTTTTCTTCCATCCAAGGGTTGTAAAGTTATTTAAAACCAAGAAGTTATAAACTTATATGTCCGGTATGTATATTTTTCGGAGCGGCGGTATGCGCGCCAGGTATTAATCTGACTGTTATGTCAAAAATCTAGACCGATCCGGCTCAAGTTTCAACTTCGTAACCCTAGAAATATGCCTAGCGCCCGCGGCGAGCGTCCTCCATTGATCGCCATACTCGGACTTAGACAGGCGCCACATTTCAATCGAGGCGCGGCGTCCGAGTGGGAAAGGAAACGCTTATGTTGAAGAGCAGATATTTCTGCAGCGGGTCGATTTTCGCCGTCGCCTTGGCGCTGGGGGTTTCGGGCGCCGCCGCGGCTCAAGAGAGCGGCGGCACTGTTGAGGAAGTGGTCGTCACCGGCTCATTCATCGCCGGCACGCCTGAGGACGCAGCCCTGCCGGTCGACGTGATCGGGACCAAGGAGCTGGAGGCCCGCGGCTCTCCGACCATGGTGCAATTGATTAAGACCATTCCGTCGTCGGGCGCCGTCATTGGTGAAAACAACCGCTTCGGCGGTGGTTCGGGCGCCGCCAGCATCAACCTCCGCAACCTGAACTCGCCGTCCACCGGCTCGCGCACCCTGGTGCTGTTCAACGGCCGCCGCGTGCCGGTCTCGCCGCAGAGCCTGAACTCGGTCGACATCAACCTGCTGCCGACGGCCGCGATCGGCCGCGTCGAGGTGCTGAAGGACGGCGCGGCCGCCACCTACGGCTCCGACGCCATCGGCGGCGTGGTCAACTTCATCACCCGCACCGACCTCGACGGCTTCGAGCTCAGCGGCCAGTACCAACTGATCGACGGTTCCGACGGCGACTACGACGTCTCCGCCGCCTGGGGCAAGAAGTGGGACAACGCCGACGCCTTGATCACGGTCGGCTATCGCCACCGTTCCAAGCTGCCGATCTTCGAGCGCGACTGGGCGATCCGCACCGGCGTCGACGGCTTCCGGGAAAACCCGCTGGGCGGCTGGGCCAGCACCGGCAACCCCGGCCAGTATAATGTCATCACGGCCACCACGCCGCACCCGAACGGCGGCTTCCAGACCGCTACGCTCGGCGCGGGCCTGCCGGACATCGGCTGCGCGGCCAACGGCGGCGCGCCCTTCAACATCTCGACCGTCATCGGCGCGCGGACGATTACGCCGGACGCCAATTCCTGCCAGTTCCAGTACACGACCTTCGATAACCTGGTCGAAAACGAAGATCACTTCCAGGCGTACGGCAAGTTCAACTTCGACGTGACCGACACCCTGTCGGCCAATATCGAAGTGCTCTACGCGATGCACGACACGCCCAACCAGAGCTGGGCCGTGACCGGGCCGAACCAGTTCCCGACGCCGCTCTCGGTCGGCGGGACCTCGCCGATGCCGGCGACCCCGTCTTCGGACCAAGGCCGCTTCTATATCCCCAACACCAACCCCGGCCTCGCCGCCCTGATCGGCCAGGTCAACGCGGCCAACTGCAACGGCGCGGTCCTGCCCTACGGCATCGACGCGGCGAGCTGCCTCACGGCGCTGAATCAGGCCCGGACGTCCGCTGCGATCGCCGCCCAGAACGGCGTCGTGGCCAGCCAGACCTCCTGGCGTCCGATCGGCTTCGGCGGCAACCCGTACACCGAGGACAAGCACGCCCACTACAGCTACAAGGTCGACACCTTCCGCGTGTCGGGCGGCTTCAAGGGCGAAGCGCCGCTGGGCATCAAGTGGGATACTGCTCTGACCTATCAGCAGCAGGACTACACCCGCGTCCAGGAAGACATCTCGGTCAACCGCCTGCAGCAAGGCCTCAGCGGCTTCGGCAGCCGCGCCGGCGCCGCCGACCAGTGCACCGCGGCGGAAACCGCCAACTGGACCACCAACGCCGGCAACGCGGCGATGGGCTGCTACTACTTCAACCCGTTCGCCAACGCCTTCGCCGAAAGCCTGGCCCAGGTCGGTCCGAACCCGTTCTACATCGCCAACTCGACCATCCCCGGCTTCAACGACGCCGCGGCTGCGCGTGGCGAGCTGGTCGACTGGATGGACGAGCGTCTGGTCAACCGGATGCAGAACCGCCTGTTCGTGGCCGATGTGATCCTGAACGGCGAACTGCCCCTGGAACTGGCCGGCGGTTCGATCAAGTGGGCCGGCGGCGCTCAATACCGCTACGACCAGTACAAGCAGAACCCGGAAGTCCTGCACGACGTCAACGCGACGCCTTGCGTGGACTCGCCGCCGTTCGGCGACGGTCAGCCCTTCTGCCTGGTTCCGACCGGTCCCTACCTCTTCAACGCCAACAACGAGCAGTACAACGTCTCGCGTGAGATCATCTCGGTCTTCGGCGAAACCTTGCTGCCGATCACCGACGATCTCGAGCTGACCCTCGCGGCCCGCTACGAGACCTACGGCGACCAGGGCGAAACCTTCAATCCGAAGGCTTCGGTCCGTTGGCAGGCGGTTGACTGGCTGGCGCTCCGTGGCTCGGTGGGCACCACCTACCGCGCTCCGTCGGCGATCATCACCACCGACAACTTCAGCCGCGGCCTGACCAACGCCAACGGCACCTGGCGCGCCAACGACCAGTACGGCAACCCCGACCTGGATGCTGAAACCGCCTTCACCTACAGCATCGGCGCCATGGCCGACTTCGGCGCGTTCCGCGCCACGGTCGACTACTGGAGCTTCGATTTCGAAGACCAACTGGTCCTCGAAAACGCGAGCGAAATGCTGGCGGCAGCCTTCCCGGCCTCGGGTCCGAACGTGTGCACCAGCACCGATCCGGCCTATGTGGCGCTGCGCTCGCGGTTCACCTTCACCGACGCCGGCTGCGGCCGTGCGAACGTGCAGTCGTACCGCACGAAGTACATCAACGGCGGCAAGGTGAAGACTTCGGGCATCGACTTCCAGGCGAACCTGGATGTCGGCGATGTGTTCGAGGGCGCCCTGACCACCGGCTTCGACGGCAGCTACCTGCTCGAGTACGACGAAAGCCCGTACATGATCGAGGGGGTTCCGACCTCGAAGGGCGTGCAGAAGCGTGCGGGCACCTTCCGCGCGTCGATCTTCACCGGCTACAACCGCCTCCGGGCCAATGCGTACGTCAACTGGGCGCGTGGCATCCACAACCTGCGTTGGCAGATGCGCTACATCAGCTCGACGACCCAGACCGACAGCAACTCGATCGGCCTGGCCATCGCCACCAAGCAGAGCACCAAGATCCCGGAATACTGGCAGCACGACCTGACCTATCGGGTCGAACTGCCCTGGGACACCACCCTGACCGCGTCCGTGCAGAACATCTTCGACGAAGATCCGCCGTTCGCGATCGGCACCCAGTACAGCTATGACCCGGGTAGTGCGAACCCCCTGGGCCGCGTCTTCGCCATCGCCGCGAAGAAGCGCTTCTAAAGGTTGCGGGGAGGGCCGTCTCATTCGAGGCGGCCCTTTGCCGTTTTCCGGCCTTCTTGGCCCCGGTATGCGTAGGTTCAAGCCGTCCGCCGGCCCAAAGCGAGGCTTTCCTGCAACAGTTTGCGACCATCGTTATCGCAATGACGGACCGTCATCCGTCCGTCGGGTAAACCGAACGCCGTCCGGATCGCGGCCGGCCAAATACCTGCTTTCCCCAGCGAAACCCAACCCAGCAAAGGCTTTCCGTGTATAACGGCGAAGCTCTCATACTCCCGCCATAGTCGAGTGAACGGCGTTCAGTCGCGCCAACATGGCGCCGTGGATTTGTAGACAACGGTATGTTGCGGCCCTGAAAAATGGTGGCGCAGCCTTACGCCGCGTCGGATGATCCTTCTGCTCAAGAGTCTAGAGCTCCCGCGTCAGACGGGGGCGGCTCTCGAGGGGGAAGGAAACCAATGTTGAAGAGCAGATATTTCTGCGGCGGCTCTCTATTGGCTGTCGCCCTGGCGATTTCCGCCACATCGGCGCAGGCCCAGCAAGCGTCCACCGTCGAGGAGGTGGTCGTCACCGGGTCGTTCATCGCGGGTACGCCGGAAGACGCGGCCGTGCCGGTCGACGTGATCGGCTCCAAGGAACTGGAAGCCCGCGGTTCGCCGACGATGGTCCAGTTCATCAAGACCATTCCGTCGTCGGGCGCGGTGATCGGCGAGAACAACCGTTTCGGTTCGGGCTCGGGCGCGGCCACCATCAACCTGCGCAGCCTGAATTCCGCGGCCACCGGCGCGCGCACCCTGGTGCTCTTCAACGGACGGCGGGTCCCGGTCTCCGAACAGGGGAACGGCTCGGTCGACATCAACCTCCTGCCTTCGGCCGCGATCGGCCGGGTCGAGGTGCTTAAGGACGGCGCGGCCGCGACCTACGGCTCCGACGCCATCGCCGGCGTCGTCAACTTCATCACCCGGAACGATCTCGACGGCTTCGAGCTGAGCGGTCAGTACCAGTTCATCGACGGTTCGGACGGCGACTACGAGCTGTCGGCGGCCTGGGGCAAGAAGTGGGAGCGCGCCGACGCCCTGGTCACCCTGGGCTATCGTCGGCGGTCCGAACTGCCGATCTTCGAGCGCGACTGGGCGATCCGCACCGGCGTTGACGGCTTCCTGGAAAATCCGCTGGGCGGATGGGCGGCCACCGGCAACCCCGGCGGCTACAACTATGCGACCACCGCTCCGGTGGGCTCGCCGAACTCCGGCTTCACTTCCGCGAGCTTCACCGGAACCCTGCCGGATATCGGCTGCGCGGCCAATGGCGGCGCGCCCTACAGCCTGACCACCCTTATCGGCACGCGCACGGTCAGGCCCGATTCCTCGGTCTGTAACTTCCAGTACACGACCTTCGACAACCTGGTGGAGAACGAGCACCACTACTCGGCCTACGGCAAGTTCAACTTCGACGTCACCGACAATATCTCGGCGAATATCGAAGTGCTCTACGCCATGCACGATACGCCGTTGCAGAGCTGGGCGGTCACCGGGCCGAACCAGTTCCCGGCGCCGCAACTGCCCTCCGGCGCTTCGCCGGGCGGCGGGGTTTCGCCCATTCCGGCGACGGGTACGGGCGAGCAGTCGCGCTTCTTCATCCCCAACACCAACCCCGGCCTCCTGGCGCTGATCTCGCAGGTGAGCGCGGCCAACTGCACCGGCACGGCGCTGCCTTACGGCGTCGATGCGGCGAGCTGCGCCGCGGGTCTGGCGCTCGCGCAGGCCGGCCTCGCCAACGCCGGCGCCTACGGCGTCGCGGCGAGCCAGAGCGTCTGGCGCCCGATCGGCTTCGGCGGCAATCCGTATAACGACGATAGGCATGCCCACTACAGCTACAAGGTCGATACGGCCCGCGTGGCCGGCGGCTTCAAGGGCAAGTTCGACAACGGTATCGGCTTCGACCTGTCGCTGACCTATCAGAAGCAGGACTACAACTATAACCTGGAAGACCTGTCGGTTAACCGCCTGCAGCTCGCGCTGCGCGGCTTCGGCAGCCGCGATGGCGCGGCCAACCAGTGTACGGCGGCGGAAACCAACAACTTCACGACCAACGCCGGCAATGCGTCGATGGGTTGCTATTACTTCAACCCGTTCACCAACGCCTTCGCCGAAAGCTTGGCCCAGGTCGGCCCCAACCCGTTCTACATCGCCAACTCGACCATCCCCGGCTTCAACGAAGCCGCCGACGCCCGCGGCGACGTGGTCGCCTGGATGGACGAGAAGCAGCGCAACCACCGTTCCGCCGAGCTGTTCGTCGCCGACCTGGTCCTGAACGGTCAACTGCCGTGGGGCCTGGGCTGGGGCGGCGACCAGATCTCCTGGGCCTGGGGCGCGCAGTACCGGTACGACCGGACGATCTCGAACCCGGACGTGCTCTACGACGCCAACGCCACGCCCTGCGTGGACTCGCCGCCCTTCGGCGACGGCTCGCCCTTCTGTCCGACGACGGCGAACGGGCCCTTCCTGTTCAACGCCAACCTGCGTCCCTTCGACGTGAACCGGAAGATCAGCTCGACCTTCGCCGAGGTGCTGGTGCCGATCACCGAGGACCTCGAGCTCACCCTGGCCGGCCGCTACGAATATTATGAGAGCCAGGACGAGACCTTCAATCCGAAGGCCGCCGTCCGCTGGCAGGCCCTCGACTGGCTGGCGCTCCGCGGATCGCTGGGCACCACCTATCGCGCTCCGGCGGCGACCATCACCACCGACAACTTCTCGCGCGGCCTGACCAACGCCAACGGCACCTATCGAGCCAACGACCTGTTCGGCAACCCGGACCTGAAGCCCGAAACCGCCTTCACCTACAATGTCGGCGCGGCGGTCAACTTCCCGAACTTCCGGGCCACCCTGGACTACTGGAGCTTCGACTTCGACGACCCGATGACCTCGGAAACCACGGCGGACCTGCTGAACGTCATGTTCCCCGGTGGTTCGGCGACCGGTAACTGCGGCAACCCGGCCTATGCGGCCGTCGAGGCTCGCTTCACCTTCTCCGGCTCTTGTGGACGGGCGAACATCCTCTCGTACCGCACCCAGTACATCAACGGCGGCAACGTGAAGACCAAGGGCCTCGACTTCCAGGCCAACCTGGACGTCGGTGAAGTGCTTGGGGGTGACTTCACCGCCGGCTTCGACGGGACCTACCTGCTGAAGTACGACGAGGCGCCCTACATGATCGAGGGCTTCCCCTCGAACAGCGCGGGCGTGCAGGAGCGGGCCGGCACCTACCGGGCCTCGCTGTTCACCGGCTACAACAGGCTGCGGGCCAACGGCTTCCTGAACTGGTCGCGTGGCATCCACAACCTGCGTTGGCAGACCCGGTTCATCTCCTCGACCACCCACGTGGAGACGAATCCGATCGCCCTGGCTGCGGCGCTCAAGACCGATGGGACCAAGATCCCGGAATACTGGCAGCACGACCTGACCTATCGGGTCGAACTTCCGCGGAACGTCACCGCGACCCTGACGGTCCAGAACATCTTCGATGAGGACCCGCCGTTCGCGCTGGGCACCCAGTACAACTACGACCCGGGCAGCGGGAACCCGCTCGGCCGCGTCTACGCCGTGTCACTCAAAGCGCGCTTCTAGCCGACCTAAGGCGTCGCCCCCCTCGAAGGGCGGCGCCTTCTTTTTTCCTCATCTCGACCTTGGTCGGGCCCGCAGGGCCGCCGCCTCCTCGGGCGTGAGCTTGGTGACCGTCCGCACCTGGCACCGCTGCTGCATGCCGCCCGGGCCGCGGGTTATGATGGTCGCGTCCAGGCCCGAGCAGATGGACGAGCCCCCGCGCGAAACCAGGGCGATACGCTGGTTCCAGTCTACGTCCGGGCAGCGACTGAACAGGTCGAGGCGGAAGGCGTTGTTCACCCCGACCGTGACAATGACCGTCTGGTCGTCGATGGCGCTGAAGCCGCTGACGCTTTGAGCCCAGAAACACTGTCGTCTGGCGTTATCGCCGGCCGCCGACTGCCGTCCGTCGGTGTCCCTGGTGGCGCACGCCGCCAGCAGGAGAAGGGCGGCGCAGCCCGCCCCTAAGGATGCTCGGATCACGCTCATGCTCCCTTTGCGGGCTGGTGCAACTCATCGTCGAACTTAAGCCGGATTGCGGCCTTTGCGTTCCGCGCGCTTTCGAAATCGGTCGGGATCGACGATCGCGGCCACGGCTTCCGGCAGCGGGGAGGGCGCATCGAGCGCCAGGGCCGCAACGTGCTCGGCCAGCAGCGGCGCCAGGCAAA
>LNAP01008157.1_pt1 | contig 10093 bp, 8 predicted proteins | sample 602601 | NCBI WGS metagenome assembly LNAP01 (sample SAMN02440304, study PRJNA202911) | soil metagenome | biome: Subtropical and temperate rainforests or woodlands; isolation source: soil samples (1 kg each in a 20% v/v slurry with milli Q water) were... ...
GATGATCCGCAGGACTTGTTGCGAGCAAATACTCAGTTAACAGCCGTCGGCGCTACGCGCCGACAGAGCATCAGCGCGTTTTTACACACTCTGGGCCAAAAGAGGCCTCTTAAGGGACAGACAACTCAAGGTTTCGTAAACTGCATAGCAAGAGGTCATTCGAGCCGCCCCCGAGGCTTAAGCACAAGACCATCTCCCTGCCATATTGAAGTCGCCCTCTTGGGGGGCGATGAAAAAGGATTTATCTAATGCAACGGAACGATGCTGAGAAACTGCTAAAAGTCGCTATTGATAACGCGGCAGCAGAGTTTAGGGATGGGCAGTGGGAGGCTATTGATGCCTTGGTCAACCACCGCAAGAAGATGCTGGTTGTCCAGCGCACAGGCTGGGGCAAGAGCTCCGTATACTTCATCAGTACGCGAATTCTGCGTGATCGGGGGCAGGGGCCAACCATTATCATCTCGCCTTTGCTGGCTCTGATGCGTAATCAGATCGAGGCAGCCCGCCGACTGGGCATTAACGCCGTCACCATCAACTCCACCAATACTCACGAATGGGAGCAGGCCCGGCAGGCCGTACTGGCTAATCAGGTCGATTGTTTGTTGATCTCTCCAGAACGACTTTCGAACGATGGCTTTATGGAAACCATTCTGCAGCCTATCGCGGATCGTATCGGCTTGATGGTAATTGACGAGGCGCACTGTATTTCTGACTGGGGGCATGATTTCCGGCCGGATTACCGGCGCATCGTCAACATTTTGCGTTTCCTGCCGGCCAATACCCCTGTTCTGGGAACAACTGCGACTGCTAACAAGCGGGTCGTGGCGGATATTCAGGCTCAGTTTGGCGATATCAATATCGTGCGTGGTACGCTGACCCGCGAGAGCTTGGCGTTACAGAACTTATACATGCCGGATCAGGCGAGCCGTTTGGCATGGTTGGCTCAAACCATCCCAATACTGCCAGGTACGGGCATTTTGTATACCCTCACCCAGCGTGATAGTGAGCAGGTCGCTCGCTGGCTTCGTGCCAATCGGATCAGTGCTGCGGCGTATCACAGTGATGTCGCTCACCCTGACTTTGGCAGTAGCGATCAATACCGCCAGCACTTGGAAGATGAGTTGCTGGCTAACAACCTGAAGGTGCTGGTGGCGACCAATGCGCTGGGAATGGGCTATGACAAGCCGGATCTTAGCTTTGTCATTCACTACCAGGCGCCTGGCTCAATCGTTGCCTACTACCAGCAGGTCGGCCGCGCAGGGCGGGGTATCGATTATTCACTTGGCCTGCTCATGTCCGGGGAGGAAGACGAGAAGATTCATGCGTTTTTCAGGCGCTCGGCCTTCCCGCCCGCCGGGCAGGTTAGTCACTTACTGGGCGTATTGGCGAAATTCAATGGGCTGACGGTTCGTGACCTGGAAGAGCACAGCAATCTCTCCCATGGGCAGATTGAGAAGATCCTCAAGCTCCTCAGTGTTGAGAACCCAGCGCCACTGATCAAGCTTGACAGCAAGTGGTTGCGCACGCCGGTCCACTACGTACTGGATGAGGCCCGTATTGCCCGGCTCGCCGAGTTGCGCGAGCAGGAGTGGCAGCAGGTTCAGGCTTACCTTGATGCGCCTGGTTGCCTGATGGCATTTTTACGCCGTGCGTTGGACGACCCAGAGCATGAAGACTGCGGAAAATGCGCGAACTGCCTGGGTACAGAGCTGGTATCTGCCAATGTGAACAGCAAGCTAGTGCATGAGGCTGCGACCTTTATCCACCACGCCGAATTTCCGATCAAGCCCAAGAAGCAAGTCGCCAAAGGAGGTTTCAAACACTACGGCTTCCCGACGAACCTCCCGCCTCAGCTTCAGGCGGCTGAGGGCCGTGTGCTTTCACAGTGGCGTGATGGTGGCTGGGGAGATTTGGCTGCTGAGGGCAAGGAGCGTGGTCATTTTGACGATGCTTTGGTTGCAGCCATGGCTGAGATGATCCACTCGCGCTGGCAGCCGAATCCGAAGCCTACGTGGCTGTGCTGTGTGCCTTCCCTGGGGCATCCTACGCTAGTCCCTGATTTTGCTCGGCGGTTGGCGGCTGTTTTAGGGATTCCCTTCGCCGACTGTGTAAGTAAGGTCAGGCAGAACGAGCCACAGAAATGGCAATACAATCGCTTCCACCAGTGCCGCAATTTAGATGGTGTGTTCGCTGTAGGCGAAAATATCCCTGCTGGCCCGGTGCTGCTGGTTGATGACATGATCGATTCAGGCTGGACGATGACCGTCATTGCTGCGCTGCTCAGGCATGCGGGCAGCGGGCATGTCTATCCGCTAGCAATTTCATCTACGGCAAGCAAAGCATGATAAATACCAATACCCAGTCGATCCTGCTGCTGACTTCTTATTTTTCGAAGTCGGCCGGTGGCGCCAAACCGCTTTCTCCAACCGAGTGGGGGCGTTTCGCTCTGTGGCTCAACGCGCAGGGCAAGACGCCTGCAGACTTGGTGACGGATGATCCTCATGCAGTGCTTCAGGGCTGGCAGGATGACAAGATTTCATTGCATCGCATTGAGCAGTTGCTTGAGCGTGGTCATGCGCTGGCATTGGCCCTGGAGAAGTGGAGTCGCGTCGGGATGTGGGTACTGACCCGCTCGGATGCTGACTATCCTAAGCTGCTTAAGCAACGCTTACGCAACAGTGCGCCACCTGTGCTGTTCGGTTGTGGTAACGCTCGGCTGCTTAACCAGCGCAGCGTTTGTGTGGTCGGCGCGCGCAAGGCGGATGATGCCGATCTCGATTACGCCACTGCCTTGGGTGAGCGTATTGCTGTGGCAGGAATGACCGTGGTTTCAGGTGGAGCACGTGGCGTCGATGAAGCTGCGATGCAGGGCGGTTTGAAACAGGACGGAACAGTAATAGGCATCATGGCAGATAGCCTGTTGTCGGCGGCGATGGCCAGCAAATGGCGGCAGGGATTGATGAGCAACAATCTGGTGCTGGTTTCGCCGTTTTATCCTGAGGCTGGATTCAACGCTGGCAATGCCATGGCGCGTAACAAATACATTTACTGCCTGAGTCAAGCAGCAGTGGTTGTTCGCTCCGATACGAAAGGCGGAACCTGGAACGGCGCGATTGAAAACCTGAAAAAAGCGTGGGTGCCTTTGTGGGTCAAGCGCGATCAGGATGTCCACTCTGGAAACCAGGCGTTGGTATCGCAAGGCGGGCGATGGCTGGAGGAAGCAGCAGAGCATTTGGATGTACAGGGATTGTGCGCGCAAGCCACTACCGAACCAGCTGTTTGCGATTTGCGGACTGTTGACCAAGGACTTGCCTGTACGGAAGCCGAACAGCCTAGTCCGAGTATTACAGATGAAGATACCCCGCAATCGGTTTCTTCAGTAAATGGATTGATTGATCAGGGCACTGAGGCTACTTCAGAGCAAAACGCTGCTGTTGCAGAAATGAATTTCTATCAGTTCTTCCTCAAAAAAATAGCGTGCTTTAATGACGCTGTCACAGTTGATGAGCTGGATGCGCAATGGGATGTGCCCAAGAAACAGATCAATGATTGGCTCAAGCAGTCAGTCGACGAGGGGCTTGTTCAGAAGCTGACAAAGCCTGTGCGCTATAAGCTCCTGAACGACCCGAAATATGAAAATTGCGCTACTGAAAATCCAGTCCATAAATCTGCCGGGCAGCTCGGACTCGTCCTCGATTAATTATAAAAATTCTCCACTAATGGCGATGTTTTAAGTTTAGGCGAGCTGGAGCGGGTGGCTCGGAATGCTCGTGAATGTAATGGTTATCCGAAACGAACATTCAAAATGCATACTTTAGACCTGCGTGCTGAAAATCAATCAATCATTTTCTGTCCCGTTGAGGAAGGGCTGCACAAAAAGGGACGATCAAAAAGGACCAAAAAAAGGGGGTGGATTTATTTCCTTGAAAATATATTTTCTCCTATTTCTCCCTTTTTTTCGGTCCCTTTTTTCCCAATTTCAAACACCTACGTGCAGGGTTCAAGGCGGGACCGGCATTTACGTGGATTGACTTGAGGTGATGGTTGTTTCTTTGGCTAATTCAGCTTGGCTTTTCAAAGGTCTTGCGTCCTTGTAGATCCAAGCTTCTTCTCCGTTCTCTCTAGTAAAACCTCGTGCGCCCAACTCGACCAATAGCCGCCTTAGATCATCGTTCGGCGTTCCAGTAACTTTGCTAAGAGTTTTGAAGCTGCGACCTTGAGTGATGATGGCGTTATCGAGCATCTCTTCTATGAGTGCTTTCCGAGGTCCCCAAATGCGCTGCTCTTCCCTAGCATCTCGCTCAGCCTGAAGTTTTCGTGGCCCCCAATAACCTGTCAAAAAAGCACCTAATGTACCCACGAGACCACCCACGAGTCCGCCGATAATACCTGCTATGTACTCACTATCCATTACTAGTCCTTTATATTTAGTAAAACTGCTGCCTATCTGTAGATACCTTATTTAAACTACCCCGCCAGACACAGGGACAAATCAGCCGTCAAGAAGGCGGCGAATCCGTTTCAGTGGAGTTCGCTAGATGCGTACTTTTTAGTTTTTGTAAGTTTTTGTAAGTTTTCTCTAGTTTATGCCTGTGTTGGGATTTTTCTTTTGGAGTTGGTCTGGAAGCGATTGCCTGATATTGGCGACTGGTATATGTCTTCATCTAAGAAGCGCAGCAACTCTTTAAGTTTTTTCTTGTCCTCTGGAAAAATCAACTTCAGTTGTTCTGCTTCTTCGTGTACGCCAATGTCTATCCCGAATTCAGCAGCAGCATCCCGAAGGTCAGTAGGGGTGCAGGTGTCAAGAATTCCTTCTTGATTAATGAAAGTGATCTTTTTTCTTATCCAATTATCAATATTCGCGCTTAACCATTCGGAATCGAATCCGTAAAATTTCTCCTCGTTAAAGAAATTTTCGACCTCTTCTTTTGTGCTTTCGTGGTAGTAGGCATCCATTTCGAAAAGACGTCGAGTGTTATGAAGGCTTACAAAGCGGAGTTTGCTGGGAGAGCCTTCTGCGACGTTTTGCGAAAGTATTGCGGTAGGTTTGTTATCAAGTGTGATACCTATACCACCCAAACGGCGGAACGTATCTGTATCGAAAAAGAGCGCGAATTTTCGAGTGGTGATTGCTTGACGTCTGTCAAATGCCTGAATCATCACAGTAGTAACGCCATCCTCAGTGAACCCCCCGAAAATACCTTTGATAGCCCCTAGCCCTTCCTCTGAAGGCTCCCACGCATTGATATCTTGAGGTGTGCGCACGGCCGCAATTACACCATCAATATCATCAAAGTTATCTATTAAGAGCAATTCATCGTCGTCGGGACGATACCGCGCATCGAATGCAACATCAGCCTTATTGTCTTGAAAGCTTGAGATTTGTCGATGAAACTCGATTTCAAGATCGTCTTGAAGGTCAGCGCTCGTGACAACCCTTAAGATACGAGGTGTTGTGTTTAGCAAAACAAAAAGATCCATCTTTGAACTCCTATGAAGCATCAAGGACTGTGTGAGATGTTATGTAGTTTATTTTTCCAATGTCTGTTGGTTTGCTAATATTTCGTTTTGTAATAAATAGTAAATTTGCACCGTTGGTAAGCTGCACTTCATAAAATTTATAACCGCACACTGCGAGTACAGGGTTGGCATAAAAGGACTTCGATACCCAAATAAAAACAAAGAACATGAACGCGAAAAATGAAAATGTTGCAGCGTCTAAAAAATATTTACCACCGCCGAGAATAGGTAGCATGTAGGCCACAAAATAGCCTGAAATTTCTTTGTCTGCAGGTTTTATAGATGCAGCGATGATGGTGGTTTTATTTAGTTTTCTTGCGGAGGAAAGAATTATTTGGTGGCAGATCGCGCATAGGGATAGCGAGCAAAATAAAACAAAAATAGACCATAAAACTTCGCCGTTGCTTTGATACAGCAAGAAAGAAAGTGTGAGGCCGATTGGAGCGATGGTTGTAAGTACGAGCGCGAATTTCATTAGGACGCTAAGCATGGTAAGCCCTTCCGTCGCAAGAGAATGCTCTGGCGACACCATTGGATAGAGCTAGTATTGTAGATGTATTTAGCTGGATATCCATACAGTTAGCGCGTCCTTCGCTCCAACACCTAGTGGATAGTGTTGCTTGCCATCAGTGGATGTCAAATTGATATTAGTCATCCTGGTGGTAGTGCGTTGAAATCGCACGGGATATTCATCGAGCGGCGGAAAATTCGTTGAGCCGAATTCGTGTTTCGCCTCCCGAGCGATGAGGTTCTAGTCGAAACAGGCGTTTTGATGGCGACAAATAACAACCTTGCACTTATTGGTTGCATGCGGTGGTGACGTTAGCGGGATAGAGGGGGCCGATTACGTTTTCTTTGTAATTCGATGGATATAAGTGGGGGGCTCCACGCAGATGAGCCGGCTTGCGATCATTGCCTGCGTCTGCAGTGGATGGATACCCGACCATGTGCGTTAACACCACTCATTGAATGTCTTTCAGATATTCCTTGAGCGCCATGAGTGGATCTTCAAGCTGCTCCATCGTCCGCACATCGCTGAAATCAGCAGACAACCGATGCAGCTCACGCCCTAGCGGCGTATCAACACCACCTATAGCCTCCAGCGCCAAACCCACACAGTGCGACACTCTAAACAGAATCGAGTCAACATCGCCCCTGCGCACGAGCAAGCCGAATACCTCCCGCTCATAGTCACTCATGATCGGATCATCCCGCAGAATCGGGCTTTCCCCCTCCCGCTCATAAGCCAGCTTGAGGGCGAAAAGGGCAACGGTTTCCAGTGGCAATTCCATTGTGTGAGTCCTCGATTCGTTAGCTGCGCGATTTCCGGTTGTGGCGTTGAAAAGCAAGATCAAAAGCTCGCAGCCTTCGGCAGCCGCTACACGACAGCGGTAAGCAAGCTCACTTTCCTACAGACGAAAAAAAAGGCCTTGCTAAGCAAGACCTTTCTTAATTTTGGTGCCCCGAGGGAGACTCGAACTCCCTCAAAAACATCATAAGACCCAGCAATGCCGCGAGTTTAAAGGCTTTCAGTGGCTTTGGGTAGAAATTTTGGGTAGAATTTTGGGTAGAAATGACTAGCGAAGGCTTTTGCTATGACCGATTTTTTAGTCCTGAAATCCGGCACCTACTACGTCCGTCTGGACGTTCCAGAAGACGCACGGGAAGCCTTTTCCGGGCGTAAGGTTTTGACTAAAAGCCTCAAAACTGGCAATCGTTCGGAAGCCCATATTTTCAAACTACGATGGTTGCAGCAGTGGAAAACCGAAATCGAAAAAGCCCGTAGGGGTGAAATCGGCAATTTCCGTGATGATGTTCTTCAAATAGTTGAAAAGCATCAAAGGGCCATAAACCAAGATAAAATTAAGGGGAAACCCGCAAACAATGAAACAAAAATGGGTTTTGAAGTAATCCAATATACACAAGATAAGAAGTTAAGCATCGACCTTGTTAATGAAGCAATTGATATTGCAGCAGGTCGTTCGGACTACTCACCAAAAACCCCATTTTTCAAAAGTCGCCTTGATGGTTTCTATAACTATGAATTAAATCAACGAAAAGTAGACTTGAATACAGTTGATAGACATATAAAGAGAATTAAAGCACTTGATGCCTTTTTGAAAGCTGAGGACTTATTGCTGGATTATGAGGCAGTTGCTTCATTCTTGATTTCAAAAAATCTGGAATCGAAGACAAAGAAACAATATTTGTTTTCGTTTAATGCCTTCTATAATTTCTTGATTAAAAAAGAACCACCATTCAAAGAACGTTATCCAATCAATCCTTTCAAAAGTCATGAATTGAGCCAAGTTAGACGTGGAACACTCAAAAAAGATGAAAGACGTGCTTTTACGGCGGAAGAGGTTGAAACCTTGCATAGTAAAGCAGTTGAAAAAGGAAAGCGTCAATTAGCCGATTTGATTAAGATAGCGGCCTATACGGGAGCACGCATTGAAGAAATATGCCGTTTAAAAACATCGTCAGTTGTTAAAGAGGATGGTGTGGATTGTTTTCATATTACAGAAGGTAAAACACAAGCATCCGTTCGTTTTGTGCCAATTCATCCGGTTCTCATGGAAACGGTCAAACGGCTTGTTAGTTCATCGGACGATGGGTATTTGTTGAAGACAAGCAAAGGTGGGAAGTATGAAACCAAATCGAAAGGTTTAGGTAATCAATTTTCAATCTTCAAGACAGATTTAGGTTTTGATAAAAAATGTGTTTTCCATAGCATTCGCAAAACTGTAATCACTACATTAGAGCGTGCTGATGTTAAGAACCTTGTCATCATTTCGTTGGTTGGCCACAAAGCTGATGGACTGCTAAGAATGACTTTCGATAGATATTCGGAAGGCCCAACCCCAGCATCTAAAATGGATGCTGTTAAACACCTACAATATAAATTCTCAGTATAATTTTTTATTGTTGTCATCATTCATGAGGCTACCTAATTAGGTGGCCTTTTTAATGCCTGCTATACGTTGCTATACGTTGCTATACACTTTCATTCTTTGTTATCTGGCTTATTGAAAGCTATACAACTTGAAAACATTTTAATATATGTTAACTTGAATGTAAATGTATAGCACCTCACTTCGTTCGTTGCTTACATTTACGCTCGATTTTTCGCACTACGTTTGAAAAATTAAAATCAACAACCATGAGGAATGTATGAGTGATAATAAAAAACCAAGACAGATGAATGTAAGAATATCCCAAAGTGATTACGAAAAGATTGAGCACGAAAGAAATATTATACGCAAAAGCCAGTCCAGCTTTATTTCCCACATTATCAATAATGGCATCAATTCAATTATTGAAATCACCAATCCTGAGCTTAGACAAGACATTGATAAAATTGAAAGGTTTCTGGGCGGATATGGAAACAACCTAAATCAAATAGCTAAAAGCCTGAATGCTAATGAGGCACCCCCTTTTGATATTCTAAAAAGGCTAACTGAACTCGACCAAAATATAACTATACTTACTAAAAAGCTGGATAAATTAAAAAAAGAGAAATTAAGAAACGTAGGTAAGTCATGATACGTGAAAAGCTAAGCACTCAAAAATCTAAATCAGCGATTTACAAAACAGCCAAATACTTCAATAAAGAGGAAGGCTGCGTTTTATTCGAGTCAAATATTTACACGCCTTTGAATGCTTCAAAGAAAGATATAGCGAAAGCAATATCACAATCAATTGAAAGCGATATTACTGACAGCAAGAAAGGTCGAAAGCAATCAGTTAGAACCCAGCATGATGTTGTCAGCTTTCATACCAATGACAACATCACACCAGAGCAAGCCCGAGATATTGCAAAAGAACTTTATGAAGCCACGCATGAACTTTCAAACAGAAAATATTCGTTAGGTGTTCACATTGATACAGATGAGGTTCATGTTCATATTGTATGGGCAATAAAAGACTTTGATGGCAAATGCTACAACGTAAGCAATGACTATCGCAAAATAGAAAGACAATGTGAATATCTAGAAAAGAAGCATCATTTGATTGCTCCCCAGAATAGAATATCAAGGGACATTGATAGATTGGAAAAACATCCAGACCTAAAAGGTAAAAGTGAATCCGTTAAGAAAAGAGCAATTGCCAATGCAATCAATAAAAAGTATTCCGAGAAGCTTCCCTCGCCTAATGAACGTATGCTTGATGTGCGAGGTATAATTTCCAACAAGCAGCAGATGAAAGACGCTTTAAACGTTTACCTTGTTAGTTCTTCAAGCCCTTCCGACTTTATCAATCAGATAACTGCAAATGGTTTTAATGTCATTCACAATGGCAAATCATCCTTCTCTATTCAATATGAAGACCAAATATTCAAAGCATCCGAGCTTGCCCTATCTTACAAAGCACTTAAAGCAAAACTCGGCGAAGACACTAACTTTGAGCAGACTTTAAAAAGTAAGCACAACGTTAAAAAATACGAAGACTGTTCTATTGCTTCCAATGAAGCAGAACCCGACTACATGAAAAAGATTAAACCGAACTCAGTGCTTGCCACCAAGTTCAAGTTTATTCAGCATAGTGACAAGGTTGAATATTTCTATAATTCAGC